>Ga0163150_10000290_pt1 | contig 93816 bp, 76 predicted proteins | sample OliLakLV19P2IB_FD_148628 | JGI IMG/M metagenome (GOLD analysis project Ga0163150, IMG submission 148628) | Freshwater microbial mat bacterial communities from Lake Vanda, McMurdo Dry Valleys, Antarctica - Oligotrophic Lake LV.19.P2.IB | ecosystem: Environmental > Aquatic > Freshwater > Lake >...
GAACTGATCGTCTGGTGGGTTGTTTTTCTTCAATTTTGGACATCGGAGTGATGCCTCAAAAATCCAATGCGAAACGGGTGTCCGTTGAAACTTCGGTTTTCTATTCGTAACGATAAATAGTCGATTTTGACCCACAGATTCTACCGGAAGAGCCAAAGAATCTAACACACAATCCATGAAACGTTTCAACTACCTCTCCGCGATGCACTGTCTCTGCGCGATACTCTGTGGTCCGGCTCTTGCCACCGAAGAACTCATTTCGAGTTCTAACCGCACCTCCGTTCAAGACGGCTGGGTAACGGTCTCTCCGCCCGAATTCGAGGGCGCAATCAACAATCCGCTGAAAGGCTTCCGAGACTACAAGAAGGATGGCTATGGGCTCGTGAAGCGTCAATACATTAAGTGGAGCGATATTGAGGTCAGCGCTAGTGACACCGTTGAGCGCATCATCGCCCACACCAATAAAATCTTCAACACCAATGGCAAGCGATTTGAGGAACTGAACGTCAAGCTCGTGCCGCGTGTGTATCTCGACTGGAATGGAGTCACCGGGTCGGAGAAGGACCCTAAGCAGCATTGGCCCGCTGACTTACACTCCTTCGACTATGACAGCCCCGCTTTTCAAGACAGGCTGAGGCGGCTCGTTGCGAAGCTGGGGCAGGCATGCGACGGCGAACTACTTTCGTGGCGGCTGGCATCCTCTGGGCTTTATCGGCATCGGCAAGGCACCGGAGGAAGCGGCTTTGAAGAGTATTCCATTTGACGACCCTGCCTTTGATGATAGCCTTTTTTACAAAGTCCCCGAAAGACTCCGCGCCGTCCGCAAGCCGCAACCTCCCGCAGTGAAAGCCGTCGCGCAATGGACTGCCGATCCCAAGAAGGAACTCATCAACCTATGGCGATATTGGACACTCGAAGCAAAGGGACACAGCCTCGAAAAAGAGATTAGCGATGACGGCCCAGTGGAAGGACGGGCTATCCGCAGCTCTGGAAATCGAGCCAGCACCGCTACCAACATCCATAATGGACTTGTCGGATTGGTCGCCCTTGGACGAGTGATGAACCACGACAATAGCGGCATGGAGCTTTGCGGCGTACCTGTCGAGCCAGTTGTAGACGGCCATCATTCCAGCGTTGTCATTTTCGGATGTTCCTTCGGGCAGTGTTCGGTAAAGTGCGTCGAGTACGATCAATGAATACCGATCATAATCGTCGCCAAAATGCTGCTCTAACGAGTGGATCGGAGCGGACTGCCCACGAAGCGACATAACGTCGATGGCGTCAACATCGTCGGTGGTATCGATCTCCATTGCATTTGCGATTCTCCACAATCGATTGCTTAGCGTCTCGCGGTGCAATTCGTTGTCGATAATCAACACGTTGCCCAAAACGGTATCAAAGCCCAACCAAGGCTGTCCAGTTGCGACTGACCACGCTAGACCACCCGCAAGAAACGACTTGCCTATCTTCGGGCTGGCGATGATGTTGCATACCTCGCCACGGCGTAGCAGACCATCGACAATGACGGGTCGCAGCTCACGGTACTTATCCCACAATCGAGAAACGGGCATTGGCTTCGAATGATCGTAAACCGGTAGCTCAAAATTTACTTCGCCAAACTCATTACACCCGCTACTCAAGATGCTACCCTCCTCGATAGTGTGGTGATCGAATCGAGCTTGCGCCACGAGTCGCGAAACTGGAAATACTGTGCTAGGTCGAGCGGAGTTACTGTGCGAACCATGCCAATGGCGAGAAGATTGCCTGGAAAATAGATGTCCCTGAACCGCTGCGGTAGGACAGACGAGATGTAATCTTCCGCGAGAATCTCGCCCGCTGACGATGACATAGCGGGCGTATTGACGGAACGAGCATCGACTTGATCGCCGAAAATCTCGATGTGGCCGTCTGAGTGCGCGACGACTAGAACGCTCGGGGGCACTGGTTTGTTGTTGCTTTTCAAGCCTAGATCGGCCATAATGAAATTACTCCATTTTGAATCGGTGGGGGGAACACTCGAGCGCCGTCGCGACTACTCATCGCGCGGCGTTTTGCGTTTAGATACCAGCCGCATCGAGTTCACTATCCGCTTGTTTTTGGCGGACGTTCTTCTCGACTCGGCGGTCGATTGCATCGCCTGTTTTCACGGCGGTGATTCTTGAGAAAAAGCGGTTCAGGGCTTGTTTGCGTGTGAACCGAGTACCACCGATGCAAACGTACTCCAGCTTCACACCGCAAAGGCCTAGCTGCATCCATCGGTAAATTGTCGAAAGATTGATTTTCTTTCCCTTTTGCCTAGGCAACACCTTTGGTACCTCGGTCGGCAAAATAAGCGTTTCGGATGCTACGTCGATCATGAAAAAACCTTTGCGTTGAAGTGCGAACAAATCGAACTAGTGCAAAGTAACGCATGGTTATAGATATCCATCCGACACTATTTCATTGTGTGGAACAGCGTGAAAATTGGATAAGGATATTTCAGATTCCCCAAGCATTTAGAAGTCGCTGCCGCCCGTTGTCATCGGCTTGAGGGACCGATGACAATGGAAATATCAAGGGGATTAGTCCCATTTCGGTCGTTAGCCGATCCCCTCCATGACGCTAGCGGACAGCGTTCGATTCTGCTTGGCGTAATGTGCCGACATAGCCTTCGAAGAGTGGCCTAGCACAGCTTGCACGGCTTCAATCCCGAACACGGCTTGAATGTTCTCCGCCGCCGCATGGCGTAGCTGGTTCGGAGACCAATGCGATACGTTAGCTTTTTCAGCGGCGCGTTCGATCGCTCTTCGGTAGGTACTGACTGCGTAGTGATCTGAATGGCGACGTCTACGTTTACGCTCACCTTCTGGACGCCATTGTCGGCCTGGAGCGTTTCCATGATGTAGCGGCGTTTTACGATCAGCATGGACGATTTCCAGCCTAACCTTTTCGGACCTAGCTGGACCAAAGCAGAAACCAACTGGATCGGCTTCTAGGTACTTTTCAAGAATCGCCCTAGCCTTAGGTCCGATCGCCAATGAGCGGACTTTTCCTTTATGGCTGGTCTTATGCAACGTCGGCACAAAAAACTAAGTCTCTTGGCGTCGATCGACCTCGGATCCACGCATCGAGACGATTTCACAAGGACGAGCACCAATGAGCCGCTGGACTTGCACCATATCCGAGACCAGCGGAGGCAGGTGCTTTACTGTCGCTTCGACCACCGAGTCGTCTACCGATTCTACGGGCACCGTTTCCCTGGCTTCGGATCGGCCTTTTTCGAGTCCCTTGACGGTCGAGATACAGTAGGCCACGTCGGACGATATCAGCTCTTCGCACAATGCCCAAACGAACATTGCCTTGACTCTGGAAATAAACATGTTCCCAGTACGACGGGATTTCCCTTGAACGAAGAGACGGACAGCGGCCTTGAAGGATTTCGGGCCGAACTCCTCGACTGCAACGTCGCCGTAGAGTCTCCGTAGAGGCTTCAAGAGATACTTGATATTGGCCTGGGTTTGCTAGGTTCACCGTTCGGCGTTCGGTAGTGCCGTTTACAGTGCTTCCAGTAGGCAGCAATTATATCGGACAGTCTAACACTGCGTTTCGTCTGCTTGTGGTCTACGATCGCTGGAGAGCCATTCGGCAATCAAACGGTCGTAGAGCATGCGGCTAGATTTACTGCCGTATTTTCCGAGATAGTGGGTTTTGTACCCGATGACAACGATAGCCTGCCCTGAGGCATGCTTACGGTACGACGGTACCTTCTGCGTTAAACGAGGCACGATAGCGACTCCTTATTGAGACTCCAAAAAGGTATGTACCTTTTTGGCTCCAGGTTAATCGCCGCACTACCGAACGTCGGTAGGTATCGTAAGTCGTTGATTCGGCTAGGTTTATGACGAGTGGAGGATAACGGACTTGAACCGATGACCTCTTGCATGCCATGCAAGCGCTCTCCCAACTGAGCTAATCCCCCGATTGCGATGTAACTTCGGTAGTTGTTTTTACTTCTACGCGATCACCTTGCTCACGAGCTGAATACGCAATTATCGAGATTTGCAAAGGAGTGTCAAGCCGCCGGACTAGTTGGTACCAGGCAATGAAAAACCACCTGCGCCAGGAAAACCACCTGCACCTGGAAAACCTGGGGGTCCGCCAGCGGGTGGGCCGCCGGCGTTGGGACTCGACTTCTTCTTTATCAAGTCATCCAATGATGCTCGCAATCGTTTGAATTCACTGTCGCTGATTTCGTAGTACCATTCAGCAAATCGTGCGTTCAACTCGCCTGCCTTTTTCTTGGCTTCTTCAAGTCGGTCTTTGCGATCGTCTAGAAGACGCGTATTTTCTTTGGTGATTTTTTCACGGGTTGCTTCAAGCCGCTCTTTTAGCTCCTCTGCGGTTTCGACTATGGGCTTCTTCTCCGACGCGTCTGCGGCTTCTGGCTTATCATTTGACGAACTCGGCAATTTATCCACTTCAGCTTCGGCAGCATTGGCCTTCTGAGCATCGTTTGACGCAGCGGACTTGTCGACTTCAGGCGACTTCGACTCGGTTTTCGTGTCGGACTTCTTCTTTCCCGATTTAGCTTTCTTCTCGCTGTTGTCCTTCTTCTTCGCACTCGAATCAGAAGTTGGCGATTTTTCATCCGAAGTTATTTTGGCGTCTTCTGCTTGCGTTCGAACCAGTCGAACACTTCGCTCGGCGACGTTCAATCGCGATTGATCGCTCTTGGGTGGCGTAGCGTCTTCTTTTGGAGCATCGTCAGTCTTGGGTGCATCCGCTGCGGGTTCCTCGGTCTTTCCGCTATCATCCTTCGGTTCGTCTGACGATTTTGGAGTATCGGAAACGGCAGGCTCGGGCTTGTCATCAGTAGAACTTGGCGGCGTGGGGGGTTGAGCATCGCCATTCGTCGCTGGAGTCGCAGGCAGAGAAGTCTCGGGCGGGGCGTCCTTCGCTTCTAAAGCCTTGAGATCATCGATTGTCTCGGGGAGCTTTTGAAGTTCTGGCATCGGAAAATGATTTTCGTCAAGGCGGGCGGTGACAAAAAGCGTTCGATTCAAGGCAACGCCCGACGCCGCTTCACTTTCTGCATCTTCGACCGCCGTATCGCCGGCGGTTGCTTTCCCGAATCGCAATAGGTATTCGATTCCGTTGTTCAGTTTTACGGCTAGCTCGCCGTTGCTCGAATAGAGTTCCATACTGCCATCAGCCTGCTGGCCAGGAATAAACCCTTTCTTCGAAAGCGAAAGGATCTTAGCGTTGTCATCAAGCAATGATTTGTCGGCTTTCAAATCGGCTGCTAAACCTTTTGGCTTACGAACGACATCGACGATCTTGAGATTGTCAAGCGTGTTCTTGATTTCATTGATCTTAACGGTGTTTAGTTCTTCGTCCTCGGCAATCTTGCGATCGGCGGGTTTTCCGTCACCATAAGTCGTCACCGATTTAGCGCTCCAGGTTGCATCTTTGGGCGAATACGCCAAATCAGCATCAAAATTCTTAACCAACTGTCCAACACCGTTTGCACTCGGCAGAATGTTGTAGTCGCGAATGATAAAGCCAGAAATATCGTTGCTACTAAGCTTCAGTAGATCGCCTTCGATCCAAGTCGAGAAGTCGGTGGTAATCGGTTTTACGTCGAACTCGACCGAATAGATCGCATCGGTTCGAGCCCGACGGACATAGCGTTTCTTTTCGTCGTCGCGAACGGTTTTTCCGACGACTAAGTTGACAAGCGTTTCGCCTTTATCGTCTTTCATTTCGACGAGTGTTCCAACGCCTGTATCGCCAACTTCAAGTTTTTCGGCATCCGGCTCGACGACTCCATAGAGCTTTTGATCGTCGGCCTTGATCGATTCAAAGGTTAAGATCCGAAGTCCGATGAAACTGTTGGCGACGTTGCTAACCTGCGACGCAGCATCAGCCGGATAAGAATCGTGCGACGGTATAACCCACGCACCACTAGTCTTCTCGCGAGCCAGTTCGAATCGCTTCAACTGACCAAGATTGTCGTCAAATTTAACAATGCTGAGCGAAGCGGCAGCATTCGGATCGGTAAACGATTCGAAAATCGGCTTGCCGACAAGCTTCTGAGAAGCATCGTCAACTGTCGTGGCTTGTTTGGGCATCGATAGCCAGGCGACAAGTCCCAGCACCGCAGCGGTACCAGCAAAAAGTCCTGTTTTAGCGTTTTCTGTCACTTGATTTGGCTCCAAATTGAGCGTTAACGGATATTATTTTAAGCGGAATGCAGTGGACTACTTGAGACGCGACTTTGAAATTCCTTCTCGTTCGCGCAATCGACGCGATACGAAGACAACAACTCCAACCAACAAAGGTGGAATTGCAGGCAGAACCACCGCCCAAAATTTATAAGTGTTTTGAATGTTCATGATAGCTCGATCGGCTTTACGCTGGGATTCGGCAATCTTTTTGTCTCGATCACGTTTAAGTTGTTCGAGCTTGACATCGAGCTTGCGTTCTTCCTGGCGCTGACGCAAGGAGAACAATTGCATTGCAGCGATCAGTTCAGCTTGCTTCGATGGATCGATTGCACCTTCGCGCTGTAGCTTCTCGATTTTACTCTTCAGCTCTTGTTCTGATTTTTGACTCTCGGACTCGGCAGCCGATTCTTGCTCGGAGAACGATCGGCTGTACTCTTCTCGCTTTTGTGCCGCTGCGAGTCGAAATTCTTCTGAGACAAGTTCAACTTTTCGAAGCGTTCGATAGTCCGGAATATGGCGACGAATCTTCGGATAATCGACTTCGCTTGCTAGGACGTCGACAATGTTCAAAACGAACGTGACATTTTGCAGGCGGAAGTCGATCTCTTCGAAGCTGTCAGGTCGATTTCGAATATCGAAGAAAACTTGCGATGTACAATCTGCATCGGCAACGTAGACAGCTTTCACAACCGGCAGTTTTTTGGTCTCGTCCGTTTTATCCGTCGAGTCTTTGGAGCTTGAAGTCGATTTGCTTTCGACATAGACGGCTAGTGTTTGTGGTCCCTTTGCTTCGCCTTGAAGCATTCGCTGCATGGCACCTGTCATTTGACCACCACTAATATCGCGGAAAGGAACCGTGCCTGCCGATTCACCCGTCGTCAAAAGATTAATGACATCGGTAGGGCCATCTTTCATCGGTTCAATAACGCCCCCATAGAGCACCATGACTTCCTTGAGGTCCTTAGTAATCTCGCTTTCGCTGCTCAATGCATTCTCAGCACCCGGTGCCGAGTTGCTTACAAAGATCCATTGATCCGAGAACTGCTGCATCGACTGCAAAATCGGGTACGGATTGTATCGTTGCCAGCAAAGATCAGGACTCACTCCACCGGTCATCGAAGGCGCGCCTGGGATTTCGATGCCGAGCAAACTCCAAAGCGGTCGAATATCGCCTTTGGGCTGTTGGCCGCCACCGCCAAACATTCCGCCCATCGGTCCACCTTGCTGTTTCGGTTCGCCGGTTCCAGGAGCGTCAAACGTCAGAGGCATTGGATCTTCGAAGACCGCCGTAGGCAAACCGCTCTTTACTGCATCGACAAAGTTGATCATCTCTTCGGGCGACAGCGACGAAGGTTGGATCGCGAGCATGACAGCATACAACAATGTATCGATTGGCTTGCTTGCATCGACCTCGACAATGTCATATTGCTTTTCGAGTTCGGTAATAATTGGCTGTCGCGGGATTTGCTGCATACCGCTTAATCCGCCCATGACGCGAGCGTCAGTTTTGAGAACGCCCAGTTTCTTTCGAGCTGGTCGAGAGACCGTATTGAGCGAACGAATCAGTTCGTATTCAACAGGAACGCCAGGTTCGAAGAAAGGAACAACAACTTTTTCAAGACCGCTTCGAAAAGCCGCTCCCAGAATAACAGGTTGATCGGAGATCGCACCGCGTTCTCGAACGCGAACCATTTGCGGCTGAATCCCATACTGATCCTTGGCCAAGTCCTCTTCATCCGATTTAGCTTCGATGGAGTCATTGATTCGAACTGTCAAAGGCACTTTGCTGCGCTTGGCAACCGATTCGAATTCTCGAAGGGTCGAAATCAGGTTGTGTCGCGTTTTCGCATAGTTTTCCGGGACTTCAGACGAGAGAAAGGCATCGACAACGATCGGTCGTTCTTTGTTGAGTTTCCTAATCATTTCGATGGTGGTCGGAGAAAGCGAACTTACTTGCCCCTGGCTAGCGTCGGCTCGAAGAAAATCATTGTTGCGTAGGAACAGGCTAGCGGCGAAAACAATCGCTCCAAGGGCTACGACTCGAAGCAGGAAATGCAGGAACATTTGATTGCCGTCTTTTCCGCCGCTCCAATGCCGTCGCCCGACGAGTACCATGCAAAGGTAGACGCCGAAAACAGCGACGAGCGAAAAGAACGACATCGACGCTAGGCTCAGTACGCCTCGACCGAAATTTTCAAACTGTTCCGTCAGCCCGAAGCTTGAAATCCATCGAGCGGCTTCGCGCGACGGCGCGATCACATCGGACTTGCTGGCAAAGGCCAGCGGAGCGTTGAATAGCGCACCTAATATGAAGCCCACGGTTAGGTTATTGGTGAGGAACGAGGCGACCATACCGAGGGAGATCATCGCCAGACCGATAAACCAAAAACCTAAGTAGTTCATGAAGAACAACCCAGTGTCGATCTCGCCCATCGTTAGAAATGCGAGAACAACAAAGGTTGCGATTTGCGAGAAGAGCAACGAGGCGGTGAAAATTGAGACTGCGGCAAAGTACTTTCCGACAACGATATCGAAATCGGTCGCCGGCAATGTCAGCAGCAATTCGTCGGTTCCTTGACGCTTTTCTTCCGCCCAAATGCTCATCGTGATGGCCGGGATAAAGAACAACATGATGTAGACAAACCATTTGTTCAGTTGATCGAGCGAACCGAGATTGTTATTGAAGAATTCGTGCGGCCAGAAGGCAGCCATGCTCGTCAACAAGACAAACAAGCAAAGAAAAACGTAGCCGGTCGGATTGGCAAAGTAGCCGAGAAAGTTACGCTTCAATACCGCAAACGCGACCGGTTTCTTTCTCGCCAAAAAGACCGCGACGACGCCAACGAAACAAAGGAAGATCGCGTTGTAGATGGGCAACGTAAGGAGGCTTAGGAACTGTGGCATAGAATAAAACCTTCAAGGGGGCGACTGTGCGATGATTAAAGTGGTGATGGTTCTCAGTAAATTAAGCGGCCGACTTGGTCAGTTTATGGAAGGCCTCGGCCAAGTCTCCCTTGACCGCCTTCAGTTCTTCAACTGTACCTTGAAACACCAGTTTGCCTTCGTGGATCATAATGACGCGCGAGGCCATCGCTTCTACTTCTTGTAAAATATGCGTTGATAGGAGAATGGTCTTAGTTTCTTTCAGTTTGTGCATCGTCTTACGAACCTCGCGAATTTGGTTCGGGTCTAAACCAGCCGTCGGTTCGTCAAGGATCAAAACGTCGGGCTCGTGAAGCAGCGCCTGTGCCATCCCGACCCGCTGACGGAAGCCTTTCGACAATTTGCTAATCGGCTTGTAGATAACACTCTTGAGATCGCAAAGTTCGATCACTGAAGCGACGCGGTCTCGCTTTCGATCGGGGCTCATACCGCGTGCATCGGCAAAAAAGCTGAGCATCCCGTGCGGCGTCATATCGGGATAAAGTGGTCCGTTTTCCGGAAGATATCCGAGAAGCTGCGATCCGGCGATCCGATCAAGGTACATGTCGTGCCCAGCGATTTTCGCGGTTCCTTCGCTAGGCGCAAGATAGCCAGTCAACATCTTCATGGTGGTGCTTTTGCCAGCCCCGTTGGGACCGAGGAAGGCGACCAATTCGCCTTCGTTCACTTGGAAGCTAACATCGCGAGCGGCGGCGAATGGGCCATAGAATTTTGAAAGCCCAATCGCTTCGATCATGGCTCGTTTATTGGACGATGTGGATGTCATGGAGTTTGTGTTTCTCCTGTTTTTTCTTGGATTTCAAGCAGTTGTACGGGCGAGGGGGATCTAGATCAATTGTTCGAACTGAAGTATTCCAGATCGCGATCGATCGAGAGTATAGCCGTTTTCGTGTAACTACAAAGGCGGGCGAAAAGCTGGTTTTTTCGGCATACGACTCGTTTTAGGCGTTGGTTCATTCGTTTTTAGAGACTTTTCAAGGTTCGTCGACTCTCTTTTCACGAATACGTGCGGATCGATGCTGGCCTGATGAAAATGCCACTTAATTTCTCGCTTTGGGGTCGATTTTGTAGCGTAGCGGCGCAAGCCGCCCGGTGTATATCCAGTGTTTTCTTCGCTTCTGTTGATTTAGTAACCCGACGCGTAAGCAAGGGAACGAACGCAACCACTCGCTTACGCTTCGGGTTATGATTGATCCATTCAATCTTTACAAAACCACTAAATCTACAGCCCGCGCGCGCCGTACCGCCTATGCCAAGAATCCGTTGAAAAGATTATGATGATGGAAACTCAGGATCTCAGACTTTATTACGAACTCGATCAGGAAAAAATTGATGAGCGGCGAAGATATTATTCAGCAGCGCGGAGCAGCCTTGGAAAGCCAATTTTTTGCGGCGGTTGACGCAAAATTGATGGCGGATTTGCAAGCAGAACTTAAGAAGTCACAAGATACTCAAGAATTATCGCGACTGAGCGGAATTCAGGACGCGGCCGTTCTTGAAGCCATCGTATCGGCTGGGGTCTCCCCAAGCGCATTTCCAGCTTTTCGCCTTTTCCCGCTCGTCGCCATCGCTTGGGCTGATGGAATGCTCGACGGAAATGAACGCGACGTTGTCGTAGCTGCCGCCGAACAACATAGTGTCGGCAAGGATACTCCGAGTGGTGCCGTACTCGCAACTTGGCTCGAGAACCAACCGAGCCCAGCATTGTTCTCTGCATGGGAAGCGTTCACCAAAGCACTGGTTGCAAAACTTACGCCCGAAGAAGCTCAATCGGTCAAAACTTCGATTGTCAACGAGGTCAAGGCGGTAGCCAAAGCGAGCGGTGGCGTGCTCGGTTATGCCGCGATTTCAAAAGGTGAAAACGAAATACTGAATCGTGTGATCAATGCGCTGACTCGTTGAACGAGATCAATCGTAGTAACCGTTCTCGGGTCGAGGGGAATTTAGCGAAACGGACGTAGGTAACACGGTACTTTTGGGAGGGCTTTGGATATGAGATTAATTTATTGGGTTTCGGTTTTGTTTGTCATTTCTTCAAATGCATTCGCGTTTGGTGACGAGCTTGCACGTCAGAAGCTACCGGTAGACTCTACCTTTCGCACGCCAACGAAAGACGGAGATGAGGCAATTTCCGATTTCACTGCTGGAAAGATGGATCCTATGCGATATTGTCTATCGTTGGGAATGTTTCTACCGAATCATATCGGGTTTAATAACGTAACCGGTACCGAAAATGTCGTGAAGCTCGTATATTTTAGTGAAGCGGCTAAGAGATCAACTTTGATCGGGATAATTGACTTCAACGGATTTGTAGTCACCCATTGGGAATATATATACGAGCCATCGTACCGGTTAAATTCCTACGTATTCTTCAAGGATGGTTTACCGTGCTACTTTTAAAATGGAACGACCAATGGACCGGTTGGTGCCGGTAAGAAACTTCGTTCGCAAGGATTTGCGAGCCTAAAATGGTCCAAATTACCGGCAGGCGTTTCTGCTCCAACAAAGTTACACGTTGTGCGAGATTTTAATACTCCAGGCTCTGAATACGAATTGAACGCGACAATAAAATGGAAACTTGGTGCGGCTGTCGACGAAAAGTACTTCGATCCGAATACGGTCGGACGCCTTTCCATCGGCTCCGATAGCGATTTTTAAAAAATCGCGAGCCAATGATCGCTAGTTCGGCAGGATTACGCGGCAACTGGTTCCTTTGCCTGGCTGGCTTTCGAATTCTAAGCTGCCTCCTAAGCCAGCTAGAACGTTGCGTGTTAAAAATACGCCTAATCCCATTCCTTGGCCGACGTCTTTAGTGGTGAAAAATGGCTGGCCAATTCGGCGCAGGACATCTTCGCCCATTCCACTCCCGCGATCGATAATAGTAATCATCCAAGATTTCTCTTGACGTTCCAGATGCATGGCGACTTTTGCAGTTGGCTCGGATGCGTCTAGAGCATTCTGCACAAGATTGCGCAAGGCTTGTGTGACGGCTTGAAGCGGAATCTGTATCGATTCTTGCCGGATCGCCGGCTCGATGACAACTTCAACTCGATCGGGTTCTCGCATCGGTGTCAAAACCATACTGACCAACTCGGTAACCGATACGTCATGCATTTTCTCTGCCGCCGCTTCTCCGGCTCCGCTTTTCATGCGTTGCAAAACTTCGCGGCATCGATCGAGCTCGCTTCGAATGAGCTCGACGTCGCGGCGAATCGAAGCCGTCGCATCGATGCGTTCAAGCTTGCGAGATAGTTCTTTTGCGACAACAGCAATTGTCGATAGCGGCGACGCCAGCTCGTGCCCGGCGCCGGCAGCCAGTGTCGCTAATGCTTCCAGACGCTGAGCGCTTTCTCGCTGCTCTTCTGCTTCAACGAGTCGATTTTCGCTTCGGCGAAGTTCACGAACTAGTACCGTCATGAAATACGCGACGACAATCGAACAAGTCGTTAGCGCAATCAACAACCCTTGCGTCGGTACGGTATAAAATGCTGACTTTTCACTTTGATCGAGTACCAGTGCCGGAAGTGGCTTGGAATAGCCCAACAAAAAAATGGTGCAAACTACAGTCACCGCCGTCAGTGCCCACGTCCAATAGGGTGACAGTATTAAACCAACGACAACAATATTTGCTAAGAAAAAACACGAGAACGGATTCATCACACCGCCCGTGAAATAAAGTAGCCCGGTCAAGGTCAGGATATCCAGCAGCAAGAGCAACCCGAGGAAGCTACTATTGACGGGTGCAGTTCGTGCATGTCCGTTCGAGCCTTGTTCGCTTGAATTGGCGTATCTCCGATGTATTCTTCTTACGACAACCATCGAGCCGAGGTTGCTGAACGCCGTTACGAAAATCAACGAGATAACTGGCGTAACTGGGAAGCGAATCCCCAGCCCGAAGTAAGAGATGCCGACGGCGATGCATTGACCGACAACGGCAATCCAACGCAACTGGACTAGCCAAATGGCCGTTTTAACAGTCGGATGGCCAGATATTCGAGGGCCAGTCGATCGGCTCGGCTTTTCCACGGGTTACGGCGACTTCCACAGCAAGTTGTCAAGCACCTTTCGAAAGCATGGGCTTTTGCCGTAATAGTCTAATTCGGCATGTGTGTTGCCGATTTGATTACCACAATCGAATTGCTTGATTCGATCGCTCCCTGTCAGAGGTTCTGTAATACGGGGATTGCCGACGGCTTCAAAGCCGGTAAAACCAGCCGCAATGGGTCGCGCGATCGAATCGATGAATCGAAATCGCCTTAGGACGGGATCTCGCGAATTGTAGAGATTTACAAGCTGATCGACATTTTTCATCGCAAATTTTAGCCGGCCATTAGTCTGAAGCCACTCACGATCCATCGCTGGTGCAACGAGAGTGACTCGATAGGCAGTGTGACCTGCGTTTGGTAGACATGGAATTCCAGGTATCGAGCCACCTGCATCCAGATGAAGACCGCCGGCAACCGTTCGAGCTCCGAAGGAAAAGCCATGAATTGAAACTCGCGAGGACGTTTGAGAAACAGCCTGAAGAAGCTGCGCGAAATAATAGGTCTCAAAGTCGGCGCATTGAGCGTTATCTCGAACGTCGCGAATAATTCGTTTGTCGCGCTGGCTTGGCCATGAAAACATGATCAGACGATAAGGCTCGCATGCTTGGGCAGCCAGGTGGCGGTCGATGATCCGGACGCGTTCGCGAGCACTATTTCTCTCCATCCAGTTGCCATGGACATATAGAATCGTCAATGGAGCAATACCACCCTCGATAGTCGGACTCAATAAATCATCCATTGTCCGACATGTCCACTGGCAATTTTCAAAATGGAGGACCTCGAAGTTCGCAAGTCCGACATTGCTACAAGCCGAACAGGGAAGATGACGCGTGCTAACTTCCCAGACATCACCAATCGCAACGGAGGCCGATCCATCCACTTGAAACGTCTGCCCGATGCAACATTTCGAAATCGTACTGGCAACCAAAACGATTGTAAGCATCCTAACGATTGGAATGAATGTAAAGGCATTTCGGATGGCGAACGACATGCGATCAACGCTGCCTTGGCTCATTCGTAGTAACGATTTCATAGTGTTTTCTTGCAGATTTGCGCAATGCAGTGCATTGAGCCGAGAATGGACGCTAGCGGGTTGACTGTCAATTCTAGCTCCTCTGATCGGTCTTAAAACAATTTTTGAAAAGATCTGTTGAAAAATCTCAACATGTTTCGTTTGCACCACGCGTAACGTGTCGTAGAGTTGTGCAACGAACACGTGACTTTGACGGTTGCGGTCTTTTTGCGACGCCCAACCACCCTGAGATTGAATTTTGAAACGCTCTGTTGGAGAAAGTGTGATGAAACGAACAAGTCTTATAGTTGCCACTCTACTTTTGACCGTAACGGGTTGCAGTTGTGGCCAAGGTTGGAGTAGCTGGCGCCCCCATATTTTTGATCGACTGCATAACCGAATTCATGGCACCAATGTTGGAGCTCCATGCATGAGCGGTGCTTGCGAATCCGCTCCGATGATGGCTGCGCCGGCGATGGCCGACGCGGGCTGTGAGAACTGCGGTAGCGGCGTTCAGAATCTTGGATACGAAGGATACAATTCCTCGTCGTATAACGGCGAAATCGTTGGAAGCTCCTACGGTGGAGTTGTGCACAGCGGAGCAAACTACGGCGAAGTAGTTCCATCCGTTCGGAATTAATCGGAATCAACAAGTTCGCCAATCTTAACCGCATGGCACTCGACTTCCTGTCGTGGTGTCGGCTGAGTTTGGCTGAGCTACAGGTCTCGGGCATGGACGCCTGAAGCCAGGATTTCTGGGAAGGCTCTTTTCCCAATCGGTAGACCATGGATGCCGAGTCGATATAATGCCCGCTGGTTCATGTTGTCATTTTCCTATTCAACCAGTCAACTAGCGGCAAAAGGCTTCCAGATGCAATATAGTTATACCGAACTCGCGAAAATGTTCGACCATTCGTTGCTCAACCCGACACTTACCGAGCAGCAGCTTGAGTCTGGAATAGCAACGGCCTTGGCGTACGATGTCGCAAGCGTTTGTATTATGCCTTACTATCACAAACGCACCGTTGAATTGCTCAATGGTAGCACTGTCCATCCAAGTAGCGTTGTTGGTTTTCCGCACGGTGGGAATACGACGAAAACCAAACTCATCGAAGCGGAACAACTGATCGACGACGGTTGCGTGGAATTGGATATGGTAATCAATATCAGTCGCGCATTGAGTGGCGACTGGACGTACCTTACTGCTGAAATTGATGCGATCGTAAAGCTTTCTCAGGCCGCCAATCGCAAAGTGAAAGTTATTTTTGAAAACTGCTACATGAACGAAGAGCAGAAGATTCGACTTTGCAAAATCTGCTGTGACTTGGGTGCCGACTGGGTAAAGACGAGCACGGGCTACGGAACCGGCGGTGCTACAATGGAAGACTTACAATTGATGCTCGACAATGTTTCGGCACCTGTCCAAGTGAAAGCGGCTGGCGGGATTCGCGATTGCGACGCACTGATTAAAGTAAAGCAGATGGGAGTTACGCGCGTTGGTTCCTCGAAGAGTCCAGATATGCTGGATGAAGTCCGCCGTCGACTATCGCTCGATGCGATTAAAATCGTATCGACAGCACCGCAAGCATCCGGATATTAACCATTCTGTCCGATGGGACTCTTTTTTTAATTGTGACAAAACCGCCGAACTCACGAATGCGATTTGCTTTAACATACATCGCAATCGTGGTTGCGATTGCCTTTGTTGCCAGCGATAGCTGGAGACGATCCGAGCGAATCGCGTTCATCTCCAAAGTTGAATTGAGCTTGCCGCTTCCGGCGGTCGATGAAAACACCGCGACAGGCTACGAATTGGGAATGCGGCGATTGATCTTGCCGAGCGTTGGGATCGACGGATGCCATTGGGTTATGCACACCCAGCAAATGCTCGCCAACGATGACTGGCGAATCCGATCGACCGATGTCGATAATGCTCCTGATGGGCGTGAGATTCATTGGAGCCATGGCTTTATCTGGTGGCTAGTCGGATTGGGGGAAATTCATTCTTCGATCTCCGGCCTGCCACTGCCCGCATCGGTCGAAGCCGTTTCACCGTACGCGAATACTTTATTGCTCGTTTTGATGATTGCTTTTTTGCCATGGTGCGTTCGGTGGCGATTGGGAAATATCGCTGCTGGCGGATTGGCCTTGGCAATGGCTGGCGTCTATCCGTTTTTCGAGTTCTTCTTGGTTGGCAATGCCGACCATCACGCGATCGCGGCGGCAGGATCGCTCGTCTGCGTTTTGATGATTGCACTCGGTGGTGCCGGCTGGGTCGCTCAACCGGTTTGGCCTGATACCGATGATCCACTTCCGTTGCTGAGACCTATCTACAACTATGAAGTCGATTTGAGATCTGCGCGATGGTCTTTTATCGTTAGCGCTCTCGCGGCGTCGGTTTCTTTGTGGGCCAGTGCGGCTACAGCGATCCCGACACTTATTGGAATCGCGATTGGAGCTTTGATTTCAACGCTCGTATTCGGAAATCGACGGCTGTCGGAGAGAACCTATTACGTTCCGTCGCTTTGGCGATGGTGGGGCTTTACCGGTTTTTGTGGCTCGCTATTTTTCTATTTCTTGGAATACTTTCCAGAACACATGGGAATTCGTTTGGAGGTCAACCACCCGGTCTACGCTTTTGCGTGGCTTGGCGGAAGCGAATGGATGTACCGTGTCATGCGTTGGCGAAGCGATGGAATAAGACCGTGGCGAAATTCGGTATCCGTTTCACACCGCGTCACTGCTCGAAATTCGGTGCAACCGACCGCGAAGTCACGGCCATCCATTTCTTCTATCGCTTGTTTGTTTTTCGCGTTCATCGCAATAGTGATTCCGCCAGCGCTGATTGCTATCCACTCGGACGACTGCTTTTGGATCGCCGACCCATTTCTTTGGAATCTTCACCAAGACCACATCACCGAATTTGATTCGTTGATCAACGTTGTTCCAAGTTGGCCGTTCACTTTGTCGATGATGGTTCTTTCGCTCGTCCCATTGCTGTCCATCGTAGTCGTTCGAATGATTTTCATGCGCGAGCTAGGCGGATCATGGAAAGGTATTCTCATCTTCCTTTGGATACCGACACTTTTACTTACTGCTTTAGGCTTTCTTCAAGTTCGTTGGCTCGGCAGTGCCCACGTGATTCTTCTTCCTGCGATCCCGGTCGTTTTAGGCTGCTGGTTCCATAAGAGCTTTCCGCGTCGGATCTTTATTCTGGAGTGGGCTGTCGCTATTTTGATTGCAGCCTCGATTCTCGTTTATCCGATTCAAAGTGTCTCCGAATCCATAAACTGCTTGAGTCATCCTGTCGAGTTGTCGCCAGAAGATCTTTTCGAAGTCTATGTTCGCGATTTAGCCTACGCCGTGAAGCGGGCCAATCGCGATCGCGATCCTGTGATACTGAGTAGTCCTACCATAACGACATCCTTGATTTACTATGGTGGGATGAAAGGTGTGGGAACCAACTACTGGGAGAATCTGCCTGGACTTAAAGCGGCTGCACGAATTTATGGCGCGAAAAGCGAATCGGTCGCCTTGCAGGCAATGCAACTTCATCGCATTACACATCTGGTTCAGTTCGCCAGCGATCCGTTTGGAAACGAATACGTTCGGTTGCTGCGAGGCTTACCGAAACGAGCGAAAATCCAAGACGCTTTCATTCCTACCATGACCAAAAACCGTGAGATGCCGATTTGGTTAACGCCCATCCTTTTTCAGCCACCCAGCCAACTGTCAACTGAATCGGTGCTCCTGCTTCAAGTCAACGCCGAGCAGACTCCGATGAAGGCCCATCTGGAAGCAGCGCGATACAATGAATCGCGAGGCGACATCGCTCGTGCGATCGCGGAAACACGTTCAGCCCTCAAGTATGAACCTCAGAATCGAGACACTTGGCTTCAACTTGGCCGTCGACTGATGCTTGTGCAAGGCGATAATGCAGCCAAAGAAGCTATGGAAAATGGGCTTCGCGATCGGCCGTCGGATGAAATTACCGACCTTTGTGGAAATGCCGCATTGACTTGTTTCCAAGCGTTAAAGCATGCGGAAGCCGCCTATTTACTTCGACGTGCTCTTGAGGCGACGCCGCGACAGCCGACTGCAACCAACGCCTTGGCTTGGTTACTAGCCACCACCAACGACGATGCGGTGCGCAATCCTGTCGAAGCATTACGGCTCGCCGAAAACAATACCTCGTTCGCCGAGCGTGTCAGCTATTTGCATACTCTTGCCGCAGCCCAGGCTGCCAACGGCGAATTTACAACGGCGATCGAGACGATCGAACAAGTGATCCAAATGCTGCAAAGTCTCGATCCAGACAACATTGGCAAAGTTCCGGAACCGTTCAACGCGCACCTAAAATTATTCGAAGCGGAGAAGCCGATTCGAATCGGAATAATCCCTTAGGATTAACAACGCACTACGCTTTGTTTTTAAAATACTCGGGAGCGATCTTTCGCATGTGCTCGGCAGCTTGATCCACTGCATGCAGGATCTGCTGATTCGAGTGCGTAGTGTTGATAAAGAAACGCAGTCGGGCAGCGGATTCTTCAACGGCAGGATAGAGAATCGGCTGGACGTTCACCCCCGATTCGAACATGCGTCGTGAAAGTTGTAAGGCATGCAGCGAGTTTCCCGTTATCACTGGAACGACGGCTGTCTCGCGGCTGTTGCCGGTGTTGAGGCCACGCTTTTTGGCTTCGGTTAAGAATAATCGAGAGCCTTCTTTGAGCCGAGTAACGCGTTGAGGTTCGCGGCGCAAAACGTCGAGCGACGCGATAGCTGCGGCTGTATTCGACGGCGAAAGACCGACACTAAAAACGAAGCCTGGGGCGGTGTATTTGAGATACTCGATCAACGAACTCTTGCCGGCGATGTAGCCGCCGCACGAACCAAACGATTTGCTGAGCGTCCCCATCCAAATATCGACGTCGTGTGGATTCACGCCAAAGTGCTCGCCAATACCACGACCGGTTGCTCCCATCGTGCCGATGCTGTGGGCTTCATCGACCATCAACCAGCAATGATGTCGTTTGGTAACCTCGATGAACTTCGGGAGATTAGGAAAATCACCGTCCATGCTATAAACGCCTTCGACGATAACGAGCACTCGACGATGCTTTGAACGTTGCTCTTGAAGAGCTTCATCGAGAGCTTGCCAGTCATTGTGCGGGAATGGCCTACGTCTTGCTCCTGAAAGAATCGCACCTTGAACAATACTGTTGTGCGAAAGTGCGTCATGCAAAATCAAATCAGGTTGATCGACAAGATGCCCGATGACGGTCTCATTGGTAGAATGCCCGCCGACGAGCACAATCGAGTCCTCGACGCCTATCCAATCGGCGATCCCTTTCTCCAAGGTGCGATGCAAATCCTTCTCGCCGCTGACTAAGCGCGAGGCGGAAACGCTTGTCCCGTATTTCTTAACGGCGTCGATGACATACTCCGTTACCGCAGGATCACCGCTCATCCCAAGATAGTTGTAGCTCGCAAAGCTAATATATTGCTTGCCATTAATAGACGTTGTGTCTCGAGTCAGACCCTGGTGGACGGAAAAAAACGGGTTCGGAATTCCGGTCATTTCGAACTGCATCATCGTTTGTTTCAGTCGACGGTATTCCGGCAACTGATCAAACTGATAATCTTCCGGTGCAATGACACGCGGTCCTTTCGATTCCGATTCGTCCTCGGGAGCGAGATCCGATAGCATCCGATCTTTTCCGAAAAGCGTTTCCAACGCCTCGGCGATTTCTCGAATCGTTTCGATTTCTTGAAGGACTTCTTCGGGAATACGTCCACCGAAAGCGCTTTCCAAGGTGTGTGCGATCTGCAATCGTTCGAGACTATCCAGCCCCAAATCGACGACGATATTGGTATCCAGATCAAGCAATTTTGCTCGATCTTGGGCGACACTCTTAACCGCTCTTTTGACGATCTCGACCATATCGACGTCAGGGTCGCGAGTCTTCTTAGCCGTTACCGCCGTTGGCCGTGTTTCGTAGGAACCTTTTTCGCCAGCAATTTGCTGGACCGTTGAAGCAGCAATCATCGGCGACGCTTCAGGAAGTCCATCTTCCCAGCTAATCCACTTGGCAATCACTCGAAGCGAATGGTCACGGAACCCGCGCAAGCAGGCATGGCGTTGGATCTTACCGCTGGATGTTTTCGGAAGCGATCCGCTCCGGACTAAAATTACCGCGTCGGGCGGTAGCTCGTGAGCTTGCGTAACCGACTTGCGAATTGCCTGAATGACTGGTTCCCAATCTTCTTCCAACGAACGTTGGACTTCTACGGCGATGATCAGCCGCTCGCGCGCCAAAATATCGTCGGAGAATGCAGCCGCCGATGAAGATTGAATCGATTCGTGACATTCCTCGACTGTCTGTTCGATATCCTGCGGGTAGCGATTGACACCGCGGACGATAATCAAATCCTTGACTCGGCCGGCAACAAAGAGTTGTCCATCTTCGAAGAACCCCAAGTCTCCCGTTCGCAAGAATGGACCTTGACCGTCGGCCGTCATAGCACCAAAAGTCTGCTCGGAGATTTCTGGTTTTTCCCAATAACCAGCGCCGACGCTCGGGCTTTGAATCCAGATCTCTCCGATCTGGTCGTCAGGGAGTATGTGTAAGGTTTGCGTGTCGACGATTTCAACACGTTCGTTGGGAGCCGTTCGCCCGCAACCGACCAAGGCTCTGGCATCCGCGTCGCTACTGGGTACCGATACAACTTGTCGCGCATCAAGGTTTCGAGAATCAAAGTGCCGGAAAACGGGTTCGTCGCGATCGGGACCGGCCGTGACGATCAGCGTCGTTTCGGCCATCCCATAGGTAGGCAAATGCGATGTATGTTTAAATCCAACCGATGCGAATTTATTCGTAAAGGCCGTCAATGTGCTCGCGCGAACCGGCTCGGCACCGTTGAACGCTACTCGCCATAGACTCAAATCGAGGCCTTCCATCTCCTCGTCGGTTACCTTGTCGACGCAAAGCTGGTAAGCGAAATTCGGCCCACCCGACATCGTCACCTGATACTTGCTCATCGTTCGCAACCATCGGACGGGTCGCTGAAGAAATGACATTGGACTCATCAACGCAAGCGGCAATCCGACAAAAACCGGGCTCAAAATACCACCGATCAAACCCATGTCGTGATACGTTGGAAGCCAGCTCGCTCCGACTTCATCGTGAACTTGCCCGAACAAGTAGGCGATCATTTCACAGTTGCGAATCAGATTCGCGTGCGTCAAGACAACGCCTTTGGGGGTACCGGTCGAACCGGATGTATATTGAAGAACGGCGATTTGTTGAGGCGTCGTTGGGAACGGCTTGTACTGCATCGCCAGTCTTCGATCGATCTTGTCGGTCGCGATCAGCGTCATCGACGACATATCCTCACGCGTCGCTTCGTCTTTGAGAATCTGCGTCAAGGTTACGTCGACGGTGAGCGCAAATTTTGCGGCGCAGTCATGAGCGATACCCTGAATGCGAGCCCCCTTTCGGTTTCGCCGCGGCGGAAATGCTGGTACTGCCGTGCAACCGGCATACAAGCAGCCGAAAAAACCGATGATAAAATCGAGCCCCGGCGGGTACATCAAAATACCGCGATCGCCTGGCTTCGCCGTCTCGAGAATTTCTACGGCGACGGCTCGAGCGGCATGGTCGAGCTCGGCGTAGGTTAAGAGTTCGTCGTCGTCGGTTTCACCGTCGGTAAACCAAAACGCTGGCGCTGTCGGCTTGATATTTGCCCAGTGCCGAAGGCTATCGATCAAGTGGGTTCGAGGGTACGGATTTGGATTCAGTCGCGGCAGATCCAGCAGGGGCTCTCGCGAAAGGATTGCGTTGGCATTCATATGCTTGAGTGCGTCCTGAAGGTTCCAGTTACCTCGTTTTAGCGAAAATATTGATCCAAAGCATTCTGCAACTTACCAGAATTAAGCTGACAGGAAAGATACTCATTGAATCGAGACGAGACGTTCGCTGGATGTTCTTCAATTTTCTATCGGTATCCGAACTTGAACCAACCAACCGAACCATGTTTTCGGTCAGAGTCGGGCTAAATATCCCAACTTGCCGCGGATTTTACGAGTCTTAATCCGATTTTATCGGGATTTTCGCATTTTTTCTAACAATTCATGCCGTGGAGCGTCATCCGAGGGGACTTCGAAACACATTGATTCGCTCCTCCCATAGCCCGCCAGGAATTCCCGGGAATCCATGATCTTTTTCCCTGAGGGCTGAAGTTTTTGAATCTCTAGCCATTCGTCGTCGCAAGCCACAACCAGCCGCGATCGCTGGCCTACAACGTTGCCCGACGAAGTACTTTGGGCTGATATTACATCGTCAAGTTGATGCCCCCAAAGGAGTGTGCCGCGCGTCGTTTTTCTGGTTTTAAGGGTTTCTTGATTTTTTGTTTCGGTACTGATCGTCGGATCGACACGCCAACCCGTACGCCTTACTTGTGAAAGAATCGTTCGAAGTACTTTATCGGTCCCGACATGGATGTTTCCGAAATTGCCTGGCCAAGGCATCAGCCCTCGAACTTGACGATCGATAATCACCGCTGAATATCGAAAATCAAGTACGCCGTCGGCCTTTGATAATCGAGGTGCAGGTGTGGCGACGGCGTTGTCTTGGCGTTCGCCAAGCCCTTCGCATGCATCGAGCGTTTTGCATTTCGAAAGCAACACGATGGCTTGCATACAACATTCAACGCCAAGTTCGCTCAGACGTTTTTCAAGTTCGCCCGCCGTCTCCGTTTCGATGATATCGGTTGCAACTTGCGCGATCACCGGCCCACCATCCAACTTGGGTGTCATGTGAATGACACACGCCCCAGTCTTATTATCACCGCGAAGAATACTCCATTGAACCGGTGCCGCGCCGCGATGTCTTGGCAGCAGCGAACCATGCAGATTGATACCTCCCAACTTCGCAGAGCAGAGTGCCGAAGCCGAAAGGATCTGGCCGTAGTCACAAACAACCAGCAGGTCTGAGGCGTGCTCGTTTACCACCGCGATCGAATCTTGGGAGTTGATGGTAGGCGGGTCGAAGAGCGGCAGATTATGGAGATCAGCCCAAGCCCGAACCGGGTTAGCCATGACTTTGCTTTTGATATCCGAATTTTGAATCGGCTTGGTCACGACGAGCGATATGTCGTGCATCCCGCTCGCTCGAATCGCTTCGAAGCTTGGAACGGCGAACGGACCGGTTCCCATCAAAACAATTCGCACTCGAAAATCCTTCTTTCCCTAACGTGGCGTACGCTTCCAGCTTGCGAAATTTCCTGCGCAGTCTAGAGCCTTAAGCATCTAACTAAGTAATGATCGATAAATAAGTGTCCGGTACCTTTTGTGCAAAGCACCCGAAAGGCCGTTCCGGCAAAAGGTACCGGACACTTATTTATCGAATATTTATCGAACGATCCTAACCAGCGATTCTAACAGTACTTGTTTTCCCATTCGGGGACTGCCGCCATCAACTCTTCGTTCGAAGGCAACGAGCCGGTCCGCTGCCGAGACGAGAAGTCTTCCAGCAAGGTATCGAGCGGCTGTATCAGGCCTTTGACACTTTCAGGTGACAAGCGATCGATGAACATCACTCCATCGAGGTGGTCAACTTCGTGCTGGATGATTCGAGCCAAATAGCCGTTGACTTCGGTGTCGATTTCCTTCCCCGAAATATCGTAAGCATTGATCCAAACCGACTTGCTGCGTTTAACGCCAGCGTTCACGCCAGGCAAAGATAGGCACCCTTCTTCGGCCTCGTCGACGCCGCGTTGCTTGCTGATCACCGGGTTGAGAAAAACCATTTCCGGCCCTTCTTCTTGAACGCCCGACGGATTGCAAACAAAAAGACGGATTGGCAATGCGACTTGATTAGCAGCCAGGCCGACACCGCGCGATGTATACATGATCTTGAACATCTCCGTGATGATGTCCTTGAGTTCCTTATCGACGCGCGCGATCAGCTTTGCTTTATATCGCAGGATCGGATGAGGATGAACGACGAGCTGAACGGCAGCCATAAACCATATTCTGAATAGAGAAAACGCTTCGTAACCCGGCTTCATTTTATACCACGGAGTTCAGAACCGAACCACCCGAATTAGAAAAGCCCGAAGTTGTTTTTGACCCGTTCCTTAGAGCTGTTTCATGAACGCATAAAGGTCGGCGATGTCGCTTGCGCTTGCACCCTGCAGAAGCCCGTTGGACATGATGGAGATGGGCGAATTCGATTTGCTTTCGATGTCGGCTTGATTGATTCGGAGAAGTTTTCCATCGGCCGCTTGAAGCGTTACGCCATCGGTACTTTCATAGACCTTCATTCCTACAAGCACCTCGCCGTCGGTAGTAAGAACCTTCATCGATTGATAGCGATCCGAAATATCGCGACTTGGCTCAAAGATTGAACGAAAGAGGTCTTCATGCGAAAATCGTCGCGAAATGCCGGTGAGACTGGGGCCTAACGCATTGCCTCCGCCATGGCATTGACTGCATTTGGCACGCTGAAAGAGTGCTTCACCGCGAGCTGCGTCACCTGAAAAGCTGCTGGATTCCTTGACGATCGGAAGCCAATCGGCCGGTGGTCCGTTAAGTTTGTTAAGAAGTTCAAGCGTCGAGGCATCGAGATTCTTATCAAAAAAAGCCAACCATTCTTCGGGCTTCTCATTCGAAGGTACGTTTGGCAACTTGAGTTTCCACGCATTGGATCGGATTCGTGTGAGAAGAGCGGTCGTTGATATTTCTGCGATCGGCTCATTCTTGAGTTTCATCCAGAGTATGGCTAAGGCACGAAGCTCCACGTCGGGCTTTAGCGAGGGCATGCGTGTCAAACTCTTCCAAGCCATCGGCCACAGATCGCGAGTGCCTTCGCAGAGACTCGAAACCATCAATGGATAATCGTCTAGGCTTGGTGACTTTGAAAGCATCTCTAAAATCATATACGTAGGCGGCCTGGTCGCTTCGTCGCGAAGTTTTTTGACCAATCGAAGATCGACCGTATCTTGACTAGCAAAGCGCACGAGCTCTTCTGGCCAACTTGCGATGGGAAGATTCGACAGGTGCGTATTGATTGCCGTTCGGACGGTTGCCTGTATCGATCTCGGACACCATTCCATCCAGAAAATTGTGTTCGGTTCGATCGACTGCTCGCTTTGACTAAGATATCCAGGCAGTGCAGGATCGTTTTGAACAAGCTGCTTAAAAATCTGTTCCAGCCGTTTGCTCCAGCTATTATCTGTATTGAGTCCCAATGTTTTAACTTTGGTCAGCAAAGCGGGCAGAGCCCGAGCGGTTGCTTCTGATTGTTCTTTATCGCGTTTACCCTTGCAGCATGCGAGAACGGTAAGGACGTGTAAATCAGAAGTTGGATGCGATGATTCGCCGATCCGAGCAAGGCAAAAGTCGATTACCGACGGCGAGGTTGGCTCGAACATCGCAATTGTTCGCAAGACCTCGTTCTCGATAACAACATCGTCAGGATGTGCAGTTGCATTGACTAATGACATGCACCAACGTGACCAACCTTCTCGAATGTCTTCCGGTACTTTACGGCTGTACAAAGATCGATAACCGTCCGTTGCGTGGACTTGCGGCGGAGACTGCTGCAATGGTACCGAGTGTCGTAGATCCCCGAGCGAAGCTTGTAAGAGCGTCAAAGCCTCCAAAATGGCTTGCGGATTTGATTCTATCTTGTCGGACGAAGCTCGCATCGCCAACCGGTCCATGAGCGAGGCGTCAACCGTTCCAGCCCCCGAGCCAAAAAGGTTTCTAGCTATCAAATTGTCGATAGGCTCAGTCTTCGACGAGGCCGAGGAGACTTGCCGTAACATGGCTTGAGGAGTTCTGGAGATCGCCCACAATTGAATCTGACGAAATGCATTCTGCCGCTGCCAGTCGTTATTGCCGGGGATCGCCGAGATAGCAAAAGGCAAATTCTTGAGCCCCAACGATTCATGTTGTTGTCGCCAAAGCAAGCCACCGAGCAGTTGATCCCACGCCGATTCCATTTTCGTACTCGACGGATTCTGCTGCGAGAATACGTTTTCAATCGACTCGGCGAGTTCCTTCGGAATTTGACCATCGCAATGGCCAAGCAACCACCAGGCAGCCGATGCGGTCACACTGCACTCTGATTGCAACGTTGGGCGAAGTTGATCGAGTTGCGGATTCTTTTTCGCGAACAGCAACATCTGAGCCGCACGCCGCCGCCATTGACTGGATAGCCTGGGATTGGATGACTCGATGGATAAGCGACCATTGAATAATTCTTCGAGCATGTTGGGTGGCAACGTATCGAGGGATGCGATCCATTGACTCGATGACCAGCTTTCCCAAGGGCAAGGCATCGAGACAATGGAAGCGAGCGCTGCAAGTTGCTCGTCTGTATATTCATTGGGTGTCGCATTTTCAAAGGCGAGGCTTTCGTTGGCCTTTATCGACGGTTCGCCGTCGTAGCGAATCCGATATAACGCGCCGGTCGTGCCTCGACCACCCACACAAATTAATAAACTGCCATCAGGCTCGACGCAGATATCGGTCGGAGCAAAGCCGGCTGTCCCGGTTGCCTGCATAAATGTTTCGGCCATGAAACGATTTGAGCTGCTGGTTGTATCGCGGGTATCGGGCGGTTGCGGAAAGATCGCAACCACACGTCCGAACGTCCAATCGAGTACAAAGGCGGCTTCGCGATATTTTTCCGGGAATACTTGATGGTGATAGACTGCAACACCTGTCGGTGAACCGCGTCCGAGCTTCGAGATGACTTGCGGCATCGTCAGGCGATTGTCCATGTCGAACCAGGCATGATCAAGCCAGCCTGCATCCGCACCCGGCGATACGACGAGGACTCGCGTCGGTCGATACCACGGCAAGGCGACTTCTCGTTCTTCGTCGCTGTCGAACGTGACGATCTGACCATTGGCGAGGAAGTCGAAATCGTAGGCATTTCGTAGACCATGCGCCCATGCTCCCCGCCGTGAAAAATCGGGACTGATTCTCCAAATCGTTCCAGCTCGAGGCTTTTTGACCGCCGCGTTCCGGTCATTATTGATCTTTTGGATGTCGGCTGCATAATTGCCAACTATCAAATACCAGTATCCATCTGGTCCTCGACGAATTGCATGTGAATCGTGTTCCCCACCCGTTGGAAGGGGCAGTATCAGGAACGGCTGCCCGTCAGCAATCAAATCGCCGTTGGCGTCCTCCGATCGCCAAAGTCCTTTGTCGCCGACCCAGTAAAGTTTATTTTCTTCAGCCCACAAGCCCTGGGCTCCTTGATTGGGCAGTTTCGCCCACGTCACCTGGCGATCAAAGCTTCCATCCTTGTCATCGTCGATCAACGTGCGGACATAACCCGGGCCAGAAACAACTGGCCGTCCTTGGCTATCCAGAGTCATGCAGAAGGCATCGTGAACAAGACTATCGTCGGCCGCGATCGCCACCGAAAAACCATCGGGAACCGAAAATCCATTGGGAACGGAAAAACCCGGGGGCCCTTCGAGGCTCGGTTCATTGCACAACGCAAGCTTTGCTCCGAGAAAAAGTAACGCGCAAAGCGTAAGTACGATGTTATTCCGAACCGCCCCAAACACGGTGGTAACCTCTTGTAACTTGGCGTGCGGCAAAGTCTATATCGCGGTAGGGAACGGCTTCAATGGCGACGATCTAACGTACATGAGAAAGTATAGCCAACAAATGAACCGATCAGCAACTGGTAAGTCAAATTTCTAGTTTGCTCAGAGGTCGTAAAGTCCGTCATCAATATTCGGACGATCCATCAACCGCCGCAATCGTCCGGCAACACTGTTTACTTCTTCAATAGCCGGCTCTTCGGCATCCAGTAAATCCCCCATTTCCTCATCGATACGGTCTGGATCTTCACCGGCTTCCATCCTACTCATTGCTTCAAGCATCGCTTCGGTAGGTTTCATGCCCGTTGTATCAAACATTTTTCGCATCAGTTGCGCCATTTTTTGTGGATCTTCCGCTCCACTCTCGCCATCTTCGCCAAACGTCGAGGACATTTCCGCCATCAATTTCTCCATTTGCGCGTCGTCAACGTTCGCAAATGGATCTTGTTGGACTTGGGAAGGCTCAGAGAGTCCTTTTGAGATAGCAAAACGCGAGACTTGCTTTTCAAGTTTCTTATCACCGCATTTCGGACAAACCGGTGAGGCTTTTACCGAGGTCGATTTTGCAAGAAAGCTGTAGACGGTATGGCACGGACGGCAATAGAATTCGTAGATTGGCATAGTCTTCTTAGCATATCGTCGTAATGAACATCCGCAAAGCCAGCTACGTTCGACGTGCTTGAAGGGAAACGGTCGCCCCGCGATTCGCTAATCGAGTTGTTTTGATCGTTGCTTTTGATCCATATCGATTCTGGAGAAAATTGGCTAGCTCACGTGCACTTTCTACACCGGCGGTAATGGCGTAAACCGTAGGGCCCCAGCTCGTTTGCCCGGTTGCGAGAACCCCTTGTCTTCGAATCGTGTCGACAAGTTCTGCGACATCTCGATCTCGAAAAATCTCGCCTTGTGCGACTTGGAATATCTCTCCGCCATAACGACCAAATCGATGGACAGCTTCGCCAAACCTCGCAATATCTTCTGCGCGGATCGACGGGATGATTTCGTCGTATATCAATCGAGTCATTCGCTCTCGACTTGGGTTTGGAACAGCGCACTTCGAAAAATAGTCACTTTCTTCGTTGCCGCTAACGGTCTGCGACCGGTTCAAGCGAGCTAACACGACGTGCCAGGACTCGGGAGCAGCAAAACGTTCGAATTGACGATCCAGTTCCGGTGCGACTGGAACACCGCTGTCGACGATAAAACCACCATACAGATGACCGCAAATACCGACGTGCGAACGCAAACCTCGACCGGTTGCTTCTGCGACTCTTTCTGGCAGCGATCGATCGGAAGCCATGTCGACATTTTTCCACACCTCTGAAGCTGGCAGCACGCTACCGTCTTGAATATTCGAAAGGTAGCTTGCCGCAACCAGAGTCGCCACTGAGCAGGCTATCTGCGTCCCGCTTCCAAGTCCAGCATGAGCTTCAGGTTGTTGCTCAAGGCGGATGCTCTTTTTCGAAGTAGCCGCGACTCGAGCAGAAACCAAAACTCCTCGTTTGCGTTCAAAATAAGGTATGGATCGATCCAATACCGATTGGATACGAGCTTGCCAAGGTCCGACGTTATCGATTTCCCAAGGTTGCGAAGTAATTGCGACACGACTGCTCGAATCGCCGATAATCAAAGCGGCAGGTTCCTCGATCGCAACTCCTAAACCACCGAAGAGCATCGGATGGACTGGACAGATTTCGATAAGTCCAAAATGCAACCTAGCAGGGCTTCGTACGGTCCATCGAAGGATCGCATTGTCGTTGGCATCTATATCGGCATCAATTTCAGAATGAGCATCAAACCTAGTCACTCGTCCGACCCTTCGAATGGCGAATGAAATTCTCCAGCATTTCGAAAGCTTTGCGTTCCCGTTGTCCAGCCGTTTTCTCGATCACGATTCGATAGCGGTCAACTTCGAAATCGAGTACGGATCGTTCTAGGATATGAACGCGACTTGCTAAAATTGCCATTTCGACTATCGCATGTTTGGCTCGATTCCAACCGAAGAAAGGGCGGATGCTATGCATTTTCGTAAGTCGGCAGTGAGCGATCGCACGCGGCTGCGCCGTGTTCCACTCATCGACTTCCAATGCGTACCAGTGGCAGGCAGAATCGAGAGCGAATCCGCAATCGTCGATGTGTTGAGCGGCGTAATGATTGGCTTTTCCGAGTACTGCCTCGGCCAGTAGCACTGCATCATCGACGACGTGTACCACGCATCGATTTGTCCGTTGCAAATTGGAAAATGTCGTCGAGGACTTAAATGGCTTCAGCTTCCAATGATTCAATGTATCGTCGACTTCAGGGCCCATGGGAGCGACATGCATCGATCCGTCCGGCAATTCTGTCGTAACAATCGCTTCGAGTATCATTCGGTTATCAGCGATCGGCATTGTCGGCCAACTTGCGTGTCGCGTTAAAGTCGTTGGAGGGAATCTGCGGCGGATTCGCAATTCCACTGCTGATCAAAAAATTTCTAAGAATCGTGTAACCGACGTTGGTTAAAATGGACTCGGGATGGAATTGAACTCCCAACAATGGGTATTCTTGATGCTCGAAGCCCATGATCAAGCCGTCTTTGGTCCAAGCCGTCGTAACTAGGCAATCGGGTAAGCTCGTTTCGTCGACGACTAACGAGTGATATCGTCCGGCGTCAAAAGGGGAAGGAAGGCCAGCCATCAGCTTGCTGTTCGCATGATATACAGGACTAGATTGACCATGAACGGGGGCCGGGGCCCGCACGATGCGCGCACCCATGGCTTGCCCGATCGTTTGATGCCCCAAGCAAACGCCTAAAATGGGGATTCGACCGGCCAGTCGTCGAACGACCTCTAATGAACATCCTGCGTCATCGGGTGTCTTAGGGCCAGGAGAAATGACGATTCCTTTGCAATCCAAGCGTTCGATCGATTCGACATTGATCGCATCAGAGCGAACGACCAACGTTCGTTGCCCCAAATTCTGAAGATAACGATCAAGGTTGTATACAAAACTATCGTAGTTATCGAGCAACAATATCATGTTCAGAGCGGCGAGGAAGGCATATCAAACCACCATGCAAAGCGTTCAAGCAAGATACGCTCGCAATCAAGGTAACGCAACACTACGATAGGTCGCAAGTTAGGATCTTTAACAAGATCCGCTACGTTGTGGTTGGGATCTTTCACAAGATCCGCTACGTGGAGAGCGAACGCTTTATGCTGATACTAAATTTCCTGACTTGACCGATAGCAGGAGCTGCTTGAGCTGCTCAGCCTGTACGGGCTTTGTAAGGTAGCCATTCATGCCTGCATCCCGACAAAGTGTTGCATGGTGTTCGTCGTGATGAGCTGTCATTGCATAAATGATTAGCGAATTTCCGCTTTCTCGAATCGCGCGCGTTGCTTGGATGCCATCCATCTCGGGCATGTCGAGGTCCATTAGGCAAATGTCGAACGATTCCTTGGCGACCTGCTGGACTGCTTGTAGCCCGTTTTCAACGATCGTCGGCGAATGATTCAATATCTCTAATAGTCCCACCATAACCATGCGATTGATTTCACCGTCTTCGGCGATCAGGATCCGCAAGCCGGACGACGAGGCCGGTTCTATTTTAGCTTCAGCAAACGTCGTCGCATTGAGCGTCTGAGCGTTCAAGGCATCATCGTCGGCATACTTGGTGTTCGTCGATGCGTCTTCGATCGGTGCTGCGGCCGAGTGTTCAACAAATTGGCGCACCAGAGCGCTTGGCTTAATCGGTTTACAAAGATTGACAAAACCCTCTAAACCGGGCACGACTGGAGTATGAGCAATCCAAGTTGCGATTCCATGGTTTCGAGCAAGTTTCGATACTTCGTCTGCTTCCGGACCACTCAGGATTGCAATTTGAAAGAGTTGAAGGTCTATGAGTTGGCGATCGACAGATTGTGACCAGCAATCGATTGAAACGACCTTAGCTCCCCATGTTTCCAGGAGCAGCACTAGGCTCTTACGGGCTGCGGCATTGGGTTCCAAAACAAGTATGTTGTAGCCTGCCACGCGGCACGAGTGGAGGTTCGCGGCTTCTGGATGCTCATAGGCTTCGAGTGGCAGGAGCACTGAGAATTGACTACCAAAATTTTCCTGACTTTGCATTTCAATCTTTCCGTGCATCAGAGCTACTAGTTCCGTGGAAATCGAGAGCCCTAGCCCGGTTCCACCAAATCTCCGCGTGGTGGTGCCGTCAGCTTGTGAAAACGCTTCGAATACTGAGCTTTGCTTGTGCTTTGGAATCCCGATTCCGGTATCGAGGATCGAGATCTTCCATTGCGTTGGCTGGCCGTTGGCATCGTCGATCACATCGACTCGAATCTCGACGTGTCCAGTAGCTGTAAACTTTATCGCGTTGCCGACGAGGTTCGCAACAATCTGACACAATCGCACGCCGTCGCCGACGAGTTGTTCGGGCAATCGGCTATCGAAATTGGTGATGACTTCGAGCCCTTTTTGCCATGCCGATGCGGCTTGCAAACTAATCACGTCTCCCAGCATCTGTCGCGGGTCAAACGGAATCGATTCGACCGACATCTTACCCGCCTCGATCTTCGAAAAATCGAGCAGATTGTTAAGAAGATGAAGCAAAGATTCTCCAGAGCGCTGAATCGTATTAAGGTAGTTAGCTTGCTGTGGATCAGGCGATTTAGCGATTGCGAGCCGGGTCATCCCGAGAATACCGTTGAGTGGCGTTCGGACCTCATGACTCATCGTCGCCAAGAATTGACTCTTGGCTTGACTTGCAGCGACGGCGATCGCCATTGCCTCCTGTAATTCTTCCGTTCGTGCTGCCACTCGGTTCTCAAGAGTCGTATTGAGTTCTCGTAGACTGGCAAAACCCTCAGCATTCTCTAACGCTGCGCCAGTTAACGTTGCAATGAATTCGGCGACTTGTAGTTCCGCTTGTCCAAAAAGCTGCTCGATCTCCGAATGCTCGACAGCGAGACAAGCCACGACGACATTGCGAAGCCGAATCGGTACGATCACCAAACTCCCGTGCGATCGTCCATTGTGGTTATCAATGGCGAAACTCTTGGCAAGGCCGCTTTCACAAGTTTCTTGAATGTGAAGTTGATAGTCTTGAGGTTTTGGGATCTGGCAAATATTAGAATTGGTCGACAAGTGATTAACGATCGTCCACGATTCACCAGAGTCTTGCTTCTCAAACAGAAACACGACCTGGCCTCGAAGGAGATGCTGTGCTGCAAGGCAACCTTCTTCAAAGATCGCTTCCTTGTTGAGCGAACTGACGATACGCCGTCCATCGTCTAACAGCTTGTCGAAGCGATCCACGAGTGACAAAGAAGCTCTCACTTGTTTTGCATAGTCGATGAGGGCGATCGAATCAGCCATTTTGACTCGAAGAACATTAAGTCGCTCCGTCTGCTCTTTGAGAATGGCGAATTGAGAGTCACCTAATTCAATCGCCAATTCGACGATACTTCTCAGCGTCTGGTATTCCTCCATCGGGCTCTCAATAGTGCAGGCCACGTTCAGACTGTTGGCAAAGTATCGCTTGGCTTTGCGCAAATTACCTTCGAGAACATGGTAAAAAGCTAGCTCGCGATACGCATGCGGCAAATCAGCTCGATATTTGCTTGCAACGCGATAACCTTGAGAGACCGACGATCGCAATAGCCGACGCAGCTCTTGAAGCGATTCAACATTGACTCGGGATGTTGAAAGCAAAAGTAAACGTCTAGCTGTCGCTAACCAAACGTAGCATGGACTGATGTATGTGTTCAGATGCCCTGATTTTTTACAGCATTGAATGGCCTCGGTCAGAATGGCAATGGCTTCTTGAAAACGTTCCTGTCGAATCCTGAGCAATGCTAAGGCGAGTTGTGTTTGAGCATGGCTTTGCGCATCCGTTCGCACAATAGAGGCTTGAGTTTCAAGCGTCGCCTCCGATACCATACTGGGTGCGGACCGCATGAGAACATCCAAACTAATCCCAGCCGCTTGAGTATCTCCAATTTCAATTCCTGCGTCATGCATGAGCTGAGCATGTTCGGCAGCTTCGCGAAACCGTCCCTGTCGATACATCGCATTGGCTCCTTGATATCGAGCCATATTGGTTTCCCAGGCATCGCCCGTTTTTTGCAATAGACCTACCGCATCCATCGCAACTGCAGCGCATTCAGAAAACCTTGCCGCAGCTAGTTTGACTACGCTCAAATAGGCAAGCGTTTGGCCTTGCCCCCAAACGTCATTCATATCCCGTCGAATGCGCAGCGATCGTGCCGAGTATTCTTCGGCCCGTCGGAAAGCCCCCAGCAGACTACAAACCGGCGCATGTTCGGAATACGCTTTGGCTAATTCGGAGGTGTCGGCATACCGTTCGGCTTCGTTCATTCCTTGCAAATGCGCCATCAGCGTCCAAAGGGCACCGCGACTGAACCAAAAAACATGTGCCAGCCGGCTGAACAAATTCCAACGCAATCTTTTCAATGGCTGCGCAGGTTGTCGATCCGCCGGACGACCCAGCACGGAATGCAAAGCTTGTCGAAATACTTGACGAAGGAGTGAAACCATCATCCCCGCTGACGTACGTGGCAACCGTATGCCGCTTAACGCCAATGCTTGTGAATAACAATCGGCAGCTTCCTTCAAACGCCCGCGTTTAAATGCAACATCACCAAGCTTGCCAGTGATTCGCATTTTGCAAAGCTGATCGGATGTCGCATCGAGAGCTTGAAGATACGAGGACCCTGCTGCAGGGTATTCTCCGACACTGAGATAAACTTCGGCGAGTTCTTCGGTGATCGCGACAAACTCTTGTCCCTTGGTTGGAAGCCATCGCAAAACAATCTCATAAAATCGAATCGCCAATTCTGTCGAGTATTGCTGCTGCGATTGTCGAGCGGCACGCAATGCGTATTCAATCGCTTCGGGACCGCGACCGGCGGCATCATAGTGATGTGCTAATTCGTAACAGCGGTCCGATGACTCGATAAGTATCAGGCTTGCACTTCGAAGATGAAAGGCGACCCGATCGGCTGACGAAAGTTCGTTCAATAATACGTTTCGAACTGCTTCGTGCACGAAACCAATTTTACAGCGTGCAGAATCAGACCAAATCAGTTGACGTTGCACGGCCAATTCGAGACTAGCTAAAGCATTGGCTTCGCTGAGTCCCGATAACGACCGCGCTTCGGCGAAATTGCTGTTCTTGCCGAGGATGGCGGCCGCGGTAAGCAGACGTCGACCTTCGGGGGTCAAGCTTTCGATTTTCGACGCCAAGTATCGCTCGTCGACTCGGTGGCCTTGAAGCGATTCCATCGATAGCGATCGGATCGACCATCCACTGGTACCTCGCACAGCGTTGCCTGATTCCAGCATTCCATAAAGAAGCGAAATCGCCAAATGCGGGTTTCCTTGGGAAGCATTCGCAATCAACAGAATGGCTTCCTCTGGAAAATCCCCTGTCATCGATTGCAACAACTGACCGGTTTCCGATAGTGTTAGCGGCGATAACGCACCCATCGCATTGACGCTAGTTTCCGTAATCCAATCCGGACCTTCCTCGCTCGAAGTCGCAACAAAAACGAGGCGTCCGTCAGACTTCCTCCTTTGCGATCGAATCCAATCGACAAACACATCTCGCGATATTTCATCACAGCGATCGAGATCATCGACTAACAGCACAAGTGGTTCGTCGAGCCGACTCAGAGTGCTCACGAAGGTTTTTAGAGCCTCTTTGAGTCGTCGACCAGCAAAATTTTCTGGACCGGCTTCGCTTCGCTCTGGTGCCTGTTCGTCCCATAGCCATGGCATCAACGGTCGGAGACTTTCAGCGTGGCTATCAAGCCTTTGTCGTAGCGTTTCTCGCAGGGCTGAATTCGTTTCGCAAGCAGCACCGAGTTCCTTCATGAGTCCGGCGATGGCTTCCAACGGGCGCGACAGGTCGCTTTGGGTACCAGAAGCTCGAAGCACTAATAATGAACGACTGGCTGCCAGGCACGCAAACTCGTGCAATAGTCTCGACTTACCTTGCCCCGCAGAAGCTCGAATAAGCCATGGCTCACAACCTGTTTTTATGACCGAATGAATTCGACGACCAAACTCCATCGCCCAGTCTCTTCGGCCAATCAACGAAGGTTCAGCGAATCGCTCGCGAGAATCGGTCGTACCGAGTGCAATCGATTGCTCAGCAGCGCTCTCGATATTCCCCTCTAAAACGAATTTAAGATCGTGAAGCACGGCGCTCGAAGTTTGATATCGCTCGTTAGCATCACGCTTAATCAGTCGCAAAACTAACTCATCGAGCGATCTTGAAATAGGAAAACCAGCCAAACGCAAACTTGTTGGCCTCCAAGAAACCTGGCGAAGCAGCAGCTCATTGAGACTGGGCACCGCTAAAGGATTGCTTCCTGTAAGCATTCGGCACATGAGTAGTCCGACGCCGTAAAGATCGGTGGCCGGTGTGGTTCTGCGATGCACGACGCCGGTTTGCTCAGGAGCCAAATAGCAAGCGTCTTCTATCGCTTCACGCCTGGCAATATCGGTCAGCGCGTTCTCGCCGAGCAACTGCAAAGTGACCTTGCCCGTCGTCGGCGAGATGGTGACAACATGAGGCGTTAAGCAACCATGGATCTGACGCTGAGTATGCAATGCTCGCAACTCAATCAGCAGTTGTCGCGTTACATCGAGGATTCGATCGATCCGAGTACTGTCGGGACTGCGATCAATCCAGGTGAATAGATCGATTTCGTCGGGGTTTTCAATGACCGAAGTTGCAATCTTCACGTCGACTGGAGCGTATTCAATCGGTTTGGACATGATCGTATTTCCCCCCTCAACCAACACAGCTCAAGAATCGAAAAAAGTGTTGCGAAAATACACAATGGTGGGGGCAAAGGTCGAAACACCCGTCAAGGTCTTCGAAATTAGAACACGCAGTAGACTCAAGGCAAATGAAACAACCTCTACAACAGCCATTCTTTGAAAAAAGATTTCGGATGATAGCGATTGTGACAGTACGACTATCTCCATTCAGCGAAAACTGACGTGATTTCCTTTGGTATCAAAGCAGGCTCTTGATATCTTGCAGGCGAAATTGCGATGCCATCCCCTTCGTCGCGTTTCAATCCAAATCACGCCGCCAATGTCGATTGGTCGGCAGCTCGAATTCATCGTTTTCGCTGCATACTGCTTTAGGAGTTTACCATGGCATCTGTTTCTATCGGACATACTCGACGTTCGTCTCCGTTCGTTGTCGCCCCGTCCTTTCTGCGAGTTGATACGGGGACGACATTTTCGCCTGATGTTGAACTTAGCTTTCTTCCAGAGATTGTGAGTCAACTGCAATCGTCGAAAGATGATAGCGATACCGCCCAAGCGGTCATCAATCGACTGTTCGTCGAGTGCAATCGACTTCGGCATCATCTCCCTTCGGATGAATGGAAATTATGTGTCGAAAAGATCCGACGGTCGGAAGTCCTCCAACTTGTTCATCAAGATGCTTTTACTAATCGGGCTTTCACGAAACCTCGAGGCTACGCAGGCGATGCGGTAATGATGGATATGATCTACGGTCGCGAAGAAGGTTGGGACGCACCGGAAATGTCAGGCATTGGCCGTCAAGTCTACGAGTACACCACGACCGCCGCCGCTTCGGCAGGCGTTCGAGCTCGACGCGAATTTATCGCTGAACTGCTCGATGAGGTGCTCACGTCGAATCAATCCAGCGAAGTTTTGGCCGTCGCTTCAGGGCACTTGCGAGAAGCCTCGATGAGTTCGGCAGTACGTCGAAGAAGGTTTGAAAGATTTGTCGCCTTAGACGCCGACAGCAAGAGCCTTGACGAGGTCCAGCATTCTTTTGGCCGGTACGGTGTCACCACGCACCTCGCCGACATCCGAAAAATGCTTACCGGTAAACTTGACTTGGGGTCGTTTGATTTGATCTACTCCACCGGGCTTTACGATTATCTCAACGAGAAGACAGCTCAGCGTTTGACTTATCATCTATTCAGCATGCTTCGGCCCGGCGGGAAACTCGTGATTGCAAATTTCCTACCTTTCATCAACGATATTGGCTACATGGAAGCTTGCATGGATTGGTTCCTCGTCTATCGAGATCGCTTCGATATGCTGGGGCTCACGAAGATGATTCATCAAGAGCTGATGTTGGATATGCGAGTTACGACCGAAGAGAATCAGAACATCATCTTTCTCGAAATCACGCGTGCTTAATTTTCATAGTGTGGCGTAAGCTTACTGCTTGCAAGTCTGGATCAGCTATTTCGTGAGTTCCTCATCAACGAAGCTTTTCCAGTCGTGGACTCCTTTTTGCTCTTCAAATAGTTGCGGAATTTCATCGTAAATTTGCCCAGCCGCCATCAGGTGCGGAACGCAGTGGACGAAGAACAATTCCGTCTGATCTGCAAGGCAAGCCGTATCGCAATCATTCGCCTTATACGCTTTTGCCAAACGTTCTAAGTTTTCAGCTATATCCGCCATGTGAAAAGCGAATTTCTCACGCAGGTCATCGAAGTTCACCAACTCCTCACGATTCCACTTCGCGTCAAAGACAGCACGAAACCGGTTCCTGAGCTTCTCATACGTATCGTTCGTCATAGTCATTGTCCGATTCTGTTATCGAGGTCTCGTAGTCGCTTGTTCAAAATCCCTTCGAGCCGCTCGCGATACCTTGCTGCTTGGCTCATCACGTCATCATTGTTCGACAATCGTCCGCCCCAGTCTTCCATTTCGTCGATCAAGCGATGAACTTCCTTCCGCCAGTACTCCACCAATCTCTTGTCGGCTTTCCCAATCATTTCGGGAATGTGATCGTCTAAATGGTAGTCGATACCTTTCTGTTTCCCTGCGATCTTTTCGAGAATTTTTTTTCGAGTTATCGCCATGTTCATCACGTTCGCGTTCGGAGTCAGCCCACGGCTTCTTGCCGCATTTTCAATTATATCCGCTGCTTCGTCGGCGAAGTCGGTGTAATGTCCCGCTCCTCTACTTGAGGCAAGGCGATTCTATCTACGCGAAGGGCAGTTTGTTGTGCATTTTGTAAATTTCCGCAGCATCGTCGTAAATTTCCGCCGCTGCGTTCAAATGCGGTAGCACATGATAAAACAACTCCTGTAATACGTGGTTCGCCTGATCCTGGTCATAATCGTCTGGACGACTAAAAAGACGAAGCAACGAACCAAGTTCTTCTTGCCAATCGGTCATATGAAAGACAAACTGCCCACGATCTGATTCGTAGTTGTTGTTTTCCTTGGCGGAAGCCATGTCTTTGAAAAACGCTAGAAGCTTGCTCTCCAGTGAATTTGTACTAGTAGTCGACATCTTCAATCTCCGAAATTCTTTTACGCCACTCAGGCTTGCTTGCGTGTGATCGCCATATTCACTAGTCCGGAGCTTGCGTTCAAACAGCGACTACGAGTCGCGTTCTCCATTATTGTATATTGTAGCTTCTTCATCGGCGAATGCACCTGATCCACCCTTTGAACGGACGCAGAGTATCCTTTCTCGAGTCAATACATGATCTCCAGGACCGAAATCACCCAACGCCTGCCAATCGACATGGATTTGTCGCGTCGAAATGATCGCCGAGCCGAACGCTTTCAATTCCTACCAACGATTCCCCGCGCCCATGATGAATTGGGAACTGGATTCAATCTATTACGTCTATGCCTTGCAAGGATAGTGATGCGTTAGAATGGCGGTGGTTCAGGAAGACTCGCGGTTGAAATGGGAGAAAGCGATGCGTTCAGATAACCCTATCCATGTTTTATGGGTCGTAGCTATTATTGCAGCCAGTTTCTTATTTTTGTCGACTTGGTCGACAGCCGCTCAACAGGACGAAGAAAAAATCCGAAATCAAGCTCTATTGCATCTGAATCAAGGGAACTGGAAAGATGCTCTCGACATTTTTCGCCGACTGGCCGAGGATTCGTCTTCCAACCCAGCCAGGGTGCCCGACGACGTTCAAAACGCGATTCAATGCCTAAACAACCTTGGCTCGATGCAGGAATTGGATGAGTTTCTTGCGTCAGTCGTCGAAGTCCACTCGAATAATTGGCGAGCTCTAAAACAAGCAGCCGAAAGTATCCGAAATGCTCCGCATCACGGCATCGTCGCCTCGAATGCTTTTCACCGAGCCCCGCAAAGAAACACTTCGGGAGTCTGGGTCACAGTTCAAGAGCAGGATCGACAACAATCGCTCACCTGGTTGATTCGAGCGATACCGCTTGTCGACAAAGAAACCTCCGCGCAAACGAAGGGTGACTTTTTCAAGCAACTTGCCGAGTCGTTGCTCGATCATCGTGATGGGCAAAGTTCCTGGCTATTGCAACACAAGACCGAGATCGACAAAGCTCCGGACTATCTCGAAATCGATGCCTCGAATTCAATTCATGCCGATCGATTCGCCCCTGTCGGTGAAGACGGAAAGCCTATCGTTTACTCGACCCCCACGTCTTGGGACGAAGCGACCAACGACGGCCAGCGATTGCGATGGGCGATCCATCGTTGGTCCGCCACTCATGCCTTCGAGTCCCAAATATTCTGGTCGGATTTTTTGAATCGCCAATTCGGAATCGAAACACTCGCAAACGATCCTTGGTTCCATCGCTTTCAAGCAGACATCGCCGAGGATCACAACGAACAAGCCGAAGCCGCGAAAACGAAGACCGGGATCTACGCCCTGCATACCCTTGACGATACCGAAACGATCGCCCGATTGGCCAATGGTATTCAGCGGATTTCCTTGTCCGATGAATTTAACCCGATTCGGATTCAGCAGACGCTAATAAAGGATTCGCCGAGTCAGACAGGTTCGTATTCGCGATTGATCGATATCTACGCTAATCGCCGACAATATGCCAAAGCTGCTGAAGTTTGCCGTCAGGCTATCAAATCGCAACCGAAAATGCCCGAATTCCAAGAGCAGCTCGATAGCATGACGCTGCCTCGCGGACGCTTCGATTTTGTCGAAGCACAGCCGGCTGGCAAACCGGCGACTGTCGGCTTCGTCTTTCGAAACGCCGAACGAGCATCATTCACGGCTGCGAAAGTCGACGTCGAAAAGCTGCTTACCGATATCCAGCAGTTCTATCGAAACCATCGGTCGGATAAGCCGCCCAAGTTTGGCGGTAAAGACCGTTATCCGCCAGCGATCACCGAACCGAATGATCTCTTCTCGACGATTAAGATAGGCGAATACCTGTCGGGAACCGTTGCCAATTGGACGCTCGATCTCAAACCTCGCGATGGACATTGGGATCGTCGCATTCAAGTGGCAACACCGCTACAGCAAGCGGGACTCTACGTTGTCACAGCCAAACTCCAGAAGCCCGACCATATCGCTCGCTGTCTGGTGTGGATTCACGACACTTCCATCGTTCAAAAGAAGCTCGACAATAAAACACTCTACTACGTTGCCGACGCGATCACCGGCTTGCCGATCCCAAATGCCAACGTCGAATTCTTCGGGTTTGCTCACGAGTACAACAACGGTCGAGCCCAACCGGTCAAGATCGCCAACTTCGCAAAAAAGACATCGGCGGACGGTCAAGTCGTCATCGATGCGGCAGAGATGCCAGCCAACCATCAATGGCAAGTCACGGCCCGAGCAGATGGTCGACTCGCAACGCTCGGATTCGAGAATCTTTGGTATCAAGCCTATAGCCAACAGAGTTTCCAGCAATTGAAAGCGTACGGCGTTTCCGATCGACCCGCTTATCGACCCGGCGAAATTATGAAAGCGAAATTCTGGATTGCTTTGGCAAGCTATGCGACGGAAAGCCGCCAAGCTGAGAATGGGCTGCCTGCTTCGCTACCGATTCCGATTCGAATGGTCGATCCGCAAGGAACGGCGATCTGGACTGGAGTTTTAGAGACCGATCGTTTAGGCGGGGCGGACATTGAGTTGACGATCCCGAAAGACACGAAGCTTGGCCTGTATCATTTTCAGATTCAGGAAGGGCGCATCCCGACCGGACTTATGATCCGCGTCGAAGAGTATCGAAAGCCCGAGTTTGAAGTGACGATCGATGCTCCCGATGCACCGATTCAACTTGGCGAACAATTCCAAGCGACCATTCGAGCCAAGTATTATTTCGGATCGCCCGTTACCGATGCGACCGTCAACGTGAAGGTGACTCGAACCGCGTTCAAAGATAACTACTATCCTAGTCGACCGTTCGATTGGTGTTATGGTCCAGGGTATTGGTGGACCGCTTACGATCTCGATTGGTTTCCTGGATGGCGACGATGGGCTGGATGCTTTCGGCCATTGCCGTGGTGGTTTCCTCATCGCAACGAAGAGCCGCCAGAATTGATTCTCCAACAAGAAGTCAAACTCGATGCGAATGGCGAAGCCAAAATTGATATCGATTCATCGTTAGCTCTGGCGTTCCAAAGCAACTCCGATCATCGATACAAAATCGAAGTCGATGTGCGAGACGCATCACGGCGAACGTTGAGTGCATCGGGCGACGTGATCGCTGCCCGACACTCGTTTAAAATCTACAGTTGGGGTGAGCGTGGCTACTATCGGTCCGGTGATAAGATGGTAGCCCAATTTCAAGCCCGCACGCTTGGCGGCAAACCGGTGGCCGCCAATGGAAAACTTGAATTGCTGCGAGTCACCTACGATCCGTCGCGAGCGCCCATCGAAAACATCATCGACACATGGGATGTAAAGAGCGATGAAGAAGGCAATCTTACGCACACGATGCAGGCCGGTCGTTCAGGTCAGTATCGCTTGAAGCTAACGCTCACCGACGCGGCCGAGCATACCGTCGAAGGCGGTTATTTAACGACCGTCCGCGGCGATTCGATGCAGGGCACCGATTTTCGATTCAGTGCCTTGGAGTTGATACCAGACAAAAGCGAATATGCCACCGGCGAAGTCGTTCGGTTGCAGGTTAATGCGGATCGCGATGACGCCTTGGTCTGGTTGTTCGTTCGACCGCAGGGAAGTGTTTATCCGGTACCGAAAAAAGTACAGCTTAGCGCGAAATCGTCAATTGTCGAAATACCTGTTGTAGTTGACGATCAACCGAACTTCTTTGTTGAAGCCTTTACGATCTACGATGGGCGCTTCCATCAAGAGGCTCGCGAGATTATCGTCCCGCCGCAGCAGCGTGTGCTCAACGTCGAAGTAACCGCAAGCAAGAAAGAATACTTACCCGGCGAAGAGGCTGAAGTCGAGATTGCCGTCACGGGAACCGATGGCAAACCTGTCGAAGGGTCGGCAGTGTTGGCTGTCTACGATCGCTCGTTAGAGCAAATTGCACCCGATGCCGTGCCGCCTGATATTCGCGAGTTCTTCTGGAAATGGCGTCGCCAACACTATCCACAAGCGACGGAAAATCTATCGCGAAGAACTTTGCCAGTCTTCATCGAAAACATGCCGTCTGCTATGCCATTGGGCATTTTTGGAACGTCGATGTCCGACGATGCTGAATCGATGGGTGCAAGTTTTTCAATGTCGCTGGATGCAAGCTTTCGTCGCGGAAGTTTTTCGGCGTCTGCTCCGCAATTTGGCGGTGGCATGCGAGGCGGAATGATCATGGAAAGTGCGGCGATGCCCCGTGCGCCGATGGCTAAAGCAAGTCGAATGATGGCAATGGATCAAGCGAATGAAGGCGCTCCGGGAGACGGCGATGGAGCCAGTGGAACAGGAGCACAACCGCCGATTGTCCGCAAGGACTTTGCCGACGCAGCCTATTGGTTAGCCAATCTTCAGTTCGATAAGGCTGGAAAAGGCAAAGCGAAATTTAAGATGCCGGAGAACTTGACGAGCTGGCAAATTGGTGTCTGGTCGATGGCCAGTGGCGTTCGCGTCGGAAGCGGAAAAACATCCGCCGTGACACGCAAAAATTTGATGGTCCGCTTGCAAACGCCTCGCTTCTTAGTCGATCGCGATGACGTTGTCGTGTCGGCACTGGTCAACAACGAATTCGATGACGCGATCGACGTCCAAGTCCACTTAGAACAAGAAGGCGACTTCCTTCGTTTGATCAACCTCGATCATGCGTCGCAGTCGGTTACCGTTCCTGCACACGGTCAAAAGCGAGTCGACTGGCGATGCAAAGCCTCGAAGCCTGGCGAAGCGAAACTGCGAGTCGCTGCGACGTCAGCTCGCGAATCCGACGCTATGGAATTGAAACTTCCCGTAGTGATCAATGGGACTCTCAAGACAGAAAGCTTTGCCGGAACCGTTCGGCCTGATCAGACGACGTCGACGATTCCGTTCACGGTTCCTGAGGCCAGACTCGTCGACCAATCGCGGCTGACGATTCGCCTTTCGCCTTCACTGGCGATGTCGATGGTCGATGCCCTGCCTTACTTAGTCGATTATCCGCACGGTTGCACCGAACAGACGCTCAACCGTTTCGTACCGACTGTGATTACTCACAAGACTTTGCTGACGATGGGAATTGATCTGCGTTCGCTTCAAGAGAAACGAATCAATCTGAACGCGCAAGAATTGGGGGCGCCTGCTGAACGTGCTGGGCAATGGAAGAAGTTCGATCGAAACCCAGTTTTCGACAATGACGAAGTATCCAAGATGGTCGACGTAGGGTTGCGTCGACTGACCGAGATGCAATGTGCCGATGGCGGTTGGGGTTGGTTTAGTGGAGTGAGCGAACATAGTTGGCCCCATACGACAGCCGTCGTCGTGCGAGGTTTGTTAGCTGCCAAAGCTGCCGACGCACCGATCGTTCCCCATACACTTGATCGCGGCCTCGATTGGCTTACTCGATATCAAGCCGAGCAGCTACAGGCGCTTCGCAATGCCAAGTCCAAATCCAAGAAGCGACCTTCCAAAGAACTGCCCGACGATTTGGATGCGTTCGTGTTTCATGTGCTTGTCGCTGCCGATCGACGCAATAACGAGGAGATGTTGTCGTTCCTCTATGAAAATCGCAATAGCTTGAGTGTTCATAGCAAAACACTTTTGGCGATAGCGACGCATCAACTTGGCGATCTCGAAAAGACCAAAATGTTGCGTCAAAACATCGAGCAGTTTTTGGTGCAGGATGCCGAAAATGAAACAGCCTATCTTCGCGATCAATCGCCTTGGTGGTATTGGTATGGAAGTTCTATCGAGGCAACAGCGAACTATCTAAAACTCATAGTCCGAATCGAACCGCAAAGTCCGACGGCGTCGCGGTTGGTAAAATACCTGCTCAATAATCGCAAGAATGCAACCTATTGGAACAGCACCCGCGATACGGCCTTGGTCATCGAAGCGTTCGCCGAATACTTGGGGGTTACGGAAGAAGGAAAGCATGACTTGAAGGCCGACGTTGTGCTCGATGGGCAGAGCATAGGGTCAGTCGAGTTCTCAGCTCAGACACTCTTTGAAGCCAACAATACGATCGAGCTCATTGGTGCGGCAGTAAAGCCAGGTAGCCATAAACTGGAAATCAAGAAAACTGGAAAAGGATCGCTTTATTGGAATGTTTATCAAACCAATTTTACGCTCGAAGAAGAGATTCAAGCGGCTGGCTTAGAAATCAAAGTCGATCGTCGATACTACCGTTTAGATGCGATCGAGAAAGAATTGTTACTCGCCGGTGATCGTGGCCAAATTGACAAAGGCGAACGAGCAGCATTCGATCGAGTGGCAATCGAAGACCTTTCGGAAGTAAAATCGGGGCAGATGGTCGAAGTAGAACTGCTGGTCGAAAGCAAAAACGATTATGAATATCTGATTCTCAGCGATCCGAAGGCGGCTTCGTTCGAACCGATCGAAACGCAAAGCGGCTATAGCTTCACCGGCGGGTTGAGTATCTATCGAGAATTTAGAGACCAGTTTGTCGGGATGTATTTGCGAAGTTTGCCTCGCGGTTCGCATTCCATTCGATATCGATTGCGTTGTGAAGCTCCCGGTCGGTTTACCGCCTTACCAGCAACCGTTTTAGGAATGTACGCACCAGAGCTAGTCGGAAATTCAAAGGATTTTGACGTGATCGTGGTTGAATAGCACCTACGATATCGAAGCAAATGATGACAACTGAATTCGCCAATTTTTCCTGGTTGGTGCACGCTTAATTATCTGGCCAATTACAAGCTTCGCCCCAATGTCGCCTTTCGCTCCGCGAAAGAGGCGTTCACCGTACGCACTTTCGCGGAGCGAAAGGCGACAACGATAAATTCACAGCCTCGTTACTCTTCAATCACGCTTGCTTGTTGCAATGTAGGAACGGCAATTTCAGCGACAATGTCGTCGAGAATGCGTTCTGGGGTAAGGCGACGAAGACGACTTTCCGGCTTAAGTATCAGCCGATGCGACATGACTGGCGAAACAATTCGCTTAACGTCATCCGGCTGAACATAGTCGCGACCTCGAATCGCAGCCATCGCTTGCGATGCTCGAAATAGACCGATACTTGCCCGCGGACTTGCCCCGAGAGCAAGATCTTCATGCGATCGAGTCTGATGGACAATTTGAAGAATGTAGTGACGGATCTTCGGATCGACGAAGATCGCTTTGATGGCGTTCTGACATGCGATCAGTTCATCTGCCGTTACGACACTTTCCAAACTATCCAGCGGATGTTGGCGTTCGAGCAACTGGAGCAACCGCAACTCTTCTTCCATCGTTGGATAGCCGAGCGAAAACTTCATGAGGAATCGATCCAATTGAGCTTCGGGGAGCGGAAACGTTCCTTCGTGATCGATTGGATTCTGAGTCGCGATCACCAGGAAGGGAGCCGTTAAATTACGAGTGACACCATCGACCGTCACATGCGACTCGGCCATCGCTTCCAACAGTGCCGCTTGGGTTCGTGGAGTCGTTCGATTGATTTCATCGGCCAATAAGATGTTGGTAAATATCGGACCAGGACGGAATTCGAATTCGCTATCTTTCTGATTAAAAATCGACGCGCCCGTGACATCGCTGGGCAGCAAATCCGGAGTGCATTGCACTCGCTTGAATGTGCAGCCAACACTCTTAGCGAGTGCCCTGGCCAACATTGTCTTCGCAACGCCCGGAACATCCTCCAAAAGGATATGGCCACCCGAGAACCATGAGACCAAGGACAGGGCAAGCTGCTTTCGCTTGCCGACGATCACCTTTTCGACGTTCGCAATAATCTTCTTGGCTGTCTCGTTCGCAGAAATCAAGAGTCGACACCTTGTCCTTTATTTCATGCCGATAAACTGATAGTACGGAGTTCGAACGAGCGGGAGATACGGAACTTTGGCTTTGTGTTCCGCCTGAAAAACGGTTGTGAAATGGCTTTTTAGAAACGGAAGATGGTCGGGTGACGGGAAGACATTATCGTTGGAAAACCACACTGGCCAAAAATTGCGTGTCGACCAAGCATGTTGTTTCATCCCTTCGGATGGATGCTTTCGAGCGACGTAGAAATCGACGACTCCGATCAATCCACCAGGTTTAAGTATCCGGATCGCATTCTCAATGGCGGCAAACCAATCGGGAATCATCGTCAGCGAATAGGAAAAGGTAACAATATCGGCCGAACCTTCGGGCGGCGTCCAGGTCGTGGCGTCGGCCGTTACCGCTTCGACGTTTTTCCAACCTCGCTGCGCACTTCGCTTTTCAACAATCTTGAGAAGCGACGAAGCCAGATCGACAATGTAAACTTTTTGGAACTGCGAAATGGCAGGGCCGATGAATTCGAGATTCGCGCCCGTGCCGCCACCGAGGTCCACCCAAATGCCAGAACGATCGGTGCTGATGCGTTGAAAAACTTCCTCGCGACCTTGAAGCAATCGCTTTCGAAAATCGTCATACCCTTCGGCTTGCCCCGAATAAAAACTCTCCATCCTTTGAGCATGATCTTTGCCGCGAACCGGACGAAGTGCAAGATGATAAAGAATTTTGAGGTCAGCAATAAAACTCATGCTCAGTCCATTCCTAGCCGCAGTTATCGATCTTCGACATTCTAAGCCAGTCGCTCGCATCTCCCAAGTCCTTGTGAAATCCTTCACAGAGTTGCTCAAAATGCGAAATGCCCGGCAAGAGCCGAGCATTTTCTGCGTTGGAGATATCCGGAAGCAATAAACGGAAGAGTTTGGTTGCGATCGAACGCAAAACCTACTTCTTCTTTTTCTTCTTGTCTTCTGGCTCGTCTTCCTTCTTTACTTTCTTTTTCTTCCTCAAAGCAAGCTTAGGAACACGCACCTTGGCCATCCCAAGAACGCTGTTTTCCTCGTTCCACTTGTCGATATCCTGTAGACGCTTGATGCGTTCTGTTCGGTTCAACACATTTCGGGTCTTGATCGACCCTGCCCGGACTTTAAGGCTCTTATCGAGAGTCATTTTCTACTTAACTTTATTGAGGAAAACTTGTTTCGAGAACTTTGGAATTTTCGTTGCACTACCGCTCGGTGGCCTGATGAAAACAGGAGCGGCAAGGCACTAGCCTCGGGTGCTGCTGTTCGACAATTCAAGGAAATCCCAGTTTTTTCAGAGCCCGTAGCTAACGCCATCGGCTCCGATTCGAACAATTCCACCAAGGCAGGGGTTGAAGAGTATAACGTCGGACGGGAAGACCAGCAAGGCTAAACCAGCCCGCGGTCAAGAAGGTACCGCTCCTCGCTCTCTTCCCGCAAGATATCGTCATGCAGAGCGACAAAATTGGCGGCCAAATCACTCACGCCTTCGCGTTCGACCTCGAAATGTCGAACACATTCAACAATTTCGTCCAATTGCTCGATCAATCGAGCTTGCCAGCACTCGATCTCTCGCAAGTCGCCATAAAGTAAAGGCTCTTGGTGAACAGCTTTTTCCAAGTAACCTTCGCCTGCAACCCTATTAAAATGCTGGTCAAGCAACCAACGAAAATTTTCGAGATCCCCGACTAGTTTGTCGCGCATCGCATGGCTGTTTGGCTTGTTTTGCCATTGCCGAAACTCGATTTCTAAATCGCATAAACCACGCTCGATTCGCGATTGACTATGGTTAAGGCACATTCGGACACCGTCAAAATCGCGCTGATAACTGTCCATTTCGCAACTCCTATCTACGCATTTCTGTATGACAAACGAACGACGCTCTTATTTTCTCAAATCGGTAGGTAACTCGTCAAGCATTAAAGCGAGATAAAATCGCATTAAGTTACATTCGGAGGGGAAACAGCCGTCGCCATGAACCCGCCCGCCCGAAGATGCGGGAGCCACCACGGACAGCGAAGCGGGCCGCTAGAGGTTCGATTTAAGACGTACATCGACTCGATAGCGAACCCAGCATCGATTAACGCTAGCCTAAGCTCTCGCTGAGAAAAGATGTGTAAAAACATACTCGGCAGCCCTCGATAAGCGTAAATTCGATCACCGAATTCACTTTCCCTTTCGCGGACCGCTCGGATATAGGACCGAACCGTCGTACGAATTCCATCGGGATCTCGAAGCCAACTTCCGCGATTGTGAACGTGTACGAAAAAAAGTCCGCCTTCTTTCAAGGATCGTCGGACTCCCCTCAGCATCGCCAGCCGATTTTGTCTCCCTCGAACCATCCCAAACGAGCTGTACAAACAAAGTGCCACGTCGGCGATCCGATCCGACAAGCCATCCAACTGCGCTAGATTAGCTTGCATGAAATCAGGACGATTAGCGTTCCCTTCGCATTTGAGTTTTGCTTGTCGCAACATATCGATGCTCAAGTCGATCCCGATCGTTCGCCAACCTCGATCATTCCAAGGCAACAGAGCTCGACCTGTCCCACAGCCAAGATCGATGAGAACTCGCGGATCCTTCGATGTCGTTGCTGGCAATCGATTCAATCGCTCGGCGATCCATTGCTGGTCCAATCGCATCAACGGGTGATCGCCATGGAACGAATCGTACTCGGTGGCTATCGATGGCGTTGAAACATAGTCCCAAGTCCCGCGACTGACTCCGGGCGGTAACTGCCAAGTAGGTCGATGACTAGCACTCATATTTAACATTCATCAATAGCGAGCAGCGTTTCAAAACAACAGTCGATCGACATATCGATCGAAGTTCACTCTTGGGCAGGTGAGTCAAAAATAAAGCCCTGCACCAACGGCATATCTACTTCACCTGTACTCTACAAGGTACAATAAAAGGGAGCTTAGAACCATTCGGAGGAACCGGCAATGCAACCATCAACTGATTCGCGTGCGACCACGAAGGCTGCGGATCTTCTTGTCGATTTTCAATGGAAGCCAGAAACCGAGGCGGGAGCATGGGTGAAATTGGCCATGAACAACGCGATGGTCAGCTTGCCGTGGGCTTCAAGTTTTGCATTTAAATTGCAACGCGATGCGGGGGTGCGGTTGATCGACCTCCTCGACACGGTCTTCCTCGGTCAAGAAAGTTGCCATCTACCGACCGCGATGCAAGCGGGCTGGGTAGCTAGCGATCGTCCGGAACTCAACGGACAACACTTCAAAGGCTATGAGCATCCCGGCGGTTTGTTTCCCACGATTGCCGTTTACGACGATATCGATACTGAAGAAATTTGGCTTGCCATGAAGGTGGAATTTGTCGCCGATTTTCTTGCCGCCAACGATCTTACGCGGAGCATCGAAGGGGAACCTTGGTCGCCTTACCGCTACGCGATGATCGAAAATAATTTTGGCAAAGCTGCCTTTGCAGTCGCTGAACGACATGGGCGAATCGGATACTGCACGTCTGCCGGTCCTGATGTTTGCCAAGCGATCGAAGTCTACGAATCCTTTCGTACTCGAGCTCGCGATTTTGATTCTGAAGACGAAGCACTCCAGTATACGATCGAACTTGTGGATGCCGGTATCGCGAAGATTGGGCGCGACTATGCCTGCGACCGTTTCTTCGCAGCCGAACGCGATTATTGGAAAAAACGCAACCGCGCCGCCCAGTTTCAAAAGAGCAGGCAAGACCGTTTAGGGATCGGATGGGCGAATCACGATCATCACACGTACCGATCGAGCCGACAACATTTCAAAGCCTTGGTCGAGCTATGGGAAAAGCTCGGCTTTTATTGCCGCGAACGATTCTATGCCGGCATCGAAGCGGGTTGGGGAGCACAAGTCATGGAGCAGCCGATCACTGGGCTTATCACGTTTAACGATGTCGATCTCAGTCCCGAAGAGCTCGCTGGCGACTTTAGTCATGATGGACTCGTTGAAAGCCAAGCTCTCCAGACAGTAGGCCTCTGGTGCGGTTTGCATGGAGAAGCGGTCACCCTTGCCGGTATGCATCACCTCGAAGGAACGTTTGATTTTGTGGAGCTGCAAAATCAGATGGAATCTCAAGCCGGAATCCGCACCATGAAGCCGTTTACCGACTTTCCGTATTTGAAACAGGCATTCACCGAGGGCGAGCGTTGGCCGGTCCAAGAAAAGCGACTTCAGATGCTTTTAGATAAACTGCTCGTGACGGATGAACAGGCCGATCGCTTTCGAAAAGAAGGAGCCATCGGCAGCCATTTGGAAAACCTCGAACGCAACGATGGCTTCAAAGGGTTCAACCAAAAAGGTGTTAGCGAAATTATCGCAGCCACCGATCCACGCCGCCAAGCTGCGAAGGATGCCTTCGAAAAAATCGATTATAAAACCGTAGGCGAGTAATCCCGCAAACCAAGTCTTGCTGTTTGTTCCAATCCAGCAACACCCACTCCTTACCTCTGTCCCTTCTGAATAAAACACCAGCCGAAAGATTTTGATGCAATCAAGTCTCGTGAATCGCGTCGCCGTGGTCACCGGCGGCTCCAGTGGCATCGGTCGAGCCGTTGCGATTCTTCTCGCCGAACATGGAGCGAAGGTTTACATCGGAGATGTCAAGCTTAACCGTGACAACGACGAGCGTTTTGGGAAATTAAAAATCTCTCAACGCATTTGCGATGTCTGTCAGAGTCAAGCGGTTCAGGATTGGATCGGCGAGGTCATCTCCGAATCGGAAGGGATCGATATTTTGGTCAACAACGCGGGTGTCGTACTGGTGAAGCAGATTCCTGAAACGACCGAAGCCGAGTGGGACACGATCTTAGACACGAATTTTAAGGCCGCATTCTTGCTTTCAAAATTAGTCATCCCCTCGATGCAAAGTCGCGGTGGCGGCTCGATTGTGAATATTTCGAGCAACGCAGGAATTCTCCCGCGTTCCCACGATCCCGCCTACTCGACCAGCAAGGGAGCCTTGCTAGTCTTCACTCGTTCGTTGGCACTTTGCCATGCCGACCATCGAATTCGAGTCAACGCGATTAGTCCGGGTCCAGTTGCCGATACCCAGATCATCAATGGAGCCCTGGATTTAGTCGAAGATCGAGACGCAGCAACGAAACGCTTGCTCGAAGCCAGCCCAATCGCTCGAGCTTGTGGCCGTATGATTTCACCCGAAGAAATTGCCCAAGCCGTCCTTTATCTCGTCAGCGACTACGCCATGATGGTCACCGGCACCAACATTGCGATCGACGGCGGAAAGAGCTTAGGCGTCCCACCTGGACGATAAACTCAAGCGTAGAAACCTCGGCTCGATTCGGTTATACTTTTGCGGTCTCGTTGCCAGCACACTTTCCGGTGTCTTGACGCCTTCCTGTATTCCAAGGAATCTTTCTATGAATAATGACTCGGCCTCTCGTCGTGAATTTCTAAAAACAACTGCGGCTGTCGCTAGCGTAGCATCTACTCCATATTTCTATTCGACGAGCCATGCTCAAAACGCAGGGTCGAAATCGGCCAATGATCGACCGATTATCGGATGTATCGGAACGGGAGATCGTTGGAATGCCGTTGGCCCCCAAGCTCTCAATCATGCCGACTGTGTGGCCGTTTGCGATGTCGACGCCGATCATGCATCTAAAGGGAAAGAAAAGGTCGAAGAGATCCAGAAGAAATCTGGCAAAGTTCGGAAGGTCGAAGTCTACGAAGACTATCGCAAGTTGCTCGATCGCAAAGATATTGATGTCGTCACCATCGTCACCCCAGATCACTGGCACTCGAAGATCGCGATCGATGCTTTGAAAGCCGGCAAGGACGTCTATTGCGAAAAGCCACTGACGTTGACGATCGACGAAGGGAAGCAAATCATCAAGGTCCTCAAGGAAACCGGTCGCGTCTTCCAAGTCGGAACGCAGCAGCGGAGCGAGTTTTCAACCAAAGACAGCAAGGACAAAGATGGAAAGAAATTCGACAAGCAGTTTTTGACTGCGGTCGCGCTCGTTCATGCCGGTCGACTTGGAAAGATTCGTCGCGTCGAATGCCGTATCGGAACGGCCCCAACAAGCCCCGCGCTTTCTAAAGCGACATTGCCGAGCGGTTTGAATTGGGACATGTGGCTTGGCCAAGCTCCGATGACCGACTACGTCATGGCACCCTCGAAGGACGAGAACGCCAAGTACCCGCTCAGTCGCGTACACTATGAATTCCGTTGGTGGTACGAATACTCGGGCGGCAAGATGACAGATTGGGGGGCACATCATGTCGATATCGCCTCGTGGGCAATCGGTGTCGATAATACGGGACCAAAGAGTGTCGAAGGAATATTCGCTGACCATCCGTGCGAATTCGTCAAAGGGATGCCGACTCGATCGGATATGTACAACGTCGCCTCGCGATTTGACGTCAAGTGTTTGTATGCGAACGACATCGAGCTCCATATTCTCAGTGACGGTAAAAACGGCATTTTGATCTCGGGCGATAAGAACGATCTCTTCGTAAGCCGCGAGTCTCTCTATGGATCGGCCGTCGATGAAATGGCATCGAAGCCGCTGCCTGAAGATGCGCTCACCAAATTGTACAAAGGCAAGACTCTTGGAGGTCACATGGCGAATTTCTTCGATTGCATCAAGACTCGCGAACAACCGATTTCGGATGTCTACACCCACCATCGAGCTATGACGACATGCCATCTCGCGAACATTGCGATTCGGCTAGGTCGAAAGATCAACTGGGACCCAGTCACCGAGCAAATCGTCGGCGACGATGAAGCCAACGCAATGCAAAAAAGAATCGCTCGACCTGGCTACGAAGTCAAAGCATAGCGTTGCAAAAGTGGCGTAAGCGTCCAGCTTGCGACGAATTGCAAAAGTTGGGTAAGCCAACCACTTTTTGAGCAGCTATTTGATGTGAAGAACGATCCGAAAGAGCTTGTAAATCTGGCCATGCAATCCGATCAATCGAGTATGCTCAATGAGCTTCGACTGTTATGCGACCGGAAGAACATGTAATTCAGTGCGAACAACCTTGATCGCGGCCGGTCGGTGTGACTCTATACTGATAGGCGAGTTCAAACGTTGCTAGCGAGGTTTCATGTTTTCCAGTCCACCCGAAACACGAGCGAGTTTGATTCTGCGGCTGCCAAATGCGGCGGATGTGGCGGCGTGGGATGAGTTCGTGCTGGTGTATGGGCCGGTGTTGTTTCGAGCGGCTCGGCGGCAGGGATTGCAGCCGACCGATGCGGATGACTTGGTTCAGGAAGTTTTTTCGGCGGTCGCGAAACAAGTCGGCGATTGGTTTCAGCGGGATGATCGCGGGCGTTTTCGAGCTTGGTTGCTGAGGATCGCTCGCAATATCGCGGTCAATCTGCTGACTCGGAAGCCCTTTGGGGCGACCGGCGTTGGAAGCGACAATTCAGATTGCCGGCTGGCGGTCCATTCAGTGTTGCCGAGTCCCGGCAGGGCGACGATGTTAAATAGGCCACCGTCGCATTCAACGTCGAGGACTGAATCGCCCGCGTTCGCAGAACCTCGAAGCCAGTGTTGGCCGTGGTGACGTTGTTGGTCACCGACGCGTTCATTGAGGTACTGTTCTGCGTCGTGAAGAGGACCACGTCCGCAAGGGCACTGGCGGCCGAGGTGTAGAGGGTTGCCGCCTGGCCGATATGATTGTTGGTCACGGTGGCAGAGGCCGTCGTTGTGGTGCCCGAGAGATTGACGGAGATGGCAGACTTTGTGCTAGAGTCGAGCCGGTCGATGTTGTTGTGCCGCGAAGATCCGTCGCATTGATTCCGTCCCCTCTTGAAATTAGGGTAAGAATACGCGTAAGACTTATGTCGTGTGTGTTCGTGGCCACGATACTATCGCCGGTCGTGTTTTGAATCGTGCCATCACTATTGACTGCACCAGTGCCGGTGACCGTCAGACCGCCATTGGTACCAGTGTTGTTAAGCACGACGCCATTGACGGCGCCGCTGGCCGAGATGCTGCGGAACGCACCCGGACAGCGCCTCCGATTCATTACGACGAGGCGCCAAGCGACTAGTGCAATCAAGCGGTGCCGTTCGCTTTCAAAAGGCCATCGAAATGAAAATGAATCCCGAATCCCAGGACTGACCCCGGCGAAGCCCACTCTGCTACCATGTTTGTCTAGAATGTCGTGACTATCTGCACGGCGAATCGTTATGGCCAAGACTTAGCAAAACAGTCCCATCGTTAAGAAGAGCCTCGTGATTGAAACGCGGTGTAATGTTCAACTAATCCAAATTGGTTGATCCACAATCTAAGTTCCCTTCATGATAACGTCTGCCTCGGTCGTTGCATCATTCGCGGCTTTTTGAGTTGCGTCGCGGCTAGCAGCCAATTTCAAGACTTTCTCGGTTATGGCGGCACTATCGACCAACGAATCGTCGAGTAAAACTCGAATTATCTCTGCATTTTGATCGCAGACATTGCCCAAAAGTCCGTACGATTTTGATTTGATGACAATGAAGGCGTTAAGCTTTTTATCAACGCTGAGTATCGCGGCTGCGTCGAGCTTTTTGGCAGCCATTTGGAACTGCCCCGTAGTTTTTGCAAACTGTGCAACTAAATTATCACTCACTTCTCGTTTTTCTTTTCGAAAGCTCTCGACTCCCAGTTGGTCAAAGTCGTTTAGAAGTTGCTGGAAGGCGGGAACAACGATTTGATTTTGCTTGTTCGCTTCGTCTAATGCAACGTCTGAGTCTTTCAACAAAAGATCAACTTTCGGATCAGAACTAGAACTGGCTATTTTCTGGACGCCACTAAACATCTTGAATCCGCCACTCACGATGGCGATCGCTGCAACAATCACGATGATCGTGGTCATAAGCGGAGCGATATTCTTTTGTTCAACCGACGGTGAAGGCTTGGACATGATTGAATTCCTTGAGACAATTGTGAGAAAGAGATCTATATGGTTCCGGGACGTACGTGTTCTAATCGTCCGAGCGTGAACCAAAATACTACGGAGCGGATTTTTTGCACAGGGTGGTGACTCAAAATCATGCTATTATCATCAGAGTCGCCTCAGGGCAATTTTCCTGGTAATCCTGGTGGGAGTAGCCCCGCAGATTGTCATAACATCCTAGACGAACATGCGCGAGTACTCGCTCATTTGGGTTAAGTGCTTTAGCGGGGTCAACGCATCAAAAGCTTGAGCAGATTCAGATACGAAGTGCGCGAAACTGCAAATTGTCCACTGCGATCATGGTTTTGGATGGCTTCACACGGTTGGAGGTGCTTGTCAGTTGAACTGGACACAACGATCCGAAGATTTGAATAGTTGGCCAGCGGATTCGCGGCAGTTCAATGTGGGTGTTGCTTTCGATCGTGAACGAGTCCGATGGATGATCCAGTCCTCCAGCGGGCGATTCGAAGTCATCAGCGTGTTCTTCAACTGACCGTATCCCTTCGTGACCAGACCGGCGACGTGATCCTGGCCCGCCAGGTCTCGACGCAGCCGAAGAAGATCGTCGACCGCCCTGTGCAAAAAGTGCGGTCCAACGATTGTCAGTTCGAAATTGCCCGCCGGAGGGCCAACAGCTTCAGTGGATTGAACGCACATTCCGGCATGGTCAGCGCAGAATCCAAGCATGGTTGGATTCGTTGATGAAGAAATCGAATTTGTCGATCTTCCTATAACAGGGTCAGCACGGGGCGGCGAGAATCGCGAAATTTTAACAAATCGTGAAGTTGAAGGATGTCAGCCCCGACCGCGAGGTTAAAGAGCAATCGCGTTGGGGCTGGCTATACTATCGTCGAGTGAAAACAGATAAAGTCTTTTAAGCAATGACATTGAAGAGTTTTTATTCTGCAAGTCGCTTTGCCACCAACGCCATCCGTCCACGTGAACCGAAATGGTTCGAGAAGCAAGCGATGGATTCCAGGCTCGAACCTGACTTCGTTGATCATGCTCCGAGGCTTTGAATTTGATCAATGACTGAAGTTTGTCCAAAGTGCTGATCATTAAGGCAACTTTGTAAAGCGCACCGCGTCGGTTCGCAGGTTCCCAACCGTTGCCCCTTGGGACAGACGGACTAGCTCACCGGGCGCACCACTGAAGAAGAAGGTGCCTACTTCGAAAAAGCCGGAAGTGCTAGGCGCAAGATTGACGCTGATCGGGGCTTCGGTGATCCCATTATGGACCACGGTAAAGTTCGCCGCTTGACTGTTAGTGCTGACTGCCAAGCGATAAATGGCCACCGAGTAATAACCCGGAGCGAGACTCGGTGCGCTCCATGTTGCGGCTACGTTGGCGGCGTTGGCCAAGCGTGTGCTGCTGCCGTTGAAGCCGGTAACTGAACTGCTCCCCCAAAGACCCACTTCGCTGTAACCAGCATCGGTATTGTCGACGATGAAGGCGGGAATCGCCACGGTGACGGCGATTGATCTGGTCGCCGACAATGCACCCCCTAGACCCGTGTTCCCCAGATCGTTGATCGTGAGCGAAATCGATGCTGTACCACTAAAGTTCAAGTTCGGCTGGAAGCTCGAACCGTTCAATGCCGTGTTCAAGCTAGCCAAGGTGCCTCGCACAGTGAAGCTGGCTTGTCCGTTGGCACCGGCAGTAAAGGTGAGTCCAGCAGTGCTTGGCAAGGTGATTAAACCATTGGTGGTCGTAAGTGTCAGTTGAACGGGCGCAATCCCCGCATCGAGATCGGCAACGCTCAGAGCGTTGGCATTGGCCGTCGAGAAAACTAGCGGAGTGTTACCTGCAACAGATTGCGTAGCAGGGGCTACGATCGTCGGCGGGTCATTCATGTTGACGACGCTAACAGTTAACTGCTTATCAAAGGGCAACGTTCCATCGGATACTCTGAGAGTTAAGATGTAGCTCGATAGTGCTTCGAAATCGAAAGAAGCATTCGCACGTAGCAAATTCCCGCTAAGGTTGAAGAGGTTATTGCTGTTCAATCCAGCAGGGAGGCTGAAAGTCAATGCAGCGCCGACATCTGGGTCTATTGAGGTATTGCCGATGATTTGAGTGTTGTTCTTGCCGCTGACGTTGATGCCGACGGAGTTTCCATAGAGCAGATTGTGCGAGATCAGTTGATTGCTCGACGCGACAATACCAGTTCCATTGCGAGCGATGCGTTGAAACTCGATTCGGCCAGTAAGGGTAACGCCGGTCACGTTCCCTTCGATAATGTTGGCCCTGTCAAGATCTAAGCTGACTAGCGTACCAGTCCCACTGACACCGACTTGGTTGTTGTAAACGCGTTGGCTCTGCATTGTCCCGGATAGCAGTACCCCAGTCGTATTCTGGAAGATGCGATTTGGTAGAGTTCCGGATATATAGCCAATCGCTTCGTTCGTGGCCACGACAGTAGAGACCACGCCCGTGACGTTGCGATCGATGTCATTGTCGCTCAACTGTGCTGCGACCGCATATCGGACACCGACGCTTGCTCCTCCAAAACGGTTGTTGCGAATCAATCCGGTGAATGCGTTGGCGATGTCCAGAGCGGTCGTTACGGCAGTTACACGATTGTCGTAAATCTCGCCGGATGCGATTGCCGACAGCCGAATCCCTGTCGCACCTGTTAGCACATTATCGCGGATCGAAAGGTTCGATGAGCTACCGATGTCGATCGCGATGCCGCTGGCTTGAATGCTGTTGTAGCGAATAGCAGCCGAAGTCACATTGGCAGATAGCAACAATCCTCCGTTTGTGATTTTGTTGTTCAAGATTTGAGCTAACGATCCACCGGCAAGCGCGATATTGCCAGCAACGGAACTATCACGAAGCGTGAATGAGTTCACATTGGTAGCTGTCACACTTCCAGTGACCGAAACCCGTTGAAGATTCACTCCATTGCCCGTGATCGATACGTTGCCGACGATTTGCGAGCTAGCGGCCCCAATGATGGCGACCCCTGCATCGGCTGCAGTAATGGTGACGTTCCCGGTCACGGTTCCGGTAACGAAGATCACATCGCCCGCAGTAAGCACTTGGCTATCGACGACCTGCTGAATCGACTGACCCGTTGAGCTCACTGAATAGACCGTCCCTGTGATTAGGACTGAGTTCATGCGAGCCATCAACTCTGGGCGACCATTGGTGACTTCAGTCCATACGACAGTAGGTCGGCCTGCTGAGTCGATCGTGGCGGCCAACGAGTCAGCGATTCGTCCCGAAGTCGTGATACCGACTCCAGTCGCATCACCCGGAAGCTCTTCCACAAACGATGTCCCGTTCCACTTCATGGCATAGAGATTCGCATAACCATTCAACCAAAGTAGCTGCATCGCAGTGCCGTTGGCGACCAATTGCGGGACTGCCGCACGAGGTTTAACATCGATTACGGAAAGGACGGTAGCGGGACCGGCTGACGCGGTGTATTTGACCACAGCAATAGCCGAGCTTTGGTCCGCATACGTTTGCCATGCCAACATCAGATCGTTGCCAAAGTAAGTAAGGCTCGGTGCAGAATTGGCACTTACGGGAGCCTGGAAACTAGCGGACAACGAACCACTGACTCCATTGCCACTTGCCGAACCAGCGATCGCTTGCCAGCTCGTGCCATCGTACTCTTTCAAATAGACGCGCCGAACACCTGATACCGTTTCGAGTTGCGTCCAAGCAATCGCGACCCGGCCACTGCGAGACGCGACAGTTAGGTCGCGAATGGATGATCCGAGGCTGGCTGCCGAAATTCCAGTCCCGCTATCGCTGCTTGCTCCCAAGGATGCCCAGGCGGTCCCATTGAAAGCGCGAACGTAGATTTGTTGAATGCCGCCAACCGTGTTAAGCCACGCAACGACCGTACCGAAAGTACTGTCTGCGATGACAGAAGATTCCGCCGTGCCTGTTCCCGATAGTCCGCCGGCGGATAAAGAATTGCCGAGCGCCGACCAAGTATTGCTTCCGGCGTCGTACTGAGACAGACGAATGTCGGAGGTGGTGCCTGTTTGTTCGGTCCATGTCACCGTCGGTTTGGACGCGACCAACGCAATTTTCGGCAAGGTCGATGGTGTTGATGACTTGCTTACACCACCTCGTCCACTGCTGCCATTCAACTCCCGCCATTGATTGGCCGTATGTTCAGCGACGTAGACTTCGAGATTTCCGTTGCGATTATCGGTCCATGCAACGACTTGAGAGGTCGCACTGCTGGCAACACTCGGACTCATCGAAATGCCTGGGTTTCCGGCAATACCCAATCCACTTGCGGAACCGGATATCTGCCCCCAACGCCCTATCTCATCTAGTCCTGTTGCTAGGCTAGCGGCACCGTAGACTATTTCTGGTGGGACGGCGAACAGCGTTGGTGGCGCTGTTGGAGTCGGTACAACAAAGTCCGTTGGGTTGGCGGTTTCTCCACTACCGTAGTCGATCGTATCGAGCGAGGTACCGATTGGCGGTATTCCCGCGACGGTGGTATCATCGTCGATTAGATCATCACCACCTTCACCGAACAAGAGATCTCGGCCAGCAGCACCAAAGAGCCGATCGTTGCCGAAGCCAACTTCACTGTCGTTGGTTCCAAAATCTTCGTACAGGTAGTCGACTGCATTATCGGCTCCGGTGTTCGACTCATTCAGCCCATAGAGAACGTCATGTCCGGCTCCGCCCACGAGCATGTCCATGCCCGCATCGCCGCGGATCAAGTCGTCACCCATTCCTCCTTCGAGTGTGTCGTCGCCGCTGCCCCCTTCGAGTGTGTCGTTGCCCGCGTTGCCGTAGATGCGATCGCGTCCTGCACCACCATAAATGAAGTCCGCGCCGTCATCGGAACCACGAAGAACGTCATCGCCATCATCGCCATAAAGCGTATCGCCAACTCCACCCCCGCCCAAAATTTCGTCATTATCGAGGCCACCATTTACGGTATCGGTTCCAGCACCGGCGTCGATGTAGTCGTCACCGCCGCCGGCATCGATCGTATCGTTGCAACCTTGGCCAAGGATTCGGTCATTCCCCAATCCACCAAACAGAGTGTCATTGCCAACGTTCGAGCCAACGATGGTATCGTTACCAGTACCACCATCCGCCCAGTCGGATAGTCCTGTGCCGGTATAGATTGTGTCGTTGGCGTCGCCTCCAAGGATCCGGTCACTACCTGAACCGCCATCAATCACGTCGAGGCCAGCGCCGCCGACGATGAAGTCTGCTCCACCAAGGCCCCAAATCTGATCGTCTCCATCGCCGCCATCGATATAGTCGCCGAATCGAATGCTATCCGCGAAGTTGGGATCGAACTCGGAACCATCATCGCTACCAAAAATGCGGTCATTCCCAAGACCACCGTAGAGTTCATCGCCGACACCTCCACCCCCATCGAGAAGATCATTTCCTGACCCACCGCGCAAGATATCTCGGCCTGGTCCACCGTAGATTTGAAGATCTCTCGAACCACCCGTGACCTCATCGTCCCCTTTCCCAACGCGAACCACAAATCCTATCGCTACCACGGTTGCGATCACAACCACATCGTTGTCTACATCCGTGTTGATCTCTGCATAGTTGGTCGTTATGGCCGCGGAAATGTTGATGTTACTACCAGCGGGGTCTTGATTCCGATAGTCACCGTAGATGGTCATGTCGGATGCGAGTATGGTTCCAGCTAGCGTGATGTTGTCCCCGGAAAGCAGGGCCAACCATCCACCGACGGTAGAAATGAGCGAGCCAGCGAGCGCATTGATGTTATCATCCAGCCCAGCCGTATCGGTTGTCGCAAGGCGAATATTACCGCCCGCCGTGCTGTTCGCTTGAATAATATTGAGTCGCCCAGCGGTTTCGGTAATGAATATATTCTTGCTGGCGTTCGCTCGGAGAGTACTGGTATCCGAATTGGTGGTATTGATTTCGAGGTCGTCGAACATCTCACCGATCGAGCCATCTGTTACTGTGATGGAAATGTTGAGTGCATCGATGTCGCTTTCAGCGTCTCCATCCACATCGATAACCGATCGCCCAGAGACAATGGTGACTGTTCCGAGAAGCGCGCTTATCTTGTCGACGCTCAAGACCAAACCGCAATTGATGGTGACATTGCCCAGGTTGGAAATGACACTCGTGGCTAAAACATTGCCAGCGTTGATAATGAAGACACTGCCATCAATGGCAACCACACTGCGGGCTTCGAGTTCGCCGGTATTGGTAACTTGGATATCGCCGCCAGTCGCCTGAGCTGAGGCGAGCAACATGTTGGCTCCGCTGACGATCTTGATTCCGCCGCCGCGGCTGATCAGCCGATCTCAGATCCATCAGACCACTATTGTTGATCGTGATTCCACCAACGCGGCTGATCATGGAGTAACCAAGAAGGTTACCGGTGTTGACAAGATTGATGTTGCCGGCGGTTGTCTCCATACTTCTTGCAGTGAGATTGCCGCGATGATTAACGGTCGTATTGGTACCGGAAAACGAATTTAGCTCACCGCCAACAACCAAGTCGATTGGATTGGCTAGTGTTCCGATCGAGCCAGCGAGTGCGGTGATCTGAACGTTGCCTGTAAAAGCACCGGTTGGAGTCGTTGTGATATTGGCGGGCCGTCCGAGTCCATCCACGTAGGCATCCAGTACGGATCCTGCAGAAAACAGTGAGACACTGGTACTCGAGCTAACAGCTCCCAAAAGGAGATCCCCTTCGAGGACCGATAATTGCATGGCGCCAATGCTATCCGCACGGGGGACGAACAGAGTGTTGATGGTTCGTGCCGTCCCGTTGATGGTGGTATCGGTGGCAACTTGTTGGATGTTTGTTGAAGCCAACGAACGAAAGTCAAGTGAACCAGAAGGAACGATTTGAGTTCGTAGCGGTATGCTGGCAACCGTCCCAGAGATTGTTCCGGTTGCGTTCAATCGCACTTGTCCAAGACTGGCGATCGCTGCGTCACCTATTCCCACATCGATGATGTTTGCGGCGGAGGTCAACTGTACGTCGTTGCCGGCCTCTAATCGACGCAATCGCATATTGCCGAGCGATTCTAAGGCAAGGCGGGCGTTGGCAATGGCAATGATTCCACTGGAAGCTTCGATGTTGATATCGTCAACGCGGCGAATGGTCAGAGCATCAATCGTGAACTTGCTGGTAACCAACATGCCATTGGTGAGGTTGGCGGAGGCGCCGTCGGTCGAGGCAGCACCAAGTACTTTCAACCAGCGGCTGGTATCGCCGTAGTTCTGTGTTACCAGATCAAAAGTGCCGGCTGAGCCACGGTATTCGTACATGCCATAGTCCCGCGAACTGAATTCAATCAATACGCGTTGGCCCGTCGTGAGGGATCGATTGATCGGCAAGGCGTCGCTGGGGCCTGTCGAGATATTCGGAGCCAGTCGCTGCCAACGGCCTGCGTTTAAATAATCCTCTGCTTTGAGATCGACTCCCGAGGCGGCCGTCCCAAGGTAGCGATAGGTCGCATACTGAACGCCAATGATATCGTCGGGTGTTGCGCTAGAAAGCAAAGCAGCTTGAGCAGCAGGCAATGACGAGAAAGCTTGCGGGTTGGCGATTGCGACTCGATCGCCAATCGAACCGATTTCGGCACCGCTGGTCGCGGCTGTCAGCGAAACGACAGCCGCTTTAATGTTGGGTCTTTCGGGTACGACGCCCGGCGGTTGCTGAAGTAGAAAGACGGTATGAGGATACAAAAACTTCATCATCTGCGCAGGAAGCGGAAAGGCAAGTCCTTGCGGCGAGATACTCCCGCCGGCCAGGGCAGCGTTGAGGTACGCTTGCTCTCTGGATGAACGCAGACTCACCACGACAGGTTTGGATGGCACGCTTTCGAAAAGGCCATCGCGAATAGATCCCGTTGTGCTGACCAATGTTACATCGCCCAGGTCGGATTGAATCGATGCCTCGGCGACGATCGCACTCGTCAACAAGACCGGCGATGCTAGCACGAGGTCACCGATCGTTTCGGTAACCGTGATGCCATCTTTCGCCCAGGCGGAAATGCCTCCATCGGTTCGACCTGAAACTGCGTTGGAATTGACCATCAATCGGCTTGCGGTACTTCCAATCTGGCTGGACAGCGCCACGAGCTCGACGCGGTTTCCCGTGATGAGCGACGAAGCTTTCGCGGCGAAGATTCCGTTGGCGGCAGTCAGACTGACATCGCCTCCGCTGGACCGAATGACCCCCGCTATGAGTCGACTCGAGAGGTTGTCCTTGGAGATCGCGGTTATCGAAATAGACCCACCAGCGGTGGCGTTGACGGTGCCTCGATCCCCCTCGATTTGAACGATGATTTGTCCGTTTGCATTGAGAACCGGACTGTTTGCGTAAATCGCTACGGAATCGATCCCGATGATGGAGCCACCCGATGACGTTAGCGAAACAGACCCGTTGGTCGGAGCCTCGATGTTGCCAGCGATCTGGATTCCGCCTGCTGAGTTGATCGTGATGTTAGGAGCGCTCACCCCTCGACTGACTTCAATCGCGATGGGGTAATCGGCTTTAAGGGTATGCGTGAAAAAATCTTTCACTCCTTCTTGGGTCTTGCGAATCGTCGTGATCGTCTTTTTACTGAGCCACCCACCACCGCTGACTACAGGAGGCAAGATCGTGATCCTACGGTTGTCACTTTCGAAACGACCAGCTGAAGGATCCGCGACAAAGGTTGCAGCACTATTGCCGCTATTGACCCATTCCGCATCGTTCGCATAGTTGATCGTCTTCAAGTCCACGGTCTTTGTGGCGTTGCCGATGTAACGATAGACGGTGCCGGTTGAACTGCTTGGCGGATGCCGAACCAAAGATACATCCTTCACCACTTGAACAACCGAATCTGCTTTGAGTACGTAGTCGAGTGTGTAGGCCTTATCCACGGCAAAGTTCGGAATTCCAGCTCCGGGAGACTCGCGCGTCTGTGATTCTAGAAGTCGCCGTGGTTCGCCTCGCAGAGAGATTACTGGATCACCGACGCGCTGGGAATCTGCAATGAGCAAATCGGCTATAAAGTTTTCACCGACAAGATTGAAGCCCTTCTTTTGAAACGTTTCGGTAATCGTTTGGTCTAGGGTTTGACCTTCTGTCCAAACATATTGCAGCCCAGGCTTGGGCTGGTAGGTTAGCGGTGTTCCGATTGCATGAAGAACGATAGTCGGGGATCCGTAATCAGTTCTTCCTTGAACCGATACTCCTTGCCAATTCGTTTCTAGAACTCCATTCGGATCGTAAAGGTATTCGGTCTTTTTCAAAAGATCGCTATCGATGATCGTAATCTTTCCTTTGCGATTCTTGCTGGTATTGATCGAATCAAGAATGACTGGATAGGAGGTCGAGTTCTGAATATTGATCGAAGGGTAGCCACTGGCGACTTTGATCTTGCCGCCACCCGTACTGAGAATTTGACCGTCAATGATGATCTCGCCATCGCTAAGATCGAGCTTGCCGAAATTGAATGACTTCTGGTCGGCATCCCAAGTGATATCCAGTGGAATATCTTCAACACCAAAGGTGATGCCAGGGATGTTGGTGGGTTTGCGCGGGGCCACGTTGGACAATAGCGGGTCGACGACGAAGCCACTGTATTTGTCGGCCAATTCAGAGAAAGTGATGGTGTTCTGGGGAGGAACAAAGGCTTTGCTGATCGATACATCAATAGTGTCCACGCCACTCTGAACAAGGCCATTGAGATTCAGAAATTTAGCGATCAGCGACAGTCTGCCTTGCGAAACTATTCGCGATGTATTGCCTGCGATGGCTTGTGCAAGTGTTCGCGTGCCGTCGCTCACCTGAGACGCATTGTCAAAGATCTTTCTGTCGAGTCCAGGGCCTTTTGCATCGTCGTCTAACACGTTGAAGTCGAGGTACTGCCTCGGATCGGCCAGATGATACCAACCATCCGAGTTGATGCTCAGGTTTCCATTGGCAATGATCTGCACTGGATCTTGGCCCAAGACGTCGCCGCTAACGTAGATGCTTCCCTCTTTGTTCTCGATGTAAACGGTACCATTTTGGTTGTGAACACCATTGTTGATGTAGAGGTCCTGCTTCAACTCCGGTGGAATGGGCGGAAGCCCTGTCATGTCGTATAGGCTCGTTGGGTTTAGCGCATCTTGAACAATCTTAACACTCTTGGTGGTGTTGCCTGAAACATTGGGCAGTGGCTGGTTATTGACGTAAATAATTCCTGGTTGCAATGTCAGGGCAACGCCACACACCGTAACATTCCTGACACTAGCCAACAATTCAATGCCGTTGGTCGACATCGTGAAGAGGGACTTGTTGAAGATATCGATCTTGGCATCGGCATGGGCCTTCAGTTGTCCACCGGCGAGCTTGCCCGCGAAAGTACTTGCCGTCGCGCCCGTTTGTTCGATGTAGACACTTCCTGGAGAAGAGATCAAAGCGGGCATATCGATGAAAATGAGATCGTCATATTGTTTGAGTATCAGGTTACCTACGTTGCGGAGCGATAAGTTGGGCTGTGGGGCATCCGCGGGTTTGACGATATAGAATTTGGTTTGTATGTTCAAAGCGAAATTCTTGGTGATATCGCTTTCGTACACAGGAAACTCGCTCGTAGGCAAAGCATCGATTTCGGCTTGAGAAAGCTGTTGCCAAAGGGACGAACTGAAGTTGGTTGACTCCACAACAATGGATGTCGGTTCCCCAACATACCGATAATAGCCACCGGTCGTTCCACCACCGCTCGCGTCAGCGACCAAATGAAAGATGTATCCCCGTTGGATCGGCATACTAATGCTGCTGCTTGCCAAAGGTGCGTAAACGAAATCGGCTTCCGCTGGAAGCTGCAAGGCGATCTTTTCGGACAACGTGAGCGGAGTATTCAATCGATCTAGAGTCAAGAAAGTCTGTGTACCAATTTTGAATGGCAAGATTTTGTACGTGACGTTGCTGCCTGCCCCACCGACAATTCGCGAGGTGTCAGCAATGTTCACTTGATTGGTTTGCTGCAGAACGTCATTTCGAGCATCTGATTCGAAGTTTGGAACAACCGAGATGGCGTCTGTTGAGCGATAAATGAGAGAACGAGCAATTGTGCCGCTTCGAGCCGCTAGATCAACATCGCGAATTCCAATCACATTCGATGCCCCACCGATGTTGACGAAATTGTTCTCGCGCACCACGGAACTAACGTCGTTGGTCGTACTATTGGGAAGAGCTGTGAATGTTAGAATCGATCCGGCCGACTGACTTAGGAGCCGGTTGGTATCGACCCCATTCGACGAATTGTATTTTCCTGCCAGGAGCGATACATCAATTCCCTTGACCGTTGAGTTCGTTAGATCGATGCTACTCGTGGCGGTTGTGTCAGCTCGGGTTCGCGTGACCGCATTGCTTGGTCCGATAGAACCCGCCAACAACTTGGACTCTGGGTTATTGGAGCCTTGGCTTCGGCTGGAAAGAAGCAATGTGCCGCCTTCATTGATCAGCGACGCACCGTTGGCTACGACCGAACTGCGTGTTACAGCGTCAATGATCGAAAGTCCCTTGGTATAGCTGCCACCAAGAGCAAGTGCTTCCACAGTTACACGATCGGCTGCCTCGAAATTGGTGCCAGTAACAATCTCAAATACGTTCAAACGATTGGCTCTGCTCACTGACGTTACGCGCGAGCCTGGATTGAACGTGACCACTGCTTCTAATGGATAGCTTGTCGTTCCGATATCCGTGTCGCTCGAAAGAAAACCAAGACTAGCCAGCGAGAAGGACTGCGAATTGATGTTTAGACGGTACTGATCGGCTAGCGGCTTGCTAGTATCAGCCTTATTCTTGACCAAGTAGTTGAAGGCTTTGGCACGGATCTCCGAAGCGTTCACGATGGCATTGGAACCAATGTCGATGTTGGCTTTACCCGTGTTTGTGTTTTTAGCTAAAGCAGCTTGACCGCTGCCGACAGCGATGGTGAACGCATCGCTCAGCGAATCGATGTCGGCATCGTGATTGGTGTAGAGACCCAGGGTGCCGACATTGATCGTAGCTCCCGAACCAATTGAAGTTTTGGTGGCTTGATCGCTGCTGGTGTTGGCTTTCGAACCGGCTAGCGCAATGACTCCACCTACACCTGCCTTGGCGTCAGCTAACAGTTTATCGACGCTGTTGGCGCGGATATTCAAGCTTGCTGCTTGGATGTTTGCCCCGCCAACACCGGCGGTCACTTCGTCGAAGTTATTTCCTCGGCCAAGATTCACATCGCTATACATCATGCCTGCAGCACCAAAAGATACGGCGATACCTGATCCCTTGGCATAGAGATTGGTCTTCATGGACGAGGTGACGTTGACTTCGTCGTACGCGATTATCTTGCTGTTTCCGATCATGGCACGCGACTCGGGCTGAGCATCTACGAAAGCAAAGTTCACCGTTGCTGCGATCAGCAGACCACCCGACACACCGGTTGTGTCGGCCGTTGCATTGATCGTCGGCAGGGCCTCCACAGTTACTGAGCCTCCGACCAAGTTGGCCGAATTGCCAATGGAGGCTAAGGTTTCAATCGCGGCGTCGTTCTTGATGTTGATGCGTGAAAAAGAAGCGCCAGCCGCAAGAACGCCTGCTATCGCAATCGACTTGGTCGTCGTGATCAATGACCGATTGTCGATGGAGCTCACGAGGATAGGACCGGGAGTCGATACGATGGCTCCATCTTGCGAAACCGAGGCATCGCTGAGCACGACGACGGCGGCCCCCAGTGCGCCAAGGAAGCCTGCGGTCCCGGCCACACCCGATGCGTTGTTGACTTCGTTGTTCCTCGATCGGACCAGGATACCCCCGTAACCAGCACTAAGTGTTCCACCTGCTTGCGCGGTACTGTTGTTTGCAAGCGTGCTTACGGAAATCCCGGCACCCGCGCCGACAAACAATCCTCCCGCGAGCGCACCTGCCAATTGCGTGAACAGAAGCCCCGCGTCACCCGTGACCAAGATTGCATCGCCGACACGAACCGATGCTCCCGTTGTGATACGAGCCGTTGTCCCCGAGGCGGCCCCGCCTGCGTCGATCTTGGCTTGCAAACTTGCTTGCGTCGGTGCTCTCGCTGCGATTCGCGATGCTGCCGAATTGGAAATGCTGCTCACTGATTTCTTAGAGCTCGAATTAGGGTTCGCGCCGTCGGCATCAAAACGGGTGAGGAGATTTCGAGTTTCATCGCTGCTACCCTGTGCTTGGTTGCTGCCATAGGTGTCGGCGCGTTGACCACTGTTTCCCTCGAGCGCGTTCCTGGATGCTGCAGTTGTGCTGCCGGAATTATTTTCGTTGGAATAGTTTTTCTCAAGCGCCGAGCCGACGGACCAAACCGAGACGCTTGCGGCTAGTCCGACGGCACCTGCCGCTCCCCCCAGTGTGTAGCCTCTGATATTCTCGATACTAAGTGAGCTAACCACCGCGTCGTTTCGAGCGGTCACAATCGCACCGGAGCCGATCTCCGCCAAAGTATCGTTTCGAAGGATTCCTACATTCACCGCACCCGATAGTCCGACGACGCCAACACCGAACGCACCTGAGAAAGTGAAGGCATTCAGCGTATTGGCGGCATTGACATAGACGCTTTGGTTTCCGTTAGGTGTGCTGCCCAGCGAGGTGTTGATCTGTGCGTTAGCACCGATGCGGGCAGTCGTATTGGAATCGACGAGCGTCACCGAAACTCCGCCCGCAAGACCAACACCAGCACCAGCACCCAGCGCAGCCGCAAAATGCGTTAAGTCTTCGGTCGAGGTCGATTGAACGATCACGCCGGACGCATTGGTGCGTAGGTAGCTACCGCCACCGACCGCTTTTTCGCCGGTCAAAACGTTGGCTGTTGCACTGCCATTTCCAAGTGCATCGACGATGGCGTTCGAATCAATGATAGCAGAGGTATTCTTGTCGATCGTCATCACGCCGACCCCAGCCCCAACACCAACTCCACCCGCTGCGTACGCTCCCGCGATGACATCGATATCACTTGAGTCGTCTGCGATCACTGCGACGTCGCCCCCTGCCAAGACGCGTGCACCGCTCGAAATCGTAGCGGTGGTATTGTTGTCGAACGATAGAACACCGATCGATGCACTCAATCCGGCGCCCGACGCGACCCCGGCAGTGACGAGCAAGATGTCTTCACTCCCATAAGCCGCAATCACGACATCGTCTTTGGCCGAAACGACGGCGTTTGATCCGATCGCGGCGGAAGTCGTCTCCCTGATCGTGGTCAAACCAATCGTAGGTGCAACGGACCCGCCGACGCCATAAACACTTCCAAACGCAGTCTGATTGATATCGCTGCCGGAGGTGACTCGAACGACTTGAGCGTTGTTAGGAACTCCTGTCTGATTGATTTGAGCGGAGGCACCGATCGATGCAAGCGTTTGGCTTTCAACCACGTTGGAACCTGACGATACGGCAACTGCTACAAGCCCAAAGGCGAAGCTGATTGTGTAGACCTCGATGTCGTCGCGATTGGTCGCGGCCACGATCAATCCGCTGCTAAGTTGCGTCTTTGGGACCGCAGTCCTCTGGGAGAATATCGAAGAATCGTTTGCGTCGTTGCCCCCCTGTCGATCGACGTCCATGGCGTTGACTTTAGGCAACCCGACTTCGCCCTTTGCAGACAGACCATTGGTCCCATTGATGGAACTCGATAGCGATACGCTGCCCGGTTCAATCCCAAGGGTCGCTACAGAGGAGCCCGTAGAGCCGATAGTAAACTCGCCCGTCTTGGCTAGGATCGAGCCGTTCCCAAGCGCGGTGACCACCGCACCATCACCGATGAAGGCCTCAGTTAACTTGGTCGTCGTCGAAACTCCGACCGCTGCACCTACGCTTGCGTAGATAGCCCCTGCAGCCACCCCGACAACTTTGTCGATTTCAGTACGATCGTCGGCAGCAACGAGGATCGAACCATTTGCTACGATCGAACCCGCACCTGCGGTCGCAATGCCGTCGCGACCGTCGTCACCAATCCATGCGCGTGTCGTAATGTCTAAGGCATGCACGCCAGTATCGGCAGCAACCGCGGCACCACCACTCCCGGCAAGTCCCGCCGCAATCGAGGTGATGTCTTCGAGGGAATCCGACGTTACAACGATGTTCCCTTCTGCGTTGGCGGTTACCCCAGAATCGATCTTGGCAGTGGTCGTCTTCTTGAGCGAAGTAATGTCGGCCCCGACTCCAACGGCGGCGGCACCACCTGCTGCCAACGATCCAGCCACTGAGGCGATTGTAGTGTTGTCAACGGCCGTTACGGAAACACCGGGCGTTCCTGCCGTTGCGCCGTTGTTGGCCGTGATGTTCGCTGATCGACCAATCCAAGCGTTGGTGGTTTCATCAAGAACGATTACTGTGGCCGATCCAGCAACCCCCGCACTTCCGCCGCCCGCTCCTGCTGCTGATACTCCAATAAGATCTTCACGCGATGTTGCGATCAAGACCAAACTAGCACCGCCGTTGGCCGTAATTATTGCATTGTCGCCGGTGAGGGCTTGAACCGTATCGGTATGAGTTAACGTAAAGTTGCCTGCACCTACACCGGCGGTTCCACCAACTCCAACGGAAGCTCCGATGCCCGTTAACTGAAAGTTTCCGATCGCGTTGATTGCAATTGTGCCTGTTGAAGTCGAGCAGCAATCACCTTGAAGGCGTTTTTCGTCCACTTCACGCCACGCGAATAGATCTTATCAAGAGTCCAGACTATCGGCGTTATACCATGCCACGTCATCGTAGATGCCCAGTGGATGGCGGTTTACCTGTTGCGATTTCCGTTTGGCCGCGTTGAATCGCATTTCGATTCCATCCGAATACGGTTTCACCAAGCCTTGAGCTCCCATCACAAAACTCCTTGGTGGCTTGAGCTTGAAACGCTCTTCGGGCCAAACCCTGGGATCGCGAACAAATTCTATGCCTGATAAACTTTTGATCCAGCGTCTTTCGCCAAAATATCTTCAAAAAAGCTGGGGTAGTTTGTGATGAAAGCTAGTGGGTTCGCTGGTACGTTTATTTCGTCCCACCGCCTTACGGCATAGATGCCCAGACGGTGTAACCATTCACGCGCAGCCGGTAGAATTCGGCTGCGGGGATCTTGACGCTCCAGGTCGGCTTGAAGTGCTTCCGCCGCTCTCGCGATAGCAGGCCTCATCGCCTCTAGAAGTGGCAGCGCAAGACCGACACCGGTGTTGTGAAGTAAGGTGTGACGCCGCAAGATGCACTGCGATGGACGGGATAGGCGGGTGTTCATAAAGTGGGTTGGGTTAAATTGAGGTGGGATGGAATTTCGAAGCGATCGAGTTCATCACCGCTTCGATTCCCGAGATGGAGTCGACAGTGCACCGCCCCAGCCGAGGAGTGACTGAACGGTGAGTTTTTCGACAACTTCGGCATGAGCCGGTTCGTTCGCGATGTTCACGTTCTCTTGCGGATCGGTCTGGTGGTCATAGAGCTCGACCGCATCTATCTTCGCTGGATCTTCACGGTAAACCCATCGGGTAAATCGGTAGCGGTCGGTTCGCATCGAATAGCCCATGAGTTGTTTCCCGTCCACGCTGCGCGGATATTGACTAAAGGCGGCATTCTTGAGCGACGCCGACGGGTCGTGCAAAATCGGCACGAGGCTTGTACCTTCGAGATGCGTTGGCAACGATAAGCCACAGATCGCGGCGAGTGTCGGATAGATATCGACGAACTCAGCCAACGCATTCGTTCGCTGACCGGCGGACGTCAGGCCAGGTACGGAAATAATCAGTGGCGCATTCGTGTCATTCTCGAAGTTGGTGTGCTTGCACCATCCACCGTGCTCTCCCAGTTTCCAACCATGATCCCCCCATAGCACGATAATCGTTTTCTCAGTCAGACCGAGTCGATCCAGTTCGTCCAACACGCGTCCGAGCTGCGCGTCCATGTAACTGATCGCCGCATAGTACCCATGCTTAAGCTGAAGCGCAAGGTCATCGGGAATAGGTCCTGTCGGAACGCCGTTGTAACTCCGCAACTCGCCGCCTGGCGAAACGGCATAGTCGGGAGCACCGATGGGCCGTTTAGGGTTTGGCGCAAGTTGAATACTGGCTGGGGTGTAAAAATCCCAATATTTTGTCGGCGATACAAAGGGAAGATGCGGGCGGATGAATCCAACACCGAGCCAAAAAGCTTGGTCGTTGGCTGCACACTCGCGCAATGCTTCTACCGCCATTTCCGCGACGGCGCCGTCATGAAAGCTACTATCGGGTACATCGGAACTTTCGAAGGCCGGACCACGCGGGCCACGAGCTTTTGATTGACTCTTCTTCCTGCTTTTTGCGGCGATATCCGCCGTAGGCTTCGAGAGCGCGTTGTTCTCCGGTAAACCATAGGCACCATGTCCCTTCGTAGGTTTCAACAATGGTACGGACCACGATTGAGGATCATCGAGATGGAACAACTTGCCCATACCTTGTACAAAGTAGCCACTACTTTTGAAATGTTCCGGCAAGGTGACTACGTCTGGCAGAGCTTTGCGAAAATGTGTTTCCAGATCATAAACCCTTGTTGTATCGGGGCGGGTTCCGGTTAAGAGGCTCGATCGCGATGGAGAACAAACGGCTTGCTGGCAATAGGCGCGATTGAACGTCACGCCGCGCTTTGCCAATCGGTCGAGGTTTGGTGAATGAATATAGCCAGCGCCGTAAGCGCCGAACTCTGGCCTTAAATCGTCCACTGCAACGAACAGCACGTTGAATCGCTCGGCGGCTACACTTCGAACTTCGATTATCGCGGACAAGCAACCGACGAGGAGCATCGCAAAAACTTCTCGCCATTTTTCCTTATAGATCACTTTTTATTCCTCACAGGTTACTTTGCTTGGTAAGCGTTCCGGCTGATCGCTTGTATTCCTTTGCGAGTCCCGCATTCAAGCGGCCTGCCAGTCATACGGAAGGTACTCCAACTTGTAGGAGCCATCATCGAATAGGTCGATTAAGGCGTAGCCTTCAGCAAAGCCATGGTTCTTGCCACGCCACCAAGCACCTGACACAGCTCCATTGCAATGGAAGTGAATACCTTTCATTTCCACATGTTCGACGCGGTGCAGATGTCCGCTGAGACAGAGCTTAACGTTTGGGTACAAACCCAGGAGGTCCAGGATCCGGGCTGCGTCAGCATGTACGTGGCCGGCTTCGATCGAGATGTTCTGCGTCAAGGAACGCTTGGGGTTAATCAGGGTTGCTAATGCAGAAATGATGGGAATATGCGACCAGATCAGGATCGGTGTCGAGACCGGTATGCCGGCAAGTTCGCGCTCGAGCCAGTCGAATTGTGCTTCATCCAAGTAACCGCAGAAAGCGCCTTCGAACTCGCGAGGCTGCACGCTGTCCAGTGCAATGAAGTGCCAGCCGGATTTCGAAAAGCTGTAGTAGGGTTTTGCGAGTCCTAGCACCTCGCAAGCCCACTTCTTACCAAAGTCGGGCTCACCACCCGTCGTGCCGCTTTTGGTTTTATCCCAGCCCCAAATGTCGTGATTTCCGATACACGAATGAACTGGAAGCGTATTCTCATCGGTAACAATTCTTTTCCAAAGATTCCACTGCACTCTTGTCCGATCACGGGGTTGCCGAATGCAGTCCATTACGTGGTCGCCTCCGGAGAGAATCAGACCGGGTTTGTCCGGTAATTCCTGAATATGCCTAAGACATGCGGCCATACCCTCGGGGGCGCGGAGTTCTGGTTGAACATGTACATCGGTCATGTGAGCCACACGAAGAACTCGCTGAGCGGACGTTGGTTCCGTCGCACGCAGAGTGCGGGGCCACATGCTGAACAATCCGCCGCTCGCGAAGAAATCCAAGATCGTACGCCGGGGGAGTTGTATACGTTGGTCGCCGTGCAGATTCGCCATTAGTTGTTGTCGCTCCGTTATTCACAGAAAGTCATGCTAAGAGTATTATAACATCGACCTATAATGCCAAGTAATTTTTGCCGTGGAAGGACGCTCTGGTAAAATGAAAAATGGCGTTGACGATGGGTTGAATTGAAAGGAAGTTTAGCTTATTATAATCGGCATCGCAATGTGCAAGCACCATAGGACGTTCTGTTCCTCATTTGAATCGCGTCGATATATGAAATTAACGTGGATTTCTTGGTCGAACATTTTGCTTTGGGTTGCGTTGATGAACGCAGTTTGCATTGGTGGCGATTTTGAAAAGGGGTGGGATTCTATCGTCCTTCGCGATTGCTTCGGCAAGTCTCATCCGCTCAGCGCGCTGAAGGATTCCCAAGCTGTCGTCGTATTCTTGGGTACCGAATGTCCGCTCGCAAAATTGTATGGACCTAAGCTACAAACCCTCTCAGAGCGATTTCGCAAGGATGGGGTCGCAATGATGGGCGTCTTTTCAAATGTTCAGGACAGCTTGAGTGAAGTGATCGACTATGCCAACAAAGCTGGCATTACTTTTCCAATGCTGATAGACAATGACCAACAGTTGGCGGATCTACTGCAGGCAAATCGGACGCCGGAAGCACTGGTGCTGGATTTGTCGCGATCCGTTCAATATCGAGGGCGCATCGATGATCAGTATGCAATCAGCGTAGCTCGAAAAGCGCCGACCCGGGAAGATCTTGCCGAGGCAATTCAAAGCGTCGTCAATGGAGAGAAGCCGGACGTTGCTTCTGTTCCTTCTGTCGGTTGTGTGATTGGTCGCAAGAATCGCATTGTGCCGCATGGCGATGTTACCTTCAGCAAACACATTGCTCCCATTATGAACGCTCGATGTGTGGAGTGTCATCGACCGGGTGAGATTGCTCCGTTTCCATTGACATCCTATGAGGATACGATTGGATGGGAAGCGACGATTGCTGAAGTTGTTCGCGAAGAGCGAATGCCGCCATGGAATGCGAATCCAAAGATTGGTCATTTCAAGAATGACGCGAGGCTTTCTGAGGTAGAGAAACAGCTTATTCAAAGCTGGATCGAGAATGGTTGTCCAGAAGGCAACCCTTCTGATTCGCCTCGTCCGCCAATCTTCGTTGCCGGTTGGAGAATGCCCGATCCTGATCTCGTGATTCCGATGCGAGACGAACCCTTCAAGATTCCGGCGACCGGCGTGGTAGAGTATCAATATTTCCAGGTAGACCCGAAATTCTCCGAAGACAAGTACATCATTGCATCGGAGGCTCGGCCTGGAAATGCGACCGTCGTTCATCACATTATTGCGTACTTAGTGATTCCGGGGCAAGAGGATGTCGGCCTTGGCAAGTTGCTGATCGGCTATTCGCCTGGTACTTCGCCCTTGATTTATCCCAAGGACTCAGCCGTACGCGTTCCCGCAGGTTCGAAGATCCTCTTTGAAGTTCACTACACTCCCAACGGAACCGAGCAAACCGATCGGAGCTACATTGGATTGAAGTTTACAGATGCGTCGACAGTCAAGAATGAAGTCGTTGGCTTGCAAGCTATCAATGAGAAGCTGCAGATTCCAGCGGGAGCAGATCATCACGTAGTCACTGCACAGGAACGCATTGGCGAGGACGTCGCCTTGCTGAGCCTGACACCGCACATGCATTTGCGAGGCAAAACCTTTCGTTACGATGCCCGCTATCCTGACGGTACCGAAGAAACGTTGCTCGATGTGCCTCGTTACGATTTCAATTGGCAGTTGCGGTATGAGTTTGCGGAACCCAAGTTGATACCGAAAGGAACTGTCGTCACATGCACCGCTACGTATGACAATTCAACGGCCAATCCTAACAATCCAGACGCAACCAAACAGGTCACTTGGGGGCAGCAGAGCTGGGAAGAAATGATGATTGGATTCTTTAATGGCATTCGACCGCTCCAAGCTGTTTCTCAATGATCGCAATTCCGGGTCCTATCTGGGTCAGGCGGTCGCGAGCAACGTATGTTTTCTAATTCAATCGCGTTCATGACCAACGCGATGTTCGGTGGAGAACGTCTCCTTTTCTTTCCAATTTCTTTCCGATATCCGCGCTCTGTTTTTCCAAGCATGGCGTCCCCAATCTTAGCACGCTTCGGTTGACACAAATTCGTCGAACGCAGTCATTCCGACCGTGCGTCCATCTCGTTGTCGGTCCGTACTTCCAAATTAGGAGGTCGATCATGCTCTGTTCGCGTCAAGGTTTTGTATTGTTGGGAATTGTAGGCTCAAGCGTGCTTTGGTCGCAAAGTACCTCGGCTGATGAGCCAATTCTGAAGGTAGGTGACGCAGCCCCTGTCTTTGCATGCCTGGATGCGGATAGACGAACCTGGAATTCGCAAGAACTGATTAGGCGGTGGGACGAAATAAACGTATCTTCTCACCGCTAGCAAAAGCCTGAGCTTGGTCACTTGCATATACTTTTGGCATGAAGAGATCAGACGTCGAGCAAATATTTAAGGACGTGGAGGAGCTGCTGGGCAGCGGCGTGGATTTGCCCGACGTCGTCGAAGTAGCGATTCGGAAACTTCTCAATGTTGTCGAGGCTCTCTGCAGCGATAAACAAGAACTGATGGGCGAAGTCGATCGGCTTAAGAAATTGTTGGATCAAAAGAAGCGGGGAAAAAATACTCCGGGCGGCTCGCCATCGAGTTCTTGGAGAACTTTGGAGTCGAAGTTTCCAGTGGTAGTCTGTCGAACATCTTAACCAAAACAGCCGATCAATTCGAAGCCGCTTATCAGGATGTTCTGGCGACCAGGTAAAGATCGCTTGAACGTGTTGGCAGCTCTGCAGAATGTCGAGAGCTTAACGTATCGTTTCAACCGGAAAACGTTAGAAACGTTGGATAAGGACTTCGACATTTCGGACAAGTGGCGTGCAAAGCTTCAGAGTCTAATTGAGGACAAAGGCGGCAACGTCGAACTGGATGAATTGGAGCTAAACAAGTTGCGCGACCAATGGATGAGCACTCCATGTACCGCTGATCGTTTGGCAATTCATCATGCGGGTGCGATTGTTTACTATCGCGAGCAAACGATGGTACCGGTAGTCGAAATCCTCGTGTGCGACGACGCACCGCAATTCAAGTTGCTAACTGTCCGTTGCATAACAATGTTTCCGAACTGGGAGCGAGAGTAAGTGCGCGCCGTCGCGACGTAAGCCTACACAGTTATAGTAAGCGAGGAGCCCACTCGATGGATATCTTCACGACGCTCGTCCAGACCAGTAAGAAAATGATGTGCAGCGCCTACGACTATTTCCGTCGGCACCTTCGCCACGATCCTGCCGCTCCAAATCTCGCCATCAACATCCTCGCCGCAGCAAAAGATCCGATTCTATCGATTTGCTAGCGGTGAGAAGATACGTTTATTTCGTCCCACCGCCTTATGGGGCGATCGTCGGCACTGGACCTAACAAAGAGATGAAGCACTGCGTTTGCACAGTCGGCAGCCCAGCGAGCTAGAAGGACGTGGCTACGTTTATCCAGCGGTCCGCCGCGGTGCCCAGCCACAAAGCGTCGATCTCTCATTCTGATTCTGAATCTCGTTGCAAGGCAAAAAGTATGTTCCGTGGCCGAACGAATTTCAACCTATCCCAACCGCTTCAGCGGGATAGACCATGCCAATTTGAACTGGTTGTAGCATTCGTTAAGCGACCGACGGATGCCAGGGCCAAACGATATTGAGTAGCTGGTCATCGTAGCTCGACGCGAAGCCAATTTAGAGAGGTTTTGCTCCAAAGCGGCTGCATTAGTTTAGTGCTAAAAAGTGATAAGCCTGCAAAGCTTTGAAATATCGATTGGCTTCGACAAAAAATAGGTCGCGCCAGCGTCGAAGGCTTCTTGGATAGATAAAGCGTCCTGTGTTGCGCTGCAGACGATAATGGGAACGTGGCAAACTCGTATGTTTCGAGACAATCTAATAGCTTCAATCAATTGCACTCCGCCCCAAGTCACCATGTCAAGGTCAGTTATGATGACGTTGGGTTCCACAATTTCGGCGATCAACCACGCATCGAATCCGTCTACGACGCTGATAGGGATATATCCAGCCGCCCGAAGCGAAATTGTCATAAGGCATCGGTAGAGTCGCAGATCATCAACTGCCAATCCGATCGTTACTTTAGGACTTCTGCGAATTGCAGACTGAGTAACCATGCGATCGTCCGTCAGTTTCGTGTGAGCAACAGGTGGAACTCAGCCGCGCCGTAAAAAAACGGACTCCGTAAAAAGTTGGAAGCGGCAAATTACTTGCGAAGCTTACCAAGGTTTTACTTTCCATCCAACGTAGAAGCCAATGGCAAACAACATACAGGCAGCCATGGCGGGCCGCTTGCGACAGTAACTGGCGACAGAAGTACCAACATCTTCAACTAAAGATTGAAAATCTTCTTGCAGTTCGCTGCATTCCTGTGCGAGCTCTTGTTTATCCGACATTTGATCGGTCGGCTTCTTTGCTGTCGCCGCTGTATTTTGTGTTCCAGAACCCATTATGAGTACCTCGTAGTGAAAAAGTTAGGTAGTGAAATGTGGCTCGACTAAGCGCCACGGAAAATTGTTTTGAGCCATGCCACATTCTTGGACAGCTCATCAGTCGACCTCTGAAAAATACCAATAGCCCGAACAAGGCCGTGGAATGAGAGCAGAATGGCAATCACGGCTAACAGCATAAATGCACCGCCGATGATCAATTGGGAATGCCAAGGCAACAAATTTGAATTCGCTGAAAGCCAACCTGTTAAACCCAACATCAAAACCGGCAATGCTGCGACGGAAGTGCATGCACCAATTACAAGAAAAATAAATGGAAATTTCGCGACTTTCGCTGCTAGTACGACATCTGCTTTTGTTAGCCCAACCTGAAGTTCGGCCAACTCAAGAATATCACTTGTTACCTCCGCTGCTTGGTCGGCAAAACCGCGAAGCGGACTTGGGTTTTTTACGTCGTCATTCATCGTGCGATTTTGGAGACCAACCATCCGAAGATTCCTCCTACAACAAGACCAACGACCAAAACCGTTCCTGGGCGAGTCTGCACAGCTTGCTCAAGTTGACCGACAAGGTCAGCTTTAGCGGGCGCGTCTGACGGCGCGGAAGTACCTGCCGTCCAAGGAGCGCCGCCATGTTTACCGTTGAATTGAACTCGGTTGAGACGGGTTGACATGATTTGAGGCTTTCAATTGACGTTTTACAAATTCCGTTGCCCACTGCCGGGCAACCGTACTGGCAACTCCACCCATCAATGCAAGCAGTCCGGAGGTAGCTGAAGTTCGCCGGAAAGTGCCCGCGTTTTTCGGTGTAGCTTTCTGTTCCGGATATATTTTCACTGGCCCGGAAGCTACCGATTTCACCACGATGAAGCCGACTGCTACCGCCGCAAGCGTTGACATGAATGGTTGCGATCGCACGTGCTCTCGCCAATCGGTGACTCGCTCAACCTCCTGGAACATACGCTTGACATCCCTTCGGCCCATCGAGCGGAGTTCCTCCATTCGACGTACATAATCCGAAGCATCATGATTGCTGTTGCTCATTATCGATAATGCCGCTTGCTGGCCATCGAGAGTCCAACAATAAGACCGGTCAGAACGCCACATCCGAGTGCAATTGCAACGGACTCCATTGGGCGTCGCGAAACGGTTTTGAGCGTGTTGTCGTAACCGCGCTGCGCTCCGTCGGCAAGATATTCATAGTTGTCGCGAATGACGTCCGTTGCTTGATTCGCATAATCAGAAGCAACTTTCGAGACACGATGCGCAACATCTTGTGCATTTCCACCCGCGTTGGAAATGAAATCCTCAACCCATTCGCGGCTCTCACCGGATTTTTGCTGCACAAGCGATATCAATTGGTCCAAGTTTCCTTCAGCTCGGCTTAATTCGTCGCCTGTAAACTCTCCAAACTTTTCTTTCACTGCGCCAACGATCGATTTCCAATTTCCTGCATTCGTCTTTGTACTCATGACTGACTCCGTAAGATTAAAAATTAGTTCGCCAACAATTTCAGCGAATGAGAGGGATCGTACGCAAACAGGATGCCAAAAGGCGCTGAGCTAGTCGCACTTCCTACATTAAATCGCTTCATTGAGCGGCATCCTGTTTGACTAGCCAGGCGAGTCATGGCTGCGTATATCTCATCGAATTCAACAAGATGAACGCTTTCGGTGGTCAACGTAACGCCGTTAGTAAGCGGCTCGAAAATACCGTAATTCTTCCGCTGAGGTGAAACAAAGACTTCCTAGTAAATCGCGGTATGAAAGTACCCAAGTCGAATTGGTCGCCGAGAAACCACCTCGTTCAAAAACGTGCTATCGCACGATCGCTTTGCAACCTTAGTTCGATAAAGAGAGAAGCTGGGGCACGGCCAACAATCACCGGAGATCACCGGAGATCGTTATTCAAGAGGCCAAGCCGCACTTTCTTAGATGCTTCGATAACTCTTCTACCGAGTGCTTAAGTTGCTCGGCCCCACCATTGCGCAAAGGATCCATCGTTCCTACACGAAGACATTCCTCAAGCGCTCCGGCTAGTTCGATCGTCGATTTCGCATAGAATGTCGAACTAAGGCCCTTGATGCTGTGAACGACCCTCTGGGCTACATCCGCTTGGTCTGCGGCAATCGCCTCATCGAGATTGTGGAGGAGGACTGGCGCATCTTCCACAAATATAACGGCGAGCTCGCACAGAAGCTGTCGGTTGCCATCCAGCGCCGCTAGCGCAGCCGACTCATCAATTACCGCAAAACTGGTGCTCATAATTTCAACCATTGGAAAAGGCAACGACTTTTTGTCATCATTGAAAGCAAAAATCATTCCGCGAATACGATATTCGGAAACTTCGTAGGTTGCGAATCTTTGCTGTGTGACGAGATGGCAGTATGCACTATAATTGGCCAGGCTGGTCGCGTATCGATCGACTATTTATCCCTATTGCAGCTAGATGGGCGATGGTCGCGCGAGTTGGCATAATTTGTGCCTGCGGCAGACCGATGGCAAACCGCCAGTAAATTATACCGCTGCAATTGGAACGAAACCGTGACAAGAGTACTTGTAATCGACGATGATCGAAGCGTCAGGCACTTGCTTACAGCAGGATTGCACGGGTATCTGGATTTTGAGGTTTCGACCGCATCGGATGGAAACACGGGGTTAAAGCTGGTAGAAGAAGTGAAGCCCGTAGTGGCATTGCTGGATATATTTTTACCAGAATATAACGGACTAGAGCTTTTTCGAAAAATTAAAGCACTTGATCACAAGCTACCCGTGATATTTATCACCGGAGATACGTCGAGCGAATTAGCTATTGAGGCGATGCGAGCCGGAGCGTTCGATTATCTTTCAAAGCCGCTGAATATCGAGCAGCTTCGAAATCTGACTTTGAGTGCAGCAAATGCCCGCAGGTTGATGGACGAGCCCGTTGCACTTCCGGTTGGTGATGCCGATGGCGGCGGCGAGCGTTTTATTGGCAAGTCGACGGCGATGATGGAAGTCTACAAAGGTATCGGTAGAGTTGCCTCGAAGAATGTTGCGGTGCTCATTCGCGGGGAAAGCGGTAGTGGTAAGGAATTAGTAGCTCGTGCCTTGGTAAACCATAGTGAACGTCGTGACAACAAATTCGTGGCTGTGAATTGCGCTGCGATCCCAGATCAGTTGCTAGAAAGTGAACTTTTTGGGCACGAAAAGGGGGCGTTTACGGGGGCAGAACGTCGTCGCGAAGGACGTTTCGAACAGTGCGACGGCGGCACCATTTTTCTGGACGAGATCGGTGATATGTCGGGCGTCATACAAGGAAAGGTTCTCCGACTGCTACAAGAACAGAAATTTGAGCGAGTTGGAGGGAACGAATCGATCACTACGAATGTTCGCATCATCGCGGCCACGAATCGGCCCCTAGAACAAATGGTCAAGGACAATGAGTTTCGTGAAGATCTGCTCTACCGTTTAAATGGATTCACGATTCAGATCCCGCCATTGCGCGACCGATTGGACGATATTCCACAATTACTAGAGTATTTTCTCCGTCGGGCGAAATCCGAGATGAATCGTCCGGAGTTGAACGGTATTTCACCGGAAGCCTTGGAATTGCTTGTCAATTATGATTGGCCCGGAAATGTTCGTCAGTTGCAGTCGGCCGTCCGTCAGTCACTTTTGAACACAACTGGCACGGTCATTGGTCCGAGTAACCTTCCGATATTCCTCCGCGATTTTGGAACTCCGAGTTCGACGACCGACGGCTTCGCGACTCAGAGTAAGAAGGTCGCGATTCAAAGCGAGTCAGATCGCCAGAAGGAAAAATCGTCGATTTCATCGTCAGAATTTCCCGACGAAGCTTCATCTAGCTTAACGAACCAAACCGACAACGGTTTTTCACTTACCCAGTTTATCGAGCAGAGGATTGCGGAGGGATCGGCGAATTTATATGAGGAAACCATATTTCAAGTCGAGCGTCGTCTGTTCGCGAGGGTGCTGGAAGCAACGGGTGGCAATCAATCAAAGACCGCCGAAATCCTCGGTATCACCCGAGGAAAAGTCCGTGATCGGATTGCGGCTTTTGAAATTCAGTTAGATCGAAAAATCTTAGTCGGCAAGCAATAGATTGAAAGCCAAATGTGCGGCTGACTAAATTAGCCTATAGCATTCGCTGTCTGAACGAGAAACAGCTTAGGCCATACAATGAAGGCCATGGTAAGTGTTCACCCCATTCCGCGACGGTGTGGAATCGCCGCAACTTCGTTGTCAATTCGAGCTTGGCAAGCTACAAGTCCCTCCTTCAACTGTTGTTCAAAGTCTTGTTGAGGGATGGCAGAGCCCGCATTGAACCAATCAACAATCGGCGCACCCAAATCTGTGGGTCAAAATTGACTATTTAGCGTTACGAATAAAAAACCGAAGTTTCAACGGACACCCGTTTCGCATTGGATTTTTGAGGCATCACTCCGATGTCCAAAGTTGAAGAAAAACAACCCACCAGACGATCAGTCCGGCGGGTTGCCGAGCGCCTGTGGCGCTTCGGAGCCATCCCTTGTAAATCCATCCGCCAAACTCATTGCACCATCCAAACCATCGCAATTTTTTGGGTAAGCATTTCCGATCAGAAAGCGAACCTTGGTTTTTGCAATCACTCAGTCCAGTGTTTTCCTTGTATTTCACGGCTAAAATCGATTGCGGATCACGAAAACCACCCACAGTTTCTACCGGAAGAGCCGATCGCTTAAGCCCAATGTCGGTCAGTCCGCAACAATCCATATATCCGGTCATGAAGTCACTTTAGAAAATGAAAACGATGGAAGCGTTTGCTGGGTTGCCGAAAATATGACAACGTCCAGTTTTCGCGAGTGTCGAGCAAAAAACATGCCCAATCCAAAGCGACTTCGGTCGAGAATTTTCTCGATTGCTGACGACTGCCCGTCGTTAGCTCTTCGTGGTTGAACGATGAATGAAGTCATTTCTGCCGCATTGCGTGGTTATCGATCAAACTGGCTCTTTTACAAATCAATTAAAACTCTGGCATCACGATCACTGCACCCGCGTGATCTTGGATGAAATCTTCAATCGCCGCGCGCTGTTCTCGCGTTGCTTTATCCGCAGCTTTTTGAACTCGTTGATCTGCGTTCGCCACAAACAGTTTTGGAACGATGACTTCAATTTGCAGATTCACTTTCACGGTTATCGTTGTCTCGTGCCGTTGCGCCGTGGCTTTGAGAAACGTTTCATATTTCTTCAAATTTCCAGCCGCTCGATTAGAAATTGTCTGTACTTCCATGGAATCTGCTTGAATATCTGCGCTCTGGGTCATTTCAAGCTGCTCGGCGTGAATTTCAGGATCGTGAACCCTGACGACGATCAATTTACGAGCCCACAAATCCGATTGAGACTTTCCGACAAGCGCGTGGAGAATGGGACGCGTGTCTCCTTTTGTGTCGATTTCAACATCTTGAATTCGTTCCTCGATCACTTTCATCCCAGAATGCGCGACGATAGCGTTCGTCGCGTTTTTGCGAACCATAATCGCTCGAAACTTTGCAAAGTCGATTGGTAGTTCGAATGATAGCTCGCTCGACCCCGATGAGATATGTGAGATCGTCGAGAAATTCCAGAGCGCGATACCTGCAATGGCGAATAATACAACTGCGAGTCCGATGCCAATACTGACCATTCGGCGATTTCTAAGTTCCATTTCAGAGGTTCTTTCTTTCACGGTTATTTCCAACAACGCGCAGTAACAGTTCGACAAATACTTGCGAAGATAAATTCCAATGACATGCCTTGCAAGCAATAGCTAATGGCGCAATCGATCGATGAAACGAAGCTTTTCGATGACTGGCGTAGTAAAGACTTCGGGGACCAAGTCCAACAAACCCATGTCGCGATTTAGTTCGTTGGTAACGATACCAATTTTTTGGTAGTACAGTAACACGCTATCAAAGTCGTTTGCATCGACGTTGGACAGCAGTCCGAAATGAAGTGCCGATTGCACAACGGCTCGCAAATCCAAATATGCGTTGAAGGTTTCTGCAAAATCTTCCCAAGGATGCATCGTTGAATATCGAGAAATATGCGTCGCGTGCCAATCCAACACCTCATTGCCATTTTGATAATACGCATTTCGGGCTGTGGTATACGTCGGGTTCGTCTCATCTCCGAACAAACTTCGAAACTGCCTGAGGTAATTATGGGCAACGAGCAGTCCCCAATAGTAGTGGCCGAGTTCGTGACGGAAGTGACCGACCAAAGTCCGATGTGGTTCACCAAATTGGACTCGTACTTGTTCCCGCTTTACGCTGTCCGCTTCATTCAGGCAGATCGTGATGCAGCCCTCGGCATGACCCGTTGACACTTTTTCCGCTACATCCGATTTGAACTCAAAACTCAACGGCAACTCCTTGCTATCAATCCGAAATCCAAGATCCTCCAAGGCATATAATACGCGACGTTTGGCAGCTTCCAATTTCTGCCAATTCGATCGATTCTCCTCGATAGACAAATCAGGAATAATTGCATTGAGCCTGCAGTATTTGCAAAGCGACGCATTATCGGCGGCGTCAATCCCACAATTGCAAGCGTCGTACTGCGCATTTTCGCACAATCGCAATTTAGCGGAGCATTTGTCGTTTGCGCACTGAAATGTATTATCGGTTGACTCCACACGAGGCGTAACTTGCCGGCAGTTTGGGCACAATGCCGTCGCTCGATCACAGCCTATACAGCGAGTATTGTCGAAAAAGAGCTTATTGCCGCAGATACATTTAAAGGTTCTCATCGGGGATCCACGAAGTCCAAACTGTTTAGAAGTGATTCAATAAAAGTAAGGAGCAAATCCAGTTCGACCGGCTTGGTGTGGTAGTCCGAACAACCGGCTTCGATGGCTCGATCGCGGTCGCCGACCGTGGCGTGGGCGGTAACACAGTACCGAGGCTGTAGAACACCGTTACATCGATCGGCTGTGGTTTATGGGAAGTTGCCATGGAAGATTTTTTCGTATGCAAGGTGATTGCCAGAACCTTCATTACGCAATTCTTATGCCGCACCAAACGTCTCCCATCTCGTGTCAACAGATATCGGCGGCGGAAAGAATCGCCGTATAAAAAACTTCTGAATGAACGACGAAGCATCATGGCGAGTGAAAATCGGCCAATTTCGAGCGGCAATCTAATCGGGTAATAACCTCGCACGGGCAATTTTTAATCGTCGACAACCGGCGCGACATTCACTTCTTTGCATCGCATACTATTCACCGCGATTTTAAGGGACAGGCAAATCCCCGTCAGGGACGTACAACGCCAATACCAATGCATCTCGCTCCCTGATGGCAGAACTACAGTTAGTCCGTTTTGGCATGACAGTTGCTAGTTGCTATTTGGTATCTATGAAAGCTTAGTTCCAATTGTCATCGATTCATCGAAGGAGTCACATATGAAAACGCTCGCACCTAGGACAGTCGCTGCCAATGCCATATCGCCGAAGTCGATCAGGAAAAGCATCGACTCTATTAAATCCAGTTGGAGCTCTGCGGAAAGAAATCGCCGACACGTGGAATCGCAACGTCGACTTTCCAACTTAGCCCATTCTCTAGGACTTTCTTTTCCGAACGCCCAAAGTGCAGCAGGTTGAACAGACAGCGTTGATGTTTGGTCCGAGCAGTCTAGCGTCTCATCTGGCAGCCAGATACGCATCTTTCTGGTCAACTATTTCACGGTGATGGAATTCGCGTCGAGCTTCTTTTTTTCGCTTGACGTGATCTATCGAACGTCTGAGCGACTTCTTCTACGGCGTTCGGCTCAAAGCCGATCACGCGATACGAGCGTTTAGCGCACAGCGACTACTGACCTGCCATTTTTGCGATAGCGTAAATCACGATTGCGCCTATGATGCCTCCGCCGCCCAGTATGTAAACCAAGGAGTAGCCTGCGGCACCTATCACCATCGTCGAGTTAAGTAACATTTCCATCACATCACCTACAACATGTTTGAAGCTTGATGAGCAACCATTGGCCGAGAATTGACAACCAATTCCTAATCAGCAGGGCTGCATCCGATCCATTGAAATCGCAATTCTCGTGCCAATTAAAGCAATTATAGAATTGCCGCTTGGCGTAGTCGCCGCTGTGGAACATCCGAGAGCATTCCGATCCGTGAGCGATCAGAATGACGGAATCGGTTAAGTCTGACGTATAGACATCCGGCGTTTCGGATTGCGCACGACCAAGCATGGTGCTCTCCACTCAGTCGACGTGGCACATGCTTTGCTTTCTTATGGGGAACCAGCATCTATACTAATGAAGACATCTTAGTGGGAAGAAAAAATCATGAAAAAAGCATTTGTTTTAATGGGTGTAATCCTGTTGCTCCTATCGAGCGCCACCCAACAGATTGCACAACCCGCCGACGATACGAAGTCTCCAACCAAACCCGAAACCTACATGCCCGTCGTGGTGGAAGATTTTGAAACGATGCGCGCTGCAGATGTTTCGAAAAAGACGGCGGTGATGACAGAGCAATTGCAATTGCTTGAAAGTCGATATGACCTCAGCGATTCACCTTCCAAGATTCAAATGTCGGCCGGTCGAAAGCCAGTGCAACAAGGCATTCGAGTCAAATTGCCTAAGAATGCCACGTGGGCCAAACTGTCTTCGATGTCAGCGCAGGAAATTCGCGATCAAGAGCTGTTTCCGGCCGGTTTTCGTCCTTTGCCGCACGTGAAGCATGCCACGGGCGGAATGGTTTTTCCAAAAGCACAAATCGATCAGATCAAGAATGCCGAACATCGCGATTTGTCCCGATTTGATACGGATTTTGATATCCCGGATCGATTCACTCCAGAATATCCGCCTCCTATGTTTCTTACGACGCACCCAGGCATGGACGTGACGGACGGACAAGTCCTCACGATTAAGAACTATTTCAAGTTACTTAAAGGAAAAATAACGCCGGTGCAGATGGAGGGAATGCGATTGTTGCTTACCCCTTTCCCGCAGCAACAATTCAATCAAACGGACGATCGAAAAGTAGAAGAACCGTCGTTGGGGGTTAGTTGCTTGGATTGCCATGTGAACGGTCACACCAACGCGACATTTCATCTCAACCCCGACACTCGACCTCAACAAAATCGATTCCGCATTGAAACGATAAGCTTGCGCGGCGTGTTCAATCAACAAATTCATGGTTCGAAGCGATCTCTGCGAAGTATCGAAGATTTCACCGAGTTCGAACAACGTACCGCATACTTCGACGGGGATCACGTGACTGCAGCCAAAAAAGGGGTTCATTTGCCCAATCGATCGGATCAAGTTGCGATGATGGCTCAGATGCAATCGATGTTAGATTTCCCGCCAGCCCCAAAACTCGACGTCTATGGAAAGCTCATTTCGAGTAAGGCGACCGCGCAAGAACTGAAGGGGCAAGAGCTATTCTTTGGTAAAGCTAAGTGCAGTGTATGCCATCCGGCACCGTTCTATCTCGACAATTTAATGCACGACCTGCAGGTACAACGGTTCTATGAGCCCAAGATTATCTCCGATCACTACGATGTCGCGGTGGGACCGATCAAAACATTTACCCTTCGAGGCATCAAGGACTCGCCGCCCTATTTGCACGATGGCCGATTGTTAACACTCGATGACACCGTCGCTTTCTTCAACATCATTTTGAGCCTCGGGTTAACCGATGAAGAGAGCAAAGCGATAGTGGCTTTCATGACTTGTCTCTGAATGGAGCTATATAATGACTCAACTAAATCCGGAAGTGGAAGCACAACTAACAGCCCTTGCGCAACTTTGCTGTGATACTCTGAATGGTGTGAATCATGATTTGATCGATCAGTCCGAGCCGCTGCTCAAGGCGCTGTTGATGTGCGGATTTAATCGAAATAAGGTGCAAACGCTGATGGTTGAAGTGGAGCAACGGGCGAAAAATATATGCCCACTTTGTACTCTGCACCGCGGCGGCGAACTGGCTTCTCTGACTAGTGGACTCGAGCAAAAGTTCAAGATATTAGTCCAATGGGAATCGACGTCGCCTAATCAGACGCCGCGTTGAAGGTCGTATTCATTAAAGCCTAGAACTCCTCGATGGCTTGCGGTCCCTTCCTGGAAAGATCTCTTAATCGGTCGCGCGTTTCCTAAGCAATTTGCTGATTAACGGATTCGCAAGTGTTATTTTCAACGCGTCGGTTCGTAGCTGTAAACATAGCTTTTTTCCTTCTTGCTTTATTTAGATAAAAACTCAAAATTCCTCGTCTCTCGGAATTCTTGCGGCCTGCGGCGCGGACTGCATGTCTTTGTCCAATCCATAGAGATTGGCGTTTTCGTTATTTTGCGACGCCAAATGGTAGTCGACGATTAAATTGTTGATTAGTTCTTCTTCTTCGATCTGCTCTTTAACAAACCATTGACCAAAGTTGAAGGTAGCCCAGTCCTTTTCCTCAAGAGCGAGACTCACAATACCGTCAATCGAAACTGAATTGTCAACCTCGTGCTGGAGCGTTCGTTGAAGACATTCGTTGATGTTCTTCGGGTCAGCGGGTGGAGTCGCAATCGCTTCAATTCTTGTTTTTCCACCTCGCGCATTGATATACTTGATGAACTTGAACATGTGCTGACGTTCCTCGTTCATATGCTTGTAAAGGAAAGTCGCAATGCCGGGATACCCATTGACTTCTGCCCACGACGCGTAGGATAAGTACACTTGAGCTTGATAAGCTTCAAGGGTCATCTGATCATTCAACGCTTTTTCCATCGCATCTGAAATTCTTTTCTTCGCCATATTGGCTTCCTTATTCTACAAAAACGACATCGTCGTGGCAGTTTACGGTGCACAGCGATTTATCATCTGAACTAGTGAAATCAACAGTCACAAGACTTTTCGATATCCTTGATCTGCTTTTCTGCTTCCTCTTTCGCGATCCCGTAGCGCTCTTGAACTTTGCCAACGAGTTCTTGTCGCTGGCCATTGATACCGTCCAATTCATCATCCGTGAGCTCACCACATTTCTGTTGGATTTCACTTTTCGCCTGCTTCCAGATGCCTTTGATCTGATCCCAGTTCATTTCATTCTCTCCCTTTTCGAGTTAGTGAATTCGCGACACATAGCTGCGGAAAAACTTTCTACACAACATGCTTCCGCACATTTTCGCATTGCGTCACTGCCAGCGTACGGTGAACTTTCCGCATCAACTTGCGCCTTCCTCGCTGTTCCCGGTGCTGCGACCATTGCGAAGGCCGACAAGCCTGCGATGGTAAAGTTTCTTCGGGCTAACATTTTAACTATTTTTCGTCTTAAAAAATGGTCGAATATGGGAAGACGATCCACAAACGACGCTGGCTACTATCCTGCAATTGGCAGGCCAAATCGACAGAGTATTCGCGTTTTCTTGTTCTCACTGTGATGGCAGGGAAATCACTGCGTGCATTTCAATACCCATAGGGAGCCATCGAATCATTGTACTGGTATGCCATTTGCCGCTACGCTGAGTTACTTTGTGTCGCAATAGTGTTTAGAATTGGGAGAGGAATCCATTATGTCCAACTGTTTAATCGCGGAATATGAGACCAATGTTGCTGCCATGCTTGGACTTGAAGTACTAGAGAAGAACGACTATACGTTGGAGAATGTATCTATCGTTTCCAGTGCGACCGATCCCGCTGCGAAACATCTGCACAATCTACCTCAGGACGCAGGCGCTAAAGCAGCTACGAGTGCTGCGCCCGAGGGTCGAAGTACAGCGTTGGGAATGTTGATCGGAGGTACACTCGCGTCGCCTTTTGCTGCCGGAACCCTGATCGGACCGTTTGTAATTGGCGGACCGCTTTTGGGAATGGCGATCGGTGCAGCGATTGGAAATCTTCTCGAAAGCATGGACCAATGGGGCGTCGCACAGCCTACTACTCAAGACTATGAATCACGTGTCAAGGAAGGATCGGTACTCATCATCGTTCACGACATTGATAGCAGCGAACTCAACGATGCGGAATCGCTATTGAAGACCACCGATCCAAAGACACTTGAACGATTTGAGGTGACGTAATTCTGGCTCGGTAAAGGCACTCGAGCGCCGCTACACCTTGGAACTCATAAAGATGGTGGATCATCTCGCGACGATGGTCGATCAGGTGTAAAGGGTGGGTTCGGTGAGGGAACCGGCGGATCATGAGGTGCCGGAGTCGCTGGTGGATCATGAGGTGCCGGAGTCGCTGGTGGATCGTGCGGCGACGGTGGCGGCGGGTCATGAGGAGTCGACGGTGGAATGTCATGCGGCGAAGGAATCGAGGGGACTTCGACATTGGCTACCTTCATTTCGAACCCCGTTACCGCTGATGGGTGAACGCCCGGTATATTTTCTATCATGAATGGCATCGTCTCTCTCTCGATTGCAAAAGTGAATTTACAGACATCATAGCGATCCGTTAGCGACCAAATGGTGTTTCGCAATCGACCAAGACGTCATCAATTAAAGCATACAACTGAGTCAATTCGACGGGCTTGCGAACCAAATCTACACAGCCGGCCGCTTGTGCTCGCGCCCGATCCCCCGGCAAACAATATGAGGATATCACAATAATCGGCATTCGAATGTCGATGAATTCTTTAATATGGACTGCCACTTGCCATCCATCCATTTCGGGCATGTTGAGATCCAATAGAATTACATCGACTTTAACTTTCGTAACAGTTGAAATTGCTTCAATTCCATTGCAAGCCAATAGTACCGTATAGCCTGAACCGCGGAGGCAATCGTCCAGCAACTTACGCTGCATTCGATCGTCGTCGACAACTAGTAAGGTGCGCATCGATCTTAGGCACAAGATATGGGTATCCAATAAAAGAGCGCCATTATAGACGCAATGACCTTCGAAAAAAGCTCAAACGAAGCAAAAAGCAATCTACGTACCAGAAATCGATTGAGATCAGATTTCGAGCCGATCAAATTCTTGATTTGCGGTTTGCCGTTAAGCGCAACGCAGATTTCGGCATGTCGATTGCTTACTTGTGCGTTCACGATGAATTGCAGAAGGCACGAATCTTCGATGGAAGAAGATGCTGATCCAGACGTACGAGATGCAATCTTGATCGCATTGGCTCAAAAAGTCGAGCACTATGAGATAGCTCCACGCAAAAGCCTGATCTGCCTCGGGTTCATCGTCCCAACCTGGATCGCTATCAAAGTTTTCGGTCTTCGAGAAAACGTTCGAGGAGCGGTCACTTCCAGAGCCGGATCGACGTATCGCCGCCACCTCCACCGCTGGCTATCGATTTACCGTCCGGCGAGAAGGTAAGCGACTCGATTCGTCCGGAGTGGCCTATGATCGTTTGCATCAACTGGCCCGTCGCCACGTTCCATATTTTGATCGTTGTATCCTTGGAACCGCTTGCCAATTGCTGGCCGTCGGGCGAAAACGCGACAGAATCGACCTCAGCCGAGTGACCTTCGAACACGCGAATAAATTGCTTTGTCGCCCCGTCCCAAAGTCGCACCGTCATATCTCCGCTACTGCTAGCCATTCGCGTTCCATCAGGAGAAATAGCCAGTGTTTCGATGTCTCCTGTATGCCCTTCGAGGACTCCCAACACTGCTCCCGTATGAGCGTCCCAAAGGCGAATCGTTCTGTCGCTCGCAGCCGATGCAAGCCACGATCCGTCGTGCGCATAAGCGACCGATTTTACTCGAGCGGTGTGTCCATGCAGAGTCTGACGCAGCTTACCCGTTGACACATCCCAAAGTCGAACAGTCTTATCAACCCCGACGCTGGCCAGCGATTTCTGATCGGGAGCGAAAGCCACCGCACGCACAATATCGGTGTGGCCAACGAGTGTGAAGAGTGCCTTGAAATTCCGCGCGTCCCAAAGCCGGATCGTCATATCGCCGCTACAGCTTGCCAATAGATCTCCGTGCGGAGAAAAGGTGACTTGATATACGTCCAGATCATGTCCATCCAGTGTGTGACGCAAACTGCCCGAGATCGGATCCCAAAGTTTGATCGATTTATCGCGACTGCTGCTTGCAAGCGTCCGACCGTCAACCGAAAACTGCAACGACATCACCGAGCCTTCATGTCCATTCAGAACGCTGATTAACGAATAGGGCTCATTCGAATGCGTCGACGTCGTGTATATGAAAAGGAGTACGAGCGGCGCTGAAAACTGAAAAAAAGCGCCTGAATAACGCAGAAGTGATCGGATATGTTTTGTCGACAGTAAGCCCAAAGAATACTTCATTTGACAATCGTCCGCAAAGTAAGCTGTTCCATGACCGCTCCATGTTGACAAACAAATTCGGAACACAGAAACAAACTTACCATAGACGAACTCAAGATTACAAAAATCGCCGATTCTTTGGCTCTTCCGCAGAAACCGTGGGTGGTTTTCGTGATCCGCAATCGATGTTAGCCGTGAAATACAAGGAAAACACTCGACTGAGTGATTGCAAAAACCAAGGTTCGCTTTCTGATCGGAAATGCTTACCCAAAAAATTGCTATGGTTTGGATGGTGCAAAGAGTTAGGCGGATGGATTTACAAGGGATGGCTCCGATGTCCAAAGTATTGCCACAAAGTCTTTGATCGGAC
>Ga0163150_10000291_pt1 | contig 93760 bp, 100 predicted proteins | sample OliLakLV19P2IB_FD_148628 | JGI IMG/M metagenome (GOLD analysis project Ga0163150, IMG submission 148628) | Freshwater microbial mat bacterial communities from Lake Vanda, McMurdo Dry Valleys, Antarctica - Oligotrophic Lake LV.19.P2.IB | ecosystem: Environmental > Aquatic > Freshwater > Lake >...
TATGACTCCAGTATGCCATTTCGTGAAATTGCAATGGCACGCGTCGTGCGACACCAAGTTTCTCTTTCTTAAAATCAATCAAAGTGACAAGCTCGCGCCGAGCGGCAGGGATGATTTTGCGAAGAATACGTTCGATAAAAACGCGAGCGGTATGCGCGGTGCGCACCATACGTGGCTGTGCAACAAAATCAGCATGGGTTGCATACCCAAGAAGCTGTGCTTTTTCTTGGCGAAGTTGAATTATTTTTGCTAGTCGTTCAAGATTCTCTCGCCCACCCTTAAGGAGATTCTTTGTTGCCAGTTCACGTCGTGCATCATCATCCTCGGCAAGGCGCATAAAGGGAAGTAAATCGGGATATTCCAACGATACGCGGAGCTTCTCCCCTTCCCGAGCTAAGCCGTCAATGTATCGTTGCGGTAAACCAGCGAGTTGCTCACGAGTGACAAGAATAGAGTCTTCCCAATCATTAATTGCCGATTCAAATTGTGTTTCTAGCTTCTGAAGTTCAACGACATTTTTCTTCAGTGTTTCAAACTGTTCATCGGCAAGCGCAAATCCCATGCGACGCATATCGCGAATGGTATCGTCAGCGAGTTTTTTGTCCGCACCCGCAAGATGCTCCCCGTGCGCGAGCCACTCCTGAACAGCCGACCAGACTCGCCGGTCGTACTCCATAGAAACATTTGCCTCATCAATACGGTGCACCGCTTCCTGCACAGCTTCACGTACTGCGCCATCTGGATGAACACTTAACAGCAAATCAAGTTGCTGTTGCATATCCGCCAGCGCATCTCCCGCATATTCAAGTGCACCAATGGTATTCAAAAATGTCCGCTCGGAAGCTGGAATAGCAATAATCGCATCCAAAGCTTCTCGCTTTGCCTGGAGTGTGCTGGCCACTGCACTCGAAAGCTCATCGCGCGTACGGTGAGCCCATTTCATATCAGGTTCATTCATGGTATGTGTCTTTACGGTACCGCTTACCTGCCCGCCCTTTGGGGGAACTTATGTTATCAAAAATATGAACTAATGTCTCACGCTATGCGGTTGCGCGAAAAATGCTGGCTAAAAGACGAGTACCCGGTAAACAAAGGCGGTGGGTGAGAGAAATCAAGACTTATTTAAATATTCCAATAGTTATTTTTAAGCACGGCCCAAGTCGTCAAATTTTTTTCTCAACTCTTTTTCGGTCGTCCCGCCCATAGAGAAAAGTTCATCATTAATGATAATACCGGGGCTCGACATGATGCTATATGTACCGATTAATTCTTGTCCCTCGGGAGTGGTCATGTCTACCTCTGTAATGACGAGCTCGGGATATTCGGGCTGTATCTTTTTTAGGAGTTCTTTCGTTTGCGCGCAGTGGACGCATCCTTCACGGGTGACCAGAGTCATTTTAATTTCATTTTTCATAGTGATTTTCTTTTTTTAATACGCTTGGCCACGACTATAGCCAAGATGATAATAACTAAAGCCAAAACAGGGCCGAGAGTGTTATCGAGCGTTATGCTTGTTGCCCCCTCTTCATGGGCATAGGCGATTTGGATAATAGAAAAAGTCATACTGTTTGATTTTGCCTGGCCTCCGTAGCCCCGCCTAGCGGGGCGGAGTATGCTATCGACTTCTTACGCTGGGCAAAGGCATCCCAGATAATAACCGCGCCGACCATAAGTCCGATAAACACCCACGGCAATACGGTTGCTGTCCCACCTTGAATGTTTAATAAGCGTTCGATCTCGGCACTTTCGGAAATACTTGGCAATACTTTCATAAGCAAATTATTCCACAAAACATGGAATACCGACTCTTCCCAAAACGCCATCTTGAAAGGCAGATACTGGAAAAGGTACGCGCCGATACCGACCAAGCCCCAAGCCATCACTCGTTCCACCTTGGCTTGCGAGCGGCTTACCCATTCCAGCGTGTTTATTCCAAGAATGGCAAGAATGGTTAAGAAAATAAGTGGCGTGGCTCTTCCTAGGCCGTGCACCACTCCCAAGAGAACCCCGTCTCCAACACTTCCGATCGTTGCGATGTAGGTGAGTAAGACATAAAAAGCTGGGTTGGGACAGCCAACTCCGGCATTACCGAGAAACAATCCCAGAAAAAAAGATTTTGAGTAATTGCCACTTTGCTGAAGGGATGTTGGTAAAACTTTGGCCATAAAAGGCAACCGCAGGGCAAGAAGTTTTAATTCAGATAGTCCAAAGACGAATGCCATTGCGCCGGCAATACCAAACATAAAGCGGATAACGCTGTTCATTCCAATATATTGCCCAAACCAGGCGACTGCCGCGCCATAGATGCTAAGCGTAATAGCCAACCCTAAGCCGAAAAGTGATGCCATCATGAGGCCCTTGAGCGGAGATTGCTTCATCGCGAGAGGAACAATGACAAACACCAGCGGCAAAGTGCATGGCAGAAAAATCATCGAAAGACCGGCGGCATAGGCGAACGCAAGTCCGACCCCCACTCCGGGTGTTGCCACTAACCAAAAAATACCAACAATGGTTATCGAAAGGAGGAAAAAAGAAAAAATGATTAAACTATTGCGTATTTTTGGAGTCATATTTTCATTATAATCAATTTCACGCCTTTTTATATCCCGCCACTTACTCCGGGCACTTTTTCGGGGCCTTTGTTAGTGTAGCGTTTAATAAAATCCTTGATGCGTTCTGCGGGCAAGGCATCATTTTCTATATTGAATGTATCAAGTCGACCCCATGCGGCGACGGCAATATCCGTTTCATTTTCTTCACGCGGTGCAATGATAACTTTTGCGGCTCCGAATTGTTTCAATTCGTCTTTAATCACGCTTGATAAGCGCGGATGATATGCAATCCACACATCTCCATGTTCGAGATTGTGGATTATATTCTGATCAGAGATTATATCTTCACGAAATCCAGATCGGGCGGTTTGTGCATAATGCGGTCCCGATGTGGGAGGATTTGAGGTATATTCCGGCAGAGAGCTTCCAACAGCAACGTGGCTTGCTTCCATAAGCTCAATAGCTCGACTAAAATCTTCTCCCTTCGGTGCGGTGCTCTTCGCCACAATGAATATGCCATAGCCGATGGCAACAATGATTAGAATTATGATGCTGTAATTTCTGAATTGCCGCACGTGACGTTCGCGTCGGCTTGTTTTGCGTTCGACATCTTTTTCTTGCTGGCGCATCTCGCGCCGATCCTGTTTTGTAAGTTGTTGATTGTCTTCCATACTATTGATGTGACCTCTGGGGAGGAATTCGCTTGGGTGGGTTATTTATTTTGCAAACTCTTCATAAATTCGTTTAGTGCGTTTCTCTGATTGTCTTGTAGATGCATAGTTGGTCTGGCTTTTTTGACAACCAACTCTGCTTCTTCTTTCGTGTGACCTTGTGTAATTAGATAAGCAATCACAAGCGTGTTCGCCCGACCATGGCCATTTTTACAATGAACATACACTTTTTTACCTTGCTTGACGAGAGTGTTGAGTGTTGTTGCTCCGAGCATTAGTTGATCCTGGGTTGGTGATGTATGATCCGGTGTTGGAAGCCATAAATAAGCCTCCACCCCGAAAGGCTGGTCTATGCGAATTTCTTCGAGCGATATGTCTGCAGTGATGCCTTCTTTTTTCAATACTTCAGCTAGGCCAATAACACAACACTGGTTACTGCCAATATACATACCATCAGTTATGTAATTATAATCAAGTTGTCCATCTGGCTTATGTTCATGCATATAAATGTTGATAAAAAATTAAGCCAGCGACGGGTTCATTCTTGGTCTTGCCATGAGACCCAAAATCGCGCCCCAGATTGCATGTGCCATTACAAACACGACTCCATTTAGTTTAAGCATCACTGGATTCACAATCGGTAAAACAAGAAACCACATACCCATAAATATAGCCATTCCGAATACTGCTCCAAATAGTATTCTTTTGGTTGCACTTGCCATATACAAGCTAACTATTCGATTAAAAATATTGTCAAAAATAATCGAATTTACCATGTGTATCATGATACCAAGCATGACTGGGATAAATAGGAACGTACTTATCGGGACAGCGATAGATTGAAGATCACGCAAAACTGTTGCGGCGATAGTGACTGGAGGTGCCCAAAAACCAATACCCCAAATGCCCTCATACATCATTGCCATCATTGCCATAACTGTACCGGATATAATACCGGCAAGAAATATTTTCCTGCTCATATTACTGGTTTTTATTAATATTTATGATTTCTTACCTCTAAACAATACCTACGTGTCACGGTAATCCTTGCCATACAACGCCATTTTTTTGATGATGGATCGCCCAGCTAAACCACATGGCGGTGTACCCGGGGATTATGTTACCCTCCTCACTCTTAACTTGTATTTCTCCATCAAGAATTATAGCACTAATTTTTTTATCACCTACTGATACTGTAGCCGTCTTTGACTCCGAAAGAGCATTCCGCTTAAATGCAACCGAGTGGTCGTCAATATTTACAATATACATAATTTCTTTTGCGGGAAGTCGAGTGTCATTAATCGAGATTGGGAAATAAATCTTGTCATTGGTATCGTAATCACCATATGGACTAACGTCGTAACTGCGACTATACCCTGTTTTTTCACTTAATACATCCATGTTAGGATATTTTTCCATCGCTACCTTGAATTTCATGACTTGCGACTGGTACACCGTGAGTTGTTGACCCGTTCTATCTCCGACAACTGCCTCGCCAATTATTTGAGACCAGAGACTTTCTGTCGTTTTGTCGTACATGAGCAAGTTAGACTCATAGAGTTTTCCACTTACTCCAAATTGTTCTGATTTGCCATCAATCATGGCATCAAAAACTATAGCGGAACCGCAGAGCGGGCAGAAAGTAACAACGAGAGGCTTTTTCTCAATTACATCATTAACAATTTCATGCCACACGATAATGTTATATGGATAAAAGCGCGTTGTTTTGCCAACAGTGACCACAATACCGTCTGCGTCATCTTTGAGCCATTTCTTGGCCTCCGCCACACTTGTAAACTTCGGATTTGTAATCGCAGGAATACCATCCTTGCCTGGTCCTCCGTCAAGAACCTTATCGAGCGAGATTGCGGTAATTGCAGTATTTGTTTTTAACCCACCCGATTGAAAAGCCACCTCTCGAGCTTTATCTAGAGAATTAACAGCAACAGGATTATTTTCCTGTTTACTTCCCGAACGGATAAAAACAATGACCAAAACTACCAAGATTAGACCAATTATTAAAAAAAATATTGTTTTATTATTCATATTTTTGCTTCATCAAAAGTGCAAATACCTTTGGTTCTGCGTAAATACATGACTATACTCACTGTAAAAAGAGCGAGCCAATAATGACTGGCAGAGAAATTATTTTTAGAATTTCTTTTATTCGTGACATGATTTTATTACATTACTTATCTTCGTGAATGGCATACTTTATTATGTCGAGATTGCAACTCTTGTTCTTCTTACACCATGCCTCGCATTTTTTGGCAGTTTTCTCATCGTGATATTTCGTCTTGCATTCACTGCAAATAAATACGATTTGTTGGTTTTGTTTAATTGTTTTTGCCATAAAGTTTACTTGATTAACTCCAGCATATCCGCTTCGCTAATGTCGCCGGGGACCAAGCGGACTACATTGCCATCCTTATCAATTAAGACATGGACATTGGTATATCGTACGCCATACGCTCTTGTGACGCTACCGTTTGGATCGAAGGCGATAGGGAATGTAATACCAAGCTCTGTGATAAATTTTTGAACAAGGCTCGGATTCTCTTGCATATTAATGCCAATCACTTCCACTTTGTCTTTATACTTTTCGTAAAAAGCATTCAAATTTGGCATACTCCTTCGGCAGTTGGGGCACCAAGTTGTCCAGAAGTCGAGCACAACTGGCTTTCGTCCTCTATACTCGGCCAGCGTAATGGTTCCGCCACCGAGCTTGTCGAGCGAAAAATCGGGGGCAACTTGTTTATCAGAGGTAACGCTTTCAGTTTTAGATACTGCAGTGGTGTTTCCACTATCTTTGTCTCGCGTTGCATATAGAGAAACACCAATAAGAACAAGAGTAACAATGACAGCGCCGATAATTTTTGATGAACCTTTTGCATGGGAATTGTTTTGCATAATGCTTATTTAATTATTAATTTATAAATATTCTATTAAACGGTCATACTGGAGAAACTGGAGCGTCCGGTAACTCCACGAAAGAAATATCGACATATTCCCCGTGAGCACCAGCGTGCCAAGAATAACCAGAAATATTCCTCCGACCACAGAAACCATGTTGAGATATTTTGATATTTTTGCTAAATATCTTTCTGCTCTGCTGATACTGAATGCAATGAGAAGAAACGGAACAGCAAGTCCGAGCGAGAATGTTGCTAAAAGAAGAGCCCCCTCAAGTGCAGTCGCTCCAGCGCTGGCGAGAAGAAGAATAGAACCTAGTATCGGACCGACGCAAGGAGTCCATCCAAGAGAGAATGCGCTACCGAACAAAAATGAGCCTGCTAAATTCCCTCGCTTGAAAATACGGGGTGCTTTTAAGCGTTGTTCTTGATTGAGTAAGGGAATTTTTAATATCCCGATCATAAACAGTCCAAAAACAATGATGGAAGCACCCGCAATCCGCGAAAGCCATATTTGATATGGAGCAAACGCGCTACCAATAAGTCCAGCAATAGTTCCAAGGACAATGAAAACGAGACTAAATCCAATGACAAATGCGACTCCATTCCAAAAAATCTTGCCTCGGTTTTTCTCACGATCCTCTATGGTTCCTGTGCCACTAATGAATGCCAAATATCCGGGTACCAAAGGCAACGTGCATGGCGCAAGAAATGTGAGTAATCCTGCAAAAAATGATGGAATAACGAGTCCGATCATACTATTATTTAATCTCCAAAAGCTCTCGCAGCTTTGGTTCGTCAAAACCAGCTACGATTTTCCCGTCAATATCAATGACTGGCACTCCCATTTGCCCCGACTTCTGTATAGCTTCCGGTCCGGCAGTCGGATCTGTTGCAACATCTCTGTCGGTAAACTGCACATTATTTTTCTTGAAGAAGTCCTTTGCCATGCGGCAGAAATGACAAGTTGGTGATGAGTAAATGGTTACTGTATGCATATGTTAGTAATTAATTTTGATTATTGAATTCCGATTGATCCACCGCCTCCCAAGAAAAGCGCAGTATTCGCGGCGAACAGAATTAGATCAAATTCCCAGCCGGTTTTGTCCATCGCGGCGAAAGGAACACGCCACTTCATTATCTTCATTCCGATTGCGCCGATCATCACAATTCCCAAAAGCAAAGCGGAAAGTTGTGTGTAGATACCAAGCACCAATCCGACAGACGACAGAAACTCTACCCCGCCCAACGTAAATATCATTCCGGTTGGCATTCCTACCATAGCCGCCATACCTTTGGCGTTTTTCAACTTTGGCAGGGCGTGGTAGATAAAGATTACCGCTACTGCCAATCGCAAAATCAAAAGTCCGATGTTATTGTATTGTGTTAGTTGTTCAAACATAATATTGCCTATTTATTTTATTAATTATTTTTCGACCTTTTGTATATATAATTCGCACTGGCTGTTTATTTCATTTTTTGTAATTTTTACTGAATAAACTGATAACTAACTTGATCACAGCGTCGTCCTTCCGGAGCATATAACAAACCATCTGCCCCATTTTTTCCTTATGAACAATTCCTGTCATCTCAAGAATTCGAAAATGTTGCGATGCGGCTGGTACGGTGATTTGCAATATACTCGCCACATCGGTAACACAAAGATCGTGATAGTTCATGAGAAGCTTAAATATGCGGAACCGATTAGTATCTCCGAGAGCACATAAAATTATTGAGAGATTGTCGTCTTCATCCTTAAATTCGTTTTGAACTTTTTTTATTTCCTCTTGGTTGAGCATAGGGATTATTATACTTGCGCAAGTACTTAAATAGTATAGCAAAGTCAAAATTGGTGTCAACTGTACCTGTGTTTAACCCCCACTCCGCCATACTCTTTGACTTTTCCAACGTGGTGCCCTCGGGAGGACACTCACTCCGTTCGCTATCTCACGCGTGTCGGGCTCGGCTGCTCCTGCCTATCGGCAGGCAGGTCGCTATCCTCACCCTCACTTTCTGAAACCATGTGGTTTCAGTCCCTGCCTGCTCGCCTCGCTGAAGCTCCGGCGAAGCGGGCCGGCAGGCAGGCTTCCTCCACGGGAGAGGCGCACCTCTCCCGACCCCTCTCCAGTTCGATTCCTCCCTCGACAAAGTAACAAAAGAACCCCGATTCATCGGAGTTCTTTTGGTACGTGGTGCAGTATTCTTGAATTAGTTCGAACGCATTTTTCCGAAAAAATCCCCCCGCGAAAATTCGGAAAGGCGGCGGAGCCGCACCGCTGACAATTTCAAGTTTTTCTTTGGCGGCATTTAAAAATCATTTCCGTAATACAAAAAACAAATAATTACTAGCACCAGAGTAATCTTTCAAAACAGAAAATGATCTTTTGTCCCTTATGCCATACTTTGAATTAAAATACGCAACTCTAAAATCAGATTGTCTGATAATTTTTCCCCATGTTCGTTTTGGCTTAATGTCAATGTATGGAACTTCGATATTGGGAGCGTCATCATATTTTTCTCCATACTCCTTTTCTCGAATGTTGATACGGAATAATTTTGAGAAAAATATTTTTGTAACTCGTAGAATGTTGCCGAGAAAATATGTGTTTATAGACCACAAATTGTGTGCCGTAAAAAAGAAGAATTTATCCCGCTTCAATATCCTGCGGACTTCTTTTAAAAATTTTATTTTTCCTTCCTTTCTAGCAATATATCCAATGCCGTTGAATGAAAAAATTATTCCATCAAAAAAATTATCTGGATAATCTAAATGTTGGGCATCTTTAACATAAAACTCAATATTCGCCGGCTCTTTCGCAAGCCTTTGTTTCGCGGCTTCTATGAGTGGGGGCGACAAATCAATAGCCGTGACTTTATTACCAAGACTAGCCAAGTAAAAAGAAGTACGGCCACCACCGCAACCTATGTCGAGAATATGCCCAACATTTTTGAAAAATTTATCAAGAATAAATTTTTCTTCAGGCCAAATTTCTGTAACACTTCCGTAGTGTTTAGCAACCTCTTTATCCGTATATCCTCGTTTAACAATGTCAGTTATGGTATCCGAATTCATAAAAAATTTTCTTCCCCCAAAATTAAAATATGGTTCGAGCCGATGTTTTTCTCCGGGTTCTTTTGCGGTTTTGAGCGGTGCGGCTCCGCCGCCTTTCCGAATTTTCGCGGGGGGATTTTTTCGGAAAAATGCGTTCGAACTAATTCAAGAATACTGCACCAGAAAGGAAAAGTCAAAGAGTTTTGGTTCGCCTCGCTTCGCTCGGTGACTAATTGGTATTCAATTTTGGGGGCAAAAACGAATTGGCGGTTTCGCATTTTGGGGGAAGAAAATTTTTTAATCTTTAATCCAAAAAGAATATGAAATACATACTTTACGCAAGGAAATCTACGGAAGAAGACGACAGGCAGGTTTTGAGTATTGAAGCGCAACTCGTAGAGTTGCAAGAGTATGCCGCCAAAGAAAAACTTGAAATTGTCGCCTCGTTCTGCGAGGCGAAAACCGCAAAAGAACCCGGACGAATTAAATTCTCGGAAATGTTGTCATTGATTGAGAGAGGAAAAGCAGACGGGATAGTCAGTTGGCACCCGGATAGATTGGCGCGTAATTCTGTGGACGGAGGCAAGATAATCCACTTTGTGGATCGCGGCTTGATTAAATCCCTCAAATTTCCCACTTTTTGGTTTGAATCAACACCGCAAGGGCTTTTCATGCTCAATATCGCGTTCGGCCAATCAAAATATTTTGTAGATAACTTGCGAGAGAATGTGAAGCGAGGTTTGCGACAGAAAATCAGAAATGGCGTATGGCCCGGCTGGGCTCCGGTTGGCTACACTAATAACCCTAAAACGCGCGGCATTGATGTTGATAGCGAGAAAGCACCGCAAGTCCGCAAACTGTTTGAAATGTATGCCACCGGAGCATATACGCTTCACTCTCTCGCAAATTGGTGTGAGAAAAATAACCTGCGTGGCAATCTTGGTAAAAAGTTAGTAATCAGCAATATCCAGAAAAATCTACAAAATGTTTTTTACCTTGGCCTGATGAAATGGAAGGGGGAAATTTTTGAGGGACAACACGAGCCGTTAATCTCAAAGAAACTTTTTGATACTTGCCAAGAAGTGATGAGCAAACGAGGAAGGGTGCAGGAAGTTCGCAAAAATGATTTTGCTTTTCTTGGCCTTTTAAAATGTGCTTCGTGTGGTTGCTCGATTACCGCCGAAAAACAGAAGGGTCATAATTATTATCGTTGCACTAAAAAGAAAGGGCCTTGCCAAGAAAAGCATTATCTCCGTGAGGAAGCACTAACCGAGCAAATCAAAAGTTTTCTTCAAAAAGTTTCTTTGTCGAGCCAAGATACCGAAAAGGTTTTGGCGGCGTTGGAGAGCGAACAGGATAAAGCGCGAGAGGACGCACAAGCCGAGGTTAGCGTTTTGAAAGAGCAACTGGTGGTAGTTGAGGTAAAGCTTCAAAAGCTCCTCGATATCTATTTGGTAGACGCTTTATCCACAGAGGAATACGCCGTCAAAAAACAGAGTTTGCTTTCCCAAAAAGTGTCATTAAGTGAGAAAATCACTGACTTTGAGCAAAAAGGGTTGTCTTGGCTCGAACCGGCTCGTGAGTTCGTAAACTCCTTAAATCAAGCCGCAAATCTGCTTTCCTCTCCCAATCCAACAGAAATGACAACATTTCTGAAAAACATCGGCTCGAACCATATTTTGCGAAACCGCCAATTCGTTTTTGCCCCCAAAATTGAATACCAATTAGTCGCCGAGCGAAGCGAGGCGAACCAAAACTCTTTGACTTTTCCTTTCTGGTGCCCTCGGGAGGAATCGAACCTCCATTAGCGGCTTAGAAGTCCGCAGTTTTATCCATTAAACTACAAGGGCTTAGGGCGTCCTCAATTACCAACAATCATATTTTACCACGGATTAGACTCTCTGGCGAATACCGTCACCGCGTGCTATGCTGGCTCAAGCCACGGGCCTGCCCGCCGTAGGCGGACTGTAGTATACCGGTAGTACGCGTGTTTTGGGTACACGTAGACTGGGTTCGATTCCCAGCAGTCCGACAAACGTAGTTTTTGACCTCGTATTCTATCTATGGGGGTTTTGTGGTATACCAAAGCCGTCATGCTCATTCACAATTTAGGAGGCATCTACCATGATTCCATTGTGGTATAGCTTGCTCATCGGGCTTTGGTTGCTCGGTATCGCAAGCATCGTATCGGTGCCGGCCTTCTTTATCATAAGAGCCAGCTACCGCATATTCATTTCCGTCGGCATTCCGTGTATTCGAGATTTTCGTGCATGGTTAACATCATGCCAAGATCGCGGTCTTCAGTGGTTGTGGGCACACCGCATCGCTATCACCGTAGTAAGCATCTCGGCATTCGTTTCTCTCTCCGCTCTTGTCTGCCAGTGGTATTTCTTCTGGGATACTCGTGATGTGCCCGATATGATGGAAATGGTTCGCTATGCTCCACCCCAAATTGGATACGTTTATGACAGCCGTGGTGAAGTAATGGTTGAACTGGCAAGTGTGTTTCGAAAGCCCCTCCAGTACAGCGAACTCCGACTCCCCATTAAACAGGCGACCATCGCGGCAGAAGATAAAGATTTCTACGAGCACGATGGAATTCCCGTTCTGTGTTTGAGTTTGCCGTTCGTACAAGGACAAACCTGTCTCCCCATTCCTGCTGAACTTCTCTTACGATGGTTCTCCGGCAAAGGAGGCAGTACACTCACGATGCAATTGGTGCGAAATCACTACCTCACCGATATGCTCGCACTCGAACGAACAAACATACTCGTAGTCAATAATCGAATGACACGCTTCATGGCGATACTCAAAGGCACTCCGTGGGTGAACCGTCGACTCCGAAAATTTCGTGAGATAAAATACGCCCTCCACCTTGAACGTCAACTTACCGACTATGGACAACGCGAAATCAACGAACAGATGCGCTCACGAGGCTTCTGGTGGCCACAGCGGTGGTTCCAATCGCATACGCAAGCAAAACGAAGAGCGAAAGAAATCATCATCGCTCGCTACTTGAGCACCGTGTACTACGGCTACAGCATGTACGGACCCGATAGTGCCGCGCGGTTCTATTTCAATAAAACCGCAAAAGAACTCTCGGTACCTGAAGCGGCACTGTTAGCGAGCTTTGCACCCGCCCCCAGTGTCTATTCCAAGCTCACCAACACTCCTCGCATCCGTTCTGAACAAAAACAACGGCGCGACATTGTGATTCACCGCATGGGGAAGAAGGGCTTTATCTACAGCGCATTTGATTGTAGCCAACCAGAAAATCTCTGGGAATCCCTACTGTGGTTCTTCAAAGCTGAACTCCCTCGTGGCGATTGTCGCGATGAGGTAGCGTACTACAGCAAAACACCCGTACACCTTATTGGAAGACTTCCAGGCGGTAGGACTCGCGCAGCAGCAAGCGTGCAAACGGTGCTTGATGAGCTTATTGATCGAGGATTTCCTCATCGAAAATTGTTTGACGGCATGATTCGCCTGCATGCAACAATCGACATGCGAATTCAAAATGTCGTAAATCGCGCGGCACTCGAAAGCATCGATGCATATCAGCAACAATATGGTACAAAGTTTGGCTCTCCTCAAGTGGCAATCGTTGTGCTTCGAAATAGCGATGCCGCTATTCTCGGTCAATTCGGTGGATTTACTAAGGACATCCCGAACAGCTGGACACATCTCGATCGCACGCGAAAAAGCTGGCGACAACCGGGTTCGATTTTCAAGATATTCGTGTATCTTGCAGCTCTTTCTCGGGGAATCTATACACCAGATTCAATGGTGAGCGATTCGGGTCCCTACCCTATCCGCATGGGTAGCGGGAGGATGCACTACGTTCACAATTACACCAATGACTATCGTGGGTGGATTTCATTCCGTGAAGCACTCGCACAGTCACGCAACGTACCAGCAATGCATGTGGGTATTGAATATACTGACCTAGATACAACTATCGCACTGGCGCATCAGTTAGGTATCACCACACCTATCCGCGATGAAGCATCAATCATTCTTGGAGCAAACGACCTCACCGTCATGGAGCTCACGAATGCATTTCGTGCAATCGCATCCAATGGCATCATTGCAACGCCCCACGCGTTGGAGCAAGTGACGAATTTGTTTGGCGAAGTGCTCGATAAAACTCAAGCACCAACCAGTACCGTGGTCATCGCCAATAATGCCATCAGCGAACTGCAAGAATTGCTTCGTGGAGCGGTGCGTATTCCATCGGGAACCGCACGCTCTATGCACGCACTCCTGCCCGATATACCGGTCATGTGTAAAACGGGTACGAGCAATCGGTTTGCTGATGCTCGCGCAGCCTGCGCTACGTATGGCTCCACCGGTATCGCCATCGGCGTATGGATGGGATTTGATGAATCCACCCGCAGTCTGGGTGAAGGCGCATCGGGCGGGAAATTAGCACTTCCCGCAGTACGCTACATTCTCGCGCAACTGTATCGCGATAATTCCATCACGAATACGCGTGCACTCTTAGGAAAACCGCCACAGTTCCCCCAAGAGATTGAGGAGCGTATCACCTCTTACATCGATACCGCGTATCCGAAAGTGTCATCAAAGAAGTAGTTAATTGACCCCTCACGTATGGCATACGTGAGGGGGTTTTTCTTTCCAAAAACGACTTTCTGTGACATTATGTCTCCATTCGCGGGGTTGGTCTAACGGTATGACGCGACCCTTCCAAGGTCGACGCACGGGTTCGACTCCCGTACCCCGCTCAAACGAAAAGGACGCCCATGTGGGCGTTTTTTCGTTTCGATTGCTGGTATCGGGAGTCGAACGGCCGGAGCGATGTGACGCCAGTAGGTGTCACCGTGAGGCCCGGCCCTGAGGCAATGGCTCACGACGGTGAGCCATTGACCGAAGGCGACTCCCGTACCCCGCTCCAGAATTAGAGATTGAGGTTTTGAGATTAACCAAACGTAAAAGTAAATGCCTTGAGTCCCGATTTTTCAATTATGAATTCGAGAGTATGCGTTTCTGATTGGCTTCCTTGAATAATTTTATAGAGTTGCGCCCCTTTTATTTTTATGATGGTTTCCCCCTCCTTTTTTCCATCGTACCATCTTCAAGTTTTTTCTCACCCGCCGGCGTTTGAGTAGTTGAAGTTGTCTCTGGTTGTTTTTTAGTAGCAAAATAACCAACTCCGGCAACCACCACGACCAGAGCAATTATTGCGATAACAATAGGCATCACAAAACCTTTTTGTGAGTTATTGTTTGTCATAGTGTTTGAGTTATTTTCTTACTGTAAGAGCGACGCGACACCTGTAGGCAAACTATCATTTTTCACTTCTAGATTGTACAAGAAATGATCCTTTGCCCCAGCCGGGATTCTCCCAATAAGTGGTTTCAGTTGAGATGGCCCATCACCAGTTGGATCAGCACCATTGAGATCTGGTTCAATACTTACAACTACCAAGCTTTTTCCATTATCCATAGCGAGAGGTCCTTTGAGTCCGAAAGGAAGATTCTGGATAAAATCTTCACCGGGGAATGGCGGCGCAGGTTTTTTAGTTGAACTATAACCACTAAATTCATCAGCTCCACTCACCTTGCTAAATCTTCCGATTGAGATTGGGTGTAGCACTCCCGCATCGGTTACGTGCACACTCCATCCTTCATATTTCCAGCCATCTGGCGCATCTGGAAGATTGAGCGAAGCAACAAGTCTAGGGGCATTGGTTGGATTAACAAACCAAACTCCGGCGGTTTCATTCTTATCTGGGTCGTCAGTGGGCGTTCCCAGAATATACCGGCCAGAAAGCTTGTTGAAGTCTGTTTGTCCCGGTCCTACTCCAAACGCTAAATTCGAGCGATTATTCACGGCTTTGCCAAAGAGGATGAGCGTTTTTGATGGTCCTAAATCAGTATCGTTATCCGGTTCAATAGAGATTGCAAATACGTCTGCTCTCTCGATTTTCTCTTTCGTTTTAAATTCAGTTATTGCTTTACCAGTAAGATCGACCAACTGTTTTTGTTTATTAACATTAAAACTCCCGAAACTAATCTTCTTTTCTCCAACAATGATCCATCCTTCATAATGACCTTTTTCTAAAGGATCGAGATTGGTGGATTGGAAACTTATTCGTGAACCCTCTTTTACCTTCATTGCCGCCTCTTCTTTCGCTTTCATAGCGGCTCCCTCTGATTGTCGCTGAATCGCATAGTACGCGATGCCGGCGACTACTAACGCTATTGCGATAACGATAGGCGTCGCAAAACCTTTTTGCCCATCTCGTAGCGAACTTGTTCTGGTATGGGATGAGTTATTGCTTGTCATATTTTTTAGTTAAAAATTAAGTTTATAAATTGAACCTTCGACCTTGTGCTTTAATAGTAAGCTCGTACAAACTTGATGTCAAGTTTACTTTACATCTTGATTGTGGATAACTTTGACGGTTTTCCTGCAATTTCCAAAAATCCAACAACCAAACCCGAAAGCCCAACAATTGAATGCAGAATCGTGTCAGTGAAATTAAAAGTATCAAGTCCTCCAAAGTTAGGAAAGAGCCAGCCAAACAGGGCAACGAAAGTGAAAAAAGAGCCATTGATAAAAGGAAATGGCCTCCAGAATGCTTCGTTATTCCAACCAAACCAAACAACAATCAGGCCAACAATAACATGAAAGATTTTATGCATTGTTTCTGGCCTAAAACCAAAATTAAGGTAATCAGAAATTAATGAAAAGATAATAAGAACAAAAAAGACTGCGATAATCCTCGTGTACCATTTAGACAGAGATAGTTTCCCCATAAGATTTAGTATCTCATACGACCATACATAAGTCCGACAATTTTTGCCAAAATCATTGTACCCAAAGTAAGAATCAGCCAAAAATCAAGTTCGTGTTTGAAACTTTGGACGATAATACCAATTACTAATACGCTCGTACCGGCAAGAAAAGCAATTCTACCTGCCATCATTTTATGGAGACCTTCTCGTTCATCTCTTGAATTTTCTCTCCAAATGAAACTTACGAATAAGACAAACACCACGACCAACCCCAATACCATCATCATTAAGAGAACTGGGGGCATCCAAAAATCAAAAGGATTAAGGAATAAAACGAGAAGTACAATTAGTACCACGGAGACGCTAATTTCTTGTAGTAAATTATTTTTCATATTTTATATTGAAAATTTCTTCAATAGATTTCTTAAAAAACTTAGCAATTTTTAGTGCCAAAAGCACCGAGGGAGTATAATTCCCTTTTTCGATCGCAATAATGGTTTGCCGAGTTACGCCAACTGCTTCGGCTAATTCTTCCTGTGTAACTTCGGCTTTCGTGCGTAATTCGTAAACTTGATTGAATATTGACTCCTTCATACATACAATGAGCTCATTGTATGTATGTTATGTAGTTATGTCAAATCTACTTTACATCAATCGCACATTCCTCCCGTACCCCGCTCACTTCTTCGCTCTTCGAGCTTCGAAGTGCTTCGAAACTCGAAGAGCAGAAAACCGCCTTCCTGGCGGTTTTCTATCATTTGACACTGAATTATTGGAATGATACTACTGTAGTAGCTTATTAAAAAGTGGGAGGACCCAATGATTCCTGGTCAGTTGAGAATAGGATGGAACCTCCCGGGTACTTTTACTCGATTGGGACTTCACGTTGGCATGATATTAGCTTGGATTCGTGCCGGCCTGCCTTTGCCGACTTTAGTTGTAGCAACATCAGCTGGTGCTATCATCGCGGCATGCTGTGTTTCTTTTGACAAGAAGATTCTGCATCGTGTCGCGGGAGTTGTCGGTAATCTTCGACGACAACAGATCTTCACTCTATCCGTGGGACTAAAGCAAACCAGAATGTATTTATTGGCGGCGCCCTGCATGCTCGTGCTGTTTTACGTGCTCTCTAGGTCGTTTCATGGTGGGGTGTCCTTTTTGATGCTCATCGCCGGCCTCGGCATCTTTACGGGACTGGTCTATTGGGCGACCAAAGTCTTTTTTCGTAGTGAATCACCATTAGACACCGCTCCCTTAAGAGAGCTTCTCCTAAAAGAAGTGGACTTCCAGGCCTTATTTGAGGCCAAGACCGAGTTGCGCATTCTGGCGGCAGATGTGATGACTCCCCAGGCATGTGTTTTCTCAAACCATGAGCCTTGGAAAACAGATTACCGTAATCAGGAGCATCGCGAAAGATTCGTGGACGTAATCTTAGGATCTTCGGGGCTTCCGGGACGGTTTCCGCTCCGTTTCGTTGATGGCAAATGCCTTCGCGATGCGGAAGTTTGGACCGATTTTCCCATCCACCAGTTTTCAGGACAGTGTGACCTTGTTTTCCGGTTTGATTACTGGGAACCACTTCAACCAGCTCCCGCGCCGCGTCATTGGTTGGGGGACTTGTTTCGCTGTTTTGATGTAATGCGGGACAAAAATACCAGAATCAAAATGCAGCAGTATGAACTGGAGCGTGAAAAAGACCCCAAACTGCCCAGGGTAATTCCAATTCGTGCCAGCATTGAACTGCTCCGCCGTATCTCAGATTTAGCGGTGTATGATTTTAAGCCTAAACAGTTGTGGCGGTCAGTTCGTCTGGGCTACAGAATCATCAGAGAAAATCTGCCACTAATCCGCCACGAGTTAGGTCTGAATCAATACAATCAGTGAAAACCGAGATGCCCCCGATGCGTAAGCGTCGGGGTTTTGTTATGAGTTAAGTTCTCTACCGCTTAACTAAACTAGTCTTGCTAGTTATACTACTATCGTTATTCACTCAGGAGGAGCACGCGCTCATTACAAAAGGCGTAAAAGTCGGAGACATCGTCTGGATGGACGGGTGGGGTGGGGTGATAATGATCCGCTTTCCAATCGACCTATCGCGAGGTCGATTTTTTTATAGCAGAAAACCGCCTTCGTGGCGGTTTTCTGCTTGGTTCTAGAACCACAACGACTATTGATTCATTTGATTCATTACTGCTTCCTTAAGTACTTTGGAAGGAGTAAAGCGAAGCTTCTTGGAAGCTTTGATCTGGATAGTCTCTCCAGTGCGTGGGTTGCGACCCTCGCGTGCCTTACGATCTGCTACCTTGAAGATTCCAAGGCCTGTGATGTTTATCTTCTCGCCTTTGCGAAGAAGACCCGTGATGGTTTCGACGAATGCGTCGAGCTGTGCTAACTGGTCCTTCTTTGAAAGGCCTGATTTGTCAGCTAACATCTGAATTAACTGTGTTTTCTTGATTGTCATGCGTGCACCCCCATTCTATGGAAGTCCGCATGAAACGGCGGTTTCATTACGGTCATGTTTGAAGTATTGGCCTATTATGCGGGTTTTGCAATACCCCTGTGGAAAACCCTAGGTTTTTCGCTACTTGACAAAATATACTTGATATGCTATTATCAGTATGAGTTGCTTGATGTAGCGGATTGCATGACCGTTTGCACTACCAAAGGCTCGTTTTCAGAGGAAATAGCTTAGTAGGAGGTTCGTTCAGGTTCAATTCCTGGAGTCGCTCACCCAGCCCTTGTGATTATCATGGGGGCTTTGTCTTACTTACCGAGCATACTCAACCGAGCGCGTCTCACGAATAACATTTACTTTGATTTCACCTGGGTATTTCATCTCGGTTTCAATGCGTTGTGCGATATCACGGGCTAATTGCAGTGCGGAGAGGTCATCAATCTTATTAGGGGTAACAAATACGCGTACTTCGCGACCTGCCTGAATGGCATATGACTTCTCGACACCATCAAACGAGTTACAAATACGCTCCAAGTCTTCTAAGCGCTTGAGATAAATTTCTACGGAATCACGACGAGCGCCAGGGCGGGCGCCAGAAATAGCATCGGCGGCCTGCACAATACGACTCTCCAATGAACTATAGGGGTACTCCTCGTGGTGCGCCTCCATTGCTTTGATCACTTTGTCGTCGACGCCAAATTTCGCCAGAATCTTGCGCCCAATTTCAACGTGTGTTCCCTGCACCTCATGATCTACCGCTTTTCCAATATCGTGAAACAGCGCGCCTTTTTTGGACACCATCACATCGGCACCAAGCTCCGCGGCCAGCATTCCGGCAACGTGCGCCATCTCAACCGAGTGAATGAGTACATTTTGACCAAAGCTGGTTCGGAATGCCAAGCGCCCCAATAAATACACTAGCTTGGGATCCACCATGCCCACACCACATTCAATGAGCGCCGCTTCTCCTGCCTCGCGAATCTTTTCGTTGATTTCCACGCGAGCTTTTTCGACGCTCTCCTCAATCTTGGTGGGGTGAATACGACCATCGGCAATGAGTTTATCGAGTGCAATCTTAGCAATTTGACGACGCACTGGATCAAACCCAGAAATAACCATGGTACCAGGGGTATCATCGATAATGATATCAACACCAGTAAGACGTTCGAGTGTTTTAATATTGCGCCCTTCTTTTCCTATAATCTTGCCCTTGAGTTCGTCAGAAGGCAACGACACTACCGTGGTGGTTGCATCGGCAATATGTGAGCCAGCATAGCGCTGAATGGCCAGTGTCATAATTTCGCGTGCCTTCTTTTCAAGCTCTTCGCGATTATCGCCATCAAGCTTTCGCAGCTGGTGGTAGAGGTCCTCGCGATACTGCTCCGCAACCTTTGCCATCATTTGCTCACGTGCCTGGTCGCGTCCCAAGCCACTGACGCGTTCGAGTTCTGCAATCTGTTTTGCGCGTACTTCTTCCAAGTCCGTCTTCAAAACCACGACCTCATCCGTTTTTTGTTTGAGTACACTCTTTTCGTTCCCAACTTCTTTCGTGCGTTCATCTAAATCTGACTCCTTTTTGGTGAGCAGGTTCTCTATACGGTCGAGCTGTTTGCGACGGTCTCCCTCTTCACGCTTTGCATCATCAAGAATCTTGAGTGCGCGATTATTTGAATCCAACACAACATCCTGGGCTTTTGCCTTGGCGTCCGTGAGAATGGTTTGCGCGCGGGCTTCTGCCTGCGCTACCTTACGTCCTGCGAGAAACTTTCGAAGAAAGTACCCGATGAGAAATCCAACCGCGATTGCCGGTATCGATAGGGTCAATGACATGATAGGTACGCGCAGAAAAACCAGCGGAGGTGATCACGCGGGTTCGCGCTACGTTCACTGATGTGAGCGTGAGGATCATCGGTAGTTCTGCGTTCAATTACATTACTGGGCGATACTATACCTGAATCTCTGTTCCAAAGCAACCCTAACCCAACAGCGCGCCACCCATGACCACAGAACCGTCATAGAACACCACGGACTGACCAGGAGTAATGGCACGAACAGGGTGAGAGAATATAAGCTTCGAACCCTTGATTTTCACGCGTACATTTGCGGAGCGATAACGAATCTTTGCCCAAAGTGCCCTGCCAAGAGGCGGACGCTTCCCAATCCAGTGCACATCGCTCATGTGCGCCACCGAAGAATACAAATCCGACTCCGCTCCCACGGTAATAGTATTTTTACGAATGTCTTTCCGTACTACATAGTAGGGCCCACCTCCATCTTTAATATCTAAACCGTGTCGTTGCCCTATTGTATAGTAGGCCGCGCCATCATGCGTTCCCATCTGACGACCATCGCTATGCACAATCACACCTTTCTTTGAGGCGACCTGGGTGAGAAGAAAGGTCTTCATATCGATGGGGCCAACAAAACAGACGCCCTGACTATCTTTCTTATGCGCAGTGACTAATCCTGCTGTATGAGCAATATCGCGTACTTCAGATTTGAGCAGACCTCCCAGAGGGAACACAACACGATTGAGTACCCGACCTGGAAGCCCCCACAAGAAATATGTTTGGTCTTTCGAAGTATCAAGAGCGGTGCGCAAGATTGCCTTGCCCTCACGTTGCGCAATGCGCGCGTAGTGACCCGTCGCAATGCCGTCTGCGCCACGCGCACGCGCCTCATTAAAAAAATAACCAAATTTTATATGGCGATTGCACTCTACATCGGGGTTGGGCGTGCGCCCCTGACGATATCCCCGCACCATCGGACGAGAAACGTATCGTGCATACTCACGAGAAAAATCCCACGTTTCAAAAGGGATATCGAGCTGATTGGCAACTCGAAGTGCGTCGGCGCGATCTTGCTCCCACAAACACGCGAATCCTTTTGGTTGCCATGGGCGCATATATACGCCGACCACAGCAAACCCCTTCTTTTTAAGAAGGTATGCGGTAACCGATGAGTCTACGCCACCCGACATGGCGACGAATATCTTTTTTGGTTTTGCAGACAACTTCATGAATATGTATTATGGCATATTTTATGGTATTCGACAATGATTGTGTTTATACTCCACTCGGCGTAGGATTCTGCAATCCTATATGAAAAAACAGGGAAAGAAAAAACCACTCCGTATTGCCGTATTCGATATCGATGGCACGATTTTTCGTTCCAGTCTTGTCATCGAGCTTTTCAATGAACTCGTGCGCCGTGGCATCTATCCCGAACAAGCACGCTTTGAAGTAGACCAGAATTACGTCGCCTGGCTCAACCGTAAGGGTCACTACAACGACTACATCATGAAAGTTGTTGATATTTTCTATGAAAATCTTGGCGGCTGTTCAGTCTATAAGATAGAACCTGCCGTCCGCGCGGTGATTCGACGACAAAAAGATCGTGTCCATCGATTTCCACGCCAACTCATCAGCGAATTGCGAAAAAAAGGCTATTTTATTATGGCGATTTCAAACTCTCCAGAACCCATGGTGAAACAGTTCGCATCACTCATGAAATTCGATGCGGCCATCGGACATGTACTCGAAGTTGTTGATGGAGTATACACTGGCAAGAGTCTGCTCAATGGCGCCCAGCGTCCAGGTAAGGCATGGATGGATAAAATAAAAATTCTTCAGCGGTTCGCAAAGGATAGAAATCTAAACATCGATTTGAAGAATTCGGTCATGATTGGCGACAGCGAAGGCGATGTGCCCCTCCTATCTATCGTGGGTCAACCTATCGCATTTAATCCCTCTCTTCCTCTGGCACTGGAAGCACGCAAGCGCGGATGGAGAATCGTTGTTGAACGCAAAGATGTTGCGTATGACATTCGTGATGCTGAAATTATTCGACTCCGCGGTCAGGCGGCACGCTCCACCTACGGCAACCGCAAAAAGTAGCGTATACTGCTCATATGTTTGACCTCGTCGCCCTTATTAAGGGAGCTGGATACTTCGGTGTTTTTGGAATTGTATATGCTGAAACTGGCCTCCTGATTGGGATGTTTCTTCCGGGCGACTCACTTCTTTTTACCGCTGGCTTCCTGGCATCGCAAGGATATTTAAATATTGTAATCCTCTGTGCGCTGACCGGAACAGCCGCCATGCTGGGAGATAACACGGGCTATTGGCTGGGTCGTCGTTTTGGACCTTCTGTTTTTTCACGAAAGGGGTCTCTCTTGCTCGATCCTACTCATATAGAACGTGCCCAGAACTATTATTATCGCTACGGAGCAAAGACGCTTATCATCGCACGGTTTGTCCCAATCATTCGCACGCTCGCCCCAACCCTTGCAGGTGTAGCGAATATGCAATATAAAACATTTCTATTCTATAGCTTTGTAAGCGCAGGACTATGGGGATTGGGCGTACCGCTTCTCGGATACTTTTTGGGAAGTAGAATTCCTGGAATTGATGCGTATCTTCTTCCCATCGTCGCACTCATCATTGTTGTATCCGTTGCACCGGGCCTCTATCATATCTTCAAAGAACGTGAGAATCGCGAGCGACTCAAGCAAGCACTACGACGGCTCTGGTCTTAATACCAACAAGAATCTCGTGCGTGATGGGTGTAACGGCAAAAATAAAATTATTTGTCATCGAGTAACTTTATTTTTTCTAAGTTATCCACTTTTTTTCTATGCAACACCTCAAGACGAATCTATACTGTAGGTAGTCGGTCATTTACATTGGTATCGATGGCGGATACATGAAGTGTTGAAAAATATTTCGTGGGTCGCCCGTCATTTTACAACCATAAGGAGGAATGCGAAGCAGAGTGTATGCGCCGCGGCGCCTACACGTTTGATTCGAGAACCATCCAGACATGGCAAAACGAAGAAAGAAAGCAGCCCCCAAGAAGAAAAAGGCTGCAGCAAAGAAGAAAAAGAGGTAATTAGTACCTCTTGTCGACAAGAGCCCTCCGGGGCTCTTGTTTTTTATACAGTAAAAAAATCCCTCACGTACCCAAGTGAGGGATTCTACTCATCAATTTGCGCGAGTGGCTGTTGCCACATGTCTCGCAGGAAGCGAAGCTTTGCAATATACCCTTCCGTTTCGGGTAGTAGTTTCGATTTTTTCTTTGTGCCACGCGCGTCAGTCCAATCCGTGATATTCTTCTTCTTTGCAAGCGATATCACGGTTATAACACGTCCAACCCCTGTGTTATAAGCCGCTACGAGATACTCTTCAAGATACGGATCTGCAAGAATTTGCGAACCAAACGCCGCAACAAGTCGCGACGCATTGTAATCATGCAAAACAAATGCTGCCTTCATGGCATTGTGTTGATCGCGCGCACCATCCTCAAAGTTAGCGATGAGTCCCGCAGTTGGATACTTCTGTCGCATGAACTTATACGTCCCCTCGGTAAACTGCATCAGCCCACATGCGCTCGCTTTACTACACGTGTAGGTGGCAGTGCGACCTAAGTTTGCCCCGATAACCACATGGATACGCTCGGTAGTCCACGCTGGATCCAAAAGAAACTCGGTAAGATCCATATGCTCAATAGGAGCAAGCCGCGTCACGTATTCGGGTCGAAGTGCCGCTACATCTACGATGAGTACCCCTGGGACTGCCAGAGATTGCACGCCCCGCTCGCGAAGATCTTGAATGACTTCACTCCCTAGAGTGCTCAAGTGTGCCTGACCACCCTGCACCAGCTCGGGAGTGTGCAACTCCTTACTATACGGAGTGTAGTAAAGGGGAATGACAACATTACGCGTGTAAGGATACTTGAGAAGAATAACCAGTTGGTTGGGAGGAGCGGAAACATGAAATTCAGTTGCCCAGTTATTCCATTGGATGCCATTACTGCGCCGAACCGCTTCAATGACATACCCATCCCGTGCGTACAAGTCTGATCCACGCTTCGTAATAGTTGTTGTTTGAATCACACATGTCTGAATATCCATGAGTGCCAAAGCGATCGTCTTTTCTGAATCTTTGAATACTACATTCGAACCAGCTCGCCGTTCAACATAGCGATATGTTTTTTTACCCACCGAAACCGGAATAGATTCGAGCGCAAGACGTGCCTCTTCAATACTCTTGGTGAAGTTACATCCTGTTGGCACTTCAAAAAAGAATATAACTGGTTCTTTGAGTAGTTCGGGAATAAGTAGTTGATCTAGTCGCAATGACAGTATCGGCAGTAGAGCAACTTCGATAGCTGGTTCTACCACTGGAGTACTCGTCGGCACCGGAGCCAGAATGCGTATTGTCTTAGCACACGCGCTACCGGTGAGTGCTAAGGCGACAAGAAAAAAGATAAGACCACGATACTTCATAGGAGAACCCCCTTTCTTGGTAATGGACTGCCTTGAGAATACCACTTGACTCACATTTGTCATTAGAGATTCTGTTCAATAGCTGCTGCCTTTTGTTGAATTGTGTTGGAGTACGAATTACAAATTGCTTGGCTACAGTTTGGATTTCCACTAATGTACGCTTTTGCCGCGGCAATCTCACCCGCACGCGTTTTACTTGATGCACCACCACGCGCCAGCTTAATAGCCGAGGCGGTGAATGCATCTTCCGTGTTCCAGGGACTTGCAGTCGAACGTCCCGTCTGAGCCATGACAGCCGATGTGTACGCCAACCATGTTGAGGGAATAAATTGTGCTGGCCCCATAGCTCCGCCACATCCATAGGATGGCTCTCGAGATACCTTTACCGAATTGGGATCAAGCCCCAATGCAGATGTAATCGAGATGAAAGCATTTTTTTCAGTTTCTGCGCGCTTGAGATAATAATCGCGCCTTGCTGTAGTTGTCGCAAGCTTCGATATACGAACATAACACTGCACCATATCATCTTGCCAATTTCCTGTTCCCACATTTTGACCTAAGCGCGATTCGACTTCTAAGAGTGCGAGTAAAAACGCAGGTCGAATACCTGCGCTCATTGCCGCAAGCTGTGCATACTTCACCGCATCCTCAACGCTAATGCCATTTTGTTGCAAATAAAATATTTGATCTTTAATTTTATCTAAATCCAACTTTGTTTTCTTGATAAGTTGCTGAAACTTTGCCTCTTGTCCTTGTGTTTCCTTCAAGACGGTGTTCTTAGATCCTTTAGCGGATGCTAAATCACGTTGCTGTAGTGCAGTGAGTGCGCGCATTTGCTCGAGTTGACTCTTCTTTCCTTTGAGATCGTCTCTTTTTTCATCAAGTTGCTCATGAAGATCGCGAATATCACCAATTGTTTGGCGTAACCTCGCTTGCGTCAGTTGCATTTGACGAACATAATCAAAAAATTGAGAAAAAGCATCGTTTTGTAATATGATTTCAGATAAACTCATCTGGTCGGCGTTGTGAGTTGCGCGGAGGTATTCTGCAAGAGCATTCTGATGAAGCGCTATTGAGTGCTCGGCTTCAGTAATGCCCTGCGCAGTGACATCTATCTCGAGCCCTGTTTGTTCGATAGAGGCACTCAACTGTTTTATCTGTGCATTAATCTGACCAATCTGTGCATTGAGTTTGGCAATTTCATTCTGTAATGTTTTTGATTGCTGACCCACAATGGACGACTGTTCTTGATAAGCATTTATCTGGCGTTGCAACTCTTCAATTTGTTTCTGCTTTGCCAAAATCTCATCCATAATACCCGCACGCATCGTCTGGGGCGCGATGAAAAACACCCCGAAAAAGACTAAGAGAACGCCGGCACCGATGAGCATGATGTGGCCCTGCGACTTCACTGGATAACAATAGATCCCTGATACGCAGTATCAGAAGGATTGAGATGATTATGATACGAACACGTCTTCGCAGTTGAGAATGTCAAACTATATTCTTCTCCCAGTTGCAATCCACGACGGGCATCAAAGCCACTACATCTAGTGTGCGTTGGGTGCGGATCCGAGGCAGGCCATATCGCGACCGATGATTCATTGCGAAAACGCACCGTGTCGCCAGCACGAATAGTAAGGTTTTTTGGTGACACTCCTGAAGCCGTAATACTCACATCCCAACGACGAGATTTCACTGACACCACAGGGCTTGTCTTTGGTGTAGACGATACTATAACACTCACTGATGGCGTGGGTGTCGTATCGACGACCTCATTAGAATCCGACCCTTTAATAAGGTACCCTGCAATGAACGCTGAGGCGGCAAACAACACTACCAGAAGAAGAGTATTTCTGTTTGTATTCATGAGATAAGTATAGCAAAACCGCTAAAACGCAACAGGAGTGGATAGTAGATAATGTGTCCTTTCGCGGAACCGTGTATACTTGAGTATATGCAACGATTATCGACTATCCTTTCACGCGTTGCGGTTCTTATAATGGTAAGCAATCCATTGCTGGTACGTGCCGCTGACGCACTCGCGCCTGTTCCTCTCGGAGCACTGACTGCACAACTCTATAAGTACTCCCTCCGCATTGCAGGCCTTGCTGTTTTTCTCATGTTTATCCTCGCAGGGCTAACGTACATAGTGCCAGCTCTTAAAACTAAACTCGGCGACCCCGTGAAGATTATCAAAGACGCAATCATTGGGCTCATTATCCTCGCTTCAGCATACGTTATTCTTAATTCAATCAATCCCGATCTAGTGCGTTCGTCAGTTCAGTAACGTCTATGAAATTCCTCCTCGCGATTCTCGTGCTTGCTATAATCGTGTATGTTTCACCCCTGCGTGAACCCGCGGTGAAATATTTTCATCAGGGTACTCAATTTCTAGAATCTACAGTCGCCTCCGGAAGCGCTCCGCTGTACGCACGCATTCAAACATTCGGCGATTCAGTACGCTCAAAATCAATGGGGCTCATTCGCCGTGAGCTCCATGATGCTATCAACGGATTAGTGAAGTAGCTTAGAGCTCCGAATCAATCAATGCCTTAAACTGGGCAAACGGTTGCGCGCCAACGAGGAGTTTTCCATTGATAAAGAATGCCGGTGTTCCGGAAACGCCAAACTTCGCACCTGCGGCAGAGTCTGCATCTACGTTGGAGGCGTACTTTTCACTGTCCAAGCAAGAGTTAAACTGCGAAGTGTTCAGACCAATTTGAGATGCCCATGTTTTGAGCTCTGGAACTCCGTACGCTATGGTTCCAGTGCCCTTCTTTGTTTGTTCGGCAAATATTTTGTCATGCAACTGCCAAAACTTACCCTGTTCTCCAGCACATTCAACCGCAAGCGCTGACGGTCGCGCCGCGCTATGAAACGGCAATGGGTAGTGGCGGTAAACGAATCGTACTTTTCCCGTGTCGATATACTCCTTCTTTATCTGGACATAGGCACCTTCAAAGAAGCTGCGGCAGAACGGACATTGAAAATCACTAAATTCGACGATGGTTACTTTAGCTTTCGCATTCCCGAGTATTGCATTAAATTTCTCCAAAAGATCGTCGGGATTCTTCACTGCCTCCGGAGCAACACTCTTCTGTACTTGCGCGACCGCCGCATTCTGTGTTCCTGCGAGGCGAGTCCCTCCTGAACTGGTGTACAAAATCGAACCTGAAATCATTGCCGCCGCCACGAGAATCGCCAATGGCACATTCGTCACAAATGCGCTTGTTTTTGATTGAAGAGAAAATGAATCTGTCGGTGTATCTGGTGTTTCCATGGTGAAATTCAAATTAGTACGTACTGCAGTATACAAGTCTCTGAAGTATTGGCAAAAAAGGTGTGGATATTGTTTTATTACTTCGGACCAGCCCACGCCTTCAATTCTTCGTAGGAGGCCTCGCCACACAATGTAGCTCCAGTATCAGTATTGATAAAAAATGGCACACCTCCACATGCCCATTGGTCATACTGCTGGCGCTTGGCTTCATTTGCTTCATTGTGCCACGTTTCTATCTGTTCAAAGACTGCTCCTGTTTCCTTCTGTAGTCGCTCCACGAGAGGTTTCATTGCCAGACAATGTCCGCACTCCGTTCCATAAAATTCTAAAAGCATTTAGATAAATATATTAATCAATACGCATAATACGAACTGCACAAAGAAAAAGAATAAAGGTCATCAGGGCCGATGTAAGACAGTAAAGACACCACGCGTGCAGTACGAATGCTTGAATCGAAATGAAATAGATGGTGCCAAGCATGCCAGCACCAATGAGCCATGTTGCAATGTGAAGTGGTCGATACGCACCGGAATCAACATACGCAATGAGCAGAACAATAATCGCCCCGTAATAAAGTAATCCAAGCGCAGCAACAGGCACCGGCCCTACTGAAGCATACTTGCTGGTTAAAACGGTGTCGCAGGAAGATGCAAGTCCGCATGGAGGAATGACACCACGCACGTGCTGTGCAGTAAGATAGGCGCTATCGGCAAAGCCAATGAGTGCCGCACCAAAACAAACAATGAGAAGCCACTTAGGGATTCGCATTGACGGCATCTAAAATAAATTTTCGAAACTCATCATAGCTACTCGGTTGCGCAATCTGCTTACCATTAATAAAGAAGGTCGGGGTTGAATTGACGCCAGCTCGCGTGGCGCCCGCGACTTGCTCGCGTACGATATTCTTTACCACGCTAGAATCTAAATCCGCCAAAAATGTGCTTTCATTCATACCGATTGTTTTTGCATAGCCACGAAATGCCTCTCGTGCACCAGTCGCAGAAAAACCAGCCCACGTTTTTTGACTTTCAAAAAGCGCATCATGCATCTCCCAAAACTTTCCCTGCTGTGCCGCCGCCTCTGCCGCACGAGCCGCCAAATCAGCGTTAAGGTGAATGTTCGTCAAAGGAAATGAGCGGTACACGAATCGAACCCTATCCTTAATTCCATCTTCAGCAAGAACACGTTTTACTAAGGGGTAATAAGCGCCACAGGCTGGACACTGGAAATCGCTATATTCAACCAGAGTGACACCAGCATCAATCGGGCCCCAAGAATGATCAGCATCCGAAATAGGATCTGACAGTACCCCGTTACCACTGGGAATTACAACGGAATCAGAAAGTCTCATCATTCCCCAGCCAACAAGGACAAGAACGAGGAGTCCGCCTCCCCAAAAAAGCAATCGACGCATCATTCCAGAACGCATACCACTACTGGTACCACTTCTCATCTGACGACGACGTTCTTGTCGAGAGAGATACTGCTGTCTTCCTTCTGTCTCCTGTGTGATGGATTGAGGTTCTTCCATAATCAAAAAATTGTAGCACGTGAAAAAATCCGAACAAGTGCTATACTGTAGATATGAAGATTGTGTTTTTTGATGTGATGCCAGGCGAGAAAGAATCGCTCGTTGCCATGCTTTCTCCAGGTCATGAGGTAGAATTTCACGAAGAATCTCTCAATGTGAATTCCGTTGCCTTAGCCCGCACCGCAGATATCGTTTCCGTTTTTGTAAAATCGGAATTAAAACGAGATGTATTAGACGCCATTCCCAACGTGAAGCTTATTGCGACTCGTTCGACGGGTTTTGACCACATCGACGTGTCCTATGCGCGCTCCAAAAACATTCAGGTAACCAATGTCACCTCGTATGCCTCACATCCCGTAGCCGAATTCACCTTTGCGCTCCTCCTTACGGTCACTCGCCGCATCTATCATGCCTATAATCAGCTTCGTGAAGGAACCAATTTCGATATCCGAGGATTAAAAGGGTTTAATGTATTTGGAAAAACATTGGGCGTGGTGGGAACCGGTCGTATCGGGCGCAATGTGATTGCGATTGCCAAAGGATTTGGCATGCAGGTCATCGCCTTCGATGCTAAGCCCGACACTGCCCTTGCGACAGAGCATAGATTTACCTACGCTCCGCTCGAACAGGTCGTAGCGCAATCAGATATTGTCTCACTGCATGTACCCTACACCAAAGAAACGTACCATCTCTTTAACTCCGCTCTGTTTGCGCGTATGAAAAAAGGTTCAATTTTCATCAACACTGCGCGAGGTGAGATTATCGACACTCACGCACTCATCGCCGCACTTCGTGATGGCACCATCTGGGGTGCGGGACTGGATGTTCTCGAATCCGAACGTCAGCTACAGAACGAACTTGCTGAAGTTTCCACAGATGCTCCTGGTATTGATTATTCGTTACTTGCCGCAAACCATGTGCTTATCGATTTACCCAATGTCATTGTCACGCCCCATATCGCATTTGAAACGGAAGAAGCAATGCATGAAATCTCTCGAGCAACTGCTGAATCCATTTCCGATTTCATTTCTGGAAAATCGCACAATTACCTCTAATGCGCCGTATTCAAAATCATGATGCGCTCGCGCGTTCTCCTGCTCGCAGTGACGCGCTCGATATTATTGAGGCTGGCCTGGACGCAATTGACACGAGCGAAATTATCCGCACCAATATCAATCTCCAAGGTGAGATTCTCCATATTGGGTATCGCTCTTACGACCTCACCCACTATCGCCACATCCATGTTATCGGTTTCGGAAAAGCTTCGTGCCAAGCCGCATCGGGTCTCGAAAAAATCCTTGGCGCACGAATTCATTCTGGAATTGCAATTACTAATGTGAGAAGTCCACTCACTCTCTGCAATCGTATTAGGATTTGCGAATCATCCCATCCCCTACCGACGCAACTCAATGTCGAACATAGCGCAGCACTTGTTCAAGAATGTGAATCGATTACTAAAGATGATTTAGTGTTGGTGCTTATTTCTGGTGGAGGCTCGGCAATGCTCTGCTGGCCCGCCAGCGAATGCGCTCAAGGCATACGTCTGTATAAAGCCGCAAATAAAAAAGGGCTTACCATCCACAAGCTCAACGTCGTCCGCAAACACATTTCACTCCTCAAAGGTGGCGGGTTGGCAAAACTACTCTACCCCGCTACCGTAGTCGGAATCGTATTTTCCGATGTTCCCGGTAATGTTCCCCATTTGGTGGCATCGGGACCAACCTATCCTGATGCCAGTACTATTGCCGATGCACAAGCTATTATCGATGAGTATGATTTGGGTGAGTACGAATTAACCAAAACACCGAAAGAGTCAAAATGGTTTGAGAAAGTTGACAACATTGTTTTGGTATCAAATGAGACGGCGTTGAGCGCAATGTCCCGCACAGCACAACAGCTTGGATATGCTACAGAAATTATTGCACTTGATATGTATGACGAGCCAAGCAACCTCGTACAGCGATTCCACGAAAAAGCTCGGCCCCACTCAATCATTCTCGGAGGAGGCGAACCACGACTTATCATGGTCGACGCTACGGGGAAAGGCGGGAGGAATCAACACGTAGCACTCACCGCGGCAGCAACACTTTCCACAGGACAACTTTTTGCTTCAATTGCTTCCGATGGTATGGATAATGGCGACTACGCAGGTGCTCTCGTCGACGATGGAACGCGTACTCGCGCATATTCTGCTGGAATTGACCCTGATATCGAGTTACAAAAATTCAACGATTACCCCGTTTTGGAGGCATCCTCCGATTTGGTATTCACGGGAGCAACGGGTGCAAACGTAAGCGATCTTATATTCCTCCTCGTCCCCTGATTCAATGTGCGCTATACTACAGATATGGAACGTCGCCACATAGAATCTCTCTTCTTTCTCGTAGTGTTGATTGGAACACTGATTGTGGTGTTCATGCTTTTCCGACCATTTTTGTATATTTTAGCGCTTGCGGGAGTGCTTGCCTATTTGACTGGCGGTGTTTATCAATCGCTGTTAAAAAAAATACGCTCCCCCTCATGGACAGCGCTCATCATGACCGTACTCGTTTTTCTCACGCTCTTAGTACCTCTCACGCTCATCGGCCTCCGCATTACCTACGAAGCTTCGGGAATGTACAACTACTTAAGCCAAAACACGACGCGACAAAGCATCACCGCAAACCTCGACCGTTTCCAACTCGTACTCGATCGTTCGTTCCCCGGTATTCAAGTTGATTCCAGTCGCATCACCGAACGTCTTGGCTCTGTATTCGGTTGGCTTGTTGGAAATCTAGGAGCGCTCTTAGGAAGTTTTGCTACGCTCCTTCTGAACTTCCTGCTCCTCTTACTTTTCTATTACTATCTCGTACGTGATGGAGTGGCATTAAAAGAACATCTAAAAGAATTATCTCCGCTGGCTAACGAGCAAGAAGATATGATTGTTCACCGCGTTGGCAGAGCCATCACCTCAACGGTGCGTGGCTCGCTCGTAATAGGAATACTCCAAGGGCTCGTATCAGGACTGGGATTCTGGCTATTCGGCGTCCCAAATCCTGCTCTGTGGGGTTCGGTGGTGGTTTTGGCAGCATTTATTCCGACCGTAGGCACTTCGCTCGTTCAAATCCCCGTGGTGCTCTATTTGGCAATCTCGGGGCATAGCACCGCGGCTATTGGCGCTGCCATCTGGGCATCGATTGCGGTGGGCATGCTCGATAATGTGCTGGGACCAAAACTCATGGGGCAAGGGTTGCATATGCACCCACTCGTTACACTTCTTTCTATTCTTGGTGGGATAAGCTTCTACGGACCAGTGGGAATTCTACTCGGTCCCATTACCGTATCGCTTCTGTACGCGCTCTTAGATATCTACAGCACCCTTATTCGCAAGCCGGCTCGTGCGTAGGCATAGCTTTTTTCTGAAGACAGACAGAATTTATGCAAAAGCGTTTGCCACCTTTTTCTGACGGGCCATCGTCAAATACGTGACCCAGGTGAGAACCACAACGCCGACAGCGCACTTCGGTGCGATGCATGCCGTGGCTATCATCGGTCACCAGTTCAACGTGCTCTGTATTGACCGGATTGGTAAAACTTGGCCATCCAGTGCCTGAATCAAATTTGGTATCACTCGAAAAAAGTTCTTGCCCGCATGCGGCACACGTATACATTCCCGCAGAATGATCGGCCACGTACTGTCCAGTAAACGGAGCTTCAGTCCCACCTCGGCGTAATGCCTCATACTGTTCGGGAGTTAATTCTTTCTGCCACTCCTCATCGCTTTTCATCGGTTTGTTGGTATCCATCCAAAAAGTATAGCGAATTACTCGTTTAAATACCAAATACACCCGCGTGGGTGTATTTGGTTATGAGTTTCTTTATTTCTTTTTCGAAGATTTCTTCTTCGGTGCGCTCTCTTGAGGCACAACTCCTGCCTGTGCGGTCTTTACTGCCAGTTCGAGTAAAATCTTGTCGAGTTTGAGCTGAATCTTGGCAACATGACGAACGAGGTCATCAATGCGCGGGTCGGGTGTCTGTGGCGCAGAGCGCATGGGCTCGGGAGTGCGTGGCATGGCAACGGGCGCTCTCCAGCGAGGTGCACTGTCGTGGGGACGACTTCGAGAATCTTGCGCAGGAGCTGACTGCTCCGTACCACGAAAACAGTCTCGGCAATACACAGGACGCTCACCACTAGGACGAAATGGAACTTCGGTGGGTTTGCCACATTGTGCGCAGGTCGCTGGATACATCTGACCTTGCCCAGGGCGCGAAAAACCACCCGGTCGCTGGAACGAGGGTTTACCTCCGCTAAAGCGTTTTCCGCCGAATCTATCGTTGTGTTTAAAATCGTTCATGAGATGTATGAAGTACAAATTAAATATATCATATGGAATGAAGTCTGTCAAATATTTCTTCGTTTTGTTGCCACTCCTGTACCCCCACCTCCATCCTCTCTCCTACCCCTAGCACCTCTCTCTGTCAGTTCGCATAGAGTACTGCAGTCTGTCCGCATCACAGCCGAGCATCCGAATCTCCGCATTTCAATCCCTCACTTATATAAGTGAGGGATTGTCGGTGCTCCGGTCATGCGGATGCTCGGCGATGCGGACGACGACTGCGATTATATATGTGCGAACCCGCATACTATGCAGAGAGAGGTGCTAGGAGGACTCGACGGATGTCGTAGGGAAAACAAGGGAGACTGAACTAAACGGGTCCATGACAGCGGAGAGTACAACCGTAAGCGTTTGCTATCGATAGTTCTCGCCTATACCTCTGAAGCCGACCCGCACGACCCATCCGAGGAGGGAGGCGGGCAACGTATCTGCGGTAAGGTCGCTCAATCCATTTTGAGCGCCGTAAGCAGATATGCAGGCCGGAGGCGATAGTGGTGTAGGGGAGAACGAGAGATACAGTATGAAAAACTACGCATTTTTGCCCGCTACAAAACCCGTTGTCCAGCAGAGCTGGAGTGAGTAACCACCCGAAGGGCGACTAATGTGGAGCAAATCCCCTGTCACGAATAAATTCTCGTATTTCTTAGAGCGCATCGTACGCATATCTACTTCTTCCAGCGAAAGTCCCCCATCGGCAATCACCGCACGCTCGTACCCCATCAATCCCGTGATGGAAACGGGAAGTGTTTTGAGCAAATCCACAATCATACGTCGTTGTTCTTTAGTGATGCTGTTCACTTTGCTATCAGGGTCAATCCCTTTCAATAACGGCATCAGCGCATGCTGGGTGCCCAGTGGTGCGATTTCATTCCACACATTCTTGAGCGTTTTATTTTTGTTGGCATCAAAAACTGCGATGATGCGATTATCGAACGCTCCGATATCTTCACTCGGATACAAATCAATAATCGCTGTAACCGCGCCCTCGTGGAGCAAGTCGGCTACAGTGCTCGCGGTATTGAGAATGAGTGGTCCTGATAATCCAAAGTGCGTACACAAGATGTCGCCCTTAAGTGCGTGTTTTTTGACGCCGTCCAGATAAAACACAATACGCACCGCAGGCAGTGTCGTGCCTGCCAGTCCCTTCACCCACGCATCGGCGACGGCAAGCGGTACAATCGTGGGTGTTTGAGCTTTCACAGCGTGCCCGAGCATAGAAAGCCAATTAAAACCGTCGCCCGTAGAACCCGTTTCGGGATGCGAGTGGCCTCCAGTCGCCAAAATATAAGAATTCGCTGTGAGACGCTGACCATTAACGCTCACTCCTGAAATCGTGCCGTCGATAACGTGAATTTTCTCTACCGTTGCTCCACAACGAATCTCAACACCGCCCTCGTGCAGATATTTTTTCAAAACACTGACCACATCTTGTGCGCGTTCAGAAACCGGAAACACGCGTTTGTGCGCCTGCTCGACGAGTGGCAAGCCACGCTCTTCAAAAAAACGAAATGTGTCTCGCACGCCAAATTGTGAAAACGCAGAATGCAAAAACGGCTGTGCATCACCATAGTGCACCAGGAGCTTATGTTCGTCCTGTTCTGCGTTGGTGATATTACAACGTCCACCACCGGTGATAGAAAGCTTTGCGCCAAGAGTAGGATTTTTCTCAAGCAATAGAACGCGCTTGCCACGAGCAGCGACCTGCCCAGCTGTCATCATGCCTGATGCACCACCGCCAATGACCAATACGTCGTAGTTCATAGTGATACGTTATCCCAGCTCCAGTGTCTCGTCGATACGAATCTGACTGACAAAATCAGGTACGTGACTCACCAATATCATCGCGCCAGTATATTCGTTGAGCGCTGACGCAATCACGGGAATATGACGAAAGTTAATGTGGTTGGTTGGCTCGTCGAGAATGAGTAATCCTGGCTTCTGAAGTACGAGACGCGCGAACGCAACGAGTCCCTTTTGTCCTTCGGAGAGATTGCCAATTTTGGTAAACATCGAATCTTTTCCGATAAGAAAACTTGCCCCTACCGAACGTATTGCCTCTTCGGTGAGATCTTTATCCATTGATTTGAGTGACTCATACACCGTATCGTCGAAGTTCAGTGTCGAAAAATCTTGGCGATAATATCCCACGGCTACCCCCGACGCAATAACCGCATCCTTGGCAGTGCCGGACGCGAGCGATTCCAAGAGCGTGCTCTTGCCAATACCGTTGGGGCCCGAAAGAAGGAGGTGACGATTTTTCTTGAGCGACACCTTCACCTTTTTCTGCTTAGACACATGGTCGCGAATAATTGCCACCGATGTGAGCGTGACAATATCGCCGATGAGACCTTGCTGGGATGGAATCGTAAATGCGCGAATCGTTTTATCCTCTTTGCGCACATCTACCTGCGCCTCTTCCATCTCTTGAGCGTCCTCACGCATACGCTTAGCCAGCAAACGCAATCGTCCACCCTTCATCGCAAAGAAGTTTGCTTTTTCCTTTTTCTCAATCGCTTCCTTTGCAAGGCGCGCATTCTGACTGTTCTCTTTTTCAATACGTGCAGTAATCTGCTCAACCACATTAAAGTAGTTGCCCTGATACTGCTCAATCTTTCTGGTACGTTGATCCAGATACAACACACCTTGGGTAAAGGCATTTAAAAAATCTGCGTCGTGTGAAATAACTAAACAGGTCTTTGTGTATTCAATGAGAAACTGTCGCAGATGCGCAATACCGGCTGTATCGAGGTTATTGGTTGGCTCGTCGAGTAAGAGCACATCGGCATCTTGTATCAGTGCAGAGGCCAAAAGAAGGCGCACCTGCTGACCGCCTGAAAATGAACGTACACTACGATTGTGGGGTGCCTTGAGGTTCACCACTTCTAATACCGCATCAATACGCGGGTCAATATCGTATACTTTTGAGGAAAAGCACGCTTGGAAGAATTCGCGAATCGTCAGATCGAGTTGCTCGCGCGCCATCACCTGACGCGCCAAAGCGATGCGAATACCCGAAGCAATGTGAATCTCACCCGATTCGGGTACCAGTGCGCCGGTAATCAAACCAAAGAGCGTGCTCTTACCAGCACCATTTTGCCCCATAATGGTCATCTTGGCTCCTCGGCGAATGGAAAAATCTACCTCCGAGAGGAGGGGTTTATTGTGGCCATATTCGAATGCCACTTCTGCAAATCGGATGATTGATTCTCCTTGTGCCATTTAGGTGTAGCGTAAGCACAAGAGTATATCACGATTTTGCTTGGTCGTACAGGAGTTTGGTAAGTACCGCGCTGATGCCGTCGTGTTTTTCCGCTGACACAGGGAACACCTCAATGCCGGAGCATGCCGTTTGAATGATGCGCAGTTGCTGGGCGAGCTCCTTTTGATTGAGCTTGTCGGTTTTATTTGCAATAACCACAAACGGATGGGCATACTCGCGCAGTAATCCCACCATATCCAAATCAAAATCAGTAAACCCAGCACGCACGTCTACCACCAGCACCACCCAGCGCGGGCGCGCACCAGAATCCATAATGTACCACAGCATATGCTTGCGAATTTTCTCGCGTTCGGCAGGAGTGAGCTGTGCGTAGCCATAGCCAGGCAAATCAACAAAATAGTATGTGTGATTAATCAGGAAGAAATTGATTTCAGTGGTCTTACCTGGTCTTTTACCAACTTTGACGAGTTCTTTTTGCCCTGTGAGCGAGTTTATAACGCTTGATTTTCCAACGTTGGAACGCCCCACAAACGCAATCTGTGGAATTCCGTCGTGAATAATGTCATCGGTGCCGATAATACCTTTAACGAATGTTGCGGAGGTAATCTTCATGGATTACATGTGGCAAATTCACAGTTTGGTCCACTTCGTCCTACCGCGCTTCCGTCAGGGCAGATTTTGGCCTCCATGGTACATGCTGTGGGCTGCTGCTTAATACCAGGGATTCGCACATCAAGCGCAACAAAAATAATCACCGCAAGAGCCACCATCAGTCCCACAACCAACAAAAGACGTTCCTGTTTCATAGATACCCATTATACCAGATTTTCCTGTGGATAACTCTTATTGACCGAATTTTCGACTAGTAGATACTAATCGTGAGGTTCAAGAAGCCCATAGCCGTACCGCAAGGGAAAGCTAGGCGACAGTACTGTAAGGGAAAGTCGCAGGTAAGTAAAATTATTCAAGGTTTCTTGGGCCTCATAAAAAACACCACATTTCGTGGCGTTTTTTATTATTCCCCGAGGCGAAAGCCCAACCAGATCCCTAGAAGGCCTCCCACAGCGGTAAATAATGCTGACGAGAGCGAAAAGGCGCTGTCCCCCCACAACGATGGAATATAGGCGCCCAGCGAGGAACCAACAAATAATCCAATCCAAATAAGACGCTTCTGTGTCATATTATTCGCCTGATATGAGTACGCGCAAATCGGTGATGACCTGCTGTGCATGTTCAGCGGGCTTTACATTTTCATATATTCTCGCGAGAGCCCCATGCGGATCAATCAAAAAAGATGAACGCAAAACTCCCAGGTACTCGCGCCCCAAAAACTTTTTCTTTTCCAAGACATGATAGAGCGCGACAACTTCTTTTTGCTCATCGGCCAGCAGAGTAAAGGGAAGCGTGTATTTTTCAGCAAACTTTTTGTGCGATTTCACTGAATCCACACTCACCCCAAGCACCGTAATACCCAGCGAGCGAAAATCAGGAAACGCATCACGAATCATGCACGCCTCTTTGGTACACCCAGGGGTATCGTCCTTAGGATAAAAATAGAGCAACACCCATGAGCCACGATACTGCGACAGCGTATGCGCCACGTCGTTCTGGTCAGGCAAGGTAAAATCAGGTGCAGGACTTCTCAAAATAAGTGGGGATGTCATAGCTCTAGTATAGCGAGCCTAATATCCTTGGCAATGATAAAAAGGGGCCCCGTGGAGAGTTGTAAATTCTCCAACAGGGCGGAACGAACGGAGGGTACGACCAATCTCGAATCAATCTCGCTAACGCGAGACGTGTGTTCAGCAGTGCCGAGCACACGAGAGTATCCCTCGGGGGGAAGTACTCCTGCGTTTTTGGGGCTAGCCCACGTCTGGGCAATACCGCGGACGCTTCTCCGGACTTGTAAGCGGGTGGAAGAAAACTTTTATGCCTTCGTCCACCCTCAACTCTTTAAGCATAGCAAGTTTGATTCTGCAATGTCAATAGCAATAAAATCCTTATTTTAGGCCAAGAAAAAGGCCCCTACCGTAGTAGGGGCCCGACTGTCTATTGCTTGAGTGCTTCGGCGATTACCTCGGCGTCGCGCTCGTACCAACGGGCACGAATGCGAATGCGCTCGAGCGCTTCCGCGATAACACGCTTAGCACTGGGTGCGGGATTCTTGATGAAGAATTGCTCGATGTTTTGAGCGTCAACTTCGGTGGTGAAATTATCGCAGATTGAGGAGATGACTCGTGTGAGCATCATGAGCCCACCACCAGTGTACTTCTCAACGATTTGTTTCCAGTGCGACTCGAGAAAGAACCACGCAACCTCTCGTCCAGACAAGTGATTACCCATACTTGAGAGGACATAGAAGAAATCCCCTGCACGGACCTTGCCGGAATTGAATGCGTAGTCTAACACTATGGCAAGCACCGTTTTGTCGCGGAGCTTGCCCATCGCATACAGAAGACGCATCCGCTCTTCTTGAAGTGTCTCGGATTCGTAATGACGCTTCAGAGTTTCGAAGATTTCCTGCTTGCCATACGTTGCGCAGATTCCGTACACCGCACTACGAAGATTCGGTTCAAGAGGCGACTTTCCATTGTCCCATTCCAGAAATCTCCACATCGATGCACTGCACACGTCATCATCTTTGTACCCACCAAGAGCCGCAAGGATTACTCCCCGCAACAATTGTGTAGTGTGCGACTCGTCGGCTTTCTGTTGCCATCCAAGCTTAGAGGCAATTGGCGTGAGTAGATTACGTGCATAGCGAGCCAGGTCAGCCTCAACCGGTTGACCTTCAGTCAGAAGGTCGAGCGCACCCAATGCGCCCAGTACTACTCCCCAGACGGTGTAATCCGTCTCGCTGGAGTAATTGGGCAACAACTCAATGAGCGTTTTGGTGGATTGCTTGCCCGCTCGTGCCAATGCAAGCGTGTCACTCAACAGACCGTACCGATCTGCGGTCGGAAGCTTGCCGAGCACCACATCAGTGGCAAGTTGCCGTACCACGTCAGGCGCATAGTTCATGCGCACGGGCATGTAACGACCTTTATTGAACGAGGTCGGGTCTTTTTGATAGGTATCGCGCCGTGCCGAGTCAAGCTCAATAAACCACTGCTGTGCTTTTTCTTCTGTGGTGAGTTCTTCACCTCCAGCCAGAAAACGTTCCTGGGTCAAAGAGATATCTGTGCCATCACCTTGTACGGTAATGAGCGGATAGCCCGGTTGCTTGGTCCAACTCTTCATGATTTCACGTACGGGTTTTTTGGAAGCTTCCTCCCATGCACAGGCCAGATCTTCGGTGGTCGCGTTGCTGTAGGCAAAGCGGTCCAGATAAATCTGTATCCCCTCGCGAAATGCACTATCGCCAATCATTGCGCGAATCATACGAATCACCGACGCTCCCTTAGAGTAACTGATGGCGTCGAAGATTTGGCGGATATCTCGCGGATGCTCAACTTCAACTTCGATGGGATGTGTTGAACGAAGACCGTCCAGTGACAGTGCTTGGGCGAGGTCATCGCCGACAAACTGTGTCCAAATGTCCCACTCGGGAAAGAGTGCATCAGTTGCCAACGCGCCCATGAAGCTCGCAAAGCCCTCATTAAGCCACAATTCGGTCCACCACTGCATGGTGACCAAGTTTCCAAACCACTGATGCGCTTCTTCATGGAGAATCACTCCGGCAACGCGCTGTTTCCCTGCCGTCGATGAATTGATGGGGTCCAAGAGTACTGCGTTCTCGCGATAGGTAATCAATCCCCAGTTTTCCATGGCACCTGCCGCAAAATCGGGGCAAGCTACTTGGTCGAGCTTGGGGAGTGGATACTTTATGCCAAAGTATTTCTCGAAGAACTCCAGTCCGCGGATGGCGACGTCGAGCGCGAATCGGCCATGCTCTTTTTTTCCGGGAACCGTGTAGACGCGAACTTGTGTGCCACGCTTCGTGTGTCCCTCGATGAACTCAAGGTCTCCCACGATGAACGCGAGCAGATACGTAGACATGATGGGCGTCTGGTGAAAATCAATCACACGTGGACGCTCGTCGTTTTGCCCGTTATAGAAATCAGGCATGTTCGACAGCGCAATCATCTTCGGTGGTGCAACAATGGAGACGTTAAATGTTGCCTTCACCGCGGGCTCATCCCAGCACGGCAGTGCGCGACGAGCATCAGTGGCTTCAAATTGCGTCACGGCCAGATACTTGGTTTCGCCATTGGCATCGGTGTAGGCGCTTCGATAGAACCCGCACATTTTGTCGTTGATGGTGCCGGAGTAGAAAATCTCCAGAAACGCATCTCCCGATGGGAGCGCTTCAGCAAACACAAATGTTGCAGTATCTTCCTCGACATCAAACTGAACATCTTGAGGAGAATATGTTTCTTTAGAACCATACCTCACAAGCACGTCTGCTGCCAGAATGTCCAGGTCAACCGCATGAAGCGTGATGGTTAAAGCTGGTTCTTTGATGTTCACGTGAATGAACACCTTGCCTTCAAACGTGAAGGTAGCCAGGTCGGGTTTCAGTGTGAGCCGATAGTGACTTGGCACGACATTGTCCGACAACAAACAACTTCGTTTCTCTTCAGTCATAGGCCCTCCTTGGGCTTTGTGTATATTGTAAACGACCTAATGAACCTGCATATTCTACATTAAATATCCCGTGCGTCAACGTGTCTCGAGAGAATGCTTATCATGAAATCTCCGGCTAGAATCCAAGATCTTCGTTGACAAGAATGACGCGCTATGGGGTGTCTAGCGATGAACGAAACACTCCGTAGAGAAAGCTCGCGTCAGGCATGGCTTCGTTTCATCGGTTAAATATAAGAAAAGTAAGCAATCCTGCGGCAAAGCAATTAAGCAGAGAAGATACTATGAGCGGCTTAATCGTTCGATGGTATCCGTACAACATCCACACAATGCTGTTGAGAAAAATAATAATAAACGCGGTGTTCGAAAGACCAGATACATCGCCCGACAGAATACTTGCGACAACTTGGGGGTAGAGCGCCAAACCCGTCACGAATCCGTTGATGATAGCGATTTTATCAATGAGGTGGTTATGCCGCTGATTCATTTCTTTCATTATACCACCGAAACCGAATCCCTCTGAATGATACGCCTGAAAAACCGAGGGAGTGAATCCTCGGTTTGGCGCTGACTAGGTAGTAGAGAGCTTGAGGCGTGCCAGGCCAGAGAGATACAATGCTACCAGACCGGTAATTGCCAATTGCACCGCAGGACTCACACCAACGTTGAGCAATGGAATGAGTGGCATCGAAGGAGCATACGCCCAACGCACCGATTGAAGCGCCCAAATCTCTAATCCCGTTGCCACAACAAAACCGACAACAACTATCGAAAGTGTTTTCTGTTTGAAAAATGAGAGATGGAGCACTACGAGCACAATCAATGTAACCATGAACGCATCGACAACCGCAGAACGAGCTAGGATATACTCACTAATAAATCCACCTCGATAATTGAGATACAAAACACTATGGAGATTCTCCCAAACGAAGTTGAGAAGAAACGCAACGATAAATACAAAAAGACCGTGCTTCATAGATAATTTATAAGAGACTCATAGGGAATAAAATTGAAAAGCTTGTACCCATACTCGGTGAGGAGGTGGACTTTATTGAATAGGAATAGCAATCCGAGTCCCACCATAAACACTCCCGAGATTTTCTGAATGTATTTAAGCTTATCGATATTCCGAGCAATAAACACGTGCGCCCTTCCGAGACTAAGCGCAATAGCGAGAAAAGGCACGGCAAGACCAATAGAAAATACTGCGAGAAGTATTGCCCCCGAAAATGCAGTTGCGCTCGTGCCAGCTAACGTAAGCACCGCTCCAAGAATGGGACCAATGCAGGGCGTCCAGCCAGTTCCGAACATGACTCCGAGCAGAAAAGAGAAGCCGTATTTCCCTCGGCGCACGGTTTCCATTTGCATTCGAAAGAGTGGATGCGCAGACGCAAGTTGCGGAATTGGGAACACATCCAACATGATGAGCCCAAACATAACAATCATCGCTCCGCCGATGCGGGCAAGCCATATGCGACTGACTGCGACGAGACTTCCGAGAGTGCCAGCAAATACTCCCAACAGGATAAACACCGCACTAAAGCCAAGCACAAAAAATAACCCGTTCAAAAAAACGCGTCGGCGTGCATGCGATGCAGTTTCTTCATCCAATGCATCACGAATCGAAGAACCGCCAACGAATCCAAGATACGCCGGGATGAGCGGAAGTGTGCAAGGAGCAAGGAACGTCAGCAGTCCCGCAATAAACGAAGGAATAATAAGATGAGTCACGATGTTCTAAATGAGCCTCAACCCGTACACTCCACCTGATGCGCCGTGTTTCATAGTACCTACAGAATACCACTGCCTTATAAAAAAGAAAAATGCCCGAGAGGTTCGGGCATTGGGGTGACTAGAAGCCTCCAGAATTCTCATCTACCAAGATATTGGTATCAAAGAGGTCTTTGAGCGGAACGCGTGACTGCTTGATGAGTGTGGTCAGCGCTGTGCGCTGGTACAGGTAGTTTCGGTAATTGCACTGCGGACACTGCAGGTGGCAGGTCTCAATGCTCGAATCATTGTAGTATCCTCCACCAGTGTATCCACGCGTCGGTACCAAGTAGCGATCCTGAATGAACGTCCACGCCGGCAGTGGCGAAAACGTTTCACATTGAGCGCATCGCACCTGCAAGGTGCGTACGGTTGCTACCACTCTCTTATGCTGTGCTTCTGTCTTTGCCAAGGTACGTGCGATTTGATTACCAAGCTTGGCAATCTGCTTCGTAACTTCTTCTGTATTATCCATGATTCCTCCAATGAACTGCACCGAGTATAGACGTACGACCGCACAATGACAAGCGCGCGGATATTTGACGTATCCGTCAGAAATTATATACTAATCTCGTTCTTTTTAAGGAGAAATAATGGAATCAAGAGTGTATGGGCTTCCCTTTGTTCGCCACGACACAGACATCGTTCGTCGTCGCGCGCCGTATCACCAAATCGCCACTGGCCTGCGCCATTGTGTAGACTGGCAAATGCCAGTCGAAACGCCGGTTCTGGCTATGCGAGACGGAGTGGTTGCGAGTCTGGCAAGTGAATTTTCAAAAACGTATACCAGTCCAGAATTTGCCGACAGGACCAACTACGTTTGCATTACGCACGACGACGGTGAACGCTCGTACTACGTTCACCTTGCAGTCAACTCAATCTTCGTGACGCGTGGACAGCGCGTGAACGGTGGAGAGATTATTGCCTTGTCCGGGCAAACGGGATATGCAACCTACCCCCACCTGCACGTGGGTGTGTACGGGAAAAGATGGGGTTCCAACATTCGCATTCGCTGGAATCGAACCATTCCGAATCTTTCAAAGTTTCTTCAGTGCCACTGAATCACCCTGCTCGCCCACGCGAGCATTTTTTTCGACAATTACTCACTTTTACGGTATAGTACCTCGGTCAGCATTGAGATTTTGGGGGATCGTCTAATGGTAGGACTCCAGATTTTGGATCTGGCTATATAGGTCCGAATCCTATTCCCCCAGCACTACGGCAATTTCACTACAAGCTATGCTTAGAATATATTTAGCCAGACACGGACAAGACCTAGACAATGCCCATGGTATTTTGAATGGCCTACGAGACCAGCCTCTATCAGATAAGGGTATTGAGCAGGCTAAGGAAGTCTCCTCTAGGATTAAGGAAACGGGCATACGTTTTGACCACATCTACACATCACCGCTCCAACGGGCTTATAAAACGGCCGAGATTATTGCAGATACTTTGGGAGCTGAGAAACCAGAGCCCCTAACAGATTTGATTGAGCGGGACTTTGGTACTATGACTGGTCAGCCCCAAAGTAGGATTAAAGAGCTATGTTCTCCAGATATTCTACAGACTGAAACGATTTGCTATTTCTTGAACCCAGAAGGAGCTGAAACATTCCCTCAACTCATTGAACGAGCCGAGAAACTGCTGAATATGTTGGAAACAAAGCATAAAGATGGGAACATACTACTAGTTACCCACGGCGATTTTGGCAAGATGATTTATACCGCTTACTACAATCTGGACTGGATGCAGGTGCTCACGCTGTTTCACTTTGGCAACTCAGAGCTTCTGGAGCTCTCCGAAGAGTCCAGACACGACGAAACACACGTTTTTAAGATAATACAGCATAACTTTTAATTACCAGCTCCTAACTATCGCGAACGGAGAATAGCCAGATATACTCATTAAAGCAGTTCTAATGTCGTCCAGTATCCCCCAGCCAACACATGCTAGCACGATATGCACTTGCAATATTTTGAATAGTCTATAGCTTTGAGAATAGAAAAGTAAGAGGATTGAGTTATGTCGCGAGATCAAATACAAAAAACTGATGACTGGAGATTTCCCGACAATTTTCTTTGGGGATCGTCAACTTCCGCTCACCAAGTTGAAGGAAACAATGTGCTCAACAATTGGTATCTCTGGGAGCAGGAAGGCAGGATAAATCGCCAACAAAAAAGTGGCGTGGCGTGCGATCATTACAACCGATTCCGTGAAGATATTGATTTGCTGGTGAGCTTGAATCAAAACGCGTTTCGCCTTTCGATAGAATGGAGTAGGATCGAGCCGGAGCCCGGCAAAATAAATCGCAAAGAAATTGCTCACTATGAGGAGGTATTACGCTATCTCCGCGAGAAAAAAGTGAAATCCTTTGTTACACTTCATCACTTTACAAGTCCAATCTGGTTTGAGTGGGAACAGAGTAGTTCGATTAATCACTTCAGGAATTTTTCCGCACTGATTGCTAAAGAGCTGGGTCATCTCATTGACTTTTGGTGTACAATAAATGAGCCGTACATTCAAGCCAATGAAGGATATCTGGTAGGCGAATTTCCACCAGGCAAAAAAAACATAAAAAGCTTTTTTCGCGTTATGGATAATATGGTTGCCGGACACAATGCGGCCTACCATGCGATACATAGCGTATTGCCACATGCGTTAGTCGGTGCGGGACAAAATAGCGAGTATTTTATTCCCGCATCCGATGATCCCCTGGATCGATCTGTTACTGATATGAACAAAGCGGTGAGAAATCGATATTTTCTCGATAGAACGGTGTGTGATTATATCGGACTACAACACTACAGCATGACTAAATTACGTTTTAACCCGCATGCCCCGAAGATGTTCTATGGTTCGTCAGTATTAAGCGGACTACCCCAAAACGATCTAGGATGGGAGATCTATCCCGATGGCTTATATCATGTGTTGGTTGAGTTAGAAAAATACGGAAAGCCTGTATACGTGACTGAAAATGGAGTTGCTGATAGAAATGATACATTGCGCAAAGATTATCTGGAGAGGTATCTCAAGGCAGTACATCGGGCAATTACGCGTGGAATTGATGTGAGGGGATACTTGCACTGGTCACTGATGGATAATTTTGAGTGGTGCAGAGGTTTTGATGGACGCTTTGGGCTGTGTGAAATGAATTATGTCACTCAAGAACGCATTGCCAGAAATAGCGCAAAATACTACGCACAAATTTGTAAGAAGAATTCTTTATCGGTATAGCCAATAGCAATGTAGATACGCAACCAGTGTTTGGGAATTTAGTATTCCAGATTAAGCCAACGAATTTCTTTTTCTTTTAACTCAACTTCAAGTCCCAAAAATGAAGTGTGCATTTCGGATAAAATTCGTGGACCAATAAGGGCAAAAGTAGGAAAGGGCTGATGCAATACATATGCAAGTGCTATGTTGATTGGCATTACATGACGTTTCTTTGCTATTTCGTTAACCCTATCGAGTCGCTTAAAATTATCGTCACTGTACCAGCATCTTACAAATTCTTGGTCAGTTACATTATCAGGATGAGCACGTCCTGTGAAAAATCCACGTGCCTGACTTGACCAGCAGAGAAGCGGCATCTGCGTTTTAATGAACCATTTACGCGAATCTTTATCGGATGATGAAACGCATCCAGTCCACAGTGGTTGTACCATTTTTGCTAAACTGAAGTTGTTACTAACCATGGTAAAACCTGTAAGGTTTTTTGATTTCGCATACTTGTTTGCGGCATCTATCCGTTCTAAAGACCAGTTGGAACCACCGAACGCTTTAATGAGTCCTGCTTTTTTATGTTCATTAAGCACATCTACGAACTCACCCACAGGAACTTCAAGATTATCGCGATGCATCATGTAGATATCAACGTAATTCATTTGAAGGCGATGTAGGCTTTCAAATAGTTGTCTTGTAAGGTCTGCCGGGGTACAGCAAGGAGTGTGAGCACCTTTAGAAATAATTACAACCTGTTCTCGGATATTGCGGTTTTTAACCCATTGACCTAAAAGTTTTTCACACATACCTTCAGCATAAATCCATGCCGTATCGAAACAATTACCACCTCGTTCGAAAAAGCTATCGAACATAACCGAGGCGTGTGGCATAGTTTCTTGATTATCAACGCCAAGTATAATGCGAGAGATAGGTTTATCTACTCCAGAAATTTTTGCGTATTTCATATCGATGCTCTCCATTCGTCAAGGACTTTCATGTTGCCGAGGGAATCATCCCAACTCATTGTCGGACTGGATGCTTGTTTTGCCTCTATACATTTTGCTACCACATCAGCTTCTATTGCATACAGAAAGTCCTTGCAGGTGATGATTATCTCTTTGGTTGGTTCTCCATACTTATTTATTGTGATTTTTGTTGTACCGCCTTCAGGGGATGGCGTCCAGGGATTGGGAACTGTTACATTACCTTCTGTTCCAAAAATCTGCACAATGTTTTCCTGCGACACAGAAATTCCGGTTGTAACTTCTGCAATGATTTCATTCGGGAATTTTAGTAAAACAGATGCATATTCATCCACATTACTTTTTCCGATATATCCTGAGCCCTTGATTTCTAGGGGTTCTTCAAAATCCTTACCATTAGCTATGCCTGCAATAAGTCTGGACATTGATATTGCATAGCATCCAACATCAAGAATGCTGCCGCCACCCAAAGCGTTATTAAAGAGTCGGCTGTTCGGATCAAACTTTGCACGAAAACTAAAAGTAGCTTTGATAACTCTAATATCACCTATAGTTGTTTTTTTAAGAATTTCTACCAGACGTGCTGTTTGAGGATGACAACGATACATGAATGCTTCCATCAAGAAAACATTGTTTTCATATGCAGCCTCAACTATTGCCATTGCCTCAGCGTGGTTAATGCCCAGGGGTTTTTCGCATAGTATATGTTTACCTGCTTCAGCTGATTTTATAGCCCATTCAGCATGAAAAGAATGTGGAGTAGAAATGTAAACGGCCCGAACATCCTTGTCGGCAAGCAGTGATTCATAACTGTCATAGCATTTTGAAATGTTAAATTCGCTACCGAATTCATCTGCAGATTCCCGTGAGCGGCTTCCAACTGCTATGAGTTTGCTAGTTCTGGAGTTAGCAAGTCCTCTTGCAAAAGTTTTAGCCATATTTCCAGTTCCAATTATTCCCCAGCTTAACCTTGTATTCATATCAGCATTTTACTTTCTTATTTTTCAAAATACAAGCAGCGAGCGTAGTTTCAACAAACAGGCGAAAGGTATAACGGGGATGAGTTCGATATTCAACCAAAAAGTATGTCATAATATGTTACCTAGCACCACACGGTTCTAGCTCGAGACGGCCAGCAATACAATGTGGCAATGGGCATCATTGACACATACCAGCAGGCCTGAGCGGCGACAAAACGTGCCAGCTACAATGTTAGAATATAACTATCGATATCAAACTCATGCAGAATCGCGGAGTTGCTTAAGTAGAGCGGGTGATGTGGATGACCTTTGAGCGAGCGTTTGCCAATTGAATACCACGTGCAGTGGTATTTTTTTGAAACGGTGTAGATGTCGAGCAGACATTGCTTGAGATACGGGCGTTTGGTGATGAGTGTCCCCCATGAGGCCAGAATCTTGCGGTGCTTACTTTCTTTGAAATATTTGTCTATGTGCGCCAGATTCTGCCGATGCAGGTAGCCATTCATCGTCTCATGCATATCGTTGGGGTTGGTGGCGCGCTGGGGGTAGATGTTGAGCATCATGAAGGTCGCAAAGCCATGACGCGTGGCGATGCGCTCAACGGATTTGACCGTGTTGTCTAATTTTTCAGGTGATGCAGTGCTAGGATTGATACCAAAACAGAAGAGCGCGTTATCGCTCTTAGGGCCGAGGGTATAGCGGGCGCTGTTATCGCGCGTTCGGTCATAAATCCACTCCATGTTACGGGGTGGGTTCTGTGATATCGATAACGGCGAGCTCAAGCGGAAGGAGTGGAATCGGACTGGTGCGCAGTTGCGCACGCGCATGGGTGAACAGTTGAATCATCCGCACCAACAGCTTGCCGTCCATACTGGCGGCAAATGCTTCGAGATTTTTTGCCTGCACATCGGCCATTGCCAAGCGTGCTTGCTCGAGAATGGTTTTGTCGATTTTTGCAATCATAATCTGGCGCAGGTATTCGAGAAATCCTTTTGCCAACTGATCCATGTCTACGCCCAGCGAATGTATCTCATTGAGAAATCGTAATGCGCCTCCCCTATCACGGGTGGTCAGGTACCCCAGAAACTGCGCGTGCCACGAGAGTGGGACCAGTCCCAGCACGCTTTGCACCACATTCTCGTCGATGGCGGTGCCCTGCACGTGACCGGCGAGTTTGGTGAGCATCACTTCAGCGTCTCGCATCGCACCATCGGATGCGGCCGCAAGCGCGGACAGCGCATCGTCGGTGATGGCAATCTTTTCGGTCTTGGCTATTGTGGCAAGCTTAGAGCAAATTTGCTGTTGGGTGAGCTTTTTGAAATCAAAACGTTGAACACGCGAGAGAATGGTCGGAATGAGCTTGTGCGCTTCGGTGGTCGCAAGAATAAAGACTACATGCGCCGGTGGCTCTTCGAGCATTTTGAGAAATGCGTTGGAGGCCTCTTTGGTAATCATGTGCGCCTCGTCGATAAGATACACCTTGTAGGCCGATGCGGTCGGTGAGACACCGATGGTCTCCTTGAGTGTGCGCATATCATCGATGGTGCGATTGGAGGCGGCATCAATTTCGATGAGGTCCATCGAGCGGGCTTCGTCGATACTCACGCAGGACTCGCAGACACCGCAGGGGCGGTCTTTTTTTGCGGTGCAATTAATCGCGCGTGCAAAAATACGCGCGATGGTGGTCTTCCCCGTACCGCGTGGTCCTGCAAAGAGATAGGCATGGCCTAAACGCTCGCTTTTGAGCGCGCCTTGGAGTGTACGCACCACGTGCTCTTGGCCAACAACAGCGTTCCACGTGGTAGGTCGATACGTCCGATATAACATAACCGAACTATACCCTGTCGTGTGTAAATCATCAAACAACAATCACTCACAGCCTCAGAATGCGAGCGAGGCGGGACTGAGTCGCTCGGAGTCTACGCCCCTATGCTCTCGGGACGACCCGCACGACCCATGCCCAGGAGGGAGACGGGCAAGGGAGTTGCATCAGACACGAAATCCTATTTTGAGTGTCGTAGCAGCTACGCAGACCGACGACTGACTGGGCGGAAGGAGGACCAGAGGACAGAGAGCGTAGGGGCGGGGATGGAGAGCGAGCTATTTCTTGAACACGAACATGCGAAAGCCGATGAAGCTAAAGATGAGTGCAGATGCTGAACCTGCAATCGCACCTACTCCTGCCCATGCGGCGGCGTCGAATGATGCAGGACGAAGGATAACTACAAATGATGCGACAACCACATTTACAATGAGACTAGCGAGCGCGACACCAATGAATGAGAAAAACTCGCTCTTTCCTCCCGCAGTGTGAGCTGCCTCAAACGTCCAATATTTATTCCACAGATAACTGTGCACGGTCGCAACAGCAAACGATGTGGCCTTGAAGATGGCGTAGGCGAAGCCGGCAGCAAGACCAGAATAGGCAATGAGAAGGTAGAGTATTCCAAAATCAACGGCGGCGTTGGCAAACCCGATGCAGGCAAAGCGGCCAAACTGGGTAAACGGCCGAAACATCATTCCCAAAAAGTACCCCAATTGCACCCCCAGTACCCACGCGATGGGTACGAGCAACACGAGGATAATAGGGTCTATACCCATCGGAAGCGCACGCCCGAGAAAATCCAATATACGCCACCCGATAATACCCGTCGTGAGCCCCGTGATTACCGCCGACACTACATCTTTTTGACTTACAATTTTCATGAAGAAAATAATTAGTTTGTACGATACCGCTCCTGAATCTCCGCCTCTACCTCTGCCTTAGGTCGCCCGTGCTGAAGTCGATTAATTTCGATAAGCACTTCCCGCATCTTCGGGTCACCGACGCTCTTCCCAAGCTCTTCAAGGGTATGCATGTTCGTCGGCCGTTGAACCTCACCTCGGATGAGCATGGATACGTACGCGTTGAAATTATCGATATTAGAAATATCTGCGGGTGAAAACATCGGTTCAAATTTTGTCTTAATCAGCGGAGACTCTGCATCTTCGGGACTAATACGGTACACCAGCATCGTTCCCACATTACCAAACACCGAATCGCGGATTTTTTCGTCGAGTTGCTTGATGAATTGGTGTGCCATGATGAGACACAGGCGATACTTACGTGCTTCGGCCAAAATAACGGAAATACTTTGCGTGGTGAAATTCTGAAATTCATCCATGTACAAGAAATGGTCGGGAAGATTAGTTCGCTGGGTGTCGCGTGCCATGGCGGCACGACGGAGCTTGCCCACAATGACCATACCCAATAAGTTGGCGTTGAGGTCACCGATTTTTCCCTTCGATAAATTCACCACCAATATTTTCTTCTGTTCAATCACCTCTTTGAAATTGATGACACTGCGCGGTTGATTGATAATCGGACGCAAGAAATCATTACTGGTGAACGCATCAATCTTTGAAGTTACATACCCCGCCATATTGCCGATGGATTGATCCCCTGTCATTTTGGGAACTTCTTTTTCCCAGAACTGTTTTACAATTTGATTCGTCTCGTGCTCCAGCAAACTAGCGCGGTATGCTTCATCAATAAACACGCGCGACATATCAGCGAGCGTGGGAATGTTGCGGTCATAGTTGTCCAACAGCAAGAACGTCGCATTCTTAAATAATCGCTCGAACATCGGGCCTCCAGTTTCTTTGAGGTTGTAGAGCTTGTCCATAATCTCAAAGATTTCATCAATGATGAGGGACTTGTCCTGCGGACTGGTGAAATCAAACTCAAGCATGTTTAACCCCATGGGATACTCAACATCGGCTGGATTAAAGTAAATAACATCGTCAATGCGATTTTTGGGCACATTGGCCAACACCCACTCGGCCAGTGAGCCGTGGGGGTCAAGCACCGTGAGTCCCTCGCCCGCCTGCATATCCTGAACAATCATGCTGTTGAGGGTGACGGATTTACCCGTACCGGTTTGTCCAATGATGTACATGTGGCGACGACGATCTTCGGGCGTGAGACGCAATTGCACCTTGTGACCGTGGTATTCGTTTTCGCCGAATGCTAATCCCGTAGCAGGCATATTTGCAGGAGGTTCAGCGGTTTTGAAGTTGGTGAATCGAACGCGGGGAAGTGTTGCCGATGACACGGGAAAATGCCAGATACTGGTAAGCTCTTCGCTCGAAAGCGGAATGGATTGCTGATTGTCGAATACGCGGAATGCAAAATTGAACGTGAGTTTTTCGAGCGCTCGTCCGCGTGCTTCGACCATCTTAAACGCGTTCATGTCGGGCGCAGTAAACTGCGCAAATGCGCCGACAATATCGTCGAGCATTTGCTTCGCGCGCACTGCATCAGGTGCTGAAGTGAGAATACGTACATTACAATCAAAGAGCGGGCGCGAAGCTTTGTTTTGAAGCGCTTTGATGAGTTTATTTTCAAATTCCGTTGCAACAATCGGCGGTTTCACGAGGGTATCAGGTTCTTCTTTCTTTTCTTGCTTTGGTGGATGCTTCGCCATCTTCAATGCTTTACGGAAATCAACACCCGATTGCATATAACGCGCAGTATCCATGGCAAGCTTACGCAATCCCCCGTTGCTGGATGGTCGTACAATCACTTGAATGGCCGCTCCCTCTCCCTCGAACTGCAAACGCGCGAGCGCGCCCGCGATTGCACCCAGAGGGTCAGCGGGAAGATCGGTGTAGGTCTGATAGGGTAAAATACTTTCATCCTTGAGACTCAAATATCCACCAACAGCGACACCTGCAGGATTAAAAATGCTGTAATCCCCTGAACGCTCGACTCGCGCAGATGGGAATACACCATGAACTTGCTTCTCGAAATTATCGGCAAACTTGGAAGGAACTGCGGCGTAAAAATGAATTTGCTCTTCGCGATGATGCACCGCCATCTCCAGCGCAATATAGGGATCGCCATAGAGAAATTTATTCCAACCTTTTGTTGATAGCGTGGCTACCGATGAGTAGAGTTGTTCCATCACACCAATGAGTTTTTTGTCATCCTGTTGTCCTTGCGCCACAAACCGCGGTAAAGTAAACGACATGAGTGTAAGATCAAGCGAACGTGTCACTGCACCCTTGGTACGAACTGAATTAAGCACGATTAAAGCCACCACTGACAGCATCAGCAGGACGATAACGAGTACGATGACAACCAGAACAGACATTGTGCGTTAGGGTGCGGGTTGCAGTTTCTGTCGGTTTACTAATTCCTGATGGAGTTGATCAACAAGAACATCATGAAGCGCATCCACGAGGGCAGGATTGCCGGTTTTGACGGCTTCATCGATAGCCACTTGAATAGATTTTGAGAACGCAATTTGCACCAACTGCTGTACTGCGTCTTTGAGCGCCGGATTTTGCCAGCTCGACGTGTCGTCGTCAGATGTGGGAGTGGAGGTTTGGGGCGCACTCTGGGGTGGAAATTGGTCACCAATCATGGCGTGCACCTCTTCGCGCTCAATGGGTGCTAATTGTTCGACGCCAAGCTCGGCGCGACGTTTGGCAAGCTCGCGTTCAAGTTGCACAATTTGACTCTCCAGTGCGGTGGGTTGTTCTTCAGACATAGTGTTACTAAGTATACCACAGCGGATGGTGTGGATAGGCACTATGCGTGTCGTGATACAATAAAAGGACATGCATCTCTTGCCGACGAAGCGTACTGAACTCGTTGTATTTCTCACCATCATGGCAATTGCTATCGCCATGCGACTGTACGGTCTCTCATCGGCACCTCCGGGTCTCTATCCCGATGAAGCGATGAACGGGAACAATGCTCTGGAGGCATCGCGCACGGGTGATTATAAATTATTTTATCCTGACAATAACGGTCGCGAGGGACTTTTCATAAATATTCAAGCGCTATCGATTCAACTTTTTGGTAATACTCCGTTCGCGTTGCGCGTTGTTTCTGTATTAGTGGGTATCCTCACCGTACTGGGCACCTACCTGCTCACGCGCCGTATGTTTGATGATTGGCGCATCGCGGCAATCGCAGCATTTCTCATCGCGACAGGTTTTTGGCATGTGAATTTCTCACGCATTGGTTTTCGCGCCATCATGGGGCCCCTGTTTGCGGTGTGGGGCTTCTACTATATGTACAAGGGAATCGAGACTAATCGCCTGTGGAGTTGGGCGCTCGCGGGCGTATTGTTTGGGCTGGGTTTCCACACCTATATCGCCTATCGCGTTATTCCTGGTGCCATTGGACTCACGTTGATTGCATTGTGGCTTTCACTTCGCAAAGTATTTCAGCACAACAAATATATCCACGCGCGTCAACAGCAACTCGGTGGGATTGCCATGATGATTGGCGTGATGGTACTCGCACTTCTTCCCATGGCGGCGTATTTTTATTCTAATCCCCAAGATTTCACAGGACGCGCCGCAAAAGTCGCTGTGTGGGCAAGCGAGCACCCAGTGCGTGACCTCGCACTCAACGGCGCAAAAACTTTTGGTATGTTTTTCTTTAAGGGTGATGGTAACTGGCGCCATAATATCGCTGGTGAACCCATTTTGTTCTGGCCGGTCGCAGCATTCTTCGCGGTTGGACTCCTCCACACACTCTGGCGCTTTGTGCACTCCTGGAAAACACGCGGTCACCCTGGCATCGTGCAAACGCTCTTACTCTCCTGGTTTTTTGTAGGGCTGGTATCCGCATTGCTCTCCACCGAAGGTTCACCTCATGCACTCCGCGCGCTATTGGTGGCTCCTGCAGTGTATATCATGGCCGCCGTTGGCTTGCATTGGCTCTACGTATCTCTGGAGCGGTGGTATGGAAGTGATGAGCATCAGAAGGTATGTATCTCACTTCGCCACCTGCCCGCCAGCTGGGGACACCGCGTCTGCGTGGACCGAAGTACCTTTATTGTGACGGTAGCGGTTCTCTCGGTGCTCACAGCCATTGGTATTGGAGACGCGCGTCGCTACTTTGTGGACTGGGCAAAAAGTCCTATCGTTGCTGATGAATTCACCGCACGCTATGTGACCACGGCACAGCGCCTCATGACCCTCCCTCCCGCAACACTCAAGTACGTGGTGGTTCGTAAAGGGGATGTGTTCGTGCGTGATATGCCCATGTCGAGCCAAACAGTGATGTACCTCACTGATACCTGGAGGCCCGAGCAACAGCGTGAGAAAAATATTTACTATCTGACCGCGGATCAGTTTGATCGTCATCAATATCCTCGCGGTGCCGTACTCATTGATTTAGACCCCGTACAATAAATGAAACTCCCCCGTCGCGTTGAGCTTATCGCAATTGCAGTGGTAGCAATCGCAACCGTACTGGCATTTGTCAGCTCCATCAATGACGCTCCTATCGTTGATGAAGTGCCCCACATCGGAGCTGGGTACTCCTATGTAGCTATGCAAGACATGCGCTTGAACCCCGAACACCCACCGCTCATAAAAGATTTGGCAGGATTGGCCTTGGTACCCGTTCTCGGTTTTTCAAATCCTGCATTCGCAACCACTCCGTGGCTTACCGATGTAAATGGGCAGTGGCAATTTGGTAAATCGATTATTTTCGGTTCCACAGCCAATCCCGACATGATAAAGATGGCCGCACGAGCGCCCATGCTACTAGTGTTTATCTTTGCCTGCTGGTTTATGTGGCGCTGGGCTCGTGAGCGTTACGGCGATACCACAGCCGTCATTGCAATCATTCTCTTTGCATTCTCGCCTACCATTCTCGCGCATGGACGGTTTGTTACCACCGATATGGGCGCCGCAACTGGCATACTGGCTTCGACGTATTTCTTTTTGGCATTTTTGCGCTCGCAAACCCGTCGTGCATTTCTTCTCTCCACGCTCTTTTTAGGACTAGCCCTGCTGGCAAAGTTTAACACCGTGCTTCTCGGCCCCTACTTTGTGCTGGTTGCGTTTTTGTATGGCATTGATGGTGCATGGCGCTCCCCTCGAGCGTGGCGCAAGGCAGTACGCATGGTATTGCTTACGACGCTCCTAGGTATTACGGCGTTCGTCGGCGTTGTCTGGCCCTTCTACATGGTGCAAACGTTCAACTACCCTGCGGCACGCCAACGCTCTGATACACAGGCGATTCTTGGCAGCTACAACAATTCAATGCTCAAGTCGCTGGTCATTTGGATGTCTGACAAGCCACTCATCCGCGGTGCGGGACAATGGACGCTGGGGCTTGCGATGGTACAACAGCGCAGTGCAGGTGGCAATACAATCTTCTACATGGGACGAGTCGTGACCGCAGGTGGTCCGGGATATTTCCCCACCGTATATTTCCTCAAAGAACCACTGGCATGGTGGATTCTGTTCTCGATGGCACTCACTGCTTTGGCGTTTCATCACCGCCGACGCCCGAAAGAACACAAGCGCGGACATTTTTTCACTGACAACTTTGAAGAGTGGGCATGGCTTTTGTGGCTTGCGATTTATTGGGCTATCAGCATTCAGAGCACACTCAACATCGGCGTGCGCCACCTCCTGCCGATTTATCCGTTCACCATTCTATTAGTATCTGGTCGCCTCGGCGTGCTCATTGAGTGGCTCCGCGTACACGACCGCGCACGTCTGCAATGGTTCTCATTAGCTATCGCTGGACTGTTGGGGTGGTACACGTTTGAATCAGTGCGCGTGTGGCCATCATATTTGAGTTACTTTAATCAAATCGCCGGTGGCCCCTCGGGTGGGCATCGCTACGTTGCCGATAGTAATCTCGATTGGGGACAAGACATCAAGCGTCTGGGGCAGTGGCTTGAGAAAAATAATATCGACCATATCTCTATTGATTACTTCGGCTGGTCAGACCCGACATACTATCTAGGCAAACGCTATGTGTACACCACAGGAAGCTACTGGAAAGATGCAAAAGATTTTGTGCAACGCAACACCTCTGACGGATGGATTGCCATTTCAGCAACATTCTTTGAGGAGGCCACCAATCGCACCGAGCCTGGTGTCAGCACCTATCGCTGGCTCATGGATTACAAACCCGTCACCGTCATCGGAAATTCCATATTCGTCTGGCATGTCACAAAATAAAAAGGCCCCCTTGGGAGAGGGCCTTACTTGATTAGGGCCGAGCGTGGCGAACTTCTTCATTGTGCCACGCTCGGTTTACGGCTTCACTACAACATTCGTCAAGAACTATTCGCAGATCCATAACTTTGAGCCTCGGTGGCGTATGGTCCAGGGTTCCCACGAGTGTGGGGTTAGGTATCACTGCGCTGACACTGTCATGCTTGAGCCCTGGAATCAGCCAATAATCGAAATACCGTCGCTACTTTCGCTGCGAGAGCTGTCCTGTCTTCTTCTAGCGCCCCAAATGATTTATTTCATGGGCTGAATGCTGACTTCGGTGTCCTGCGCCTGCCTACCGGTAGGCAGGCCTAAGCGCGAGACGAGAGGATTATTGGCTTATTCCAAGGCTTTTTGCAAAACCCTGGGTATGGAAGGAACGTAAGGTTTGCACCTTATGGAGTAAGTATATCAAATTGCATCTAATTTGTCAACCCCTCACTTATATAAGTGAGGGGTCAAGCACCCTCATACCTCTCTCGTTCTCTCCTACACCCCCGTCGCCTCCGGTCCTCCTCCCGCCGACGTCAGTCGGCGGGCCTGCCTGCCGACAGGCGGGTCTGCGCATACGGCTTTCGGCGCCCAAGTGGAGTGGGCGACCTGATTGCCGTTGCTTGCCCGCCTTCCTCCTCGGCTGGGTCGTGCGGGTCGGCGACAGAGGTATAGGGGAGAACTGTTCGGTTTCCCTACGACATCCGTCGAGTACGCCTAGTACCTCTCTCTGTATAGTATGCGGGTTCGCACATACAAATCGCAGTCGTCGTCCGCATCGCCGAGCATCCCTGCCTGGCGTAGCCAGGCGCATGACCGGAGCACCGACAATCCCTCACTTATATAAGTGAGGGATTGAAATGCGGACCCGCCTGCCTTGCCTAGACGCAAGTCGAGGCGGGCAGGGATTCGGATGCTTCGGCTGTGATGCGGACAGACTGCAGTACTCTATGCGAACTGACAGAGAGAGGTGCTAGGGGTAGGAGAGAGGAGGGAGTGTGTGCGGAAGGAGGCTCTTATTTATAATAAACCCGTCCTGGGGTGCGCATGTCGATATAGAGTGGCTTAAAGACTAGATCTGCAGCGCGGTCGGCAATAAACACCGCAAGCGTGGAAAGTTGGTCATTCATATCACCAAGTACGTCAAACAAAAGATCATACCCCGCGCTCAACTGGATGCGCATATCGAGCGATTCAATCGGACGATACAGGAAGAGTGCTTAGACAAGATACCCAACGATGTCACCGCAATCAATGATGCGCTCAAGAAGTATCTGCGGTATTATAACCATCAGAGATTGCACATGGGTATTTCACTGAAGACTCCTGTGCAGATTGTGACAAACCGATTCCAAGCTATTGGGATATTACGGAGCTCTTGACTTTCTGATTCTATTCTGGTATACTTATTTTGTCAGTGTATGGAGTGGTCCATTCACAATCAAGGAGAAATCATGAAAAAGCTCATCTACTGGGAAGTTGTAATGGCGCTGGTGACCCTAGGGGTCTTTAGCGGTTGTATTTACTTTGGCGGCATGAAGCCGGATATCGCCGCCGCCGCTGCCGCCGCCGCCACTGCCGCCACTGCCGCCACCTTCGCCTTCGCCGTCATCGCCGTCATCGCCGCCACTGCCGCCGCCGCCGCCGCCGCCGCCACCGCCACTGCCGCCACCGCCGCTGCCTTCGCCGCCGCCGCTGCCGCTGCCGCTGCCATCGCCGTCGCCGCCGTCATCGCCGTCGTCGTCGCTGTTAGCCATGTTGATGCTACCAACTATAGCCACAAGTACCATTGGGTACTTGGGAGTTTGTTGGTTGAGGGGGCGGTGATATACACTGGAATATTTTTCGGCAGTCGCCTCATTGGTTAGACTGCCACGCTCCGTCTACAAAAAGGCCTCGCTTACACGAGCGCCTTGCGTAAACGGAGCTTTTTTGTGGCAATCATAGGTTACCTCGCGATCTTCAATGTTCAGGATGGAGAAACTCTACGCGCTTGATTAGAAAATACTAAGAGAGTATATTCCAATACAAAATGATACCAAAATCAGTATCATGTATGAGGTCGGATACGGGTGGTATAGTCCCTACTTATAATAAACCCGCCCGGGGGTGCGCATATCGATATAGAGTGGCTTAAAAACTGGGTCGCTGGCTCGATCTGATATGAATACTGAAAGTGTGGAAAGTTGGTCATCCATATCACCAAGCGCATCAAAGAGAAGGTCATATCCAACACTCAACTGAATGCGCATATCGCCCGGGGCTCCATCCTGCAATGTAATGGTGCGTGGATACATACCCATGCTCGGGAGTGTCCCCACGGCCCCCATAAGGCCTTTGAAGACACGTTCATCGCTGCTGTCAGAACGTTCATCCTGCACGAATACGAGAAGGGGTCCCCTGGACGGAATGGCGATTCCCCAGCGCTTTCCGGAGACATCAAAGTACTGGCATACATCCTTACGACACCACGTTCCCACCGCAACTCGAGCATGCACTTGTACCTGCAACGTGTGGGGATATGATTTCGATACCGAGAGCGTTTCTATCTCGTTAAAGAGTGCGTGCAATGAAAGTGCAATACCTTGTTCATCTAAAAACATAATATTGCGTGCGGGCTGAAGAAATCCTAGCGTTTTCTTGCCGAGCAAATCTTCAACTGCAGAACGCACCGCTTCATTAATGGTCGGCGTCGCACCACCTACCTGAACATCCGTAACCGCAAAAGTGGGCGAAGAAAAAAGAAGCCATATGAGACCGGCAACGACCGAGACTATCACTACTGCCAACAGGGCAGTTTTGATGCGCGCGCGACGATGATGTGCGCGCGCGACTGGGTCGTGTCCAGGTGCTCGATTACGAATAGTAACTGACATGGCGATGATTACCCACGAATCACTTCCTTCCCGTTCATGTAGGGACGCAGTACCTCGGGTACCTGCACCGTGCCATCTTCATTCTGATAGTTTTCGAGAATTGCAATAATAATTCTGCCAAATGCAAACACGGTCCCGTTGAGCATGTGCACTGGTGCGGTTGCTTTCTCACCGGTGCGGAAACGGGTCTTGAGCCCGCGCGCTTGATAATCGGTTGTAGTGCTCGTAGAACTTGTTTCCCGATATTCCTGCTGGCCTGGCATCCACGTTTCGATGTCATACGTAGATGCAGATGCCGCGCCAATATCGCCAGTGCATAAGCGCATCACACGATAGTGCAATCCCAATCCTTGCATGAACGCCTCTTCAACCGCGAGAATGAGCTGATGCTCATGTGGGGAATTCTCTGGTGTCGCAACCGTAAACATTTCAAGCTTATCGAATTGGTGCACGCGCAAAATACCGCGTGTATCTTTTCCTGCCGCGCCAGACTCTCGACGAAAACAGGTGCTGTATCCGACGTAGCGCAACGGAAGATCAGCAGGGTTGAGAATCTGATCATAGTGCATCGGGCCAATTGATTGCTCTGATGTCCCGACCAAGTAAAGCCCATCTTTATCTAGCCAATAGCTTTCATCGTTTCCCTTATCAACTCCCGCGCGCTCTGCAAAACCCATGGCACGCATCATTTCGGGTTTTACCATTACCGGCGGAATTACAGGAACAAATGGTGTGGGCGCAACAGACAGTTTTGCCTTAGCAATAAGTCCAGAAATAAATTCCTGATTTGTAAGTCGTGAGATTGCGTATTGCAAGAGTGCGAACTGAAACTGTGCGGCGCCTCCCTTGAGATAACCGAAGCGACTCCCGCTCACCACCGCGGCACTTTGAGTATCAATGATTCCAAGTTGTGGGGCAAAATCCATATAATGCTTCGGGACGAAATCAAATTTCTTTTGTTCACCAAAACACGATAGCTCAACATTATCAGTAGAGCTTTTGCCAATTGGCGTATCTTCCAAAGGAATATTCGGCAATGGCATTACTGCTTCGTGCACGTGCTGTTCAAGCTCATCGGCACGAATACGCAGGGCGATAATCTTCTCTTTGAGCGTTTTGAGTTCGGCGATGCGGTCGGGGTCAATAGGACCCTTACTGCCAACATTTTGCTGGGCTTGTGCCTCCTCAAGCTCTTGCAGTGCAGTACGGTGCTGTTGATCCAGCGCAACAATTGCATCAACATCAACAGCGAGCCCGCGCGACTGCATCGCTCGTTGCACTGCCTCTGCATCTTGTCGAAATAGTTTAATGTCGAGCATGAGTTATTCTTTAGGACGGATGATAGGAAAAAAGGTCGTCTCACGAATCGGGCGATCAACTAAGAATGAGAAGAGCCGTTCAGAATAAGAAAATCCAGCCGTGGGAGGCATGGCCTGCTCAAGCGTCTCCACATAATCCTCATCCATGCGTTGCGCTTCTTTATCGCCCGCTGCACCTAATTGTGCTTGCTGTTCGAATCGTTTGCGCTGATCGAGTGGATCATTGAGCTCGGAGAATCCTTTACCCAGCTCGCTTCCGCAGGCAACAATCTGAAAACGCTCAACACGATTGGTGTCTTGCGGCCAGCGCTTTGCCAACGGCTCAATATCGACGGGTGGCAATACCAACAACGATGGCTCGATGAGTTCGGGGCGCACTTTTTTCTTGAAAACGATATCAATCAAGCGTCCACGGCCGACATGGAGCTTCGCATCAATTCCTTGACTCTGCGCATATGACTTAAGTTCTTCTTCGCTTACTGACGCCAAATCAAGACCTGTGTATTTTTCAAATACTTCGTAATAATCAATGCGTTTCCATGGAGTCCCCCAGTCAATTATCTGATCACGATAGGAATGCGTGAGCTGTCCGAGCGTTTCTTGAACAACACTTCGCACAAGTCGTTCCACCAGCGTCATGAGTTGCTCGTAGTCGGTATAGCCCCAATACATTTCCATCGTGGTGTAGTCCTGCAGATGCTCGCGATCGATGCCTTCGTTGCGGAACACGCGTCCAATTTCAAATACTTTCTCAAAGCCACCCGTGATAAGACGCTTGAGGTTGAGCTCGGGTGCAATGCGCATATACAAATCCATATCAAGGGCGTTCATGTGTGTTTTAAATGGCTCGGCATCTGCACCACCAGGGATAAGTTCAAGAATCCGCGTCTCCACTTCAGTACCACCCTCTTGCTGGAGAAATTCTCGCGTTGTTTTCCAAAAGCGCGCCTTTTGATGAAATAGTGCACGCTCCTCTGGACGCATGATAAAATCCACCGAACGGTGCCGCAAGCGCTCCTCGGGATCCTCAAGCCCGTGCCACTTTTCAGGAAGCGGGCGAATTGATTTGGATAGCATGCGCCAGTAATCTACCTGAAGCGTGCGCTCATTTCTTTTGGTGAGAAAAAGCAGACCCGTTGCTTCGATGACATCGCTGGTGTCGATAACGGAAACGAAAAAATCGTAATCCGACTCACTCATTGCATCGCGCTTGAAGAGAAACTGAATCACCCCAGAGCCATCATCAATATCGAGGAAGGTAAGTCCGCCATGCCCACGTTGTGCCATGATACGGCCGGCCAAGGTAACAGATTTCTGCCCTTCTACGAAAGAATCCAACTTTTCTAACACCTCGCTAATTCTATGCGTACGGTTCGAGTGAGCGGGGTACGGTTCAACACCCGCTTCGCGGATTTTTTCGAGCTTCTTAATGCGATCGTTGCGAAATTCTTCGAGGGACATCGTAGACGCATGATACCAGACCCGAGCGAGAATGAAAACATGAGACTATTTCACTTCAAGCACATGGTATTCAACTTGTCCTTTGGGTGTTGCAACCTTGAGCTTTTCACCCTTTTTGCGACCCAAGAATGCAGAGCCCAGCGGAGATTCGTTACTAATCTTGCCATTAGCAGGATCTGCCTCGGATGCGCCCACAATCATGAATTCGCGATCACTGCCACCGCTGGAAACACGGATACGCGAGCCAACACTCACCACCCCACCCGCAACGGGCTTTGAGATAATGATAGCGTTGTCCATAATTATCTTGAGCTCCACGATGCGCCCCTCGTTGAGCGATTGGGATTCCTTTGCTTCAGCGTATTCTGCATTCTCGGAAAGGTCGCCCTGCTCTTTTGCTTCCTTGATTCGCACGCCAATATCTACTCGCAATTGGCCAGTTCGATGAGCATATTCTTCTTTGATTTTTTCGAGTCCTTCTTTGCTAAAATATTGTTCAACCATGGTTCTCTATGATTAGGATGTCGGCCACTATAGCATGGCACCCAAAACAGCGCAAACGAGTTTTGCACTCCTAGGGGGATACGGTACGACTCGGGTCAAAATACCATCCCAAAAAGCTCCGGGCTGCGCGGAGCGCATATCCCTGGTTGGACGCGGAACCCTCAATCAATATCGTAAGGACAATCTGTGGGTTGTCTGCAGGAGCATACACGGTCACCAGTGAGTTAATGCGACGACCCTTAATAACCTCGGCTGTACCCGTCTTTGCGGCGGCACTCACTGGCAAATCTTTGAATATTTTTCCCGTACCTTCGGTGACGGTACGGCGCATTGCCGTTTGCATAGCAGAAATTACACCTGCAGAAAATGGAAGTGTTCCTATTTTTTGAGGTTCAATCACAGCGAGCATCCCCCGTTGAGCGTCCACCACGCGACGCGCTACATGCGGCCGCCAAAGTGTCCCACCGTTAGCAATGGCCGATATGTATAAGTTTATCCACAAGGGGGTTACGAGGAGGTCTCCTTGCCCAATGGAGATGTTGTAGGTATCCCCCTGGTACCATGGCTCCTTTTGGGTTCGATATTTCCACTCGGGAGTTGGAACGAACCCCTGTTCTTCGCCAGGCAGGTCAATACCCAGTAGTGACTCGGCAAATCCTCTTTTAAAATACGAGGTAAGCTTATCGGCGCCCAGACCTTGAAACGACCCGAACCCGCCGCCGACGGTGAAGAAATAGATGTTACAGGAATCCGCGATGGCACGATTAAGTGTAAAAGCACCAGTATCTGGCCGCCAATTTTTAAACACATAAGGATTCTCTGGGTCCGATGGGTTAGGTACAGAAATACTCACACACTGATTCGTTACAATCTCATCGGGGGTCATAATATCTTCTTGAAGTGCGGCCATACCAACAAAGGGTTTTATCGTAGAGCCCGGATTATATTTGCCGCTAATGACACGATTAAACAACGGCCGACTTGAGCTTTCAAATAAACTCTCATAATCGCTCTGCAAAAGTCGACCCGCGCTGAACACGTTGTTGTCATAGAACGGAAAGCTCACCATACCCAAAACAGATCCGTCATGCGGGTCCTGCACTACTGCCGCTGCTTCAGAGAGGCCCGCTTCTTGTAGAATTTTGTAGAGCACATTAAACAGTTGTTTTTGGACATTTGCATCAATTGCCAGAACAAGGTTTTGACCAGCTTGTGCGCTCTGCCCTACCTCTTGGAGTGTCGCATCAAAAATAATCTGCCCATGGTTACCGCGGAGTACCTGCTCGTATTGAGACTCAACCCCTAAGCGCCCCACAGTATCGGATGGTAAATAATAGGGGTCCGCCGCCATATCCTGCTTATTGACCTTACCGACATAGCCGAGCACTTGAGAAAACTGCTTACCGTCAATGTAGTGCCGCTTTGTGTTGGTAATGATAGAGAAACCAGAAGGAACTCCTCCAGCCAGCGCGAGCACTTGTGCACGCGTGACGTCAGTAGCTGCAAAAAACACCGCTGATTTTCGAAGACCGTCTTCAAGGATCAAAGACAACTCTTCGGCAGGTCGATCCAATGCCTGTGCAAGTTGCACCAATCCTAAAAGTGCCCCAGTGCGATCTCGCTCAACCTGTCGAGAGATGACCAACACATCAAAGCTGGGAATATTTTCAACGAGAGCGACCCCATTGCGATCCATAATAATTCCCCGCGGAGGCGATACTGCAACGTTTACCGTACGATTACGAAAACTCAACAGAGAGAAGTAATCAGAGCGCCAGAGCGTGAGACGAGCAACTGAACCGATGAGCACGGCCATACCAAGTACTATAATGACAACCAGTAATCGAAAGGCAGAATCGGCAACAGGAATTTCAACGGTCGAGTGCGCGCTTGCAGAATCAACGAGTGTTTCCTCGGGCGCAACCCATTCGTCTCGATCCGGGTTAATGCGATATTCTTTCTTGAAAGAAAAGATGCTCATGTTCCGTAATGAATAGTATTTCTGAAAGGAACTTCAGTACGTCGTAGAGTTATCGTGGTGAGAATAATAATCAGCATAGGAATTCCCACGGTAGGTAGAGTAACAAGTGATTGAATACGAAGTACAGTCGCACCACTCCCATAGAGTAAATTCCCTATGAAAACACCCGAAAAAATTGTGCCTGCGTATACGATTATAGAGACAGCTATAGCAGAGATTGCATCGGCAATATTCCAATCTCGTTTATACGACCATGGGACAAATGCAATAAATCGCATGACCCAATTCAGAAAGCCAACGGCCAGGACATACCCGAGCGAAAGTATTCCTACATTAAATCCGTAAAAAATTTCTACAACAAGAAGTGCGAAAAACACCCGATACACGATGCGTAGAGTAAACCCACGATATGCTGTGTATGCACAAACCAGCGCGACAAACAGGTAAATACCATCGGGATACGCGAGCGGTACTGCGAGCGTGGCAAGCAGGAGTGTCACCCACACCACGAACGCAAAAATTCTCATGGACGGAAAACGAGTACAGCACCGCGGATTCCCGATGAAATCGCAGGCGTAACCCGAACAATTTGAAATAGGGGGACGGCTTCGCTATCCACCGATCGAACGGTGCCAATAATCAATCCGGCAGGAAATCGATCATCTCCGCTCGTAACTACTACTGCACCTTCAGAAATTACTTCGTTCTTTTGCACCAAATCGAGCACTACTGTACCACCGACTCCTGATCGTATGAGACCCGCGATGCTACTATTGGCAACGCGAGCAGTCACCTCAAATGTTGCATCACCCAATGTATGGACAATAGCGTAATCAGTAAATACTTGATCAACGATGCCAACCAGTTCTTCCTGCGCCGTTATCACAACATCTCCACGCACGACTCCATCAGAGCTTCCACGATTGAGCACGGCCTGCAGAACGCCGCCCGCGCGGGTGTATGAAAAAATTCCCGCTACAAGTGGTTCGCTAGGAACATGCTCACGTAATTTTGCAACCGAGCGATAGAATTCAAGATCAATCATGCGCTGGTCTTGATTCACCAGTACAGCGGTAAGTGCCTGATTCTTATCTTCAAGTTCTCGAATCTTTTGTACCGCATTCAGACTTCCCATTCCTGTGGAGACAAGCTGAAATACGCCGGACAACTTCGCCGAAAGCGGTGTCAGAATTGGTGCGGTATAATCAGCAACCCAAGAAAATATTCTTCCGTGAAAAAGGATCGCACTACTCGCAATCACGAGCGCGAAACCACCGAACAAGGCGAAGTGAGAATACTTAGAACGAAACATAATTCTTCACGAGCGATATGAGTCTTCCTGACGTGCAAGCAGAATGGGACGCAATTGCTCTAAATTTTCTAAAACCATTCCGCACCCTCGAACGACGGCGGTCAGCGGGTCAGCAACCGCCTGCACCAGTAGTTTTGTCTCTTTTGCAATTAACGTGTCGATACCACGAATAAGCGCGCCTCCTCCTGCTATTGCGATTGGTCTATTGAGAAGATCGGCGGTGAGTTCTGGAGGTGTTTCCTCAATAGTATTGCGCACCGCACGGACAATACTTTTAATCGAACGGCTCATCGCTCCGCGAATCTCTTGAGAAGTAATGGGTATCTCACGAGGTAACCCCGAGAGGAGGTCTCTTCCGCGCACCGGCAATTCTATCTCTTCATCTAACGCCCATGCCGAACCTAACGTGAGTTTTACATTCTCACCGGTTACCTCACCGATGAGGAGATTCTTCTCTTCGCGAAGATAGCGAATAATATCTTCAGTAATCTTGTCGCCAGCAATGCGCAGTGAGCGCGAAGAAATTAATCCATTCATAGAAATAACGGCGACTTCAGTTGTTCCCCCACCAATATCAACGATAACATTCGGGACCGCATCCTCAATCGGTAATCGTGCGCCCAACGCGGCGGCCATAGGTTCCTCGATAAGATATACCTCACGGGCGCCTGCGTTATAGGTAGCGTCTTGCACCGCACGACGCTCAACTTCGGTCACCCCCAACGGAATGCCAATAACGACGCGAGGTCGTGGCATGATTGACCAGGTGCCTGTGTGTACACGATCAATGAAATACTTGAGCATCTGCTCGGTGACTTCGAAATCAGATACCACCCCATTCACCAGCGGACGCATAACCTCAATATGCCCCGGCGTACGCCCAATCATGCGACGCGCTTCAGTACCGATTGCCAATATCTTTCCGGTCTTTTTGTTTATGGCCACAATGCTTGGCTCATTGATAACGATGCCCTTGTCGCGCACATAAACCAAGGTATTTGCAGTACCTAAGTCGATGCCAATATCTTTTGACCACATCCCAAAAAGGTTCTTAAACATAGTATCGCTGAACACTGTACCCTAACAAAATCTATACCAAAATCAAAACGGCTCACTACCCCTCCTCGCCTCTCTCCCCACACCTCCGACCACTCCTACTCACCACAATAGGCATATGACTCTGAAAGTCATAGTACGCGAGTGAGCACATAAAAGATGGCATTCGTTGCTGAACATCGGGGAGCATCCCTGCCTGCCGGCAGGCAGGCGCATGACCGGAGCATAAAGAGTGATTTGCTGTCGCGAATCACTCGACTGCGGAGATTCGGATGCTTCCACAGATGTGAGCAGAATGCCACTCCAATGCTCACTGACTTTTGAGTCGTATGCCTATTGGGGTGAGTAAGCGCAGAGAGGTGTGGGGAGGGAGGCGAGAAAAGTGTAACGCGGGCTAATCTTTGAGAAGTGCGACGAGTTCGGATTCATCTACAATGCGGAATTCTTTTTCGGAACGAAGCTTGAATTCAACCTTCCCATCGGGTGTCTTGCCTCCGATAGAAATACGCACAGGGCAACCGATGAGATCGGCATCAGCAAATTTTTCCCCTGCAGATTTATCGGCGCGGTCATCAAAGAGCACCTCGATGCCTTGCGCGGTGAGTGTATCGTAGAGTTGCTCGCAACGCGCGTCTGCGCGGAGTGCCAAGAAATGCACCTGAAACGGCGCGATACTCTTGGGCCAGATAATGCCTGCCTCGTCATAGTTGAGCTCCACCACGGCGCCCATGACACGCCCGGGACCAATACCATAGCTTGCCATAATAACGGGCTGGCGGTCGCCTTGTTCGTTAGTGAAACTCAAACCAAGCGCGTCGGAAAACTTTGTGCCCAGTTTAAAGATATTGCCCACTTCGATTGCAGAACCTTTTCGGATAGTTGCTCCATCTTCAGTTGCTCCCCCGTCGGTGATTCCCATCTCTGTGGCGACATCTGCATTCCACGCACGCCCATCATCAGTATAGAAAATCGTATCTTCGCCGACATCGGCAACTACCTGATATTCATCAGAAAATTTTGAGAACAACCCGCCTGATGCTTTTGTTCTCAACGCAGGAAGGCCAACGCGCGCAAATACATTTGCGTATGCTTGCGCCATACGTTCATAATATTCGTCCAGTGACTCGTGCGACGCATGGAATGAGTAGAGGTCTTTCATCAAAAACTCACGACCACGAAGAATCCCCGATTTTGCACGTGGTTCATTTCTAAACTTCGTTTGAATCTGATACACCGCTTTCGGGAGATCGCGATAAGAATTGATATGGTGCACCGCAATCGCTGTAAGCGGTTCTTCGTGCGTCCACCCCAATCCCACATCAGAACCGCGACTATCTTTGAACTGATACATAACTTCCTTGGCCGAATCCCAGCGACCCGTTGCGGCCCACGTTTCTTTGTTCTGGAAAACGGTCATCGAAAGCTCTTGGGCACCAGTCGCGTTCATTTCCTCGCGAATAATGGTGTTGATGCGTTCGAGAACTCTTTGCCCTAAGGGGAGATACGCGTACACACCCGCCATAACCTTGTGGACAAAACCACCCCGAATAAGGAGTTTTGCATTTATGGCTGTCTCATCGGCAGGAGCGTCTTTGAGTGTTTTTGTAAATAATTGGGATTGGCGCATCAGAAGAATTTTACTATATCTTTAACGGTTACTGCAACCATGAGCACCAGAAGGAAAATAAATCCCAGCGCGTGGATGCTTCGCTCGGTAGTCTCACGAAGTGCACGGCCACGGATACGTTCGACGAGAATCATCACCGCACGGCCACCATCAAGTGCTGGGAACGGCATCATATTAAGCACAGCGAGGTTCACTGAAATCATTGCCATAAATTGCAGGAGGTAGGTGAAGCCGATTCTTGCCGCTTGACTCGTGAGCGCCGCAATACCAATGGGGCCAGAAATATCGACGCCCAAATTTCCACTCGTAAAGAGCGAAGCCAGTAACCCCCAGTATCCTTGTATCGTTGCACGGTAGAGACTCCACGTATCCACGAAACCCAACCAAATACTCTGGTACCACGAATAGCGCACCACTCCAGTGAGTGCGAGTGAAATACCAATGGGACCTTCGGTGGGCGCAGTAGGAGTACGCAATGCAATAGGCAAATCGGTGAACGCATCCCCACGTCGAACCACAATCATCACCGAAGTTCCCGCGTGTGCGTATGCGAATGCTTGCACCTGCTCTGGATTCTTGGTCTCTACAAGATTTGCGCCTTGAGAAGTTCGAAATCCGATAATTTCATCGAGCGAACGCAAGCCAGCAGTTTCTGCAGGACTTTTAGGAGAAATCTGCAGAATCTGAACCTTTTGATTCGTTGCGCGCGCAATCATTGCCTCATCAAAGAGCCCGATGCGTAAACCACCAAAATTGGATATCATGAGCAGGAATGCCGCGAGTACTAAATTCATGATGACGCCAGCAAGCACAACGGCCAATTGACGCCAAAAACCCGCATGACCAAAACTACCTGGCGCATTGCGATGCTCCGCCTCTTCTCCGAAAATACGGACAAAACCGCCAAACAATATCAGGTTTATACTGTAGACGGTGCCATTATATTTAAAACTCCACAGGCGCGGCGGAAAGCCTAAGCCAAACTCCTCCACCTTCATACCCGTGCGTTTTGCAACAATAAAATGCCCCGCCTCATGCACCAGCACGAGCACGGACAGCACAATAATAAAGACAAGAAACGTGAACATGTCTTGCAATGATACAACAAAAAAGCCCGCCATTCCAGAGGCGGGTAAACGGATCGAACTATACCTCGTTTTGTAGCCGCTCCTGTACTCACACTCCATCCTCTCTCCTACCCCTAGCACCTCTCTCTGTCAGTTCGCATAGAGTACTGCAACGAGAGCTTATGGGAGTGGGGAGCGAGGTGGGGGTCGCCTAGACTCGGCGAAGTTAGCCCGAGCAAGAGAGTCTCTAGACGCTCAATAATTCGGATTCCTTCTTCCGAAAAATCTCGTCGAGTTTGCCGTTGAACTCATCTACCATCTTTTGGAGTTGCTCTTTAGCGCGATGCACATCATCTTCACGAGCCGTTTTTTCTTTTACGGCATGTTGCACTTTCTTGAGAATATCTTCGCGAATTTGACGGACACGAATACGTGCTTCTTCGGTTTTTGCACTCAAAAGTTTTGTATATTCTAAACGACGCTCTTGCGTAAGCGATGGCACCGTGAGGCGCACAGTAGTGCCATCCACCACGGGTGCTAACTGAAGCGAAGACTCGCGAATGGCTTTTTCAATAGCAGATAGCGCACTTTTGTCCCACGGCTGAATCGCAATACTGCGTGCATCGGGAGTACTAATAGCGGCGACTTCTTTGATACGCAACGGCGAACCCATGTAATCCACGATAATATCGGAAACCATGTCAGGATTTGCTCTGCCAGTGCGGAGCGCCAGTGCCTCTTGACGGAACCACTCAACCGCGGCATTGAGATCTTTTCTTCGTTCTTTGATGAGTTGCTCAACCATAGTGACATAATACTAGCACGCATGGGACGCTTCGGAAAGGAGCTACAGTGTCATCATGGGTGCTTCAAGCGCAAAGCGGTCGAGCGCCAGGCGTTGGTTATATTTTGATTCCGAGAGAGCCACAGAGAGCTCGAGAAGCCCTCGCACCACGGGGACAAGCGCTGGATTGTGTGCCAGTGCACCGTGCGCCCACGAAAGCCACCACGAAACTATTTCTGGTGCAGTATTTTCTTCCGTAATTGACTTGGAAATTACTAATCGTTCCGCAACACCGCTTGCGCAGAGATATTTGAGTTGTTGTATAGCGCGCACAATCTCTGGAAGTCTTTTATCCTGGAGGTAACAGCGTGCAATGCCAGGTCTCCCCGCAACCACTCCACGAAGAATCCTTTTTTCTTCAGAGCCAATCGTCACGTCAGCGAGTGCTTCTTGCATCGCATCATCATCGAGTGGAGCGAAAGCAACTTGTTGACATCGTGATGTTATGGTTTCAAGAAGCGAACCAGGTACAAAAGTAATCAAAAAGAAATAGAGATACGTGGGAGGCTCTTCAATAACCTTCAGAAGGGTATTGGCCGCAGTATCACTTAATCGTTCTGCCTGATCAATCACCACAACCTTGGTGGTGCCATACAATGGTCGCTGATATGCCCACACCTTGAGCGCGCGAACATCTTCTGCGGAAATATCAATGGGCTTTCCTGTTTCTTTGCTCACCCCTGGAGCGAGTGTCATGGCATCAGGATTTTGAGTGATGGCTCTTCCGAGGAGCTCCCCAGCAATATCTAAAGCGAATGAAGCTTTTCCTACACCTTGGGGTCCAGAAAATATATATGCGTGCGCCAAAATCCCTTTCTCCAAAAGTTTTTCAAATGATTCTTTTTGATGCTGATGTCCAGCGACACTCCATTGCATGCGTAGACTCTAGCATTCACCGCACCGCCCGACCAGTCGCTACGTACGACGCAATAACATAGTGTAGGCGATACGCTGTGCCGCGTCAGGTTTTGCGAATCCACGAATACGCTTTGAAATTTCAGCAAATGTTGCTGGTTTAAGGAGTCGCGTAATCTGCGCCATTAACACTTGCCCACTCACATTGGCACCGTCCATAACTACCGCACCAAATCGCGCAAGCTCGGTAGCATTGTAAAGCTGGTGATCATTTGCGGAACCGGAGAGCGGTACAATAATCATGGGCTTACCCAAATAGGAAAGCTCCGTAAGCATTCCCGCAGATGCGCGCGTCACGGCGATATCAGCGGCACCATATGCCGTGGCAAGCTGTCCCTGATCAAGAAACGGGTAGACACGGTACTGTGCGGCAATAAGCGGTGCATATGAGTCTTTCCCTTCGGTCATCGTGAGCTCGATGGCTTTTTTTACATCAGCAAAATTTCGCTCACCTGTTTGATGCACCACCTGATATCCCTTCTGCACTAACTGAACAACTGAATTGAGAATAAGATCGTTGAGTTGCACCGCACCGAGGGAACTTCCTGTGATAAATATCGTTTTCTTTGCCGAATCAAGCTTAAGAGCAGTGTGCGCAACGGCACGATCAACGCAACAGAGCTCCGCACGGAATGGATTGCCTACCAAGAGCGTGGGTCGCCCTAATGTTGAAAAATATTCATCTGCGCTCGTAAACGAAGTAAAAACGAGACGACTGTGCTTTGCAAGCATGCGATTGGCTAAACCCGGAACTGAATCGGACTCATGAAGGTACACCGGAATCGCGTACAATCGTGCGACCAGCACTGGAAATGCGCACGTATATCCACCCTTAGCAAACACGGCATCGGGCATGTAGAGCAACAGGTGCCACAGTGATTGCATGAGTGCGAGTGGAATTTTAAAAATATCAAAAAAGTTCCATGCACTTGTATAACGACGAAGTTTTGGTGCGATAATTGTTGTATAATGAATCCCCGCCTCTTCTGCCGCTCGCTTGAGCAGTGGGCCATCCCCCATCATACGAACTTCAACATCAGCCGCTTGGGATTTGAGCTGGCGAGCAACCGCAACAAGTGGATAAATATGTCCACCAGTACCACCACCAACAAGAAGAATGCGTCGAGTCATGGTATGTAATTATCCGAGCTTATCAGGAAGCGATTTCACTTCTCCGCGGCCAACTGAAGATCGCAAATCATGAAAAATACGAATCTGCATTGCTGCCCCAATAATTGCAAAAATCCCGCCAATAATAAATGCAGTGTGAAATCCATAGTGCGTGACAATCACCCCCGAAAGGGCGGCGGCGCTGGCGCCACTAATACCAATCGCGACAGACTCCATAGACCATTCTACGTTTTCACGCATCTTATCAATGTGACGGGTGAAAATTGCATACCACGGAGGTACCGCAAGAGCAGCGCCAACACCGAAGATCGCCTGAATTGCATAGATGTGCCCTGGCACTGTTGCAAATAAATACATAAACGGAGTAAGCGAGATAATAAAACTCCCCGACACCATGCTGTAGTAATCGTCGTACTCTCCATGATTCTTATCGAGCCAGCGTGCGACGGGAATTTGGAGAGAAGCTTTTACAATCTGCGCGATGGCGACTGCAAAGCCAACCACTTGAACTGACCCCCCAATAATCTGCCCAGCAACAAATATAGCAAATACTGGAGCAAACACTGAAAAGCCAGCGTTGATTAAAAAATCGCTTGTAATGAGCACACGAATCGTATGACTAATACGCATAGATTCAGTATACCAGAAACCGCCCTCATGGGCGGGTAGATACTGTGCACGAAATAAAATGGTTACTTTGTCTTACTCACTGGTAAACCCCATCCCGTTGCATTGTCATCACCAGACTTTGCGATGTCACGTGCAAGTTCCTGGAGAATCGTGCGCGTTGCCTGGGCGGGGTGCTTAGCGTTATGCTTCCAAAGACGCGCTGCCAAACCAGCAATGTGCGGAACGGCCATTGAAGTACCTGACAGGATTGCATAGCCACCATCACGGAATGTCGACTCGACATTTACTCCAGGCGCCGCAAATTCTACATCACCATTTTCGGAAACATAAGCTTCGGTGGTCTCATTTAATCCACGAGAAGAGAATTCTGCTGGGGTCTCGGAATTATCAACTGCTGCAACGGAAATAACCATGGGCTCACGCGCTGGCCAATCAACACTGTCATCATAGGGGCCATCATTGCCCGCTGGAGCAACAATCATTACATCGCGATCAGTCGCATACACCAGCGCATCATACATGAATGAGCTTTGAGCCTCTCCCCCTAAACCAAGAACGATAATATTGGCTCCGGCATCGACCGCGTGCACTATTGCAACAGAAATATCATCAGAGAGACAGGCTCCCGTTGAACCACACACTTTATATGCTGAAAGACTCGCTTGAGGAGCAAATCCATATGATCCAAGACCATTAGCACCACCATCAGCAACAAGAATACCTGCCATATGTGTTCCATGGCCATTGAAATCTCCACACGACCCATCAACAAAACTCTTTGTCGGATCGGTCAAGTCAAAGCAACCCGAAATTCTTTTCGCAAGATCCGGATGCTTGGTATCTACACCAGTATCTAAGAGCGCGATGCTCACTCCCTGCCCACCGCGAGTGCTGACGGCTTCATTATCACCGAGCATAGCGCGTACCCCCCAGGAAACACTCTGCATGGGAGTGATTTGTGGCGTTGGGGAAACGGATTGAGCAACTTCAGCGAGTATGTAAAACTTTTTTACTGCGATTGGCTTCAGACCAGCAATTTTTGCGATTCTCATCTGAAGATCGCTCAAGTCGGCCGTAAAACCATCGGGAAATACGTGGCGAGCGCTCATGGCATTGCGCCAAAAAGCACGATTCGTAGAAACAAAATATCGGCTACTTGAGCTGTTAGAAGCTGCCAAAACCGAAGTCGGAGTCAGTACGAGCAACGAAAAAACAAGTAAAAACGCCGTTGTTCTTGATGTCATAACTTGGGTGAATCTTATCATATCTCGGCTCTGTAAACAACCACCTGTGCATTACTTAATCTCGCTCGTAGCCATCCCGTTGTCATGCCTTCCCGCTCGCAAGCGCGAGAGTCGCCCACCAGAGAATCCTCCCTTGCTGTAATGTCCAATAAAAATGATCAAACAGGCCAATAATGAGCATCGAAACAACTAGAGCTCCCAATCCCAGTCGAAGTACGGGCTGATGAGTGGTCGCTTTCCAGAAATTTTTGAGAACACTCCACAGCAAGAGAAGCAGTACGAACAGTCCAACAATTCCCATCTCCGCATACACAAGTACATAAATAGAATGTACGGGCTGCACTAAATGCGCAGGAAGCAACCGGTCATAGCCTGCAAGCCAGGTAGTAAAATTACCAATACCCACACCCATCCAATTAATGTTCAGCCATCCTGTACCTGATGCAATTGCTTCGCTCGTGTATTTTATACGCAACGCGACCGCTTCATCGGAACGCGAGAGCGTAAGACGCGCCGCCACGAGTGGCCACGCCAGAGCTGTAAAACCCACAGACACAATGACCAGCGTCGCAAAAAATGCTCGCAAACGACGTCGAATCTCACCAAGCGAACTTCCGCGCACATACGCTGAAAAGCGCGGAACAAACATAAGAACAGCACCTACCACTGCCGAAAACATCCATACTGCGATGATGGTTCGTGAAAAGGTAAGATACATACCCACAAGCAACAGCCCCGCAGTACTATGCCACACAACTTGTGCACGGGTATTCCATGACCAATGCCTGACCCAGAGCCATGCCAAAAGCCACAGTGCGACCATGAGATACGCGGCGAGGATATTGGGATGCGGAAGTGTTCCGTATGCGCGCAGAATTTTTTCACCCGCAAGATTATAGAACACTGCGACACCGCGCATATCAGTCCGCAGAAGTGTTTCACCAATCCATCGGATTCCCACATCGTGCTGGAGTACAAACTGCGCGATACCTAAAAGCGCCTGTGCCACCGCCCCCACGATAACCGCCAGCGCCGACATATCCGCGCTAAACCTGTGCCACGCATGAAAGCGCAAATAGAGAAAGAAAAGGAGATACTGGATTAAACGAATCACTCCGATAGTGCCAATAACAAGAGAAGGAGCGTTTATAAAAGAAAAAAGAGCAATTCCTAAAAACACTCCGAGAATCTTATACTCGGAAAACATTTTCATAAAAGCATCCCTGCTCAACGTGCGTGCCCAGAATAAAAAGAGGCCGAGCATACACACGTCACTAACATAGAGCGCCGCTGAACGCCACTCAATAAATGAGGTGTCTGCCTGCCAAAAAATGAATCGCGTTTGCCACGCGAACGTTGCCAAAAAGAGATACCACAGCCACCGCTCACACCGAGCGTACGTAACAATCATTTGATAAAGGTATAGAAAATACCAGCCAGAAACACAAACGCCACCGCACCAGCCATAAATAACGAGTGTACTGGAACATCACCCCCTTGAGCTCGAATACTTTTGCGAGCACGAATGTACGCAACGAGAATGATGCACGATTGAATTCCAACGGAAAGAATGCCGACAATACTAATAGTTTCAATGAAATTTCGCATGCCACTGATATAGAGCAGGAGCGGTGGTATCACCGTAAAAAACCACGCCCAAAATGGACGAATCTTATAATCTGCTCGAAATGATTCAACCAGCGCGCCTCCCATCGCGATGAAAGCAGTTGAAATCGTCAGAATACCAATCAGTGAACCTAATGTAAGAACCGACAATCCGAGTTGGTCATACAAACCCGCAAATGCCTCTGGAGAGGTCGCGTCTCCCGACACGCCGACTACTACAAATGCGAAAAGTAGATACACCGTCGCAACGATTGCCATTGCTGACCAGATGGCACGACCGAGAAGCTCCCGACGATGCGCCAAAAACTGTCGCATCATAGGAATCGCATTCATACCTGCAAGCGCAAAGAGCAATACTCCGTAGGGTAGCAGCCAAAGCTCCCACGTCACTCCCGAGAAGTTTGCCACCTCAATATGCGAAACGCCAAAACCCACCACCATGAGCACGCCAAGGATATACAATGATGTCAAACCCAACTCAAGCGACGCGATACGACGCACGGGTCTCACGAGCGCCAACGACCAGATGCCCACAAAAATAACAACGTACAATTCGGGACGCAGTGAAATCCATTGCGCGGTAACATTGCGTAAAAACTCACCCGCAACGACCATACTGGCCACAGCGGCGCCATACACACCCAACACCTGCGCCATCATAGCGATACGCTTCGTGATGGGCCCTATCCAAATATTAGCGTACCCCGCAATGTGATGCGAACCCGGAGTCGCAGAGGCGAGCGCCCCATAAAATGTATTAAGCAACCCCACCATCAGGGTCAGCGCAATAAGCCACGTCACTCCTAGCAGAAATCCCGTCTTTGCAAAAACAAAAGGAATCCCGTAGATTCCCACGCCAATCATCGCGCCAACCAGCAACGCCACCGCTTTAAGAAAACCCTTATCGCGCAACAAATCGAACATGATGTCGCAATTGTACCACAGACCAGCGAGTCCCCTCTGCGTCTGCCTGCCAGTAGGCCGTCTCCGCTCACCTCAAGCGCAGAGCAGACACGTATCCTCGAGAATCATAGTACGCGGGTGAGCACATAAAAGATGGCATTCGTTGCTGAACATCGGGGAGCATCCCTGCCTGCCGGCAGGCAGGCGCATGACCGAAGCATCAAGAGTGATTCGCAATAGCGAATCACTCGACTGCGAAGATTCGGATGCTTCCCCAGATGTGAGCAGAATGCCACTCCAATGCTCACTGATTAGCGAGGGTATGTGTCTGCGATGAGCGGAGAACGAGGGGTGAGGCGGGAGTGTTGCTGTGGGGGAGCTACTCCTTAAGCGTTAGCGCTTCTTCTTGGGAGTCTTGGCTTTTCTTAACGCCAGCTCGATAACTTCATCGACATGAGATACAAAATGGAATTTGAGTTTCTTTTTAACTTCTGCTGGCATATCGGTCATGTCGCGCTTATTTTCCATCGGCACGATGACGGTCTTGATGCCTGCGCGCAGTGCGGCGAGTGTTTTTTCTTTGAGTCCGCCGATTTCCATAACCTTGCCACGAAGCGTCACCTCCCCCGTCATGGCAATTTCACGCCGTACCGGCCATCCCATGAAGAGCGAGACCAAAGCAGTGGTAAGCGCGATACCCGCTGATGGGCCATCTTTCTTTACCGCACCACTGGGAATATGAATGTGCAAATCTTCCTGCGACATATCTTGCGTTACGCCATGGCGTGCTGCCCATGCACGGGCGAATGAAAGTGCGGCTTGCGCACTTTCACGCATCACATCACCAAGCTGACCCGTAAGAATAAGCTTGCCCTTACCTGGCATACGGCTAACTTCGATGGGAAACACCTCACCACCCACCGGTGTCCATGCTAAACCAGTGGTAACACCGACTTGATCGCTCTCTTCCCCTTGCTGATGCGAGTGACGCTCAATGCCCAAAAACTCAACAAGTTCACTCGCGGTCACGACAGATTTCTTAGAACGCTTCCCCTCTACAATTGCACGGGTCACTTTGCGAACCACTTGATTGAGGAGTCGAGAAAGTTCACGCACCCCCGCCTCGCGCGTCCAATCACGAATAAGCTTGAGAAGTACCGAATCTGCGATACGCACCTGATCTTTCTTGAGTCCATGATCGCTCAATGCCTTTTCCCACAAAAATCCTTTTGCAATGGCAAGCTTTTCAGTTTCGGTGTATCCCGGAAAATCAATAATCTCTAAACGATCGCGCAGTGCCGCAGGAACGGTTTCCAGTGTGTTTGCAGTTGCAATAAAGAGTACATCGGATAAATCAAGTGGCATTTCGAGATAGTGATCGGAGAATACGTTGTTTTGTTGAGGGTCAAGCGCTTCCAAAAGTGCCGAGCTTGGGTCGCCACGAAAATCCATACCAAGTTTATCGATTTCATCGAGAAGAAAAACGGGATTACGTACTTTCGCCGTGTGAATCCCTTGTACGATTCGTCCTGGCATCGCACCAACATAGGTTCGGCGGTGCCCACGAATTTCTGCTTCGTCGCGAATGCCACCCAATGACACGCGTGCGAATTTGCGTCCCAATGCACGAGCGATACTTTGCCCAATGCTCGTCTTTCCAGTTCCCGGAGGGCCATAGAAACACAGAATTGGTCCCTTGAGCTTACCAACCTGTTTCTTCACGGCGAGATACTCTAAGATTCGATCTTTTACCTTTTCCAATCCCGCATGGTCTTCATCAAGAATCTTCTTGGAGAGCTTCAGGTCAATCTTGTCATTGGTAGTGGCACTCCAAGGAAGTTCCACGAGCCAATCTAAATAAGTGCGAATATACGAAACCTCGGGACTCATCGGCGGCATCTTAGTGAGGCGACCATATTCCTTCATTGCCTTCTCGTGCACGGCAATGGGCATCTTTGCATCTTCGATTTTCTTCTTGATGCCATCGAGTTCGTCGCGATCTTCATCCACACCAAGCTCTTTTTCGATGCTCTTGAGTTGCTCACGCAAAAAGAATTCTTTTTGCATGCGACCAATCTTGCGCTTCGTCTCACGAGCTAAATCTTTTTCTGCCTCGAGAACCTCCATCTCACGAGAGAGATAAATGTTCAGTTGGCGTAATGCATCGCCATGCCCGCGCATCTCAAGAATCTCCTGCTGTTGCTTCATATCTAAATTCAAGTTTGCCGCAACCAAACCCACGATTTGCTCTGCATCGCGAAGTTGCGTCATCAAATACACAACTTCGGGTAAAATCGCAGGAAATGAGCGAACTTCAGCAACATGCTTGAATTGTTCCAACACACGACGAAGGAGCGCGGAATTTTCAGGACTCTCCATAGAATCCACTGGCGCAATCTCTTGCACGCGCACATGGAGGTACGGTGAAAAACCCAAATAGTGAGTTATGCGTGCGCGACGGAGTCCTTCAACGTCTACTTTTGCTGATCCATCAGGAAGACGCACCACGGAAATAATTCTTCCAATCGTCCCCACTGAAAAAAGATCGTGCTCCCCAATATCGTCTTCTATATTTTTTTGCGTTACAAAAAGTACGAGACGATCCGTCGCCAGAGCCGCTTCCATAGCAAGCACCGATTTCGTACGCTGTACAATCAACGGAATGACCACTTTCGGGAATAACACCGTGTTTTTCAGAGCAATCAACGGAAGCTCGGTACTGGTTGGTTGGAGCGTTGTTCGCAGTTCATTCATAGAACTGAAGGATACCAAATATTGGCACTCAATGCAAGTGAGTGCCAGTCTGTATAAAAAAAGCTTTAGAGCTCAAACGACTGCCCAAGCTCGGGAATTACCATGTCGACATGCAACTCCTTGATTGACCGCGCCGCCAATGCCTGCGCCGATTCAAGCTCTCCCTGCACTACGAAGCATTTTTTAAGCTTCCCTCCTTGACCTGCCCGCCGGATATATTCGAGCAGTCCATTCTGATCTGCATGCGCAGAGTACGCACCGATTGAATGGATATGACAGTGTACCGGAACGTGCTGTCCAAAAATAGAAACTACTTTTTCTCCTTCGAGAATTCGACGACCCAGAGACCCCTGCACTTGATATCCAATAAACAGTATCGAATTTCGACTGTCGGAGAGATACCGTAATTCATGATGAAGAATCCTTCCGCCCTGGCTCATCCCAGAACCGGCAATAATAATCTTCGGAGCCGCAATGTCGTTGATGTGCTTGGATTCTTGCACGGACAGGGTCGGAGTCAGCCATGGGAATTGGAAGATTCCTCGATTGTCTTTGAGTATCTCCCGAGCAGACTCGTTAAAGTATGAAGAAAAGCGTCCGTATTCTTTTGTAATCTTAATAGCGAGCGGACTATCCACAAACACAGGGATTTTTGGAAGTTGCCCCGCCTCAAACAGCGTATCGAGCTCCAACAGAAGCTCTTGCGTTCGCTCAACAGCAAACGAGGGAATCATAAGCACACCCTTGCGCTCGCAGGTTTCTTTGATAACTTCGAGTAATTTTGCACGACGCTCGGACCGCGCCTCGTGTAGCCGGCTTCCGTATGCTGATTCGACGAGCGTGTAATCAACACCTCGTACGTAGTCAATCTCTTGGAGCAATATTGAGGGTTGATTGCCAATATCGCCAGGAAACAGAATTCGTTTCTGAACTCCCCCGTCATCAATAATAAACTCCCACGCCGTTGAACCGAGTATGTGCCCACAATCATGACCAATGGCAGTCACCTTTGGATTGAGCTTCAAGCGCTGACGATAGGGAACGCCACGAAACAGGGCTATTGAATTCTCCATGTCCTGCTTATCGTAGAGTGGCGCAAAATTAAAATTTTTCGCCTCGGTGATTACTTTATCGAGCGTGTCAGGCAATGCGACCGCAATAATAGCAGCTGTCGGCTCGCTGGTGTAAATCACACCGCGAAACCCTTCGCGATATAATTTGGGAACGCGCCCCATGTGATCGACATGACTATGCGTAATAAAAAGATAATCTATGCTCGATGCATCATATCCAAACTCTTCAAAATTCATCTCGTCGTTATATCGAGACCCCTGAATCATTCCGCAATCCACGAGTATCTTGAGCCCTCCCGCTTCAAGTAAATAATTTGCACCAGTCACATGTCCGGCACCACCAAAGAATGTAAGCTTCATCTCTCTAGTATACACTTAAAGACCAAGAATACTTGCGCATATGTATCCTATAATCGCGGCCAATGCGATGGGTGGCAACGCTGCCATGGGTGCCGACTCTTTTTGGTGCATAAAAAGCCACTGCATCGAAGCAAGGCCAACCAATGAGAACCCAACGACCATCACCGCAGATTGCATTGATTGGCTGATTGCTGATGTGGCTAAAATCAATGGAAGACCGACATCTCCCGAGCCAAGCATCATAACCGAGCGAGCTTGGAGTGCTTCATCTCGTCGCATGAAGAAACCCCGCAGTGATGCAGGAATCAAAAATCCAAATACGGAGCCAGACTCAATCATACTTTCGGCCAACACAACCATGTGACGTGTGCGATATACCGAAATAATGTCATATATCGAAAGCAGTGCGAGTACCACGCTTGCTATCAAAGGGGTAAGTGACAATCCAAGCACTCCAGAAATACCGCCGATACCGAGCATGATGGCGATATTGTGTGTAATAACTAATGGCGCCAGATGGAGAGTAGCCACTAGTGCCACGGCAAGCGCGATACTAGCACCAATCGAAAACCATGCTGAAAAAATAAACTGCGAGCCAGCAATCAGTGCAATCGCAAGTAGAAATGAAAGTGAGGCACGAGCAACTCGTAAAAAACGTACCATCACGAATGTAAATACCACAAAGACTACAAAAAAGATGAGCCCATCTTGCATGGTAAGTTCCAGTGGCTGAACAAGAGTCGAAAGCTGTGGAAACTTCACGTGTTGCCATGTCGCACTCAATGCTATGAGTGCAGTAATCGTGTACAGCAGGAGACTCCCGAAAAAGATTTTTAATTTGTCGTTCATTCTCGAACAATTACAACACCGGATTCATTGGAATCCGATGGATTATAGTATCCGTACACCCCAACCTGCGAAAAAGTATACGAAAAATAACTCGATGGTTGGATAGAACCCACACTGTCGAAGGAGGGAATTTTTTCACCGGCTTGTAACTGCGCAATCACCTTGATGGGTAATGGGCTATCATTTTTCCAACGTACTGTATCCCCTGCGTGAACGCGCAAATTCGTTGGACTAAACACTCCGTAACGGTAGTTGATGGAATACACGCGGGCTTCACGTTCTACACTCGCGGTGGGAGTGGGAGACTCGGTGCTCACCGCAGGTGTGCGAGAACCAAGCACCGAAACAGCAACCCCCATGAGCACCATAGTTATCAAAATGGCCAACCACAAATGAGGCCGTCCGTGAGGTTCCTCAAATTTCTGGTTTCGTACTGCAAGCGTTGCTTCTATATCCATGCCGTGTGATTGGATTGTATACTACTCGGTCATTTGTCGCCACAAAAAGAAAAGTCCGACGTCAATGAGTCGGACTTAGGATGACCTCGGCCCAGATGCGATGCACTCTCTGCTGAATCAGGTGCGTACTTGTATGTGAAGCTTCAAGCTGAAGACATTCTCGAAATGCCCAGAGTCGATGCTCGCTTTGCTTAATATCCTCGAGAAGTTGCTGATACAGCGACGGAACAGAGAGTAGCAGATGTTTAAATGCAAACCGTCCGAACGCCATAACCAGCATCATCAAGCGCAGAAACTCTTCGGCGTGGTGAAAACGGGTACCACCAAAACAACTAATCCAACACCGACGGAGCTCTGCGACGCTCTGCGGTGTGAGGACGTCCTGTTTTTTGGAAAATCTTCGGTGGTAAAACTCCGAGAGGCACCACATACGAACGATAACCCCCTCGTCCGTCTCAAAAAGGCATCGATGAATACTCCGCAACTGTACCCACACCTCCTGGACAGTCATGACCGCAAAGAGACGGTGCCATGCGCTGTGAGCTCCTTCATTCCAGGGAAATAAATTACACTCTGTATCAGAACCGCCACGACTCCGAGGAACCATGTGGTGGGTTTGTACATTCGGGAACAGTTCCTTGTATGACTCACGCGCAAGCGCGTATTCAGAAATGGAATACTCCACGCCACCTCCTTAAAAAGAACTACGAGAAAACGTATCATGAAAAAACAGCCCCAGCAAGCTGGGGCTGTTCGGTGAGGTTACACCTTTCGAAATGGTGTTCCCACCGTAGTTGTACCATCGAGGAGTTGAACGATTGTGTAATCGTCAAACAGAAGAGGCGCCGCCTCCTTGAGACACTCAAAGATTCTCATCCCTAATGCACGAATTACGATTTCCGCATGCTCACTTGCGCGCATTTCACAGAAATGTCGCCATCCACGAACATTCGACGTCACAACAATCGGCGCCTCTGTCTCCTCTGGGAGACACGCTCGAGCAGCTTGATTCACCTTCTTTCGACGGTCGCGCTTAGATTTTGCGCCCAAGATGCTTCCATCGCCGTGCTGTAAATAAAGAAGTCGCTCAGCTCGCCGATTATATCGCGCCACTGCTTGTTCGATGTTATCGATGAAATCATCGTGTAACACTAGGTCGCTCTGATATTCGGGACGCTCTACGAATCGCAACACTGTTCCATCGACATACCTCTGGCTAATTTGCGAAAAGCCAAACCCAGCGCGATGGCGAACTAGTTCATGAGTCACGCTTCGATCGATGCCGTAACACAAGAAAGAGAAGTAAGCATGCTCAAACACGGAACCGTGCCCGGATACTTTGATATTCTTGAAGTATCCATTCGCGTCTTTATTCCACGTGCGTTTACTCCCAAAACTTGCGTAACAAAGTTGTCCCGCAAATTTGCAAATCTGTTCAGCGTCGTGCAGCGCGTCAGGATCAAGAAGATATTGCTTAAATCCAAGCGCGTCTTCAAATCCATCAAGGAATCCCTGAACGTTCTGGAGATTCACAGCGGTTTGGCCGATAAGGACAACTCCAGGCCTCCGAAGGTATCGCTGACCCCCCGGAGAAAGCGCGACATCACTATGTACTGCGGGCCACTTCAATTCCATTTTATTCACCTCGTTAAAAGAGCTAAGATTTGTAGTGTAGCGCAGTCCTATGGAACGTAAAGTCCTTTCATCGTTAGACTTGACATAATCAATAAGTAGTATTATTGTTAATACATTCCAAAAAGGAGTGCTCGGATGTATATTTACAACATAACCTGTCGCACCTCCGCATTCGTGGAAGGATGGATTTTCAAAGAGGTTATCGTTCCCGAAGAAGTCCACAACTTCATCGTAAGGCGAGAGCGGCGAATCGAAACGGACGCGGACCTGCTAGCAATCGAATTGCTCGCCCAAACAAGATTCGGCGGTGTCCGGGCAATTAACGGGCGCTGGGTAGATTATGAATGGACACCGAAAGTGAGCGTCGTCAGTATCAGTGCCTTGTGAGATGAGAGGAGCAATCGCCCCTCTTTTTCTTTGCTTTATTTTGGAATAACTTAACTTCTCACGAGCGCCTTCCGTGCAAGCTCGGCATCTGACCACGGAATTTTCTTGCCTCGCGCGAGTGCCATCGAAGTCTCGCTCCCCTTTCCAGTAATAATCACGATGTCGCCACTGCCAGCACGCGCAATCGCAGAGCGAATTGCTTCAGCACGATTCATAATACGCTCCACTTTTGCATGCTCACTTTCAGGCACGCCAGAATACACATCATCAAGGATTTTTTCAGGGTCTTCATCGAAAGGGTCTTCATTAGCAAGAATAATCGTATCGCACAGTTCGCTGGCGATACTCCCAAACGCAGAACGTTTCCATGTATCGCGACCACCTCCTGCAGCACCTAAGACCGCAATAAGTTTGTTTGCATAAGGGCGGAGTGCCATATACACCGCACGCAGTGAATCGGGAGTATGCGCATAGTCTACCACCACACCAAATGGCTCTTTTTGAATCCACTGCAGACGCCCCGGGATTTCGGAAATACTCTCCAGTATTGGTTGAGCAGTAGGAAGATCAACTCCATAGAGCGCTCCGACCGAAAGCGCGGCGAGTGCATTGTATACATTAAAGCGCCCACCTATATTAAGTTTAAATTCTGTACCATACACTTGAAACAACGCACGGTCCGAGAACACCTCGACATCGCTTGCGCGTAACTCTCCACCTTCAATGCCATAGAACAACTTTTTTTGCGCGGTAAAAGATGAAAAATATTGCGCGTAAGCATCGTCTGCATTTACCACGTGAAGATGTTTTGTCGCTGTAAATAATTTCCCCTTGGCATGTTTATACTGTTCAAAACCGCCATGCGCTTCGATGTGCTCTGGGTGGAGATTGGTCATCACGGCGCAATCAAATCGAATCCCCAAGTGCCTACCCTGCGCGAGCCCTTCGGAGGGAACTTCAACGACAGCATGGGTACACCCAGCATTGACGGCTTCGCGCAAAAACTTTTGCAATTTCCACCGACCAGGCATGGTCATTTTCAAAAGATTTGGCCACTGACGCTTACGAATCTTATACCCCAGAGAACCGATAGCCGCCGTGGGATGCCCAGAGTCTTCGAGAAGTTTTGCGACCATGAACACGACAGTACTCTTCCCTTTCGTACCAGTAACCCCAATGACCGCTAGGTTGTGCGATGGGAATCGATAAAAGAGTGCGCCCGTCCAGGCGAGTAGCGGGTGATAGAGCTTTGCCGCCGATACAAAAAGCCGCTTGGGCACAAAGCGCTTAATGGTGCGGAGCGTTGTATCGAGAAATCCTTCCTTGAACATGGTCGCAAGTATGCTACCGACCAGCTATTTTGTACAGCCACGACCACATCTTCTTGATGGTCATATCAAATGCTCCTGGATACTCGATGACTCGCGCACCAAATCCGAGTTTGAACCGCGTTACTCCAGGCCACTTGTCGGCATCGACACCCCATAAGTCATACCATTGAAATCCGCGCTGTCGGTATCGTTGCATGAGCTCCCAGTGCAGGAGGTGAGAGGCCATGAGTGAACGGTGCTCGCGATCCATCGCTCCATGCAGATAGGAAACGGTCTTTCCATGTTCCATCATAATCACACCAGCAATGGGTCGCCCGCCGTGGTGTGCCATGAAGAGTCGGGTACGAAGAGTTTTTGTATCGTCAGAAAAATAGTTAAGTAATTTTTTGTAATACAACATCCCATGCGTCCTGAAATCATCGTGCTCCGAAGTTTGCTGGAGGAGACGCCAAAAAATATCCGCATCGTGTGACTCTTCAACGGTCACCCCTTTGCGTTGCGCCAAACTGATATTGTAGCGATGCTTGTGATGCAGTTTATCGAGCAACTGATCTTGGGTGAGTGTTAAATCTACAACCACAGTGCGTTGTGGTTGCACATGATGTGCAGTGTGACGAAATTTCATACCATTGCGCATCAGCAACTCGATGACCATGTCATGCATTGGCTCTATTTTTATGAACATACTTCCTTCTTGGCGCGCCAGTACATGGAGATAGTGCAAAAAATGGAGCAGTTCATTTTTGAGACCATCACGCGCAAGTTCGAGGTTGAGCTCGGGACCATACGGAATATAGAGATAGTTTTGTCCAAATCGAACATCGTGCCGGATAATGTTGGCCTTAATAAACCCGTCATCAAGTCGCCACACATGACGTCCGAGGTGTTTCTGAAAGCCAAGCCATTCTATCGTTTGGAGAAAAGGCCGATCCATACCAGTAGTATACCACGGTCGCTACTCTTGTTGCGCTACGTTGAGCGCAATCCCGAGTCCCGCGAGCATTGCGGTCATCGATGTCCCTCCGTAGCTAATAAAGGGGAGCGGAACTCCCGTCAAAGGGAGGAGCCCTGTAACCGCTGCCATATTCACCACTGCCTGTATCATGACCCACAAACACATACCTGCTACCAGTAACGAGCCAAACCCATCAGGCGCTCGTCGCGCGATGCTGATCATGAAAAGCGCAAACGTAGCAAAGAGTATAAGCGTAAATATTCCCCCTACCATTCCGAGCTCTTCAATGAGAATTGCAAAAATGGAATCCCCAATTGTTTCGGGTAAAAATCCATTCTTTTGAGTACTCTGCCCTAACCCCACACCCCACACCCCACCAGACCCAATTGCAATCAACGATTGGTTAATTTGCCATCCCGCGCCTCGTGCATCTGCGGTGGGGTTAAACAGCGTAGTCACGCGTTGCCATCGGACGGGTGAAATGCGCGCATAGCCGACTACCAACACACCTAAAATGGCTAAGATTGCGATGCTCTGCCGAAGCGGAGCCCCGGATAAATAATACATACCACCCGCAATCAAGGTGATAATGCCGAGCATCCCAAGGTCGGGTTGAAGAAGTAGTAAAATTATTATAAGGCCCATGATACTACTGAACGGCAGTAGCCCGAATTTAATCTTTTTTAATTTATCACCTCGTTCGCCTAACCACGCCGCCAAATAAATAACGAGCATCAATTTCAAAACTTCAGCAGGTTGAAACACAATTGGCCCTAGACTTAGCCAACTCCAAGAACCATTTATCTTATTCCCAAACGAGGGAATAAGTACTAACACCATCAAGGCTAACGCCCCTACCAGAAGTGGCAGGGCAATTCTACGAAGATGACGATAATCTATTTTCCAGAATACCCAAAGTAAAAAAAGACCTGGAAGAATCCCGAATTTAAGCTGATGGAGCCAAAAATAGTTTGCCTCACCTTGCTGTCGCTCGGCCTGTACAACACTCGCCGACGACAAGACAATGAGCCCGAACCCGAGAAGTATCAGAATCAGCCAAAAGAGACGTTTCGCCATTCTTGAAGTGTACCACGGCGCCAATTAGTGCAAGACGGCCTGAACGAGATCTCGAAAGATACTCATCGTAAGCGGTGGTATCTTAGAATCTGCGAGGAAAATCGTAAGACCAATCGTCGCCCCGATAGCATTAATGACCCAAAATCGCATGGTAATTTGAGTCTCGTGCCATCCCAGTGCTTCGAAGTGGTGGTGAATGGGAGCAGAAATAAATACCTTCCTTCCTCGCAACTTCTTTGAACCGATTTGAATAATGTCAGAGAGCGATTCAAACACGAAGATTGAAGCGATGATTGGCAAAAGAAGCGGGACGTTCAACAGCATCGCCGTAGACCCCGCAACAAAACCAAGTGCCATAACCCCTGTATCTCCCATAAAAAACCGTGCGGGATAAATATTGTACCAAAGAAATGCACTAAGTGCACCGAGAATTGCCGCAATAAATGTCACCAGATCCATCTTCCCCTGATCAAATGCAATCGCGCCCAGCACAGCAAAGATTGAAAGAAACGTTCCCCCAACTAACCCATCGAGGCCATCGGTAATATCTGCCGAGAAAGAGGTTGCCACCATAACAAACACAAAAAAGATAAAATACCAGACGTGTCCAATCACGAAGTCCCCCAAAAATGGAACGTTAATTGCTTCACGACCAAGTTTTTCAACAAACCACCAAGCGCCAACCGCGGAAAGCACTGTATACATGAGGAGGCGCATTTTGATGCTAAATCCCCTGCGACGGAAAATACCCAGCAAATCATCGGCCATACCTACGATACCAGCGACAATCAAGAACGCCATCGGAAGAAACGTCTCACTGCGAACAAGAAAATTCACCTTGCTCCAGAAACCATCAACGGTCCCATGGAGTATCCAAAATACAAAAGTAATAAGCGCGACAGAAAACCAGATAATAAATCCGCCCATAGTAGGAGTTCCCTCTTTCTTTTTATGAAGCGCATTAAATATCGGCGTATCCTCACGAGCAATTTGCTTGCCTCGCGTGAAATACGTTCTCAAAATATACATCCAGAATGGCTGGATCAGAAGCGCAACAAAAAAAGCTATCGTCGCAACAGCGAGGATTCGGATAACATTAAAAATCGTGAAGATTTCAGGCATAAGTGTACTACCATCGATACGCGCTATTGACCCATTCAATCAGTGCTCGCGTATCAGTAAAACGACCGCGCGAGCCAAGAACTATCGAAACGAGTATAGCATCTTTTTCGGGTAATTTCACCACAAGGATGAGGCATCCGAGTGCTCCATCGGTATATCCCGTTTTACCACCCACAATACCCTCCATAGTGCCGAGGAGCTCATTGGTAGATGTAAGCTCATGCACAATACGTCCGTCAACCGATTGGACAGTAAGTGCTAATACTGTGGTCATGGGCCATATCTGTGGAGTGTTCTTGAGCATGTAACGCACGAGTTTCAGCAGATGCGTGGCGCTACAATATGCAGAATCGTCTAATCCAGCGGGGTCAGTAAAGACGCATTGACTCATTCCGAGCTCCGTCGCTCGCTGATTCATTTTTGCCATAAAGTCGATTCCCTGCTGTTGTGCATACAATGCAATTGCATACGTAGCATCGTTACTGGACTCCACGAGCATCATCGAAATAAGATTGCCGACAGAAATTCGCTCACCCACATAGAGTGTTTGTTTGAGTGTATCAACGCGAATCGAACGAGAAGAAATAGTGATGATTTCCTGGTTATCAAACAACTCCGTAGCAACCAACACAGCGAGGAGCTTCGTCAATGAAGCGATAGGGACGCGCACATCAGAGTTCTTCTCGTAGAGCACTCGTCCGAACTCCACATCAACAAGGAGTGCCGCATTGGCATCCAGCTTTGGATCTGCAACGTTGGTATCACGAATCGGTGCATATGCGGGTTCCGAAATAGGGAGCAAGTATGACTGCGCTGACTGAAGCATCGGAGCAGGCGCAGAAATATATGCCAAAGACTCTGGCGATTGTGGGCGAGTATAGAAACTAAAAACTGCTACAACTGTCACAATAAATATGGGTAGTATCAGGGCCTGCCGCATGAGTGCATCACTCTTTCTCTATCTTCAGATGAAGTTCGTGCAGTTGATGCGCCGAAATGGAAGAGGGAGAGTGCATCATGAGGTCGCGAGCATCGCCTGTCTTTGGGAATGCGAGTACTTCTCGAATATTTGGCTCGTTGTGTAAGAGTGCAATCCAGCGATCAAACCCCCACGCAATACCACCATGGGGAGGAGCGCCGTGAGAAAACGCCTTGAGCATGTGTCCGAAATTTTCATCGATGCGTGCATCGTCAAAACCCATAATGCGAAATACTGCCCACAAACTTTCCGTAGTGTGATTACGAATTGAGCCGCCACCAATTTCCCATCCATTGAGTACAATATCGTATTGGGACGTAAGAATATCTCCGATGTTTTTACCTTTCAGCAAGGAATCCATAAACTCTGGCTTGGGGGCCGAAAATGGATTATGCGTAAACGTCCATCCTTCGTCAGTTTTTTCAAAAAATGGAAAATCAATAACCCAGCAAAACGCGAGAAGATTGGGGTCATTTTTATCTTCGCGCACATCGGGACGTTCGGTACCGTATTTCTCCATTGCATCCGCATAGCTCATACGCGGAAATGGAACTTGTTGAATGTTCTTTTCGGGATACAGCTTGGTAATAAAATCAATGATCAGTGCCTCGTTGAGCGCCATAACATCTTCCCGCTGGACAAAACTCATCTCCAAGTCGAGTTGCGTAAATTCTGGCTGGCGATCTCCGCGCGTGTCCTCATCACGAAAACAACGCGCAAATTGAAAATAGCGCTCCATACCCGCCACCATGAGAAGCTGTTTGTACTGCTGGGGCGATTGTGGAAGCGCATAAAACGAGCCCGCATACAGACGACTGGGCACCACATAATCACGAGCACCCTCTGGCGTGCTCTTCGTGAGTATCGGAGTCTCCACTTCAAGAAAACCACGCTCATCGAGCCAATTGCGGATAAAAAGTTGCCCCTTATGTCGCGCCATCATGTTACGCACCATGCGCGGACGTCTCAAATCCAAATAGCGCCACTCCTGTCGCGTGTCTTCTCCGATTTCATAGCCATCGGTATCGAGTGGCATAGGCGGTGTTTCAGATGCATTGAGCACTTCGAGTTCACGTGGTTCCAATTCAACAAAGCCCGTCGGAATATCGGGGTTGCGCATTTTTTCTGGGCGCTCTTTCACGAGTCCCTTGATACGCACCACCCATTCATTGCGAAGCGTTTGCGCCAATTCATAGGTATCGGGAGTGAACGGTCCGAAAACTACCTGAATCACACCCGAGCGATCACGCAAATCAACGAAAACGAGTTTGCCATGATCGCGGCGATTTGCCACCCATCCAAAAAGTTCGACCTCTTGGCCGATTAAATCCTTGGTCGATAGGATAGAAACCTTATGCATTGGGTAAATCCTATCACAGCACTTCCCAACTGCACAGATGTTGATGCATCGTGCCACTGTCGCTCCTTCACTCCTATCACTCCCATCCCCACTCCTGCTCTCTGTCGGTTCGCATAGAGTACTGCAGTCTGTCCGCATCACAGCCGAGCATCCGAATCCCTGTCCGCCTCGACTTGCGTCTAGGCAAGGCAGACAGGTCCGCATTTCAACGGCTCATCTGATGAGCCGTTGGTAATCACAAAGGTCGAACCTTTGCAAAGGTTCGACCTTTGTTTGTTTGGCTCAGGAAAGTATCGATAGTTCTCGCCTATACCTCTGTCGCCGACCTGCCTGCCGGCAGGCAGGCCCGCACGACCCAGCCGAGGAGGAAGGCGGGCAAGCAACGGCAATCAGGTCGCCCACTCCACTTGGGCGCCGAAAGCCGTATGCGCAGGCCCGCCGACTGACATCGGCGGGAGCACAGGACCGGAGGCCAGAGGGGTATAGGGGAGAACTATAAGATTTAAATCATGCCCCAAGTTGAATAATCTCGTTTTTTAGTATATAATCGCACCGATATACCACCCTTAGCTCAGTTGGTAGAGCTGCTCCCTTTTAAGGAGAAGGTCGCTGGTTCGAATCCAGCAGGGTGGACATTACAAGTAATAAGACGCCCGTTTGGGTGTCTTATTACTTGCCAGTGAATCTTCCCTGCTGGATTTGAAGCCTGGCTACGCCAGGCAGGCCAGGCACCACTAAGTGATGACCGAGCGCGAGCGAGGAAATACTAAAGACCAGTAGGTCGTAGTACGACGGTCGATTCGAGAGTGGAAGGTGAATCCAGCGCAAAAAAGAGGACCCCGTGGAGTCCCCTTGGCGCAAAAGCCTTACTTATTTCCTGCTAATCCGCGGGCGAACGCTTCAGCCAGTCGATAATGAGCATCACGCTCAGTATCACGAGCACTCTTTTCTTGTTCAAGGTCTGTTTGAAGACGTTTGATGGAATTATCTCGTACCACCATGAAGTCCTTATACATTTTGATGTCGTCCTCGAGAATCGAAGTCTTGTTTTCGAGCTTATGAACCTCTCCATTAAGCTTAACGTTCTCAACTGCAACTGACCTCTCCATGCGCTCGAGAAAATCAATCCTCGCTTGCATTGTAACCCTGGATGTCTGTCGCTTCCGACTTCCCGCCATTTTTGCTGACATTGGTTTCTCCTTTCAAGAGAGAAACTATAATATCACGTATAGTGGAAACGTCAATTTACCACCCCCCCCCCTCACTCCCTCTTC
>Ga0163150_10000292_pt1 | contig 93521 bp, 77 predicted proteins | sample OliLakLV19P2IB_FD_148628 | JGI IMG/M metagenome (GOLD analysis project Ga0163150, IMG submission 148628) | Freshwater microbial mat bacterial communities from Lake Vanda, McMurdo Dry Valleys, Antarctica - Oligotrophic Lake LV.19.P2.IB | ecosystem: Environmental > Aquatic > Freshwater > Lake >...
ACCTCGCCGTGCCGTACGCATACGCCGAGCTCGGCGTATGCGTACGGCACGGCGAGGTAGGATTCCTGCACAGCAGCGTCGAGCAGGTTCCGGCCCTGCAGTTCCTGCCAGGGCGCGAGCGCCGCCTCGTACTGCTTCGCCGCCGCGTCCGCCCAGCCGGCGCCGAGCAGGGCCTTGCTCGACTGCGGGCCGGAGAGCCGGACGCGCTCGAGAGCGAGGCGCGCCGCCGCAGGCTCGCCCGCCTGAAGTTTCGCGTAGCCGATCGCGAGGTTGGCCTTGTCGCGCAATGCCATGAGTTCGGGCCACTTCGTCTCGAGCTGGCCGACCGCGTCGAGCAACGCCAGCCCGCGCGCGCCCTCGCCCGCCCGCACCAGCGCAACGCCGAGGTTGAACTGCCCGTAGGCGAGCCAGTAACGCGGACCCTGCCAGTTGGACAGCTCGGCGATCGCCTGGTCGTACCGCTGGCGGTGCAGCAGGCCCTGCGCGATCAGCAGGCGTCGCTCGGCTTCCATGTCCTCGACCAGCGTGCCGCCTCCCTGGCGCAGCGCTCGATCCGACTCCTCGTACAGGCCCGCGGCATAGAGCACCTTGCCGAGGTAGAACCATGACCGGTCGCGAACCTCCGGCGGCGTCGACGGGTCAGCGAGCAACCGCTCGAAGATCTCGCGCGCCTCGCGGTGCTGGCCGAGCGAAAGATACAGCCCGCCGCGCAGCAACTCCGCGTCGCGCGCGTGCGCGGCCAGCCGGCCCTGGTCGCGATAGGCGGCGAGCCGGACCAGCGCATCGAAATGGTCGTTCTGGTAGAGATGGAACAGGACATCGCCGTAATGCAGGTCCTGCACCTTCACCGCGGGCAGGCCGGGAATAGCCTCCTGCTCGACGACCGGTGCGGCGTCGGCGAATGGCGCGAGCGCCGCGAGGATGAGTACCCTGCCCAGCACCGCGCCTACTCCCAGACGCGGACCGCGAATTCGGGCTGCAGCTTCGACACCGTGTCGGTGATTCGCAGCTCCACGTACTTGGCACCGACGCCCTTCTCCACCTTGAGCGTGGTGCCGCGCTTGTAGTCGCGCTCGTGCGGGCCCTGGCCCGTGAAGAATGCCGTGACCTCGTGCTCGCCGGCCTTCAGGTTGCCGAGCCACAGTCGCTGCACGCCGCCGCGCTTCAGGGCCTCCTGCTCGCGCTCGGTGTAGAGGTAGTTCGCGACTTCCTTGTCATCCACCTTGAGCTGCACGGAATCGACCGCGAAGAAAGTGCCGACGTCCATGGATACGAACACGGCCACCTGGGTGCTGGCGGGAAACAGCAGGTCTTCTTCCAGCATGAAGAGGTCGCGGTTGAGGTCGACGACCTCGCGACGCAGCGACTGGACCTCGGCGTCCAGCATCGAGCGGTCTTCGGACGCCACAGTCGCCGCGGCTTCGTCGCCGAGGGCCGGCATTGATGCGGCAGCGGCCGCCAGGAAAAAGGTGATGAACGCGGTCTTCATGTTCGCTCCCGCTTATTCGTCGATCAGGTCGCGGAGGTTGACCAGCAACCCGCCTTCGTCGCGCTCATCGAGCGCGGTGTGCCGCGAGCGGATCGCGCCATGCCGGTCGATCAGCACGATCAGCGGCAGGTCGTCAGCACGATAGGTCCGGCTGACGTCCTTGCCGGTGTCGATCAGCACCGGGAAGCCGATGCCCGCCGCGCCCGCAAGCGCCTGCGCGCGTGCCGGCTCGGTATCGAGGTTCACGCCGAGCACCGTGAGCCCGACGCCCCCGTAGGTGCGGCGCAGGCGTTCGAAACGCTCGAGCTCGCGCCGGCAATCGCCGCACCAGCTCGCCCAGAAAACCAGCGCGACGACTTCGCCGCGGTACTCCGACAACCGGTAATTGCTGCCTGCGGTCGAGGCGAGCGCGAAATCCGGGGCGGTCGGGCCTTCAGCGGCGAGGGCCGCACCGGACCCGAACGCGGCCAGGGCCGCCGCGAGGACGAGGCGCGCCGCGGCGCCGTGGCGACGAGGGCGAGCAACCATGGTGAACCCCGCGTGACGTAACGCCGGCCAGCCCGGCTCGGGATATGTTTACTTAACGGGGGCCGACGATCTCGGCGCACGTCACACTATGGTCCAATCGTGCCGCTGACGATCGGGTTGAAGGCGATGAGGCTGTCTTGCAATGTCGCCGATCCGAGGCCGTGGCCCGGGAAGAGCGTCGAGAACTGCCCCTGCTCGCCGTGCAGGGCGAGGTAGTTCAGGACCACGCTCTCCACCAGCAGGTTGACGTTGTTGGCGGCCGGCGTGCTCGCCGTTTCCACCGAGCCGTCGTTCTTGAACCAGCCGATCTGCTGGTGTTGCTCCGGCGGACGGCTGTCGCCCGAATAGAGCTGCGGCCGCGATCCTCTCGGGTCATAAACCAGGAAGAACGAGGCGGCGGTCTGCTGGTTGTCGCTCGACCAGTCGAACTTGCCGCGCCCATCGGCACTGTTGTCGACCACGCCGTCGGCGTTGAGCGAGCCGTCGCTGAACACGTAGAGCATGAGCGGCACGCCGCGGCGGGCGGCGTATTCCAGGCACGCACCCATGCAGCGGCCCGCGCGCAGGTCGCGGATCTCGCCGGTTGCGCGTCCCTGGCCGTGGTAATCGTAGCCGCCCATCTCGATCGTGCCGGCGCCGGCATAACCGTTGATGACCAGCTTCATGACTGCCGCGGTCTTGCGGAATTCACCGTCATTGTCGAACTCGGCCTGCGTGAAGACGCCGGCCGGGCCGACGATGTCGGGGTCGAGTTCGGGGTTGAGTTCGCTCGGGTCTCCAAACCGGTCCGCGAGATCCGCCGCCTTGACGTAGTTGCAGCGCACCAGGTCCTTGATGAGGGCGTCGCGCGTGATGCCGGTGCTGACGTGCGTGAGCTTGTCGTCGGACAGCCGCTGGATGGATTCCATGACGCGCACCGCGTCGGACTGGTCGAGCAGTCCCACGAGCTTGCCCGTGTCCACGAGGCCCGTGACGTCGCTCGTGCGGTCCACCTTGGTCGGCCGCACCGACGGGTCGATGAGCATGGCCGGCGCCATTGAGTTGCCGCCGGATTCCGAGCTCTCCGAACCGATCAGCGTCAGGAGCGAGCCGTCCGCGCCGGCGCGATTGATGCCGTACATCGGATTGTGCGGGTTGTTGCCCGTGTCATTCTCGGAGCGCGCCGGGATCACGGCGCCGTTGATCGCAGCAGCGGTCGTGATGCTGACGCGCTCGAGGATGCCGCGCACAAAGGCGCTGTCGAGATGGAACAGCAGGCCGAGACGGCGCTCGATGAAGTCGTTGGTCGCGCTGGCGGCGTTCGGCGCATTGGGGACCATGTCGCCGGGCAGGCCCTGCCGGCCGTAGGCCGCGACGGAGAGGAAATCCTCCTGGCCGTCCTGCCCGCCCGCCAGCACGTTGGAGCCGACCATGTTGGCGCCCCCGGCGAGGTCGATGCAGATGAACGGGATCTTCCCCGCGCCCTGTACGGCGATGCCGCAGCTCGCCTTCAACGCCTCGAGGTCCGGCGACAGCGCCGCATAGGCCGCACGCGGGTTGGCGAACAGGCTGAATACCGTGGGCGCGAACACGCTGGCCGCCCCGGCGACGAAGCCCTGGGACACGAACTGCCGGCGCGTGACTGGCCGCGGGTGGTCCGGCTGGGGAACCGGGGCGTCGGGATGCAGGGCGCCGCGGCGCGATTTTCTCTTCATGTGGGCAGACACCTCATTGCAGCAGCGTGCTGGCGCTGCCGATGACGGCCGAGCAGGCCGCTTTGACGACGACTTCCGTGCGGTCGCCCGCGCAGCTGCCGCCGCAGGCCGTCAACCGGCCGATCAATGCATTCACCTCGGCCTCGATTTCGGCGGCGTCCGGCTGCGTCGCGAGCCCGGTGCCGACCGCACGCGCGATTAGCGGGCCGGTGATCTGGGTCGGCGTGCCGAAAGCGGTCGCGGCCGGGGCGCTGAAGTTGAAGCCCGGGAAATAGGCGGCGCGGGCGCCGGTGTCGTTGACCAGCTCGTTGCAGTACTCGATCGCGAGCTGTGCCGCACCGACCTGGTGCGAGGACAGGAAGCCCTCGATGTTCTCGACGGTCGGCAGCTGCTGGCGCACGCGGTTGTAGGTTTCGGCGACGTTGACGTTGTTGGTCGGCACGCCGGTCATGACGGACATCGAGGCCGAGATCTCCTCGAAGTTGCGCAGGCCGATCTCCGGCGCCGGGTCGGCATCGGGCGGCGGCGGCAGCGGCGCAGGCGCCGGCTCGACGAACGGATTGCTGTGCGTGTCGATCCGCTCGAAGCTCAGGAAGAACTCGTCCGCGGACGGGCCCTTGTCGAGCGCCACGACCGTGCCGATGTCCGAGAGGCCGAAGCCCGCGACAGGCTCGTAGACGGCAGCCGTGACCGTGCGGTCGAGTGGCGCATAGGCCTGACCGACGCGGGCTTCCGCGCCGTTGATGCCGATGCGCACGCCGCTGATGCGCAGCTGGTCGGGGTCCTGGCTGCCGTCGAGGCTGATGAACGCCGGCTCGCTGAACAGGTACGAATAGCTGTCGAACTGGCTGGCCTCGAACATCACGTAGCTGTCCGGGACGTCGATCAGGTGCTCGACCGAGAACAGCAGAAAGAAGCGCTCGCCCACGCCTGCCTCGAAGTTCTGCGTGATCTGCGCCTGGTTGAGCACGCGGTTGTGGATCGCGACCATGCGGATCACGCCCTGCCAGGTACGGTCGTTGGAGACCTCATTGCCGAGCACGAGCGCGAAGGTGTCGTTCCAGTCGGTGAACAGGCCCGCCGGCGTCGGGTCCGCCTGCGTCGTGAGCGTGCCGTTTACATAGATGCGGCGGCCGTCGACCGCGCTGTAGGTCGCGGTGACGTGCTGTAGCGTCGCCTGCAGCACCTCGTCCGCGGCGGGCGTCGAAAGTGCGGGCTGGCCATTCGCGTCAGTGGTCGTCGCGCGGCTGAAGAAGTCGTAGTTGTACATCGTCTGGCCCAGCGTGAAGTTGCGGGCCGTCGTGCCGCCGGAGTAGCTGACGATGTGCGCCATCTCCTGCACCACGTTGGCGGGCGCCACCCAGGCCTCGATCGTGTACTCGCCGGTCGCCTTGATGAGGTCGTGGAGCTTGCGGCTCGAAGCGGTCGTGCCCTGGGCCTTGCCGCCGCGCAGGTCGATGCCCCAGCCGCCGACCCAGGTCGCGGCCCCTGACATGGTCAGGTTGGCGGCGGGCTCGACGCCCGAGGTGTCGTAGGCGACGGTACCCGTGCCGGTCTTGAACTCGTACAGCGCGATCGCCGCATTGTCGTAGCGCGTTCCGCCGCTTGCGACGGTGCCGTCATAGAGGGTCAGCGCCTTCGAGATCACCAGGTCCGGGTCGACCTGCGTGAGCGGCACGCCATTGGAGAAGTCCTGGATCGCGGCCAGCATGACATTCGCCGCAGTGCCGCAATCCGTCCAGCAGTTGTGGAACTCGTCGCGCAGCCGCACGACCAGGCGCGACTGTGCCGGGGTATCCAGGTTAATCCTTGCTCGTACCGCCGCGTAGGCCACATCGATGTCGGCCTCCGCGAAGAACGGCGACTGCGGCGTGATGGCGCCCGACGAATGGCAGCGTGCGCAGTACTGCTCGACCACCGGGTAGACGGTCGTGGCGAACAGGGCCGAACTCGCCGGGAACGACTTGCTGGAGCCCACGTCCTTGATCGGCGGTGCCTGCAGCGGCGCGCCGCGCGTGCCGCCCAGCGTCTGCCCCGCCCAGTTGCGGATCCAGACCGTGAGCTGGTCGGCGCAGGCGGAATCGGCAGCGAGCCAGCAGTTGTGCCCGCCCGCGACCTTGGTGACTATTTCGGAGGCGGACGGATTCGAGAGGTCGACGACGCTGTTCGCCGCCTCGTAGGCGAGGTTGATGTCGTCGCTGCGCACGAAGCTCGGCATTTGGCCGCCCGTGCCATGGCACTGGCCGCAGCGGTTCGCGGACTGCAGGTTGTCCCAGACGTTCAGTTTGAATGCCTGCACGTCCTGGCTCGCCGGCGGCGGGCCCACGTAGCTGGCGGGCGGCGGCGAAGTGGTCGGCGGATTCTCGCTGGTCGAGGCGCCGCCTCCGCAGCCCGCGAGTGCGAGCGCGGCCAGCACCGGCGTCAGGACGGTGAGGAATCGCGCACGGAAACTGTCGCAGCGGTTCATCGTCGTTCCCTCAGTCGCCCATGCAGTACGTGGCGGCATCGGCAAAGGCCTGCTTCAGCCGGTAGCCGCTACCGCGGAACGAGCTCGCCATCGAGACGAGCTGGCCGCGGTCGGCCGCGTCCTGCGGCGCGCGCAGGCAGACCGTGCGGAACACCTTCTCGACCTGGCAGGACGCGAATCCGTCGCTCGCGCCGAATTCCTCGCCGAGCGACTTGGCGCCGGTCCCGGAACCCGGCAGCGAGGCGTCCCAGCCGAGCAGCGCGTTGTGGCCCACGCGCCAGCGGTTCTCCCAGCGGTCGTTCGGCGTGCGGAAGCCGTACGCGAAGGTCGTGTCGTTGTTGAAGTACTTCGGCTGCACCGCGCCGCCGGTGTACACCAGCCGGCCCTGCGCCTCGTCATAGGTGTAGTACGCGAAGGCCTGCGCCATCGGGTCCATGCCCGCATGGCAGCCGACGCAGTTGTTGAGGAACAGCCGCGCGTCGCCGCCCGGGCTCCTGCTCACGTCCTGGCGGATGAGGTCCGGCGGCCGCGAGGTGTCCTGCACTTCCTCGAGGTCGCGGCACATGTAGTTCATCAGCGTGAACCGGAACATCGCGCGGTTGGTTCCGGCGATGAAAAACGACTGCGCAGCAGCGCGCGTCGTGAGGATCCCCGCCGTCGCGGCAGGCGGCGTGCCGTAGACGCCCGACTGCGTGGTGCGCTGCAGGCCGGTCAGCATGTTCACGCCGCGCGTCTCGATCTGCTCGTAATGGTCGTTGTTCGATGCGGAAACCGCGGGCAGCCCGAGCCCCGCATTGCCGACGTAAAGCACGTCGGACGAGAGCACCTCGTTGAACGGCTGGTCGTCGCGCACCATGCCGATCACAGTCGCCGTGTAGTCATTGAGCGGCGCGAACACTGTCTGCTCGCGGTTGGTCCAGGGCGTGACGAGATTCTTCAGCGTGACCGAGTAGAAGGCCGGGTTATCCATCGCGATGAGCGCGGCGGCATCGGCGCGCCCACCCGCGATCTCGGTTTCCATCTGGCCGAGAACCGTGGCCGAGGGCGGCACGCCCGCGATGCGGTCATGCATGCGCTTGGCCTGCTCGCGCGGCCCCGCATTCGCGGCGGCTGCACATGCAGCGAGCGCCACGACTGCGGCGAAGCGCTTCACGAACTTGTCTGCATCAACTGGCGACCAAAGCATGTACTTGCTCCACTCGCTCGTGGTTTTCCGAAACTGCGCGCGAATATATCGGCGGGTCCCGACCCGGGTAATGTCTCCTAACCGCGACATTCACCCGCGACGCCGGTCAAGGTAGGCTCGATCCGTGACTGGACGTACTGCGTGCAAATGCTTGTATTCAGGGGACACGAACTCGTTTCCGTGCGCCGTGACGCAGTCGCGTGCCTGCATTCTGTCGTGAACTAACACCTGTCGGGACTGGAGTGAATTGAGATGCGTGTCACGAATAAGGCATCGCGGATTCTGTCGCTTGCGGCGATTGCGCTCGCCGGATGTGCCACCGGGCACGACGGCGACGTGAGTATTGGCGGTGGCCAGTCGCCGGATCCCGTGGTGCTCGACATCCCGGTTGCCTATGTAAGGGGCCCGCTGCCCGAGGACCTCACCGATCTCGAGGACCTCGACGTGCGCGAGCTCGAGACGTTTTCCGCGGGCGCGGACGTATGGCTGCGCGACCGCGCGGCTCCCGACGTGCCGGAAACGAACATCACCGAGCGCGTCACGGGCGGCCTCTGGGACGTGCGCGACATCGACGCTTCCTACGATGGCACGAGGATCGTCTTCGCCATGCGCATGCCGCTGATCCCGGGACTCATGGACAGCGAGCAGCCGACCTGGAATCTCTGGGAGTACGACCTCCCGAGCGACACGCTGCGCCGCGTGATCCAGTCCGACATCGTCGCCGAGGAAGGCCACGACATCGCGCCGCGCTACCTGCCGGACGGGCGCATCGTCTTCTCGTCCTCGCGCCAGCGCCAGTCCAAGGCGGTGCTGATCGACGAGGGCAAGCCGCAGTTCTCCGCCGAAGACGAGGACCGCAACGAGCATGCCTTCGTGCTTCACGTCATGAATCCGGATGGCTCCAGCATCCGCCAGATCTCGTTCAACCAGAGCCACGACCTCGATCCGGACGTGCTCGACGACGGGCGCATCGTGTTCAGCCGTTGGGAGAACGCGAGCGGCAGCTCGATCCACCTCTACACGGTGAACCCGGACGGCAGCGGACTCGAGCTGCTCTACGGCGCCAATAGCCACGCGACCGGCACCGGCGGCCCGGTCACGGCACCTGCGATTCCGGGCACGACGGAAGTGCAGTTCCTGCAGCCTCGTACCGGCGAGGACGGCCGCCTGGTCGCACTGCTTAAGCCCTTCCAGGGCACCGACCACGGCGCGGACCCGGTCGCGATCGACACCGCGGCGTTCGTCGAGATCGGCCAGGCAAACCTCGCGAACGCGGGCCTGCAGGGCCCGGCGCAGGAGCGGCTCGCCATCAGCGACGTGCGTACCGACCCCGGCCTCTCGCCCGGAGGGCGCTATTCGTCGGTGTTCCCGCTGCGCGACGGCACCGGCCGCCTGCTCACGACCTGGACTATGTGCCGGCTCAACGACGCCGCCGGACGCACCCTTCCCTGCACTGCGGAGAACCTGGCGGACGCCACGCTGGTGCCCGCACCTCCTTTATATGGTGTATGGCTCTACGATCCGCGCGACCAGACCCAGCGTCCGGTGCTGCAGCCGGTCGAAGGCATCCGCTACACCGAGGTCATCTCGCTGGCGCCGCGCTTGGTGCTGCCGGCCACGATCCTCGACGCGGTCCCGGGAATCGACTACGACGCGCTCCTCGCCTCCGAGAACGTCGGCATCCTGGACATCCGCAGCGTCTACGACTTCGACGGCGCCGACCTCGCCCCGGGCGGCTACGCCTCGCTGATCGATCCGGTGCAGACCACGGCCGACGAGCGCCCGGCGCGCTTCGTGCGCATCGAGAAGGCGGTCGGCCTGCCGGACGACGAGGTACGCGACTTCCGCGGCAGCGCATTCGGCGTCGCGGGCGGCTTCATGCGCGAGATCCTCGGCTACGCGCCGGTCGAGCCGGACGGATCGGTGCGCATCAAGGTTCCCGCGGGCGTGCCCTTCGGCGTCACGGTGCTGGACGTCAACGGCCGGCGCACCTCGCCGCGCCACCTCAACTGGCTGCAGTTGCGCGCGGGCGAAGTGCTGACCTGCAACGGTTGCCACATCCCCGCGGGCGCGCAACCCGGCGGCCTGCCTGCCATATCGCACGGACGCCGCGAGTTGTTCGTCGCGGTCAACGCCGGCGCCGCGACGACGGGCCAGCCGTTCCCGAATTCCAACCCTGCGATCTTCGCGGACCAGGGCGAAACGATGGGCGAGGCGCGCGCACGCGTGTCCTGCCAGACCGACTGCGCAGCGCTGCTTCCCTCCGTCGACATGGTCTACGACGACGTCTGGACCGACCCGATCGCCTCGGGCCGCGCGCCCGATGCGCCGTTCGCATACCGCTACGCCCAGCTCACGACCCCGGCGCCGACCTCGGCAACCTGCCAGTCCGCCTGGTCCTCGTTGTGCCGCATCACGATCCACTACCCGAACCACATCCATCCGCTGTGGGAGGCGCCGCGCCAGGTGTTCGACGCCCTGGGCGCCCTGGTGCAGGACAACACCTGCACCAGCTGCCACACGCCGACGGACGCCATGGGCGCGCTGCGCGTGCCCGCGAGCCAGCTCGATCTCTCCGGCGGGCCGTCGCCGGACGAGGCGGACCACCTCGTCTCGTACCGCGAGCTGTTGTTCGGGGATAATGCGCAGGAGCTCAACATGGGCGCGCTCCAGGACATCCTGGTCCCGGGACCGCCGGACCCGGTGACCGGCATGCCGACGCTGGTGCCGGTACCGGTCGCTGCTTCGATGAGCGGCGGCGGCGCGCGTGCATCGGTCACATTCTTCGGCCGGTTCGACGCGGGTGGCACGCATGCGGGCTGGCTGACAACTGCGGAACTGCGACTGATTGCCGAGTGGCTGGATATCGGCGGCCAGTACTATAACGATCCATTCGTGGCGCCGATCAACTGAGGAAACTATGCCGCGGCTCGCGGCCTGCGGGCTGCTCATACTGCTGACACTGACGATGCCGGCCTGGGCCGAAGGCCCGACGGTCACCGTCGCCGATCCCTACCTCGAGATGCGCTCGGGTCCCGGGCGCGGCTTTCCGGTGTTCCACGTCGTCGAGCGCGGTGAGTCGGTGCGCGTCGACACGCGCCGCACCGACTGGTTCCAGGTGGTCGACGCCGACGGCCGCGAGGGCTGGGTAAACCGCGAGCAGATGGCGCAGACCCTGCTTCCTGTGGGTGAGAAGCTCCCGATCGACGACCCGGCGCGCGAGGATTTCGGCTCGCATCGCCGCGAGGTCGGACTGCTGCTCGGGGATTACGGCGGCGCCAATGTCGTGACAGTCTATGGCGCTTACGCCTTCAATGAGCACCTCGCCGCCGAGCTGGCGTTCGGGCACGTGCTCGGGGATTTCTCCGACGGCCAGTACGCAACGCTCGGCGTGACGCACGTACCTGTCCCTGAGTGGCGCATCCAGCCTTTCCTGTCGATCGGTACCGGCGTGATACGCATCCGCCCGGAAGGCACTTTGGTCGGGACGGAGGACAGGACGGACCAGGTCGCCTACGCAGGCATCGGCGTACGCGCGTACATCGCGCGCCGCTTCATGGTGCGCGGCGAATTCAAGGAGTACGTGGTCTTCACAGACCGCGACGAGAACGAGGAAGAAACGGAATGGAAAGTCGGCTTCGCATTTTTCTTTTGAGCCTCGCGCTCCTGGCGACGGGCTGCTCGAGCATGCCCTGGCGCAAGGGCGACGCCGAGGCCGAGCCCCCGCCGCCGCCCGAGAGCGCGGGGACGCCGGTCGTGATCGACCCGCAGGTCGAGCGGCGCGAGATCAAGGCTGCAAGGATCGACACCGAGAACTGGGAGGCCGGGCCTTACGTCGGCTCGCTCTCGGTCGAGGACTTCGAGGTCAACGTGGTCTACGGCGCCCGCTTCGCCTACCACCTGAGCGAGGATTTCTTCGCCGAAGCGATTGCGGGCACCAGCGACGCGGGACTTTCGAGCTACGAGCGCCTGTCCGGCGGTGCGCCTCTTTTGACCGACAGTGAGAGGCAATTCACTTATTACAGCCTCGGATTCGGCTGGAATGCACTGCCGGGCGAGATATTCCTCGGCGGTAGGCGTGCCTACAACAGCTCCGTTTACCTGACGCTCGGCGCGGGCAGCACGCAGTTCGCCGGTGCCGACCGCTTCACGATCACCCTGGGCGCAGGAGCCCGGGTGCTGTTCAGGGACTGGCTCGCCATGCACCTGACGATCCGCGATTTCGTCATGGACGTCGACGTGCTGGGAGCGAACAAATCGACGCACAATTACGAAGCGACGCTGGGCCTCACGGCGTTCTTCTGAGGAGTCAGCATGAAGACCAAGTCCGGATTCCAGGTTGCCGCACTGCTCGCCGCGCTCGCCGCATTCGCCTGGCCGGCGGCGGCGACGGACGGCCCGGTGCCTGCGCCCGCCTTCACGCTCGCGAGCCGCGCGGGCGGCGAGGTCTCGCTTGCAGACCTCAAGGGCCAGGTTGTCATGATCAATTTCTGGGCGAGCTGGTGCGGGCCCTGCCGCAAGGAATTCCCGGCACTCGACCAGATCTACGCGAAGTACAAGCCGATGGGCTTCACCCTGGTCGCGATCAACGTCGAAAGCGATAAGGCGGACGCGGAGAAGTTCCTCGCCACGACGCCCGCGAGCTTCCCGATCCTGTTCGATCCCGACAACAAGGTGAGCGGCAGCTACGGCGTGAGCGCGATGCCGACCACCGTGCTGGTTGATCGCCAGGGCCGGGTGCGCTGGCTGCATCGCGCCTACAAGCCGGGCGACGAGGCCAAGTACATCGAGCAGATCCGCGCCGCGCTCAGGGAAAAGGCATGAGAGCGGCCCGCAGCGCCGCCCTGCTGCTGCTCGCCGCCGCGGCCTGCGGCTGCTCGCGCGTCGAGCCCTGGGTGAAGCCCTACGAGCGCGAGAATATCGCCGACCCGATCATGGCCTGGGACCGCGACCCGGTCTCCTCGTCCTACATACGCCACGTGTACGAGGCGCGCGAAGGCGCGCGCGGGGCCCTGGGCGCGAGCGGCGGGGGCTGCGGGTGCAACTGATCCGCGCCACCATCATTACGCTCGCGCTGCTGCCGCTGCCCGCGGCGGCCGCCGTACTGCCGGACGACCGTGCCGACCTGATGTACCACTACTACGACGGCGGCGGCGTCACGATCGACGGCCCATCGGTCCTGGTGCGCAAGAAGTTCGCGGAGAAGTACGCGGCCAGTGCCAGCTACTACGTGGACATGATCTCCTCGGCCTCGATCGACGTGATCACGACGGCGAGCCCGTACACGGAGGAGCGCACGCAGTACGGCGTCGGCTTCGAGTACCTGCGCAACAAGGTGACCTACTCGGCGACGTTCAGCAATTCGAGCGAGAACGACTACGAGGCGGACACCGCGACCCTCGCGATCAGCCAGGACATGTTCGGCGACCTCACGAGCGTGTCACTATTCTTCACGCGCGGCTGGGACGACGTCACCCGGCGTGGCGATGCGACCTTTGCCGACGAGATCGACCGCCGGATCTACGGCGTCGACATCTCGCAGGTCGCGACCAAGAACATGGTCCTCGGCCTGTCCTATGAGACGATCACCGAGGAGGGATTCCTCAACAATCCCTACCGCCAGGTGCGCTACGTCGACCCGGACGCGGCGGTCGGATACTCCTTCGAGCCGGAGCGCTACCCGCGCACGCGCACGGGCAATGCCCTGTCGCTACGGGCGCGCTACTTCCTCCCGTATCGTGCGGCGATCCAGGGCGATTACCGCTTCTACACCGACACCTGGGACATCCTCGCTCACACCGCGGAGGTCTCCTATACGCACCCGCTCGACGAGGAATGGACCTTCGACGTCCGCTACCGCTTCTATACGCAGGACGCCGCCGAGTTCTACTCGGACCTGTTCCCGCGATCGGATTTCCAGAACTTCCTCGCCCGCGACAAGGAACTCTCGGCGATGACGAGCCACACGCTCGGCTTCGGCGTCGCCTATGAGTTCAAGTCGCCCAGGATGTCGTTCCTCAGCCGTTCGTCGCTGAGCCTGCGCTACGACCGCATGCGCTTCGAGTACGACGACTTCCGCGACATCAGCACCACCGGCTTCGCCCCGGGCACCGAGCCCTTCTACTCCTTCGACGCGGACGTCATCCGCTTCTTCTTCTCCGGCTGGTTCTAGGGCGGCGCCAGTCCCTTCGAGTAGAGCACCTTCCCCTCCGCGGTCACCACCACGGCATCCACATCCGGCTGCGACTCTGCCAGTGCGAGGCCGCGCTCCGGTCCCATGATGAACACGCTCTTCGTGAGTCCCTCGGCGAGCGTCGAGGTCGGGGCGATCACGGTCACGCTGCGCACCCCGTGCGGGCTCTTCCCGGTCTTCGGGTCGATGATGTGGTGGAAGCGCACGCCGTCCTCATCGAAGAAGCGCTCGTAGTCGCCGGAGGTCGAGATCGCCGCGTCCTCGATCGGGATGCGGGCAATCACGCGCGCGCGGTCGTCCGGGTGCCGGATGCCGACCATCCACGGTCGCCCGCGCCGGTCGCCGAGCATGCGGCTGTCCCCGCCCGCGGTGACCGTCGCATGGGCGATCCCGCGCGCCGCGAGGATCGCGATCGCGGAATCCACCGCGTGCCCCTTGGCAATCCCGCCGAGGTCGATGCGCACGCCCGGCCTCAGGAAGCGGACCGTCGAGGCATCGAGGTCCACGACCACGTGACGCCAGTTGATTGCCGGCAGGGCAGCCTGGATCTCCGCCTCGGTCGGGTGCTTGCGGCCGCGATAATCGTAGAGATAGCCGACGCTCGCATAGGTGATGTCGAAGGCGCCGCCGGAGAGCTCCGAGAACTCCAGCGCCAGGACGATCAGGCGGGCGAGTTCCGGCTCCACCTGCACCGGTCCAGTCGCGGCATCGCGATTGACCTCCGAGAGCTGGCTCTCGGGCTTGTACACCGACATCAACGCGTCGATGCGGTGCATCTCGGCGATCACTGCGTCGATCGCCGCCGTCGCCGCGGCAGGATCCTCGTGCCAGACCTCGACGGCGATGCGCGTGCCCATGATCGCCTCTTCCCGCGACTGCCATTCGGCGTGCGCGACGGCGCTTCCGGCAACGAGCAGGGTGACCGCGAGCAGGATTCGGCGCATCATGGCGGCCCAGTTTGGACGAAGAATCGATCGTCGCACAACGGCTACACTTGGCCCACGCCCGCCGTCCTCGGAACCTGTCACCCTGCGTGCGGTCTGTGCGGTTGGGCACTGAACAGGAATGACGTAATGAATCTGCTCTCGAAGACCCTTGGCGCGCTGGCCGCGGCGAGCCTCCTTTCCCTGCCGGCCCAGGCCGAGACAGCCGAGGAAGCGACGATCAACAAGGCGCTGACGGTGCTGCGCGACCTGCAAGCCATCCCGGACACGAAGATCCCGGACCTGCTGATGTCCAAGGCCGAGGGGCTCGTCATCCTGCCGGCCAACGTGAAGGTCGGGCTCATCTTCGGCGCGCGCTTCGGCAACGGCGTGATGCTGGTGCGGAACGAGGACCGCAGCTGGAGCAATCCCGTATTCGTATCGACCGGCGGCGGCAGCTGGGGATTCCAGGCCGGCGGCCAGGTTTCCGACATCGTGCTCGTCTTCACGACCCGTGAAAGCGTCGAGGGCATCACCGACGGCAAGCTGACACTCGGCGCCGATGCATCCGTTGCCGCCGGCCCGGTCGGCCGCACGGCGATGGCCGGAACCAGCGTCACCTTCGACGCCGAGGTCTACGCCTACGCCAAGTCGCAGGGATTGTTCGCCGGCGTCTCGCTCGAAGGCAACGGCATCTTCATCGCCAAGAAGGCAAACCGGCGTTTCCACGGCGACGACAGCGCGGCCAAAATCCTTGCCAGCCGGACGCCCGCTCCCCCGCCGGCTCCGGAGCTCGTCGCCGCAGTGACGAAACTGACCACGGGCGCGGCCCCGGCAGTCGCCAGCGAGCAGGCCGCGGAACCGGCGCAGCCCACGGCAGCGCCAGCCGAGGCCAAGACCTATCCCCTGCCGGATCCCGAGCCGGGCGCGGAACCGCCCGGCACCTGACCAGGTCGCGGCCCGAGGCCGGCAGCGCAGGCGACGCCTGCCCCGCCATGCACAAGCTCAAGTCCGACTTCTTCGGCACGGTGTGGCGCGGCGAGGCCGGGGACCGCGAGTTCGTCATGCGCGACACCGGCGGCGCGCGCTGGTGGTCAGCCTGGCTTGCGCGCGCCCTGTGCCGCCGGGAAGCGCGCGCCCTCGCCCGCCTCGACGGCCTGCCGGGCACGCCACGCCTGCTCGACACCGAACGGCGGACCCTGCGCCGCGAATGGATCGAGGGCCGGCCCATGCAGCTCGCGCGTCCGCAGGACCCGGCGTACTTTCGCGCGGCCCGCGCCCTGCTCGCCCGCCTGCACCGGCGCGGCATTGCGCATAACGACCTGGCCAAGGAACCCAACTGGCTCGTGACGCCGGACGGGCGGCCGGCGCTGGTCGATTTCCAGCTCGCGCTGGTCGCGCCGCGTCGCGGCCGCCTGTTCCGGATCCTGGGCCGCGAGGATATCCGCCACCTGCTCAAGCACAAGCGCAGCTACTGCCCCGAACGCCTCACCGCGCGCGAGCGGCGCATGCTTGCGACGCCTTCCGCCCTGTCGCGCACCTGGATGGCAACCGGGAAACCCGCCTATGTTTTCGTCACTCGCCGAATCCTTGGCTGGTCCGACCGCGAAGGCGCGGGTGACCGGCGATTCTAGTATCGTGTGCCGATGGCGATCTCGAACGAGCACAACCTGAACGCGCCGCTCCCGACGGCAACGCCCTGGGGAATCCGGGTGCGGCTGCGCGCACGCGATCCCTTCACACGCCTGGTCGGCGCCGACTGGCAGAAGCTGCACTGGTTCGCCAGCGAACTCGAGCGCGACGAGGCGCTCGCCGACATGGCCGCCCGTCATCCCTATTCGCGGCGTGGTGACGAGCCTGCGGCCGTCTACGAGCGGGTGTCGCAGGACGCCCGGCGCTGAGGTTCCTCAGCGGATCCGGCCGAGCAGCAGGTAGAAAGACCGTTCACCGCCTTCTCCGAAGCCCGCGGCGAGGTAGATCGGCCCCAGGAACGTGTCGAAACCCAGGAAGGCCGAACCGTTGAAGAGCGCCGAATCGAAGCCCATTTCGCCGCGCTCCTGCCAGACGTTGCCGAGCTCGAGGGAAGCTCCGAGGTAGGTCGGCACGTCGAACAGTCCATCCTGCCCGCTGCCGATGCGCCGGTAATAGAGCCCGCGCACGATGCCGAACTGGGGTCCGCTGATCTCGTCCGGCGAAAGTCCAGAGAGGTCGAAGAGCCCGCCCAGCGTGTAGAAATCCTGCACCTGGTCGATGGGACCGGACACGTGCGCGCCGCCCGCCGCGGAGAGGATCAGGGTATTGCGGCCGCGGGAGCGCGCGTGCGTCCAGTCCAGCGACACGCGTTGGGCATCTGCCTCCGCGCCGAGGCTCTCGCGCGCCGCGTTCCATTGCAGCGTGAACAACTCGCCGTCGCGCGGGAAGAATACATCGTTGAGCAGGTCCACCGAGAAACGCGCCATCAGTTCGCCGCGATCGAAGCGCGTACGCGGCGGCAGGTCCGGGTCGTCCGGGTCGCCGACCAGCAGGTGACGGTTACCCTCGCCCAGGATCACGCCCGCGCGTGCCTCACCCCAGCTGCCGAACTCGCGCCCGAAATCGAAGGCGGCCTCCCGGTTCTGCACGCGGTAGGACGCCAGCCGACTGTCGCCCTCGAAGATGTCGAAGGTCTGCCGTTCGACGAGCAGGCGCGGCACCACGAACCAGTCCGAGCCATAGCCGATCGGCTGGTAGAACTCGGTGCGGAACAGGGGATTCGCGCCGACCTGCAGGTCGGTCTGCCACTCGGCGCCATAGCGGTTGACCTCGGTGACCTGAGCGCGCACACCGGCGCTGAAGCTGTTGCCGCCTTCGAAGTCGTCCTGCAGTTCGAGGCCGAAGCGCAGGAAGTTCGGGCCCCAGCTCTTGCGGCGCGCGCTGACTTCGAGCCCGGTCAGCACGCCCTCGTGGACCAGCCGGTAGTCGAGCGCCTCGAAGTTGTCGCTGCCGTAGAAATGCGAGAGTCGCTGATCGAGCGCCACGGGATCGAGCGGCTGGCCGATCACCGGCCCGAGCTCGGCCTGGATCCGCTCGCTGTAGCGCTCGGACCGATCGTCGGTGCGCACGAAATGCACAACCGGCCGCTGCGGCTCGATTCCGCGCGCCACCAGGTACGCGCGCCAGGGCTCCTCGGCCAGCCCGAGGCGCGCGAGCTGCCCAGCGCTCGCGCGCGTGGCGTCGAGCCCGAGTTCGATCGTCCGCACGGCCGCTCCGAAGTCAGTCGACTGCAGGGTTCCGAGGTCGGGCAGGATCAGGACGTCGTCCGCGGACAGCAGCGCACGCTGCCGCCCGGTCTCGCGCCGCATCATGATCGTGATGGCCTGGTTCGAGACCGCGAGTGCGGAGGTCAGCTCGCGTCGCGGGACCGGCTGAAATCCGACGTCCACCGCGATCACGATGTCGACGCCCATCGCCTTGCCGACGTCGACCGGCAGGTTTTCCACGATGCCGCCATCCACCAACAGCCGTCCGTCGATCTCGACCGGCGCGAACACGCCCGGCGCCGACATGCTGGCGCGCATCGTGGAGGTGAGGTCGCCGCGGTCGAGCACGACTCGCGCGCCCGTCTCCAAGTCGGCCGCGACCGCACGGAACGGCGTGGGCAAATCGTCGAAGTCCTCCACCGCGGCGACCGGCATCGTCTCGATGCGCAGCGCCTGGGTCAGTCGCTGGCCCTGGATCAGGCCGCGCGGCACGCGGAAACTTCCGCCATGGAGGCCGAGCGGGAAGCGCACGAGGAACTCACGGTCGTCCTGCTTGCGGCGGTAGTTGAGCGTGTTGCGCGCCGGGCGGTCGCGGAAAACCGCGCTCCAGTCGATGCCGCGCATCAGCGCATCGATCTCCGCGGCGGTCATGCCCGAGGCGTACAGCCCGCCGACCACTGCGCCCATGCTGGTGCCCGCGATGGCGTCCACCGGGATGCGCAACTCCTCGAGCGCCTGCAGCACGCCAACGTGGGCAAGCCCACGCGCACCGCCGCCGGACAGCACGAGCCCGACACGCGGCCGGGGCGCTTCAGCGGCCGATTCCTGTGCCGCCACCGGGCCCACCGGCAAAGTCGCCAGCAGCCAGAGGAGCGGCGTCGCAAGTCGGAACGTCGGGAGGCTCATCGGGTCGGTGGAATGGTAGCACGCGGCCACCAGCCGGCCGTTCGCGGGAATCTATAATGAATCGCATGACCTCGAAGCGTTTCGCATGCCGGGGAATTGCCCTGGCGGGATTCCTGTTCGCCGCGGCGGCGCCGGGGGCGACGCTCGAGGAGGTGATCGTGACGGCCACGCGCAGCACCATGCCGCTCGAAAGTTATGCCGGCAGCGTAACGCGCATCGACGCGGATGCCGTCGGGCTCGCGGGCGCGACGCACGCCTCGGAACTCGTCAACCGGGCTGCCGGGGCGATGATCCAGCGCGGCAGCGGCGAGGAGTCGCTGACGGCGCTGCGCTCGCCGGTCCTGACCGGCGCCGGTGCCTGCGGCGCGGTGCTCGTGCTCGAAGACTCTATCCCGATTCGGCCTGTCGGCACCTGCAACGTCAATGAGCTGTTCGAGGTGAACTTCGAGCAGGCGGCGGCCATCGAGGTGCTGCGCGGACCGGCCAGCGTGCTGTACGGCTCGAGCGCAGTGCACGGCATCATCAATATCATCCCGCCCCGGCCGGACGAAATTCCGGCCTTCGGCGCCGCGGCCGAGTACGGCAGCGATGCCTGGCGCCGGCTGCGGCTCGCGGCGTCGCACGAGGAGGACCGTCGCGGGATCGGCGTCGTGATGATCGGAACCGACGACGGCGGCTGGCGCGACGCTTCGGGATTCGAGGAACAGAAGCTGAACGCGATGGCGACGCGGGAACTCGCGGCCGGATCGCTCAGGTTCTCGATTTCGGGCTCGAACCTCGACCAGGAAACGGCGGGCTTCATCCAGGGCGAGGACGCGTATCGCGACCGCGCGCTCGCGCGCTCGAATCCCGACCCGGAGGCCTACCGCGACGCGACTTCCCTGCGCTTCGCCGCGCAGTACCAGGGCGCGACGGGCAATGAGCTTCGTTTTTTCCTGCGCAGCTCGCGCATGGATTTCCTCCAGCACTTCCTGCTCGGCCAGCCGGTCGAGGACAACGGCCAGGACAGCGGCGGCCTCATGTTCATGGCGGCCGGGCGCACGCTCGCGGGCGGCGAGCTGGTCGCGGGCATCGACGCGGAGTTCGCGGCCAGCACCCTGCTCCAGTACCAGTCCGGGCCGACGACCGACGGGTCGCCGCCCGCCAACGCGATCCGGCCGGCCGGCCGGCACTACGACTACGCGGTCGATTCGAACGTGCTCGCGGGCTACGCGAACTGGCGACGCACCCTCGGCGAGCGCGGCTCGCTCGAGGCCGGGCTGCGCCTCGAGCACGCGCGCTACGACTACGACAACCGCATGATCGACGGGAACACCGACGAGAATGGCGTCCCCTGCCCCGGCGGCTGTTTGTATTCGCGGCCAGCCGACCGGTCCGACGATTTCACGAACCTCGCGCCGCGGCTCGCATTCCTGTGGAGCGCGAGCGACAGCGCGACGGCCTACCTGACGCTCGCGCGCGGGTTTCGCGCGCCAGAGGCGACGGAGCTATACCGGCTGCAGCGCCAGCAATCGGTCACGGATCTCGACTCGGAGACGGTCGACGCGGCGGAAGTCGGACTGCGCTGGCGGGCACAGACAGCCTCGCTAGACCTCGCGCTCTTTCACATGGACAAGGACGGCGTGATCCTGCGCGACTCGGCCGGATTCAACATCGGCGGCGGGCGAACGCGGCACCAGGGGCTCGAATATCAGGGCGACTGGGCTTTCCTGGAAGACTGGTCGCTTTCGGCAGTGGGCACCTTTGCGCATCACGAGTACCGCTTCACGGCCCAGGTCGAACAGGGCGAACAAATCACGGCGGGCAACGACATGGATACGGCGCCCCGCGATATCCACGCACTGAGGTTACGCTACGGCCTGCCGCGCCTGGAGGCGGAACTGGAGTGGCTGTGGGTCGGCGCCTACTGGGCGAATGCCGCCAACACGGCGCGTTACGAGGGGCACGACGTCGGCAATCTCAGGATCGCGTTCGAGCCGTTCCAGAACTGGACGGCGACACTGCGCGTCACCAATCTGCTCGATGCCGCTTACGCGGACCGAGCGGACTTCGCCTTTGGCGAATTTCGCTATTTCCCGGGCCGCGGTCGCGCATACTTCCTCGAACTCGGCTGGCGAAAGGACTGAGCCATGCAAATCGGTGCCATGACTGCCACGGCGCTCGTGGGCGCTACGCTCGCCCTGCAGGTTGGCATGGCCGCAACGATGAAAGGTCACGTGGGCTCGCCGATGGGTGCGGCGCTCGTCAACTTCGCGGTCGGGACGATTTTCCTGTTCATCGCCGTCGCGTTCGGGCGTGGCTCGCTGGCAGGGCTCGCGGGAGCCGGGGCTGCGCCGTGGTGGGCCTGGGGCGCAGGCATCCTGGGCGCTCTTTACATTACTTCATCGGCGGCGTTCGGGCCGTCGCTCGGCGGCGCGACATTCCTGGCACTGGTGGTTGCCGGCCAGATGATCACGGCGCTCGCGCTCGACCACTACGGCCTGATGGGCTTCCCGGGGCGACCCCTCGACGCCTGGCGCGTCGCCGGGGCCCTCCTCGTCGTCATCGGCATGATCCTGCTCGCAAGAAATTGAAGGGGACGCACCCCTTCATATTCGTGAAGGGGTGCGTCCCCTTTTATCCTTTCGGCTGCTGCTGCGTGATGCAGTGGATGTTGCCGCCGCCGAGGAGGATTTCGCGCGCGGGCACGCCGAGGATCTTGCGGCGCGAGAACAGTTTCGCGAGCGTCGCCTTCGCCGCGCGGTCGGTGTGTGGATCGAGTAGCGGCATCACGATATGCCGGTTGGCGATATAGAAGTTCACATATGAAGCAGCCAGCCTTTCACCGGCCAGGCGCTGCTTGCAGTCCGGCGAGCGCTCGATGCCCGCCGCCTCGGTTTCGCTCATGTAGAGCGGGCCGGGCTGCAGGAGCTTGTGGATCTTGAGCGCGCGGCCGCGCGCGTCCTTCGCCTTCGCGAGTACCTCGAATGCCGCCCGCGAGATGTCGTACTGCGGGTCGTCCGGCTCGTCACACCAGGTCAGCACGACTTCCCCCGGGCGCACGAAGCAGCAGAGATTGTCCACGTGCCCGTCGGTCTCGTCGTTGAAGACCCCGCGCCCGAGCCAGATGATCTCGCGCACGCCCAGGAAACGTTCAAGCAGGCTTTCGATCTGCGCACGGCGCAGAGTCGGGTTGCGGTTCGGATTGAGCAGGCACTCCTCGGTCGTCAGCAGCGTGCCCTGCCCGTCCACGTGGATCGCGCCGCCTTCGAGGATGAACGGCGCCCGGTAGCGCGGCTTCGATTCGATCTCGAGCACCTTGGCCGCGACCTGGTCGTCGAGTTCCCAGTCCTGGTAGGCTCCGCCCGCCTTTCCGCCCCAGGCGTTGAACATCCAGTCGACTCCGCGTACCCGACCGCGCCGGTCGGCGAGGAAGGTCGGGCCGACGTCGCGCATCCAGGCATCGTTGGAGGAAATCTCGACCACCCGCACGCCAGCCGGCAGCATCGCGCGTGCCGCGGCAAACTTGTCGGCAGACACGCACATCGTCACCGGCTCGCTGCGGGCGATCGCCGCCGCGACGGCCGCGTACGCGCGTTGCGCGGGCCGCGCCTGGTCGCGCCAGTTGTCCGGGCGCTCGGGCCAGAGCATCCAGGCGCCCGCGTGCGGCTCCCACTCCGCGGGCATGCGGAATCCATCTCTGGCGGGCAGCGGCATGGCGGCGATTCTACGCGATGGGGTGATATCATTCGCCCATGAGCGAGAAGATCCAGATTTCCGGCGGAAAGCTGCAGGTCCCGGACCATCCGGTCATCCCCTTCATCGAAGGCGACGGCACCGGCCCCGACATCTGGCGCGCGAGCGTGCGTGTCCTGGATGCGGCGGTGAAGAAAGCCTACGGCGGCAAGCGCCAGATCGAATGGAAGGAGGTGTACGCCGGCGAAAAGGCGAACAAGCTCCTCAACACCTGGCTGCCCGACGAGACCGTCGCCGCCTGCCGCGAGTACCTCGTGTCCATCAAGGGCCCGCTGACGACCCCGATCGGCGGCGGCATCCGCTCGCTGAACGTGGCGCTCCGGCAGATGCTCGACCTGTACGTCTGCCTGCGGCCCGTGCGCTGGTTCCGGGGCGTGCCCTCGCCGGTGCGCGCACCGGAAAAGGTCGACATGGTGATCTTCCGCGAGAACACGGAGGACATCTACGCCGGCATCGAGTTCGAGGCAGGCACGCCCGAGAACGCGAAGTTCCTCGCGTTCATGAAGGAACAGTTCCCGAAGTACTACGGCAAGATCCGCTTCCCCGAATCGAGCGGCATCGGCATCAAGACGGTCTCGCGCGAGGGCACGGAGCGGCTGGTGCGCGCCGCGATCGAGTACGCGGTCGCGAACAGGCGCAGGAGCCTCACCTTCGTGCACAAGGGCAACATCATGAAGTTCACGGAAGGCGCCTTCCGGAACTGGGGTTACGCGCTCGCGGAGAAGGAATTCGCGTCCCAGACCTACACCTGGGACCAGTGGGAGCGTACCCGCGCCGCCAAGGGCGACGCTGCGGCCAACGACGAGCAGAAGCAGGCGCTCGCCGGCGGCAGGGTACTCGTCAAGGACGCGATCGCCGACATCACGCTGCAGCAGGTGCTGACCCGTCCCGAGGACTTCGACGTCATCGCGACGATGAACCTGAACGGCGACTACCTCTCCGACGCGCTCGCCGCCCAGGTCGGCGGCATCGGCATCGCACCGGGCGGCAACGTGAACTACGAAACCGGTCACGCGGTGTTCGAGGCCACCCACGGAACCGCGCCGAAGTACGCCAACCTCGACAAGGTCAATCCGAGCTCGGTGATCCTGTCGGGCGAGATGATGTTGCGCTACATGGGCTGGACCGAGGCCGCCGATCTCGTGCTCTCGGCGATGGACAAGACCATCACCGAAAAGGTCGTCACTTACGACTTCGCGCGACTCATGGAAGGCGCGACCGAAGTGAAGTGCAGCGAGTTCGGCGACGCCCTGATCCGCAACATGGCTTGAGCGACCCGCGCGCCGCCGACTGCGCCGCCGCGATCGTCGCGGCCTTTGCCCGTTACAACGCCGAGTTCCGCGCGATCACGCGCCGCGCACCCGAGCGCTTCGAGGGCCGCGACTGGAAGGGCAGCCAGGGCGACGTCGTCGAGCGCCTCGAGCTCTATTCGACGATGGTCAATGCGGCGGTCGCCGAGCTGCGCCGGATGCTTGGCGATTCGGCCCAGGACACGGCGCTCTGGACCAGCATCAAGGCGGTCTACGCGCGGCGCATCGCCGCCCTCGCCGACCCCGAGTTCCTGAAAACGTTCTTCAGCTCGATCACTCGGCGGATGTTCGACACCGTCGGCGTGGATCCCGCGGTCGAATTCTTCGCCCTCGAGCTCGACCCCCTGCGCGGCGCCGACGCCGCCCGCGTCACCGAGCACTACGTCAACCGCGGCTCGCTTGACCTGCTGTTCGAGGAACTGCTCTCCGACTACCGCTTCCGCACGCCCTGGCGCGACTTCGAGGGCAGCGTCGGTCACGTGACCGCCGACGTCGAGCTGAAGCTCAAGAGCCTCGGGGAGACGCGCCCGCTGCGCGAAGTCGAGGTGGTCCGGCCCGTCTTCTACCAGCTCAGCCGCGCCTACTTGGTGGGCCGCCTGCACGGCGATGGCTGGACGCTGCCGCTCGCGATCGCCTTCCGCAATTCACCGCTCGGCGTGCTGGTCGACGCCGTGATGCTGTCCGTCTCCGACGTCTCCATCCTCTTCAGCTTCACGCGCTCCTACTTCCACGTGGACCTCGAGCGCGTCAGCGATGCCGTGCAGTTCCTGCACCAGGCCATGCCCGCGAAGCCGGTCTCGGAGCTGTTCACGGTGCTCGGGCGGGCCAAGCAGGGCAAGACCGAGCGCTTCCGCGAGATCTTCCGGCATCTCGGCTCGACATCGGACAGATTCGCGCGCGCGCCGGGCGAGCGCGGCCTGGTCATGGCCTGTTTCGCGCTCGAGAACGCTGACGTCATCTTCAAGGTGATCCGCGACAAGTTCCCTGCGGTCAAGAACGTGCGCCGCGAGGAGGTCATGGCGAAGTACGACTTGGTCTTTCGGCACGACCGCGCCGGCCGACTCGTGGATGCCCAGGAGTTCAAGCGAATCCGCCTGCCCAAGGCCCGCTTCGAGCCGGGCATGCTGCAGGAACTGCTCGAGGAGTGTTCGGAGAACGTGCAGGTCGAGGGCGAAGACCTCATCGTCAACCACGTCTACATCGAGCGGCAGATGACCCCGCTCAACTTGTTCGTCAGGAGCGCCACGCCCGAGCAGTCCGAACTCGCCGTGATCGACTACGGGCAATGCATCCGCGACCTCGCCTACACCAACATCTTCGCGGGCGACCTGCTACTAAAGAATTTCGGCGTCACGCGCCACCACCGCGTGATCTTCTACGACTACGACGAACTATGCCGCGTCACCGACTGCCGTTTCCGGGACGTGCCAGCGGCGACCTCCGACGAGGACGAGATGCGTGCCGAGAGCTGGTTCTATGTCGGGGACAATGACGTCTTTCCGGAAACCTTCCTGAAGTTCCTGGGTTTCGAGGGAAGGCTGCACGAGGCCTTCATCGGCAAGCACGGCGAGATCCTCGATGCCGGTTGGTGGCGCGCGCTGCAGGATCGCCTCGCCACCGGTGACCTGGTCGAGGTGCTTCCCTATTATCCACACCGGGTCCGGGTTGCAAGCAGCCTATGAAGGAAGTTGGCGATTGGATTTTGTTGAATATGAGGTAATACAGGCGCTTACTGTATGGTTGGGTGATTATCTGGCTTGAATGACGTAAAACATCCCGTCAATGATGAACACCAATTGTAGTTGGGCGTCACTGAAGGAGTGATCCCATGAGTAGCAGATACGTTGTTGTCTCTGGAGCGGTTTTCGGCTTCATCGCCTTGGCGCAGTTGCTCCGCGCCTTGAATCAAGTGCCAGTTCAGGCAGGCAGTTTCGAAATTCCTGTCTGGGTGTCCTGGGTCGCTTTTGTTCTATTTGGCGGCATGTGCGCTTGGGCGTTTGCTCCACGGAAATGAATCAGGTGACGCCCAACTATGCGTTGGAGCGGTCCGTGATGACTTGGCAGGGGTGCGCCGCGGGCGCGGGGAAGATTGTCGCGCCCGCGACGCATGGATCGGTTTTCCAGCAGCCCGCTCAACGCGGACGTTGGGCGTCACCATTTGCAGGGAGAATCTCTGGGTGAGGCTTGGACATGTGTTCCTGATATTCCTGACGCTTGTGGCTGCCGCTTGCCATCGCTCGCCGACGTCGCCGTCCAAGCGCGCCGATTATCGTGTCATTCACGGCTGGCCGAATCTCACGGACGGTTACATATTGGGTCAGGCAACCGGGGTAGGCGTCAGCTCAAGTAACCACGTATTCGTCTTCCATCGCGCCGGACGCGAATGGACTGAGCCATTTCCGATCGATCCGATTCCCACCTCGACAATCGCTGTGTTTGACGGTGCCACCGGTCAACAAGTAGCCACGTGGGGACAGACGCCAGCTTTACTTACGTCAGGCTCGATTAGTTACTCGCGAGCACTATGAATAGACGCGAAAGTTCCTGGTTGACCGGCTTGCTGCTGTTCTATGTCGCGGCGAGCTTCCTGCACTTTGCGCACAACGCCGAGTATCTGGGCGACTATCCGAATCTGCCGGCCTGGATCACCAGGACTGCTGTGTACCTTGCCTGGGCCGGACTGGCCTTACTCGGAATCCTTGGCTTCGTGCTCTACCGCAAGGGTCGGCAGCTTACTGGCTTGCTTCTGCTCGGCCTGTACGCGGCCTTCGGATTCGATGGTCTGCTTCACTACACGCGCGCCCCTGTCGACGCTCATACGGGTGCGATGAACTTCACGATCTGGTTCGAGGTCGTCGCCGCCGCAGTCTTGTTGTTTGCAGTTGTGCTGGCAGTCGTAAAGCGCGCTCTTGGAGGAGCCGACCGTGCACCCACAACTGAAAGCGGCATTTGACTCGGAACTGCAATCGGCCAGGCAGGCGTTCGGGCAAGGTGATCTGGCAACAGCTTTTGCCCACTTTGAGCGCGCCCATGTTCTCGGCCAGTGGTACGCAGGAACGCACGTAGTCACTCATCTGGGGATGCTTCGCATCGGATGGCGTCGGCGTGATCTGCGGGAAGTCATCGGTCAGTTGCTGCGCATTCCCGGCGGTTTGATCGGGTCCGCACTGGGCCGCGTACCACGGGGCAATACAGGTGGCTCGAACGTCAGTGCTTTTCTGGAGATGCCGATACCGCCGGATTTGAGTGAACTGTTGCTGCTCGACAGGCGTTCACGACCAGGCTGAGTTTTTTGGAGGCGGTGACGCCTGACGATGCGCCGGAGCGTTCATGCGCCCTCGTCTGTTCAGTCCACCACTCGATCCAGCGCCGCCTCGAGGTCCTCGATCAGGTCGTCGGTGTCCTCGATGCCGATCGAAAGGCGAATCGTGCCGTCGCCGATGCCCGCCTTCGCCTGCAGCTCCGGGCCGAGTCCGCGCACCTTCAGGAGCTGCGGCGGCATCACCAACGACTCGACCGAACCGAGGCTCGGCGTGATCGCGAAGAACTCGAGCGAATCCACGAATGGCCGCACGGCCTCCGCGCCGCGCGCAAGGTCGAACGTGACGATGGAACCGAACTCCCGCATCTGCGCGCGCGCCAGCGCATGGCGTGGGTGGTCCGGCAGTCCCGGGTAATGCACGCGCGAGACCGCCGGGTGCTCTGCGAGAAACTGCGCGATCCGCATCGCCGAGGCAGCCTGGGCCTCGTAGCGCAGGTAATAGGTTTTCATGCCGCGCATCACGAGGAAGGCCGCGTGCGGGTCCAGCAGCGGGCCGAGTAGCACGCCCTCGCGGCGTACCGCCTGTGCGAGCTCCTTGCGCGCGATCACGGCACCGCCCATGACGTCACCGTGGCCCGAGGCGTACTTTGTCAGGCTGTGCACGTAGATGTCGATTCCGTACTGGCCGTGGTTGTGGAAGCCCGCGAAGGTGTTGTCCATCACGGTCAGCGCGCCCGCCGCGTGCGCGGCCTTCGTGAGCCGGGCGATGTCGGCGATCCGGGTGACTGGGTTGGTCGGGGACTCGAAGTACACGAGCCTGGTCTTGCGCGCAGACAGCTCGCGCTCGATGCCTTCGTCGTCCTCGATCATGAGCATCGCGTGCGTGACGCCGAGCCGCGCGAGCGTCCCGCGGATCAGGCCGAGCGTCGGCGCGTAGGTTTCCGCGAAGCACAGGATGTGGTCGCCGGCGCGCAGCTGCGAGATCAGCGCGGTCGCGACCGCCGCCGCGCCCGAGCCGGTCGCGACGCAGTCGTCGCGCTGCTGCAGCTCGGCGAGCAGCAGCTCGAGCTGGCGCGTCGTGGGATTCGCCCGGCGCGTGTAGAAGTATCCCTCGCGCTCGCCGCGGTTGAAGCGCAGCGTCTCCTCGAGGCTCTCGAAGGCGAACTTGACGCTCTGGTGGATGGCGCCGACGAGCGGGCGGTTATCCGCCGGCAAAGGCGCTTCCGGCGGGTGATTGACGCGCGTTCTGCCTTTCATCGCAGGCGCGCCTTCGCCGTCAGACCCGCGTGATCCAGCCCGCCGGCGTCGGGATCTCGCCGCGCTGCATGGAAACGAGCGCCTTGCGCAGGCGCCGGGTGTGCGGGCCGACCTCGCCCGTGCCGACGGCGACTTCGAGCCCTCCCTCGCGCACCAGCGTGCCGACGCCTGAGAGCACCGCCGCGGTGCCGCACAGCGCAGCCTCGCCGTCCTTCACCCAGGCGAGCATCTCGTCCACAGAGAACTGCCGCTCCTCGACGGAGAATCCGAGCTGCGGTGCGATCGTAAGCAGCGAGTCACGGGTGATGCCGTGCAGGAACTGAGTGTCCAGGCTGCGCGTCAGGATCTTCCCTTCGCGGATCAGCAGGAAGTTCGCGGCGCCGGTCTCCTGCACGGAGCCACCCGGGCAGAACAGGACCTGGTCCGCCTGGTACTGCTGACGCGCCGTCAGCGTCGGGCCGAGCGCCGCGGCGTAGTTGCCAGCGGCCTTGACCTGGCCCATCAGCGTCGAAGTGCGTGTCAGCTTCTCCTCGACGTAGATACGCAATGGCTTCTCGCCTTTCGCGAAGTAGTCCCAGACCGGGCTCGCGAGGACGACCAGCAGGGCCTCGGTCGCGGGCGAGGTGGCGCCCCCGATCGAGGCGCCCGTGCCGAACAGCGTCGGGCGCAGGTACAGCGCGCCCGGCGCCTCGGGCACTTCGCCGCGCACGCGGTCGATGACGCCTGTGACCATGGCCGTCGCCTGCGCCACGTCCGGCTTCGGCAGCATCATGCAGTCCGCGCTCTTCTGCAGCCGTGCGATGTGCCGGTCCATGCGGAACACGTTCACGCTCCCGTCCGCCCAGCGGTAGGCCTTGAACCCCTCGAAGCAGGCGCTGCCGTAGTGCAGTGCGTGGATCGCGGGCGACAGCTCGAGCGTCCCGTACTTGCGGAACTCGTGTTGCGACCACTTGCCATCCTGCCAGGCTGCAACCGCCATCTGGCTCGCAAGCACCGTGCCGAAGGCCGGGCGGGCCGTGGTGTCGATGACGTTCGTCGTCGGCATGACCTGTGCATTCATCGTGTCAGTCCTGTATGAAGATGGTGGCGGGATGCTCGAGCTTGTCCTTGAGCGCCTGGATCATCGCGGCGGCGTCGAAGCCATCCACGAACCGGTGATCGAACGAGGACGAGAGATTCATGATGCGGCGGATCGTGATCGCCCCGTCCAGGACGACCGGCCGCTCGACGGCCTTGTTGACGCCGACGATCGCGACTTCGGGGGCATTGATGACCGGGGTCGAGGCGATGCCGCCGAGCCTGCCCAGGCTCGTGACGGTGATGGTGGAGCCCGTGAGCTCGTCGCGGGTCGCCTTGTTGCTGCGCGCGGCCTCCGATACGCGGCGGATCTCGGCCGCCAGGTCGTGCAGCGAGCGCGCCTCGGCATTCTTCACGACCGGCACCTTCAGTCCGTCGGGCGTCTGGGCCGCGACGCCGACGTGCACGGCCGAGTGACGCAGAATGAGGTTCCGCTCCGCGTCGTGGGTCGCATTGACCTGCGGGAACTTCTCGAGCACGCGCACCAGCGCGGCGACCAGGAACGGCAGGTAAGTCAGCGAGGGCGTGCCCTTGGGCTGGCGCGCGTTAAGATACTGGCGGAGCGACTCGAGTTCCGTGACGTCCACTTCCTCGACGTAGGCGAAGTGCGGGATGTTCCGCTTGGCCGCCAGCATGCGCTCGGCGATCACGCGCCGCACGCCGATGATCTTGATCTCCTCGACGCCCTGCCGCCGCGCGGCGGCCTGCGGTTGGGCGGCACCGCCCTGGCCCGAGATCGCAGCGTCGATGTCCTGGGCCGAGATGCGCCCGCCCGGACCCGAGCCCGGGACGTTCGCGAGATCGACCCCGGCGACATGCGCCTTGCGGCGCGTGGCCGGCGACGCCATGACGCGCACATCCGTCGCGGCGGGCATTGCCGCGGCCATCGCGGGCGCCTGCGGTTTCGCGGCAGCCACCGGCGGCGGCGGTGCAGCAGCGGGCGCAGCCGCGCCCGTGGTATCGAATGCGATCAGCTCCGCGCCGACCGCAACCATGTCACCCGCCTGCCCGGTGATCGCGACGACGCGGCCGCTGACCGGCGCCGGTATTTCGACCGCCGCCTTGTCGGTCATCACCTCGGCGATGATCTGGTCTTCCTCGACGATGTCGCCGACCTTGACCTTCCACTCCACGACTTCGGCGGAGACTGTGCCTTCGCCGAGGTCCGGCATCTTGAAGACGTAGCGGCTCATGAGGCCTCCATGACGGCCTTCAGGGCTTTGGCGACGCGCGCCTCGCCGGGGAAGTATTCCCATTCGAAGGCATGCGGGTAAGGCGTATCCCAGCCAGCGACGCGCAGGATTGGTGCCTTGAGGTTCCAGAAGCAGTTTTCCTGGATCGTGGCCGAAAGCTCCGCCCCGAGACCCGCGAAGCGCGTCGCCTCGTGCACGACGACGCAGCGCCCGGTGCGCGCGACCGAGTTGCAGATCGTGTCCGTGTCGAGCGGCACCATCGTACGCACGTCGACGATCTCCGCGTCGAGTCCGAGGTTGCGTGCTGCAGCATCGGCGACGTGCACCATGGTGCCATAGGTGACGACGGTGAGGTCGCTGCCCGCGCGGGTGATTTCCGCCTTGCCGATCGGCACCGTGAAGTGACCGTCGGGCACGGCCCCCTTCGGATGCGTGCTCCAGGGCACGGCCGGCTTGTGGGGATTGCCGTCGAAAGGCCCGTTGTAGATGCGCTTCGGCTCGAAGTAGATGACCGGGTCGTCGTCCTCGATCGCGGCGATCAGCAGCCCCTTGGCATCGTAGGGATTCGACGGCATCACGACCTTGAGGCCCGCGACGTGCGCAAAGAGCGCCTCGGGACTTTGCGAATGGGTCTGGCCGCCGCGGATGCCGCCGCCGCAGGGCGTGCGCACCGTGACTGGGGCCGTGAAATCGCCCGCGCTGCGGTAGCGGATGCGCGCGAGTTCGCTGACGATCTGGTCGAAGCCCGGATAGATGTAGTCCGCGAACTGGATCTCGGCGACCGGCCGGAGGCCGTTCACCGCCATGCCGATGGCCGCGGCGATGATGCCCCCCTCGGCGATCGGCGTATCCATCACGCGGCTCTCGCCGTATTTGCGCTGCAGCCCGTCGGTCACGCGGAACACGCCGCCGAAGTAGCCGACGTCCTCGCCGAGCACGACCACCGACGGGTCCTGGCCGAGCTTGATGTCCATCGCCGAGTTCAGCGCCTGGATCATGTTCATCTGGGCCATGGCGCTACTTTCCCTCGATCTCGGCGCGCATCTCGGCGGCCTGGCGGCGCAGGTGCGGGGGCGTCTCCTTGAAGACGTCCTCGAACATCAGCCCTGGATCGAGTCGCGGCGGTTCGGAAAGCGTGCCGTAGCTGACGGCCTCCTTCCAGGATTTCACCACGTGCTCTTCGAGTTCGGCGGTAAGCGACTTGTGCCGCTCCTCCGACCACTCGCCGAGCCCGATCAAATGGTTCTTCAGCCGCTCGACCGGATCACCGAGCGGAAATCCCTGGTAATCGTCCTTCGGCCGGTAGCGCGCGGGGTCGTCGCTGGTCGAGTGCGCGGCGGCGCGGTAGGTCACGTGCTCGATCAGCGTCGGGCCGCGGCCGGTGCGGGCGCGCTCCGCGGCCCACTGCGTAACCGCGTGCACCGCGAGGAAGTCGTTGCCGTCCACGCGAATGCCCGCGACGCCGTAGCCGGGGCCGCGCGCCGCGAAAGTCTGGCGCTCACCGCCGGCGTGCCCCTGGAAGGTCGAGATCGCCCACTGGTTGTTGACCACGCAGAGGATCACGGGCGCCTTGTAGACGGAGGCGAACAGCAGCGCGTGGTGGAAGTCCGCCTCGGCGCTCGACCCCTCGCCGATCCAGCTCACCGCGATGTCGTCCTGGCCCTTGATTGCGGCCGCCATCGCCCAGCCGACTGCCTGCGGGAACTGCGTGGCGAGGTTGCCGGAGATCGAGAAGATGTTGCCGTCGCGCCAGTGGTACATGACCGGTAGCTGGCGGCCCTTGCACATGTCGCGGGTGTTCGAGAGCAGCTGGCACATGAGGTCGAGGATCGGCCGGCCGCGTACCACGAAGATACCCTGGTTGCGGTACCCGGGGAACAGCATGTCGGACGGCTTCAGCGCCATGGCGGTCGCGACTGAGACGGCCTCCTCGCCCAGGGAACGCATGTAGAAGGAGATCTTCCCGGAGCGCTGGATGCGCTGCATGCGATCGTCGAACACGCGCGTCAGCAGCATGTGGCGCAGCGCCACCTGCAGCTCGGACGCGTCGAGGTGGGGATGCCAGGGACCGACGGCGCGGTGCTCCTCGTCGAGCACGCGCACCAGCTCCTCGGAGAGGTAGCGGATTTCGGTGGCGGCGCTGCCCACGTCCGGGCGCGCGACCTTGCCTGCGGGTGACAGCTTGAGATAGCTGAAATCGGGTGCATCGCCGGGACGCGCAGGCGTCTTGGGCACGTGCAGGCGTGACTTCGCGACCATTAGGTTCCCTCGCAGCGCGGCCAGCCCGGGCTTAGCCGGGCATCCTACCCGGGGACACGGGACCAACGGGGTTTTCTTGTACTGTCCTGCAAAATAGTGAAATTATAATTGCGTATTTATGACAAAAATGAGATAAAAATTTCAATGTCTATTGATTTGACGGATCGTCGCATCCTTGACGAGCTGCAGCGGGACGGCGCCCAGTCGGCGGCGGACGTCGCGACCAAGCTCGGCCTCTCCAATACCACCTGCTGGCGGCGCATCCAGCAGCTCGAGACCGACGGCGTGATCCGCCGGCGCGTCGCCCTCCTTGACCGCACCGCGCTCGGACTCGACGTGATGGTGTACGTGCACGTGAAGCTGCGCAGCCAGGGCCGCGACGCCCTCGCCCAGTTCGAGCGCGCGATCCGCGACCGGCCCGAGGTGCTCGACTGCTGCACGCTGACAGGCGAGTGGGATTTCCACCTGCGCATCGTCACGCACGACATGAAGGAATACGAGTCCTTCTTCCTCGATCACCTTTCGAGGATTCCCAACGTGCAGTCGGTGAACTCGTCGATCGTCGTCACGGTGATCAAGGAATCGACCGTGCTGCCGCTCGCCAGGAGCTGACCGGGTTCAATCGCCGACTTCTTCTTCGCAGCTTTCGACTCTGGTTTCCGCGGCGAGCTTTTCCAGCTCTGCCGCGTGCGCGCGGAAGAACTCCACGTTCGCCATGGAAACGCCGGCTGGCAATTCAGCGCCCGGTGTCTGCAGCGTGTACGAGGCAAGCCCGTTCTGGACCAGCGAGAAGACGAAAACGACGTACTCCCGGCTGCTCATGCCGGCCGCCCGGACGGCGGCCTTCGCGCGTGGCTCTGCGTCGATCTTCGCCGCCGCTTCGGCCAGACTCCTGACCTCCGAGTCGTCGTCGCAATCCTGGAATTGCACGCCGTTCAGGCTGCGAGTCGCCTGCGCATACCGCGCGAGGCCCGCCTCGCTCAGTACGTAGTTCTGGACTTCCCGCGCATCGGCGTCCGGCAGGCGCTGGCCATGAGCCGACGGTACGACCGGCATGAGGATCGCCGACAAGGCGAGCGCGCCAAGAAGACGGGAGGTTCTGTTCATGGCCGTGACATTCTACGCCCGCCTCGGTTTAGAATGCCGCCGGCCTCGCCATGAGCAACCGCCTCTTCAAGCCGCTGCTGGAATCCCTGCTCGCGGGATCGGGCATTGCCATCGGTGGCGACCGGCCATGGGATATCCAGGTCCGCAACGATCGCATGTACCGCCGCGCGCTGCGCGGCTCGCTCGGCGTGGGCGAGTCGTACGTGGACGGCGACTGGGACTGCGACGCCCTCGACGAAATGTTCCGCCGCGTACTCGGCTCTGATGCCCAGCAGCGGCTGCTGGTCCGCGCCGCCGGCGCGCTGAAGGCGCTGCAAGCCCGTCTCACTAACCTGCAGTCGAAACGCCGCTCGCGCGCCGTGGCGGAAGAGCACTACGACATCGACCACCGCATGTACGCGCTCTTCCTCGGGCCCTGGAACCAGTACACCTGCTGTTTCTTCGACGGCACGACGGAGCTCGAACGTGCCGAAGTGATCAAGCTCGAGATGCTCTGCGACAAGCTGGAGCTCAAGGCCGGCGATCGCCTGCTCGACATCGGCTGCGGCTGGGGTGGCTTCGCGAAGTACGCGGCCCAGACCCGCGGCTGCGAAGTCACGGGCATCAGCCTCTCGGACGAGCAGATCCGCTACGCGGTGGAGTACACGAAGGGCCTTCCGGTCACGATCAAGCGGCTCGACTACCGCGACCTGCCGGAATCGGGCCTCGCGCCCTTCGACAAGATCTCGATCGTCGGCATGATTGAGCACGTCGGTTACAAGAACTACGCCGGCATCATGGAAGTCGTGCACCAGATGCTCAAGCCGGGCGGCCTGTTCCTGCTGCACACCATCGGCAACTGTGAGGAAACGAAGGTCGTCGATCCCTGGATCGAGAAGTACATCTTCCGGAATTCGATGGTGCCGGCGATGCAACAGTTATCGGATGCCGCCGAGGGCCGGTTCGTGATCGAGGACTGGGAGAACTACGGGCACTACTACGTGCCGACGCTGCAGGCCTGGTACGAGCGATTCAACGCAAACTGGGACCGGATCCGCGCGTTGCCGATGAAGCGGCCCTTCGACGAGCGCTTCCGCCGGTTGTGGAACTACTACCTCATGTCCTGCAAGGCGGCCTTCGACATCGAGAAGCTGCACCTGTGGCAGCTGGTCATGACGCGGAGGAACTCTGGGCGCGGGGTGTACGGCCGAGTCATGCGCAGGAGCGCCGACCAGCCGCTTCCGGCGGGCGCTGGGATTGCCTCGAAGAAGGCGCTCGATGCCGCCTGAACGCCGGGTCGTCAATCCGTGAACATTAGCTGCAGGATCTCGCCGCGGCCGTAGTCGAGCAGGTAAAGCTCACCGTCGAGGTCCTCGGCGAACGACGAGATGCTGAGGTTTCCCGTCGCCCCTTCCGGCGCGCAGCCCTGCGGCACGTGCTCGACGATGTCGAAACCGCTCGCGCCGTCCGGCGCGAGCGAGGAGATCATGCCGCCGAAGTCGCCGAACACGTAGCGACCGGCCACTTCCGTCGCCTGCCCGCCGCGATACACATACCCGCCGGTGATCGAGAAGCCGACGTCGTGGTCGTACTCTGCGATCGGGTCGACGAGTCCCGCGGTCTGGCAGCCGCTCGCGGGCTCAAAGCAGTGCGCGCCCTCGCGGATGTCCCAGCCGTAGTTGCCGCCGAGCTGGACGAGGTCGATCTCCTCCCAGTTGCCCTGCCCCACGTCGCCAGCCCACAGGTCGCCGTTCTGCCGGTCGAAGCTCCAGCGCCAGGGGTTGCGGAAACCGGTCGCGAAGATCTCGGGGCAGTTCTGCAGGCCGGTGCCGCCGGCGTTGCAGAGCGGGTTCGCGGCGAAAGGGTTGCCAGCCGGTATGCCGTAGGCCGCGCCACCGGGGCGCGCGTCCACATCGATGCGCAGGAACTTGCCAAGCAGGCGCTGAGGATTCTGGGCGTTGCCCTGCGGGTCGCCAGAACCGCCGCCGTCTCCGAGGCCGACGTAGAGGAAGCCGTCCGGGCCGAACTCGAGGTTGCCGCCGTTATGGTTGGTGGCCTGCTTCGTGACCGTCATCAACACACGCTCGGAAGCCGGCGCCAGCGTCTGGCCGCCGTCGGCGCTCGCGAACTCCGCCGTGACCGAGCGCACCACGCCGCCGACCAGCTCGCTGAAGTTGAGGTAGACCAGGCCGTTGGTCGTGAAGTCCGGGTGGAAGGCCATGCCGAGCAGGCCCGCCTCGCCGCTCACGTGCACGCGGCTGCGCAAGTCCACGAAGTCGGCGGCCGTATCCGCATCCGGGTCGTTGTCGAATGCGCGGATCCGGCCTCCCTGCTCAGCCACGAACCAGCGCGAAGCGTCGTTCGGCGCCTGCTTCATCACCACCGGCGAGGTGAATGCAAGATTCGCGAAGGCTCGCGGCGTCTCGACCCCAGTCGCGCAGGAAGGCGGGTCCGGATTCGGCGGCGGGACATTCCCGCCATCGCCGTCGCCGCCGCAGGCGACGAGCGCGAGTGCGACTGCGGCGGGCACTGCGCGGGGATTCATGGGCGCTTTCCTTGCGTGGGGCCTTTCTGCTGACCGTTCACACGGCGCGAAGTTTCGCCGCCGCGGCCTGCAGCGTGCCGTCCTGCTTAGCAAAGCAGAAACGGATGATGCGCGCTGCAGGGATCTCGTCGCAGAAGGGCGACAGGGGAATGGCTGCCACCCCGTGACGGCGGGTCAGTTCTTCGCAGAACGCCGTATCCGGCAGGTCGGAAACCGCCGCATAGTCGGCGAGCATGAAATACGTCCCATGAACGGGCCGGAGCCGGAAGCGTGAACCCGCGAGCAGTGCCGCAAAGCGGTCGCGGCGCTCCTGGTAGAAGGGCGCCTGTCCGTCCACGAATTCAGGTTGCTCATGCAGGAAGTCCGCAATGGCGTACTGCACCGGCGTCGATACCGCGAAGGTCAGGAACTGGTGCACCTTGCGAAACTCAGCGCTGAGCGCCGGCGCGGCAACGCAGTAACCGACCTTCCATCCGGTCGCGTTGAAGGTCTTGCCGAACGAGAACACGGCAAAGGCGCGCTCGCGCAGGCGCGCGTTGCCGAGCACGCCCGCGTGGCGGCGACCGTCGAAGACGAGTGCCTCGTAGACCTCGTCCGACAGGACCAAGGTGTCCCGTCCTTCGAGCAGGTCTGCAATCCGGTCCCAGTCTGAGGCAGCGAGCACCGAGCCTGCAGGGTTGAGCGGCGTGTTGACGACAAGCATCCGCGTGCGCGGGCCGATGGCGGCCGCGAGCCGCGACCAGTCGATACTGAAATCCGCGATCGCGAGCGGCACATGCACGACGCGCCCGCCGGCGAGTTCGGCCGCGGGACCGTAGGAGTCGTAGCTCGGGTCGAGCAGGATCACTTCATCCCCGGCGCGCACGACCGAATGGATCGCCGCGAATAATGCCTCCGTGCCGCCCGCCGTGACAGTGATCTCCGTCGCCGGGTCGATGCGCCAGCCGTGCCGGCGTGCGGCCGACGCCGCGATCGCCTCGCAAAGCGCAGGGAGACCCGCCATCGGTGCGTACTGGTTGTGCCCCGCCGCAAGATGCTCGCCGACGAGCTGGCGCAGCCGCTCCGGTGGCTGGAAGTCGGGGAAGCCCTGGCCGAGGTTGATCGCGCCGGTCTCGGCCGCAAGCCGCGACATCACCGTGAAGATCGTGGTGCCGACCCGGGGGAGCTTCGAGTCCGGCATCACTCGTTGGCAGCCACGGCCCGCTGCACGTCCAGGTCGCGCCGTTTCTGCTGGCGAATCATGTACAGGCCGAAGATCGTGGTGAAAATCGCGACGAACAGCACCAGGATCGTCGCCAGCGCATTGATGTCCGGGCTCACGCCGAGGCGCACCTTCGAGAAGATCACCACCGGCAGCGTGCTGGAGCCCGGGCCGGTGACGAAGCTCGTGATCACCAGGTCGTCCCAGGAGAGCGTGAAGGCGAGCAGCCAGCCCGCGAGGATCGCCGGCAGGATGATCGGCAGCGTGATCAGGAAAAAGACCTTGGCCGGCCGCGCGCCGAGGTCCATCGCCGCCTCCTCGAGCGACTCATCGAGCGTCGCGAGGCGCGACTGCACGACGACCGTGACGTAGGCCATGGAAAAGGTCATGTGCGCGATCGTGATCGTCGTGATGCCCCGCCCGGCCGGCCAGCCGATCGCCTGCTCCATCGCGACGAACAGCAGCAGCAGCGAAAGCCCGGTGATCACCTCGGGCATGACGAGCGGCGCGGTGGCGAGCCCGGTCAGCAGCGGCCGGCCACGGAAGCGGCCGAAGCGTGTGAGTGCAAGTCCCGCCAGCGTGCCGAGCACGGTCGCCCCGGTCGCGTTCATCGCGGCAATCTTGAACGACAGCCAGGCGGCGCCAAGGATCTGCTGGTTGCGGAACAGCTCCCCGTACCACTTGGTCGAGAATCCACCCCAGACCGTCACCAGGCGCGACTCGTTGAAGGAGAAGACGATCATCAGCACGATCGGCAGGTACAGGAACAGGAAGCCGGCGATCATCATCGTCGTCACGAACCGCGAGCGGGAGCCGTTCACGGGTGGCCCCCGAGTTGCTGCCCCTGCGAGCGCTGGTAGATCATGATCGGCACCACGAGCAACAGCAGCATCGCGATCGCGACCGCGCTCGCCACCGGCCAGTCGCGGTTGTTGAAGAACTCCTCCCAGAGCACCCGCCCGATCATCAGCGCGTCGGGCCCGCCGAGCAGCGCCGGGATCACGAACTCGCCGACCGCCGGGATGAAGACCAGCATGCAGCCGGCAATGATGCCAGCCTTCGTCAGCGGCACCGTGATCAGGAAAAAGGCCTTGACCGGCCGGCAGCCTAGATCGGCGGCTGCCTCGAGCAGCGAGTTATCGAGCTTCTCGACCGCGGTGTAGAGCGGCAGCACCATGAACGGCAGGTAGGAATAGACGATGCCGATGTACATGGCGAAGTTCGTCTGCAGCATGACGATCGGCTCGTCGATGATCCCGAGCGCCATGAGCAGGTTGTTGATCACACCGTTGTTCTTGAGGATCCCGATCCACGCGTAGACGCGGAGCAAAAACGAGGTCCAGAACGGCAGCATCACGAGCAGCAGCAGCAGGTTCCGCCAGGCGGGAGCGCTGCGGGCGATGCCGTAAGCCATCGGGTAACCGATCAGCAGGCAGGCGACCGTCGAGATCGCTGCAGTCGTGATCGAGTTCAGGTAGGACTTCCAGTACAGCGAGTCCTTCAGCAGGAAGGCGTAGTTCTCGAAGCTGATGCGCAGCGCGACGACGCCGTCGGAGATCCAGGTGACGAGCGGCTGGTAGGGCGGCATAGCGAGCTGCATCTCGGACACCGAGATCTTGAGCACGATCAGGAACGGCGCGAGGAAGAACAGCAGCAGCCACAGGTAAGGCACGGCCGTGACCAGGGTGCGGCCCGAATAGCCGCGCGCGCGGATCCAGGCCATCAGCTCGCCCAGCAGGAAGGGCTTGCTCACTGCGTGACGACCACCGGGCTCGAGGAATCCCAGGACAGCCACACGCGGTCGTCCCAGCGGACCCGGTCGCCCGCGCCCTGCCGCAGCGTGTTCGGCTGCGTCACGCGCATCTGCCGGCCGCTCCCGAGCGTGACCAGGTAGATGGACTGGTCGCCGCGATAGGCGACCTCGGCGACGATGCCCTCGACCCGGTTGTCCTCCCCGCCCTCCGGCCGCGCGCGCGTGAGGACGATCTTTTCCGGCCGCAGCGCGACCCAGACCGTCGCGTCCGGCGCGGCGCTGACGCCGTGGCCGACGTGGAAGGTGGCGCCGAGTTCCTTGGAAGCCACGCGCACGTAGTCCGGCTCGTCCTCGACGATCCGGCCCTCGAACATGTTGACCGAGCCGATGAAGTCGGCAACGAAGCGCGATCCCGGGTACTCGTAAATGTCGGACGGCGTGCCGATCTGCACGATCTCGCCGTGGTTCATGACGCCGATGCGCGTTGCAAGAGTCATCGCCTCCTCCTGGTCGTGCGTCACGACCACGAAGGTGACGCCGAGGGTCTCCTGGATGTTCAACAACTCGAACTGCGTGTGTTCGCGCAGCTTCCGGTCCAGGGCCGCGAGCGGCTCGTCGAGCAGCAGCAGCTTCGGGCGCTTCACGAGTGCGCGCGCGAGCGCGACGCGCTGGCGTTGGCCGCCGGAGAGCTGGTGCGGCATGCGCTTCGCGAACTGCTCCATGCGCACCAGCTTCAGGATCTCCGCGACCCGGTCGTCGACCTCGCGGGCCCCGACCTTGTCCTGCTTCAGCCCGAAGGCGATGTTCTTCTGCACGCTCATGTGCGGGAACAGCGCGTAGGACTGGAACATCATGTTGATCGGGCGCTCGTAGGGAGGAGCGTTCGTGACGTCCACGCCGTCGATACAGATCTTCCCCTCGGTCGGCCGCTCGAAGCCGGCCATCATGCGCAGCAGCGTCGTCTTGCCTGAGCCCGAGCCACCGAGCAGGCAGAAGATCTCGTTGCGGTAGATGTTGAGGGAAACGTCGTCCACGGCGACGAAGTCGCCGAACTTCTTGGTCAGCTTCTCCAGCCGCACGTAGGGCTGGGCGCCCGGATCCTTCCAGGGCTCGTTCTTCTGGTCTGGTCGCGAACTCGCCATGGCGCCTTCCCCCTGCTCCGGGAGTCTACTGGCCCGTCTTGATGCGCGTCCACGCGCGGCCGGCCTCGCGGATATAGGACGGGGTCTCCGCCGTATCCGGAGGCAGCTTCAACCTGATCTCTTCGGGCGGATAGACGGCCGGGTCATCGCGGACCCGCGCGTCCAGGAACGGCAGCGACGCGAGGTTGCCATTCGCGTAGCCGATCCGGTTGCTGACCTTTGCAATGACCTCGGGCTCCATGAGGTAGTTCAGGAAGGCGTGCGCATACTCCGGGTGTGGCGCATCGGCGGGCATGGCCGCCACGTCGAACCAGATGTAGCTGCCTTCCTTCGGGATCACGTAGACAATTTCCACGGGCGTGTCCGCCGCGGCGCCACGGTCGCGCGCCTGGATGATGTAGCCGTTCCAGTTGACGGCAACACAGATTTCGCCGCTCGCGAGGTCGCCGACGAGCTGCGAGGTATTGAAGTACCGGATGTAGGGCCGCGCCCGCTTGAACAGGGCCTCCGCCGCGGCGAGGTCCCCGCTGTCCTGGCTGTTCGGATCCAGTCCCAGGTGGATGCGGGCGATCATGAAGTTGTCCTCGGGCACGTCCATGAACGCGATGCCGCACTTCGCCAGCTTTGCAGCGATCGCGGGGTCGAAGACAGCGTTCCAGCTGTCGAGGCGGTCGGTCCCGAGCACCTTCGCCACCATGGCAGGGTTGTAGCCGATGCCGGCCGTGCCCCACATCCAGGGGATCGCATGCGCATTGCCCGGGTCGTTGACCGCGACGCGTTCCATGGCGAAGGGATCCATGTTCGCCAGGTTGGGCAGCTTCGCCTTGTCGAGCTTGCCGATCGCGCCGGCTCCGATCTGGCGCGCGAGCGGGACGCCCGACGGAAACACGACGTCGTAACCGGACCGGCCCGTCAGCATCTTGGTCTCGAGGATCTCGTTGGAATCGTAAGTGTCGTAGATGACCTTGATACCGGTCTTCGCCTCGAAGTCGGCGATCGTGGTCGGGCCGATGTAGTCGACCCAGTTGTAGACGTGGAGGACCTTGGGCGCGTTGTGCGTGCCGCCGCAGGCAGCGGCCAGCAACGCGGCCGCCAGCGCCGCGAATCCGGCACGGAACGCGGCCTTCACCCGGTCACTGACCGCTGCGGATGCGCGTCCAGGCGCGATTGAGGTCGCGGCTGAATTCCTGCGACTCGACTAGGTCGGGATGCAGGCGCGCGCGAACTTCGGCGCTCGGGTAGATGCCGGGGTCGTTCTTGATGTCGTCCGTGACGAACGGAAGCGCAGCGGCGTTGCCGCTTGCGAAGCGCGTCTTGTTCGTCACCTGGGCGATGACCTCGGGCTCCATCAGGTAATTGAGGTAGGCGTGTGCATTGTCCGGATGCGGCGCGTCGGCCGGGATCGCCAGCATGTCGAAGTAGTTGATGGCTCCTTCCTTCGGGATCGCGTAGCGGATGGTCACGGGCTTCGCCGCCGCGGCTCCGCGGTCTCGCGCCTGGAGCATGTCGCCGCTCCAGCCGAGCGCCACGCAAATCTCGCCCGACGCCAGGTCGTTGATGTACGAGGACGAGTGGAAGTAGCGGATGTACGGCCGGATTGCCATCAACGCGTCTTCCACGAGCTTGAGGTCTTCGAGCTTCTCGCTGTTCGGGTCGAGGCCCTTGTAGATCGCGACCGACCCGAAGACGTCGGTCGGCGCGTCCAGCATGGTGATGCCGCACTTGGCGAGCCTGGCTGCGTTGGCGGGATCCAGGATCGCACTCCAGCTGTCGATCGTGTCGATGCCGAGTGCCTTCTTGACCATTTCGGGGTTGTAGCCGAGGCCGATGGTCCCCCAGAGGTAGATCAGCGAATGCTGGTTGCCCGAATCGTGCGCGGCGACGCGCTGCATCAGCTCCGGATCCATGTTCGCGAGGTTCGGCAGCTTCGACTTGTCGAGCGGCAGGAACACGCCCGCCTTGATCTGGCGCTCGAGGAACGGCGCGGTTGGCACGACCACGTCGTAGCCCGAGCGGCCGGCGAGCAGCTTTGTCTCGAGTACCTCGTTCGAGTCGAACACGTCGTAGGTGACCTTGATGCCCGTCTTCGCCGAGAAATCCGCATTCGTCGTATCGCCGACGTAGTCCGACCAGTTGAGGACGCTGACGACCTTCTCCTCCGGGGCCGCCTCGCCGGAGGCGCTATTCGCTTCCTGCTTTCCACCGCAGGCGGCGAGCGCCGCAAACGCCGCAAGGGGCCAGAATCGAATCGCGCTCGTCATACCCGGATCCTCCTCAGCCGATGCCGATGTCGCGGGCCGTGAGATCGAGGCACAGCCTCGCCTTCGTGACCAGCTCGTCCACGTTCTCCTTCGTCATGACGAGCGGCGGCGCCATGATCATCGTGTCGCGCACCGCGCGCATGATGAGCCCGTTCTTGAAGCAGTGATCGCGGCACACGAGGCCGACCGCTCCGCGGTTGCGGAAGAAGGTGCGGCTGCCCTTGTGGGCGACGAGCTCGATCGCGCCGAGCATGCCGACGCCGCGCACCTCGCCTACCAGCCTGTGCTCCGCCAGCTCGCGGATGCGCTTCTGGAAATAGGGTGCGATCTCGTCGCGCACGCGCTCGACGATCTTCTCGCGGCGCATGATGTTCAGGTTCTCGATCGCCACCGCGCAGCAGACCGGGTGACCCGACCAGGTGAAACCGTGGGCGAATTCCCCGCCCTTCTCGATCAACACTTCGGCGACCCGGTCCGAGACCATCGCGCCGCCGAGCGGCTGGTAGCCCGACGTCAGGCCCTTGGCGATCGTCAGGAAGTCCGGCTCGATGCCGAAGTAGTCGCTGCCGAACCACTGCCCGGTGCGCCCGAAGCCGCAGATCACCTCGTCGGCGATCAGCAGGATCCCGTACTCGCGGCAGATGCGCTGGATCTCCGGCCAGTAGGTCGATGGCGGGACGATTACGCCGCCCGCACCCTGCACCGGTTCACCGATGAATGCAGCCACGCGCTCGGGCCCGATTTCCTCGATCTTCTCTGCGAGTCGCCGGGCGGCGCGCAGGCCGTATTCCTCCGGCGAGATGTCGGTGCCGTTCTCGTACCAGTACGGCTGCTCGATGTGCACGATGTCCGGGATCGGCAGTCCGCCCTGGGCGTGCATGAATGCCATGCCGCCGAGGCTCGCCGCGGCTACCGTGCTGCCGTGATAGGCGTTTATGCGGCTGATGACGACGCTGCGCTTCGGCTGGTCCAGCAATTCCCAGTAGCGGCGCGTCATGCGTAGGATCGTGTCGTTCGCCTCCGAACCCGACTGCGTGAAGAACACGCGGTGGAACTGCGGCGGCGTCAGCTCGTCGAGGAGCTGCGCCAGCTCGATCGCGGGCGGGTTCGAACTCTTGAAGAAACTGTTGTAGTACGGCAGCTCCCTCATCTGGCGCGCGGCGACGTCAGCCAGCTCGTTGCGCCCGTAGCCGATGTTCACGCACCAGAGCCCGGACATCGCGTCCAGGATCTTCTGCCCCTCGGAGTCGTACAGGTGCACGCCCTCGGCGCGCGTGATGACGCGCGAGCCCTCGGCGGCGAGCGCGCGGAAGTCCGTGAACGGGTGCAGGTAGTGGCGGGCGTCGAGTTCCTGCCAGTCGCGCGTTCCCCTTACGGTGATCTTCGGCTTCGCGCTCATGGCATGTCCCCCGCTCTCAGACGTTCAGCAACAGGTGTTCCCGTTCCCACGAGCTGATCACCCGCGAGAAGGTTTCGTATTCGTTTTCCTTGACGGCACAGTATGCCGCAACGAAGCGTTCGCCGAACAACTCGACCAGTGTCTTGCTCGACTGCAGCATCGCGAGCGCGTCGGCGAGCGAGCGCGGCAGCGAGAACGGCAGGTCGTAGGCCGAACCGGTGATCGGCGCCGTCGGTTTCAGTCCCTCGATCATGCCGAGGTAGCCGCAGGCGAGCGACGCTCCAATGGCGAGATAAGGGTTCGCGTCGGCGCCGCCGAGGCGGTTCTCCACGCGCCGTGCCTGCGGCTCGGCCACCGGCACGCGCAGTCCCGCGGTGCGGTTGTCGAAGCCCCACTGCACGTTGATCGGGGCTGAGTTGTAGCGCGTGATGCGCCGGTAGCTGTTGACGTTCGGCCCGAACAGCGACATCGCCGAGGCCAGGTACTTCTGCAGGCCCGCGATATACGACTCGAACAGCGCAGTCGGCTTGCCTTCCGCATCGCTGAAGATGTTGTCGCCGGTCTTCGCGTCGACGATGCTCTGGTGGATGTGCATCGCGCTGCCCGGCTCGCCGGCGAGCGGCTTCGCCATGAAGGTCGCGTACATCTTGTGCCGCAGCGCCGCCTCGCGCGCCGTGCGCTTGAACAGGAACGCCTGATCGGCGAGGTCGAGTGCGTCGCCGTGGATCAGGTTGATCTCCATCTGCGCCGCGCCTTCCTCGTGGATCAGCGTGTCGATGTCGAGGTTTTGCGCCTCGCAGAAGGCGTAGATGTCGTCGAACAGCGGGTCGAATTCGTTGACAGCGGCGATGCTGTAGGCCTGCCGGCCGATCTCCGCCCGGCCCGAGCGCCCGATCGGGGGCTTCAGCGGATAGTCCGCGTCGATGTTCGGCTCGACCAGGAAGAATTCCAGTTCGGGCGCGACCACCGGCCGCCAGCCCTTCGCCGCGTAGAGGTCGAGCACGCGCCGCAGCACGTAGCGCGGCGCCATCGGCACCGGGCGGCCGTCGTCGTAGAAGCAGTCGTGGATCACCTGCGCGGTTGGTTCCGCGGCCCAGGGCACGACGCGGATCGACTTCGGGTCGCCGGTGAGCACGATGTCGATCTCGGAGGGGTGGATCGAGCTGTCGTCCGATGGATACTCGCCCGTGACCGTCTGCAGGAAGATGGATTCGGGCAGGCGCATGCCCTCGTCCTCCGCGTACTTCGCCGCCGGCATGACCTTGCCGCGCGCAACGCCTGCCATGTCCGGCACGAGCGCCTCGACCTCGGTGATGTTGTGGTCCTTCAGGAACTTCTGGATGTCACTCATCGGGTCCGCCTGCTTGCGTGTTCGCGCCCCGCCTGCCCGAAGGCGGCGAACAGCGCGCGTGAAAACGGGTTTTCCATCACCTTCCATTCCGGGTGCCACTGCACGGCGACTGCAAAGGTCTTCGCGCCGTCGATGCGGAAAGCCTCGATGACACCGTCGCTGGCCGTCGCCTCGGTCACCAGCCGCGGCGCGAGCCGTTCGACGCCCTGCGAGTGCAGCGAGTTGACCTTCAGCTGGCGGCTGCCCGCGATCTTGTGCAGGACGCCGCCCTCCACCAGCTCGATCTCGTGCGCGGGAAGGTACTGCTCCTCGAGCGGAAGTTCCTTGTCCTCGCGGTGATCGAGGTGGCCCGGCAGCTCGTGCAGTTTCTGCGCGAGCGTGCCGCCGAGCGCGACGTTGATCTCCTGGAAGCCGCGGCAGATGCCGAGGATCGGCAGGCCGGCATCGAGGGCGCCGTTGATCATCGGCAGTGTGGTCGCGTCGCGCTCCGGGTCGTGCCAGGTGCCCGGCGCCGACTGCGGCCCCAGGTAGCGGTGCGGTTCCACGTTCGAGGGGCTGCCGGTGAACAGGATCGCGTCGAACGACCCGAGCCATTCGCGCAGGTAGCGCTCGCCGAGCGCAGGCACCAGCACGGGCACGCCTTCAGCCGCCTGGACCACGGCGTTGATGTACTTCTCGCCCACACAATGGAACCAGTGCGAGTTCAAAAGGCGGCGATCGGCGGGAATTCCGATGATCGGCTTTCGCATGTGCGTCTGTTAATTATTTTGAACGGCCCCCGGTATGGAGGCCTGTTCACGGGGTCCATTGTCTCACAACCACGGGGGGCGGCGCCCCGCAGCTTGGCAGGCCCGGGACACGTTCTGTCAGCCCCCAAGGGGGTATTTTGACCCAATTATGTTGCACTGCATGAACCTTGCCCGGGGCAAGGGGGGCTGGGTATCCTGCTTTGCGGCCATCCCCGGCTCGCGATACAAGATCTTAAACGCCCGGTGACCCATGGCCCTGGTCCGTGACGATTTCTCCAATGCCGAGGCGTTTCTCGCCGCCCACCCCGCGGTGCGATTCGTGGACCTGCTGCTGCCCGATCTGTGCGGCGTCCTGCGTGGCAAGCGGATCGACCGCTCGGACCTGCCGGGCATCTACCAGCGCGGCATGTTCCTGCCCGGGTCGATGTTCGCGCTCGACGTCCTCGGCGACACGATCCAGGCCACCGGCCTCGGATTTGACGAAGGCGATGCTGACCGCGCCTGCGTCCCGATTCCCCGGACACTCCATCCCGCGCCCTGGATGGGCCCGGGCATCGCCCAGCTGCAGGTGCAGATGCTCGATCACGACGGCAGCCCGTTCTACGGTGACCCGCGGCAGGCACTCGGCGCGGTGCTTGACCGTTTTGCGGCGCGCGGCTGGCAGCCGGTCATCGCCGTCGAGCTCGAGTTCTATCTGGTCGACGTGGAACGCACGGCCGAAGGCCACGCCCAGCCACCGCGCTCGCGCTACACCGGCCGGCGTGAGACGCGCACGCAGGTCAACTCGATGGCCGACCTCGAGTCGGTCTCCGATATCCTCGCTGCGATCGTGGCCGCCTGCGAGGCGCAGGACGTACCGACCGGCGCCGCGCTCGCGGAATGCGGTCCCAACCAGTGGGAGGTGAACCTGCGGCACATCGCCGACGCGCGCGAGGCCTGTGACCAGGCGATCCGTTTCAAGCGCATCGTCAAGGGCGTCGCGCACGCGAACGGCGTCGAGGCGACCTTCATGGCCAAGCCTTACGCCGACGCGCCGGGGAGCGGCATGCACCTGCACGTGAGCGTGCTCGACCGCTCTGGAGTGAACGTGTTCGCTTCGGACGAGGTGCTCGGCAATGACCTGCTGAAGCAGGCCGCGGCGGGCCTGCTCGCCACGATGGCCGACGGCATGGCGATCTTCGCGCCGAACGCGAACAGTTACCGGCGCCTGCGTCCCGAGCTGTACGTGCCGATGAATGCGACCTGGGGCTACAACAACCGCGGCGTCGCCGTGCGCGTGCCGGTCTCAGGTGCCTCGGACCGCCGCCTCGAGCACCGTCTCGCTGGCGCCGACGCGAATCCCTACCTGGTCGCCGCTGCAGTGCTCGCCGGCATGCTGCACGGCATCGAGCAAAAGCTCGCGCCGCCCGACCCGCTGGTCGGCAATGCCTACACGCAGCGCCTGACGGCACCGCGCCTGCCCGGCGACTGGGCGACGGCGCTCGAGCGATTCGGCGAGAGCGCGTTCCTGCGCGACTGGTTCGGCGAGCGCTTCGTGAAGCTCTATGAACTGACGCGCCGCGGCGAGATGCAGAGTTTCAATTCCCGCCTGACCGCACTCGACTACAGCTGGTACCTGGAGCAGGTGTGATCCTGCGGCCCGCCGACAGCTGGTACGAGGCGACCGCCGGCCGCGGCGCCGCCGCGCCGGCGCTCGTGGGCGACGTCGAGGCGGACGTCTGCGTCGTCGGCGCCGGGCTCTCCGGCTGCTCGGCGGCGCTGCACCTGGCCGAGCGCGGATTCAAGGTGGTGCTGCTAGAGGCCGACCGCGTCGCCTACGGCGCTTCGGGGCGCTCCGGGGGCCAGATCATTCCCGGCTATGCCAGCGGCATGGCGAAGCTTGCGGCGCAGCTCGGCAAGGCCGATGCCAAGCGGCTGTGGGACATCAGCGTCGAGGCCGTCGACCTGACGCGCGACCTGGTCGCGAAGAACCGCATCGACTGCGATCTCGTCTGGGGCCACATGCACGTCGGCATGAAGCCGCGCCAGCGCGAGGAGCTGCTCGAATGGCAGCGCGAGCAGGAAGGCGAGTACGGTTATCGCCTGCTCCGCTTCATGGAACGGGATGAAGTGCGCCAGTGGGTCGCGAGCGAGCGCTACCTCGCGGGACTTCTCGACACCGGCGCCGGTCACCTGCATCCGCTGCGCTTCACCATCGGGGTCGGCCAGGCCGCGGTGGCCGCGGGCGCGCGCCTGCACGAGCACAGTCGTGTCACGCAGATCGAGCACGGCCCGACTGTCACGGTACGCACGGACCAGGGCAGTGTGCGCGCGAAGTTCGTCGCGCTGTGTGCCAACGTCGGGCACGAGGAACTCTCACGCCCACTCTCACGCCGGAACATCGGCGTAGCCTCCTACATCGTCGCGACGAAACCGCTCGGCGCCGAACGCGCCCAGGCGCTCCTCAGGGACAACGTCGCGATCGCAGACCTCAACTGGATCATCGATTACTTCCGGCTTTCGTCCGACCACCGCCTGCTGTTCGGCGGTCGCGTCAGCTACTCGGGCGTCGACCCGCTCGGCACGTCCCGTGCGACGCGACAGCGGATGCTCAAGGTGTTCCCGCAGCTCGCCGACGTCGAGATCGACTACGCCTGGGGCGGGATGATCGACATCTCGATGAGCCGCGCGCCGGATTTCGGACGGCTCGCGCCGAACGTGTACTACCTGCAGGGCTACTCCGGCCACGGCATGCTGCTCGCTCCGGTCGCCGGCAAGATCGCGGCCGAGGCGATCGCGGGCCAGGCGGAACGCTTCGACGTTTTCGCACGGCTCAAGCACCAGGACTTCCCGGGCGGCAAGCTGTTCCGCCGCCCGACGCTGGTCGCCGCCATGACCTGGTTCCGGCTGCGGGACCTGATGCCGTAGCAACCAAAAGGGGACGCTAACCTTTTCCGCTTCAGAGCGTCCGCTTCTCCTGGCAACTCGACGTGCCGCCGAAAAGGTTAGCGTCACCTTTTAATCGTTACGGGCGCGCGAAATCGGCGTCCTTGAGCTCTACGTTGACCTCTAGCGCCTGCACGGCGCTTGCCTTCAACCGGTTGGGCGGCCCCGGCGGCTGCGCTCGAGAACGCGATCGCTGCAATGAGCGCAAGGCTGGCGGCGGACTTCATGGCGGATCCTTCAGGCGATCGCTACCCGGGCGTATTCGCGTTCGACGCAGGTCTGGGGCACCCAGTGCCCGCTAATGACCCGAGCTTGCCTTGAAGTCGCGATCCGGCCGGAATTCCTTCAGGACCTCGACGGCCGCGTCGCCCAGGATCTCTTGCACGGTTAGCGCGCCGACGACCGGCGCGAGTGTCACGCCACTGTGCATGACAGCCAGATAGACGTCAGGTCGAGCGGGCGAGGCACCCAGCACCGGATATCCGTCGAGCGGCATCGGCCGCCAGCAGATTCGGACGTCCTCGAATTCGAGCGCCGCAAGGCCAGGCACGAAGGATTGCGCGGCCGCACTCATGCGCGTGGCGTGCTGCAGCGCTATTTCACGTTCAGGAAAAACATTGGGATACGCCTGCAGCCTCAGCACATGCGCCTCGCCAGGCGGCGGGCCCGCCTCCGCGCCGAGCACGATGCGGCCGTCATCGCGTTGGTGCAGGTGTACGCCAGGCAGCCACAGCACGCGCCGGATGAGGCGCGGCATCGGCGTCGTGACCGCGGTTGCCCCGGGCTCGTCGCGCTGCGGGAGGTCCCAGTCCGCGAAGCGCCGACCTGCGTCCGCCGCGGCGCCGGTCGCGAGCACGAGCCGGTCGGCCGGAATGTCGCCACGGCTGGTGCGCACCGCCGTCACCCGACCTGCCGTCAACGCGACGCCGGTCAGCTCGCAGGGGTACTCGGCTCTCGCGCCGAGTGCGACAGCCGCGGCGAGAAACACGCGGGTGGCGGCCACCGGATCGGTCGCGCCGTCGTTCGCGGAGTAAACCACCTGCCGCAGCGCGCTGAAATCCACGTCCGGTTCCAGGGTCGCGAGCTCGGCGGGCTCGACCAGGCGTGTCGTCTCGCCCCAGTCCCGCTGCTCCGCCACGCGCTCGATGAGCTCCGCCGCCAGCGCCGCATCGGCGCTGCCTTCGAGCGAACCGCCCCAGCGCACCGGCAGCCTGAGCTCAGGCTGCAGCCGCTTCCAGCCCGCGACGCCAGCCTGGTTCAGCGCGTGATACGCGCGTGGCTGCTTCGACCAAGTGGCGTTGATCCAGGCGAACGAGCCGCGGCTGGCATGCGTCGCGGGACCGTCGCGATCAATGACGGTGACCGCGGCGCCCGCCTTCGCGAGATGCCAGGCAACGGCGGCGCCGATGATGCCGGCGCCGGCAACGACGACGCGCAACCTGGGCGACGCGTGCGCTGCAGGTGCCAGCGCCGCCGCCGCGCACAGTTCCAGGAAGCGGCGCCGGTCAAGAACGGTCATACGCCTGCCGCTCGAACCAGTTGTCGCGATAACAGCGCCGGCCACAGGCGAGCTGCCAGATGCTGGATGTGACGTACGCCGGCAGGAATAGTGGACCCCATTGCTCGTATTGCCGCACGTGGACCAGCTCGTGCCTGCGGGCGCAGTCGAGCGTATCTGTATCGGTGGCCAGGATCACGTGCCCGAGCGTGACGGCCCGGAACGGACATGCGAGCCAGGGCGCTGCAAAGAACTGGCCGAGCTTGCCGCCGGAAAATTCAAGGACGCCCTGTCGTGGCCGGAACTGCGCGCCAAACAGCACCGCCAGCACGCCGAACGCGAGCCCGATGACCGTGTTCGGGCTCGCCCAGGCGTACGACCAGATTCTTTCGACCATGAGCGCTATTGGAGAATCGCGCGGATCTTGTCCGCGACCGCGAGCCCGATCTTGCGGTGCGCCGCTTCGCTCAAGTGGATGCCGTCGACGCCGTCGGCGCTCGTGATCGCACCGACGTCGAGGTATGCGGCACCGGTTGCAGCGGCGACCGCTTCCAGATGCGATGCCAGCGCCTGCGACTTGTCGATGCCGCCGGCGAGGATGGCAGCCGGGAACCTCTCCGTCTGCACGAGCGGCGGCGGCGCGAGTACGAGCACTTCTGGCGCCGGATACTCGGTCCACGCGCCGCGGTCAATCCTGCGAACCCGTTCGACCAGCCCGCGCACACCGAGCGCTATGGCCTCCGGCGAGCGATCAAACTTGGTCTTGAGGTCGTTCGTACCGAGCATGATGACGACCAGGTCGAGCGGCAGGTGCGAAGCCACTGCGGCAGGCAGGTAGGCGCTGCCATCAAGGCCGGCCCCGGACAGTTCCTTCACCGTCGGATCGCTGTCGAAGAGGTCCGTCGTACGTCCGCTCAATCCTTCCTCGATGATCTCGAAGCCGTCGCCCAGCACTGCCTGCGCGACGCCTGGCCAGCGCTGGTCGGCCCCGTAACGCGTGGTCGGGATCCCCCGCTCGACCGGTATCCAGCCCCAGGTATTGGAGTCGCCGAATACCAGCACCCGCCTCGTCGCGGCAGGCGTCTCGCGCCTTGAGCGTAGGTCCCACACGCGGTCCTGCACGACGCTCAGCGCCGTCACCGCCCCGGCGGCGTCGCGGCGGAAGATGATCGTGCCAAGCTCGCTGTCGAACGCGTCCACATAAAGCGGCGAAAGCCGATACACCATGGCAGGCCGCTGCGTGAGTTCGAGCCCACCCTCACGTACGCGCACGGTGAACGTGGTCTCCGCCTCGGCGCTGGCGTAGCGGCCCGCAAGCGTTTCAAGCTCGGCAAGCGTCGGCCGCGCTACCGGCACGCGCTCGAGGACGATCGGCGCGCCGCTACCCTCGTCCATCAGTGCGCGGCCCGCGCCGTCGAGCTCGATGGTCGTGCCCTCCCCACCCGTGAAGCGCAGAGCAGACTGCGCGAAGAGCGGTGTCTCCCCGCCCAGGCGGAGGCCGTCGCCATCGCGCTCTATGAGCACGAAGTCGCCACGATCGATGTTGCGGTAAAGGCCGGCGATCACGTCAAGTTCGGTCGCGGAGAGCTTCAAGTCTCGCGGCGCGGGATCTGGCTTCAGCGCATTCGCGAGGTAGAGATCCGCGACGGCGTGCAGACTCTGACGCGGCATGCTGTCGCCGGCGTTGCAGAGCACGGCGACCGATAGCTGCTGCTCCGGATAGCGTGCGAGGAAGGCGCGATAGCTCGCCGTCGTGCCGCTGTGCCGAACTTCGGTGACTCCCTGGTAACGCCCCACGCCGAGGCCGAGGCCGTAGCCGGTCTCCCCGCCCGCCTCGAGTCGCCCGGACGTTTGCATCGTGTGCGCGAAATCCGGGCCGCCGACCTTCAGCGTCGCAAAGTTGGCATTCCACCGCAGTAGGTCGCTCACCGTGGTCAGCAGCCCACCGTTGCCGTGCACGTTCTCGAACGGCATGTCGATTGCGTAGTGATCTTCGACCTTCGCATACGCGACGGCCCGGTCCTTGACGATGCGCGTGAAGTCGTCGCGCCAGGACGTGCGCGTCATTCCGAGCGGCTCGAAGAGCCGCCTGCGCGTGAACTCGGCAAACGACTCGCCGGTGACGCGGGAGACGAGGATCGCAGCCAGGTTGTATCCGGAATTGCTGTACGACCAGCGCGTTCCAGGCGTGAAATTGAGCGACTCCTGGCGACCGAGGATGTCGAGTACGTGCGCATGCGTGTGGACACGCGTGCCGCGCGGCCAGCCGGCGATCGAGGCAATGTTGCCCCAGTCGCGCAGACCACTCGTGTGCTGCAGCATCTGGCGGATCGTGATGGCTGCCGCGGAATCGTGCAGTTCCGGGACGTACCGTCGCACCGGATCGTCGAGCGAGAGCTTGCCGTCCCCGGCGAGCAGCAGCACGGCCGCCGCCGTGAACTGCTTCGACACGGAGCCCGCCTCGAAGATCGTGTCGGGGCGGTTCGTCACGCCGTGCTCGAGGTCTGCCATGCCGTAGGATTTCTCGAGCACGATGCGGCCATCGTCCGAGACGCCGACGGCACAGCCTGGCGTCGTCGATGACCAGGCCGAAAAAAGCGCATCGACCTCGGCTTCCGGTATTGGCGGCGCGTCGCTCGCGGCCGCCGCGAACGCGAGGACCCCCGCAAACAAGCCAATCAAAGAAGTCTTGCGATCAGTCATTGCGTTTTCGCCTGATGCGCGACGCGAGCATCGCGGCGCCGGCGGCCCAGAGCGTCGCCCCGGCGATGATGGCAAGTGCGTATGGCACGGTACCCGGCCTGTTCATGGGGCTTTCTCCACGAGTGATTGCAGCTTCAGCGTGGTCGCCAGGTTTCGCGTCGTCGCGCGACGGCCGACCTTGCCCAGCAACGCCTCGCCAGCCTTGCTTTTCAAGATGCCGTCGGCGCAATGCAGGTATGCCGCGTGCCTGCCGATCGCGAAGCGCTCTGGGGCTGTGACGAGCGAAGCGATCGCGGCCAGCTCCGCGAGCATTTTGGTGTCCTGCGTAAACGCAACCAGGAAGCGCGGATGATCCGAAGCGCCGACCTCGAAGGGATTTTCTGCCACGATCGCCGCGAACTCCTGCGCCGACTTCACGATTACCGGGACCTCCACTTTTAGATTGCGGGAGATCGCAACCGCAATTTCTGACGCAATCCGGGCCGGCGCGCCCGGCTTGGAACGAAACACCGCATTGCCGCTGTTCAGCAGGGTGGCGACTTCCGTGTGGCCCAGGGCTGCCAGGAGCTTGCGAAACTCAGCCATCGGCACGCGTTTCGCCTTGCCGATGTTCACGCCGCGCAGCAATGCGACAAAGGCGGTCACTTCATCGCCCCATGGAGAAAACGCGCATAGCCGATTTCCGCCGCATTCTTGGTGAGCTCCAAGTTGACCCAGGCCACGACGTCTCCGAACGGGCGATCAGTAAACGGCCAGCGCGTCCTCTCGCTCGAATGAAGCTCATCGGCGCTGAGTTCGCCGACCCGACTTTGCCACTGCTGCGCCAGCTCCGCGATCCAGCGGCGAGTTGCGTCGGCCGATCCGGGCCAGGTGACGTCCTTTCGGTTCAGGGTGCCCGGGCCGAACGAGTGGTCCAGCGTCATCGACCACCAGAGGCCGATGTGCCAAGTCAGCCAGGCGATGCTGGGCGGCCCGAGGTCGTAGCCTTCATGCTCCGGCCACTCACCGTGCCAATGGCCGTCAGCATCCCTGGCGACATGCAGCCCCCGCTCCGCGGGCCGCCAAAGGCATTCCTCGGTCGTCAGCCCATCGAAGTGATAGGTCGCAAGCTTCCAGGCGATTTCGAACTGCCTGCGCAGGTAGTCCGGCGCCTGGTGGCTCATTCCGGTCATCGCTATCCGCGTTTCCAGAGCAGCTGGAACTCCAGTTCCTCGTCACGTCCCGAGCGCTCGTGCTCGATGTTGAACGTGGAATCTGCCGGGATCGCAAGGCGTTGGCCGGCAACCTGAATGGTGAATGGCCCACCGGCCTCGATGGCATCCGCTAGTCGGCGGAGCTTGGCGGCGAACTGGCCGCGCGAGTAGGCGCGTGTCACATCTCGTTTGCGCATCGGAATCCTCATTCAAGCTGATGTTTGGCGAAAATGACGCCACGGGCTCCGTCATACCTGACTTCGAGCGCCGGCAATCCAAACTGTGCCGTCTGCTTCACGATCTGGTCGGTTATCTCGCGCGCGGCCGCCGGGTCCGTGACCAGGCGCGGGATGCCGCTCGTCGTCAGCCGGTCGCCGTAGCCGAGTTCCACGGGATGCAGCACGACCTCCGAAAGCTCGTTGCCCTTGAAGCGGGCCTCGGCGATGACGCTCTGGAATGTGTGCGCATTCGCAAAGTAGCCCGCGTTGAGCGGCGCGGTCAGGTCGTAGTCGGTCGCCCTCTCCGGGTGCTTCCATGCTTCTTCCAGCAACTTCCGGTTCCTGGCGAACAGGTCGGATGGCAGCAACTCCTGGACGTCGCTCCAGAAGAAATTGCCGAGCCCGTAGAAGATCGGCCGCTTGCCGCGCGCGGGTGAGTGGTAGATCTCCATCGGGCCGAGGTTGTGGTTGCCCATGGTGACGAACATGTCCGCGCCGGAGTCGATCGCGCCGCGCGCGAGTTCCTTGAGAAAGTTTGCCGCGCCGTACGGCACGCCGGGTGCGTCGCAGCCCACCGAACATTCGTGGGAGTGTATGGCGGCGATCACGAAGTCAGCATTCAACTGGGCCGCACGGATGGCGGCGTAAATTTCCGAAAGGTCGCCGGGATCCATCGTGTGTTCGTATGAAAGCGTGTCGCCCACGCGGTACGCGGTACCGAGCAGATTCACTTCGGACGGCACATCCCCGCAATGCTCGCGGCGCAGCGAGCAATGGACCTTGGCCAGTGCTTCGATCGTCTCCCGTGGCGCCACGACTGTCCTGTCCACATGCAGGCCGCTCAGGCCGGGGCGTCCCGGTGCACTCACTGCAGGCGGCAGCGATTCGCTGGTCGGACGGAAGGTCGATGCGAACGAGACCACCGCGACGCGGCCCATCGGGCTCTCGTAGTACGCCGGCGCGCGGGCCATGCGATGTGAGTCGCCTGCGCCCGCGTGTGGTATCCCGGCCTCATCGAGCCATTTCGCCGTCTCGCGCATGCCTTCAAGGCCCCAGTCCTGGCTGTGATTGTTCGCGCGGCCGACGATGTCGAATCCCATGCCGCGCAAGTCGCCGGCCACTGTTGGCACCGAGGCATTGGTCCAGTCTCCGTCCCACGAGTACGGCGCGCCGGCAAAAGTTCGCGGTTCAAAGATCGTGGTCTCGAGGTTGCCGAAGGTGACGTCCGCGCCGCGCAGGATCTCGAGCACCGCGGCGAAGGCAGGCAGCTCCCCTGCATGCTGCGACAGCGGCCGCGAGATGATCAGGTCGCCGACGGCCGCGGCGGAGAAACCGTCCGGCACGCTCGCCTGCAGTTCGCGCTCGATGGGCCGCTTCGGGTCGAAACGGCTTGCGTCCTTTGCGACCGGGTCAGCCGGGTCAAGTCGTTTGTCCTCGGCCAGCGCGCCGGGTGAAATGACCAGGAGCGCGAGCGTGGAAATCTGGATGAATTGGTTCATGTATCAACCCAGCAGTTTCTGATCATAGGGATACGTCGAGAGCACCACCGGTCCGTCGGCGGATACCCAGACTTCGTCTTCGAGCTTGACGCCGTCCCGCGCCCCGACCTTGCCGGCGTAACACTCGACGGCCAGGACCATGTTCTCCTTGAACTCCCCTTCCGGCATCTCGGTGTAAGGGTCGCTGGGAAGCGGAATGTTCGGCGACTCGTCATCCACGCCGATGCCGTGCACGATCACGCCATAGGCCTGCTCGCGATAGGCCGCCGGAAGCACGGGACACTGCGCGACGAAGTCCGAAAACGCGAGCCCCGGCCTGATCAGCTCCGAGCATCCGCGCACGAAGTCATGGGCCACCCGGTAGGCTTCGCACTGCTCCGCACTCGCTTTCCCGCCGCACAGGAAAGTGCGCGAGAAATCGGCCACATATCCCTCCGGACCGATCGTGTCCGTATCGATGGCGACGAGATCGCCTGGCTCAACCAGCTTTTCGTCCGCCTCGTGATACCACGGATTGGTCTTCTGGCCGGAGACCAGCAGACGCGTGAAGCAATGCTCGCCGCCGAGTGCCAGAATGCGATGCCAGAAAATGGCAAGCAGCTCGTTCTCGGAGATCCCGGGCTGGATCGCCTGTTCCATCTCGCCGAGCGCGGTTTCGACGACGGCGCAGGAGCGGCGCATCAACTCGACTTCGTCCGGCAGCTTGATGATGCGCGCCGCGGACATCGCCCGGTCGGCGTCGGCGAGCTGCAAACCAAGGGCTTGCAAGGCCGCATACCCGTTGTAGTCGAGCACGTCGATGCCGATCCGCTCGCCGGCGAGACCACGCTCCACCAATACTTCCTGAATCTGGCGCGCCCAAGCCGCCGCCTTGCCGGGCGAATCCGAATCGGTCACGCGCGCCTGCCAGAACATCGAGGGCCGCACGTCCGGCCAGAAGGCGCGCTGGCGGAACTCGGCGCCGCCGTACTCGAAGATGACGGGGTCGCCCTCGACCGGGACGACGACATAGTGGGCAATGTTGACCGCCGTCCACAGCGGCATGACCGCGACGCCCGTGCAATAACGGATGTTCACGATGTCCGTCAGGACCAGCGCGCCGAGGCCGTGCGCGGCCATCGCGCGCTGCACCTTGGCGAGCCGGTCGCGCCGCAAGCGAGTAAGTTCAACCACGAATTCCCCCTGCCACGATTATGATGGCGCACCGTACAGCCAGCAATGCGGAGCGGCATCTCATGAAATCGAGTTTGGCCCTTTTGGCATTTTCTGCGTTCGTCTGGTGCGGCATGGCCGCTGCCGAACCCGTGGCGCTGGTTGCGGATCGCGTGATCGACGGCGTCGGCGATCGCGCCCGGACCAATACCGTCGTCGTCGTGGACGGCGAGCGGATTGTCGCGGTGGGCGACCGCTCGATCATTCCGGCGAGCGCGAGGATCATCGAATTGCCCGGCCAGACCCTGATGCCCGGCTTCATCAACTGCCACGAGCACCCGCTGATGTACACCGACGACTACCAGAACGCGCACCTGCAGGCCTCATCCGCCTACAAGGCGCTGATGGGGCTCGCCGCGCTGCAGCGCCAGCTCCAGGCCGGCTGGACCACCGTCCGCGTGATGGGTGATGCCGACGTCTTTTATGCGAACCAGGACATTCGCAAGACGGTCGACAGCGGAATCTTCATTGCGCCCCGCTTGACGGGCGCCGGCCACTACATCTCGATTACCGGCGGCGGCGGTGACGTCAATTACATCTCTCCCGAACAGGCAGTGATCGCCGACGGACTGGTCGCGGACGGCCCGGAAGAGATCCGCAAGGCCATCCGCGAGGAGATCAAGTTCGGCTCAGACTGGATCAAGCTGCTCGTGACCGGCGCCTACCAGTCGGTCGGCGACGACCCGCGCAACGTCGCGTTCAGCCCGGAAGAACTGCGGGCGGCTGTCGAGGAAGCGAGCCGGCACAACGTGCCGGTCGCCGCGCACGCCCACGCCACCGAGGGTATCAAGCAGGCCGTCGCCGCCGGCGTGCGGTCCATTGAACACGGCACCTTCATCGACGACGAGGGCATCCGGATGATGGCGGAGAAAGGCACCTTCCTCGTGCCGACCATCTACGTCGGCGACTACTACACGGAAGGCGACAAGCTGCGCGCGCAGGACAAGCAGGACGACTACACCGCGAACCAGCGCCCGAAGTTCCTCGCCGCCGTCGGCCGTGCGCACAAGGCGGGCGTGAAGGTCGCCGTTGGCGTGGATCTCGGCGGCTACATGACTGACCCGGTCGTGTTCGTGCGCGAGATGACGGTGCTGGTCGAGGCGGGTCTCACGCCGATGCAGGCGATCCAGGCAGGCACGCGTGTCGGCGCGGAACTGCTGCGCTGGGACGACCGTCTGGGAACCGTCCAGGCCGGCAAGCTCGCAGATCTCGTCGCCGTCAGCGGCAACCCGCTCGAGGACATGAAGGCACTCGAAAAAGTTGAGTTCGTGATGATCGGCGGCAAGGTGGCGAAGGCGCTCGGCGGCACGCTGGCGAACTGATTGGAACCGACCCCAATCGGGCAGCTCCCCTGGCTCGCGCCGACGCTCGGCGCGCTACTCGCCTGGGGGCTCGCACAGGGCCTCGTCAAGAAGTACATCGGCGAGGTCTCGGCGGCGAGCTTCTGCCTCTACTACGCGATCGCCAATGCGATCGTGAATGTGACCTTCTGGATGCTCAGCGACTCGCCGCCGGCATTCGCGTTGGAGGGCCGGGAGTTCGCGTACTGGGGCCTGCTCGCCTACGTCCTCGACGGCATCGCGTGGATCTTCTACTACCAGTCGCTAACCTACGGTCCTATTTCCATCGTCGGCACGCTGTCAGCGGCTTACCCCGCACTCACCGTCATGTTCGCGCGCAGCTTCCTGGGTGAAGAGCTGACGATCATGCAGGGACTGGGCGTCGGCGCTGTCCTGATCGGCTGCCTGGCGCTCGCCTGGTCGCCACCGGACTCGAAGCCCGCAAAGAGCGGCCGCTGGAAGATCTATGCCGGCGCCGCGCTCGTCATCTGGGGCGTGAGCGGCACGCTGATCCGTTACGCGTACAGCTTCCCGGGCGCGCACGAAGCGAACCTGGCGTTGTTCATCGCGATCGGCGGGCTCGCGACGCTTGGCACTTACGGTTTGGCAATGGGCGCTCTTCGCACTGCCTCGGGCACCGAATGGGTGCGCTCGGCCGGGCCGATGGCGACGATGGCGCTCGGCAGCCTGCTGGTCGCGATCGCCTACAAGCACGGGCCCGCCTCCCTCGTGACGCCGCTCGCAGGAGCCTATCCTGTCGTCACGCTCGCGTTCGCCTGGGTGGTGCTGAAGGAGCGCCCGACGTGGGTGCAATGGAGCGGCATCGGCGCCGTACTGCTTGGCATGGTGCTCACGACGGCGGTTGCGGGCACTTAAAACCGCTCGCGCGTCAGAAGCTCGAGCCCGGGGTCTGAAGGAACTCAATTTCCTCGGGCGTGGAATCCCGCCCAAGGACCGCATTGCGGTGCGGGTAGCGTCCGAAGCGGTCGATGATTGCCTTGTGGCGCAGCTCGAAGTCGAGGTTCTCGGGCGGCGCGTGCCCGCGATACAGCGCCTCGGCCTGCGCGTGGATCAGGCGGGACTCACTGTGCATGTAGGGCAGCAGCAGGAAGGCGCGCTGGATCGGCGGCAACTGCGCCAGCGCGCCGGCTGCGACCGCTTCCTGCGCCAGGGCCAGTGCCATCGGATCCTGTGCGAATGCCAGCGGCGTGTCCCGGTGGATGTTGCGTGAAAACTGGTCGAGCACGACGATTTCCGCCAAACGTCTGCGGCCATCCGTGCGCCAGGCATACAGCTCGCCGGCAGCTGCCCGGCGAAGCAGGTCGCCGAAACGCGCCGCCAGCGTCCAGTCGAACTCCGCGTCGACCGTCCACCAAGCCTTCGGCGGCGTTTCCTCGAACCAGAAGCAGAGTATCTGTTCGGGTGTCACTCAGGCCCGATCGCCGCTGCCGCCGACGATCCGGTAAACGACCGCGCCGAGCAGCGCGCCCGCGATCGGTGCTACCCAGAAGAGCCAGAGCTGCGCCACCGCCCAATCGCCGACGAAGACCGCGACGCCGGTGCTGCGCGCCGGGTTCACCGAGGTGTTGGTCACCGGGATACTGATAAGGTGGATCAGCGTCAGCGCGAGACCGATTGCAATCGGCGCGAAGCCCTGCGACGCGCGCTTGTCCGTCGCGCCGAGGATGATGACCAGGAACGCCATCGTCATGACAACCTCAGTGATGAGCGCTGCCTGCAAGGAGTACCCGCCCGGCGAATGCTCCCCGTAGCCGTTCGAGGCGAAGCCGGCGGAAACGTCGAAGCCTGCCTTGCCGCTGGCGATCAGGTAGAGCACTCCGCCCGCGACGATGCCGCCGATCACCTGCGCGATGATGTACGGCAGTAGCTGACTCGCCGGAAAACGACCACCGACCCAGAGCCCGATGGAAACTGCCGGATTGAGGTGACAATCCGAGATGTGGCCGATCGCAAAGGCCATCGTCAGCACCGTGAGGCCGAAGGCGAGCGACACGCCCAGCAGCCCAATGCCGAGCTCCGGAAACGCCGCCGCGAGCACCGCGCTGCCGCAGCCGCCCAGGACCAGCCAGAACGTGCCAAAGAATTCCGCCGCGTACTTGTTCATGCATCCCCTGTTTCATCACCCAAGAAGTCTACGGTTCGCACTGTTCGTCATGCGTCTATCACCGTACTCAGCCCGACCATTCACGCTGCCAGTATAAGCCTTCGGTCAAATATGCAGAACTTCCGCACTTGCCGCACAAGAAAAGTTTCTTACTCACATCAGGAGACGATATTCGCAAGTTAACAACCCGGCTGGCGCAAGTCGGGCAACGTACAATCGACGTGAGCAGATGATATTTCACCGCACCACCGACGATGATGAGCCCGATCATGGCAATCACCCAGGTGCTTCCCCAGCTCGAACTTGCGAATGCCCAGGCAATAAATGCGAGTCCGCCGATTGCTCCCGCAACGCGAAACCAGAACGCAATGCGATCGCGCGCCTTCAGATGAATGGCTTCGTCAAGGTCCATGGCGATCTGACAGTTTGTTGGTGAAAACTGCCAGCTGAGCGTCGAAACCACGCCTGAAAGCCGGCCGTTCCTCGCCGCGGGCGACATAGGCGCACAGGTTTTTATGTTCCTCGAACAAAATCGATCCATTCAGCCTGCGCAGCACTTGCACCATCAGGAGATCACCCGCGCTGAACGCACCGTCCAGCCAGTTGGCGTCCCCAAACCAATTGGACAACTCGCCCAGTCGGCCACGGATTCCCTGCTCGACGATTGGTAGACGCTGCTCATGCCAGGACTTGTCGCGTTCCAGGTACATGGCGCTTTCGCGCTGAACGAAACCAGGCGAACGTCATACGGCTGGCTCACTTCCTAAAGCGCCCAGCGCACGGAAATGTCACGCGCCATCCCCCGGCCGCGACCTGGCGACTGCTCAAACGCGGTGATGGTGGGGATTATTTGTCTGAATGCTTATCAAGCTCCATTGGAACATCTTTCCAGCTTCCGTCGCGCTGTCGCACGGACTTGAAAGGCGATCCATGGACATGTACTTCAGTTCCTGGTGCGTGATCTACAAACTCCAGCATCTCAGGAGCAAACCAGTAACTCCGTTTGAGAGAGTCAAAGTAAACATTGAGGGCATAGTCTGAAAGGAGCTTGCCTATGACTTCGACGTGGGTATCGGATGGAGTTGTCTCGCCGTAAACGTTGCCAACGGTATCGGCGATGCCAAGACGCTCCGTCTCTGGACTACGAAGAATCCGCACGTTGTCGCCAAAATAGATATTAGTTGCCACGCACGCGACCTGCTGCCTTAGGTTTGAACTCACATCAGCCGAATGTCTTCCGGAGGGCGATCGAATCGATCGTGCCGGTTATCGTTGAATCGAAGCGGAGCCGCGGCCAACTCGTCGGTCGTGACATTGTCGAACGTGGCAACTGCGAGCGCATAGAACCTTCCGCCCATGAACTCGGCATTGCCCGTGGCATAGATGCGCACTCCGCACGTCTTGCAAAACCGATAAGTCAATCCGGGGCTTGTCCTGCCAGGTGGTGTCCACTGGTATGAACTCATATCGCTCTCGCCCGCAAGAAGCCGGAACTGATCGCCACCGGCAAAAGTGAACCAGGCGCGGGCCTTGGTGCAGATCGAGCAATTGCATCGCATGGTCCCCTTGGAGAGGTCGACGTCAGCTTCGTATTGAACTGCTCCACAATGACAACTGCCAAGAATGAGCTTGAGTGACACGGACATCTCCTATGTACGTGGACCTGGAAAGGGCGACGGGCAGTCTGGCGCGGCCCAACGAATAGGTTGAGGGGCAAACCCGCGAAGCGGGTCTGTCTCCTTGAACCGTTTGTTAGGTCGCGCCGCACCGCAACCGCTACGCGAACAGCCAGTGAACCATTCGCAGCTGTTCATGGATTGCGCCCCGGAGGGATCGAATAGGTTCCAACCACGTGGGCTACAGGCTCAGACACGCCTTCAGAGTAAACATGCACCTCTCCCACCGCCAGTGTCCTTCCGAGCTTCAACAACTTGCAGACCCCAACGATCGGCCTGTCTGAAGCCGGCTTCCGCATGAAAGTGATGGTCAGGCTAGTGGTAACCGTCAGAGGCACAATGCCTATCTCGCCCAGGATCGCTACGTAGAGCGCGACGTCAGCTACTGCCATCAGCGATGGGCCAGATACGGTTCCGCCTGGCCTTAGGTCGTTGGGGCCGACCTCTTGAACGACTGTCGCACCAAGACCGCCCACATCGCGAACCGTGCACCGAGTCTGTGGGAACTTAGAAGCGAGGAATGCCGAAATCTCTTCGCGGGTGGACATGACTAGGGGTTTGGTGCGACCTAACGTCCGCGTTGAGCGGGCCGCGCGAAACCGTTCCAGCGCGCCGCGAGCGTAAAATCGCTCTGCACGCGAGCGGCGCGCCACCCGCAAGCTTTCACGGCCCGCTCCAACGCATAGTTAGGCGGCGCGAAGTCATAAACTAAGTGCAACCGGTTGTCGGTTGAAAGAAGCGATCTGGCAGAGTCGGAGATTCTCGTTTCGGCCAAGAAAAAGGGGATGTTCCATGAGCTACCACCAGATCACTTCAGCCGAGAGATATAGGCTCTCCGCCCTGCGAAGGCAAGGACTGGGCAACCCGCAGATTGCAAGGGAGATGGGCCGGCACCGCAGCACGATCTGGCGCGAGGTGCGTCGCAAGGCGCACCCGACCGATGGGCGCTACAAGGTCGAGAAGGCGATCGAGCGGGCCAGCGGCAGACGGCGCCGAGCGCGCAGCCATCCGCGCTTTCGGCCCGGACAGCTGCACCGGGTGTGGCGGCTGCTGCGGCGGCGCTGGAGTCCGGAGCAGATCGCCGGGCACCTGGGCTCGAGCGGGTCGCTGCAGATCAGCCACGAGACGATCTATCGCCACATCTGGCGCGACTTGCGTCGCGGCGGAGACCTGCATCGGTTCTTGCGCTGCGCGATCAAGCGCCGCCGCAAGCGCTATGGGAGCTACGAGCGCAGAGGGCGGCTTGCGGGCAAGCGCATGATCCAGGAGCGACCCCGCCAGGTCGATCAGCGCCGCCAGCTCGGGCACTGGGAGATCGATACCGTGCTCGGCAAGTACTCCAAGCACTGCATCGTCAGCCTGGTGGAGCGTAAAAGCGGCTACCTACAGATCGGCAAGCTCACGGCACGCAACAAGGCGCAGACCACCGGCCGAACCATCGAGCTGATCCGCAGGCATCCGGATCTGTTCCGAACCATCACGGCTGACAACGGCACCGAGTTCCATGGCTACGCCCAAATCGAACAGGCCACCGGCGTGCCGTTCTACTTCGCCAACCCGCACCACGCCTGGGAACGTGGCACCAACGAGAACACCAATGGGCTGATCCGTCAGTACTTGCCCAAGGGCATGAACATGGCACACCTCACTCAGCGCAGGTGCGATGAGATCGCCAACTCCCTCAACACCAGACCCAGGAAGCGACATGCTTACAAGACACCAAACCAGATCTTCTTCGCCGTCTGATCAGCGTTGCACTTCGAAGTTGATGTCACGCGTCGCCAAGGTGCGAATACCGGCGTCTGACTTCGGCGACCGACCCGGCAACGAGTGTCTCAAGGACCTTGGCATCGAGATCCGCCAAGCGCTTAAAGTACAGACAGGACTTGCCCATCTTGTGTTTCCCGAGTCGGGCCAGGAGCTCGGCTTGTCCGGGATCGTCTACGCCGAGGTAGACGACGAGTTCCCTGCCGCGAATTGCGAAGCCAGCAAGCGGTGCGTCGCCTGTGTGGCCGCTCTCGTACCTGTAGGTGTACGAGCCATAGCCCACGATGCTTGGCCCCCACATATATGGCTGCTCCTTGGTAAGCCGCTTGCACATGGCCATGATGGCCTTGCAGTCCGCCAACTGCTCGGGACTGGCTCTGGACGCGAGGTACGCTTCGACGCTCGCCCCGGTCGGTTTGGTTTTGGTCTTAGCCATCGGAGATTCCTAATTAGCAGGGAGCGCAGTGCTCGTGGCGAGTGGCGACGCCTAACGTCCGCGTTGAGCGGGCCGCGCGAAACCGTTCCAGCGCGCCGCAGGCGTAAAATCTCTCCGCGCGCCTGCGGCGCGCCACCCGCGACCTTTCACGGACCGCTCCAACGCATAGTTAGGTGGCCGTTAGGTACGTTGATCGGCATTCTGGGCAAAGCCTTTGCTGCATAAGCCATCGATACCAGTTTTGGTGCTTTTGCATTGCGGCGTGCCAGAGCCATCGACACCCACACTTCGGGCAGCGAATCATTGCCAGGGGGAAGGCAAAGCTCAGAAGTGAAATCAGACCGCCCACCATCACAAGATAATCGGATTCCGATGCGAGCGGGCCACTGAGGCGCATGAGCCACAACGTAACAAGTGCGCTGGCGAGAATGATGCCGCCTGCTGCAACGGTCAACTTCCACGACTGATTCGTACGCTGAAGTAGGGATTGGTCGCTGCGCACAGGCCACCTAACTACTATTGGGTCTGAAATCAGACGTCATGTTTTACGTCATTTTCCGCCACGTGACACCTGCGTTTTCCCTAAGTGGTTGATCTGCTTTGGATCAAATCGGGCTTTCGTACGTCCCTTTGGACCTTACCCGCCCAAATGGCAAACGGCCCGCCTTACAGGCATCCTACGCACTCTTTCTTTCCAGCCGGGACAAGAAACCATGCCGCCGTCGAAGGGAAGCCTCAGCAATATCGAGATCGCCCAGCAAGCCAAGATGAAGCCGATCGTCGGGCTCGCGAAGGAGCGGCTCGGCATCCCCGAGGAGCACCTCTCGCCCTTTGGCCATTACAAAGCCAAGGTCTCGCTCGACTACTGCAACCATCTTGCAGACCGGAAAGACGGCAAGCTGATCCTCGTCACCGCCATCTCCCCTACGCCGGCGGGCGAAGGCAAGACGACCATGACGGTCGGTCTCGGCGACGCGCTGAACCGCATCGGCAAGAAGGCGATGATCTGCCTGCGCGAGCCGGCGCTCGGCCCGGTATTCGGCATGAAGGGCGGCGCGGCGGGCGGCGGCTACGCCCAGGTCGTGCCGATGGAGGACATCAACCTCCACTTCACCGGCGACTTCTCGGCGATCGCGCTCGCGAACAACCTGCTCGCGGCGATGATCGACAACCACATCCACCATGGCAACGCCTGCGGCTTCGACGTGCGCCGCATCACCTGGCGCCGCGTCGTGGACTGCAATGACCGCGCGTTGCGCGACATCACGGTCGGGCTCGGCGGCCCGGGCAACGGTTTCCCGCGCCAGGACGGCTTCGACATCGTCGTCGCCTCCGAGGTCATGGCGATCTTCTGTCTCTCGACCAGCCTGAAGGATCTGAAGGAGCGCCTCGGCAAGATCGTGGTCGGCTACACGCGCGACCAGAAGCCGATCCATGCACGCGACATCAAGGCATCAGGCGCCATGGCGGCGCTGCTGAAGGATGCGCTCGCGCCGAACCTGGTCCAGACGCTCGAGAACAACCCGGCCTTCATCCACGGCGGCCCGTTTGCAAACATCGCGCACGGCTGCAATTCGGTGATGGCGACCAAAACCGCGCTCAAGCTCGCCGACTACGTGGTTACGGAAGGCGGCTTCGGTGCCGACCTCGGCGCCGAGAAGTTCGTGGACATCAAGTGCCGCAAGGCGGGCCTGAAGCCCTCCGCCGCAGTGATCGTCGCCACGGTGCGCGCGATCAAGTACCACGGCGGCGTCGAAGTGGCGGACCTCGGCAAGGAGAACCTGAAGGCGCTCCAGGCCGGCATCTCGAACCTCGACCGGCACATCGACAATGTGCGGGACGTCTTTGGGCTGCCCTGCCTGGTGGCAATCAACCATCGCGCCGAGGACAGTGAGGCGGAGCTCAATTGGCTTCAGGAGCGCGCAACGCACCATGGCGTGAAAGTCATCGTCGCGAAGCACTACTCCGAGGGCGGCAAGGGCGCGGTTGAAGTCGCGAAGGAGGTCGTCGAGCTGTGCAGTCACACGAACTACTTCAAGTTCGTCTACGAGGACAAGGACACGCTCTGGGACAAGATGAAGGCGGTCGCGACCAAGATCTACGGCGCCGCCGAAATCACGGCCGACAGCAAGGTGCGCGGACAGATCAAGCAGCTCCAGGAATCGGGCTACGGGCATTACCCGGTCTGCGTGGCGAAGACCCAATACTCCTTCTCGACCGACCCGAAGCTGCGCGGCGCACCGACCGGCCACGTCGTGAATGTCCGCGAGGTTCGCCTGGCGGCCGGGGCGGAATTCATCGTGATGATCTGCGGCGACATCATGACGATGCCGGGCCTGCCGTTAACCCCGGCCGCCAACAACATCGATGTGACCGACGACGGGAAGATAACCGGACTTTTCTGACCGGCGACTAGGCCCGCATGCGCAGGCCTTTCGGATCCACGAGCGCTTCCGGGCTGCGAATCGCGGCCCGGCGCTCGCCCATCAGTTCGACCGCGAACCCGGCGGTCTCGCCGGCGACCGTGTTCTCGACATAGCCGAGTGCGAGCGACTTGCCGACCGAGTGTCCGTAGCCTCCGGACGTCACCCAGCCGACGACCTTGTCGCCGTGCCAGATCGGCTCATCGCCCATCGCGTCCGCGTCGTCGGCATCGACCACCAGCGTGATGAGTTTTCTCACGCCGCCGCCCCCCTTCTCCGCTGCAGCCGCCGCCTTGCCGATGAAATCCGCCTTGTCGAGATGCACGAAGCGGCCGAGACCGGCCTCGTAAGGCCCGTAGATCGGCCGGAACTCGCGGGCCCAGTTGCCGAAGCTCTTCTCCAGCCGCAGCGCATTGAGCGCGCGCCCGCCGAAGTTGCGCAGGCCATGCGCCGTCCCCGCGTCATGCAACTGGTCGTACAAGGCGCGGAGATATTCCGGCGTGACCCACAGCTCGTAGCCCAGCTCCCCGGTGAACGAAACGCGGCCGACGAGCGCCGGGATCATGCCGACGTCCATCCGTGCGAACGACAGGAACGGGAACACCGCGGTCGAGAGATTCTGATCGACGAGCGCTTGCAGCAACTCGCGCGACTTCGGTCCCGCGACTGACAGGCCGAGATATTCCATCGCGCAGGACCGCACGCTGACACCGGACGGCGGCAGCTGCCGCTCGAACCAGCGCAGGTAGAACACTTCGGCGGCGTAGGTGCCGACGACGAAGAAATGATCCTCCGCCAAGCGGCAGAGCGTGAAATCGCCGATCAGGCGGCCGCGCTCGTTCAGCATCGGCGCGAGCGCAATCCGGCCCACGGCCGGCATCCTGCAGGTCATCAACTGCGACAGCCACGCGGCGGCCCCGGGACCCTGGACCTCGAACTTGCCGTAGTTGGAGATCTCGATGAGGCCGCAGCCCTCGCGCACCGCGCGGCATTCCGCGGCCACGTGCGCGTGCGCGTTGGAGCGGCGAAACGTTGCGTTCTCAACGGCGGGCGCACCCTTGGGCGCGAACCAGAGCGCATGCTCGAGCGTGCAGTAATCGCCGAACACAGCGTTTTCTTCACGTAGTGTTTCGTAGATCGGCGTGGTGCGCAGCGGCCGCGCGGCCTCCAGCTCCTCGTTCGGGAAGCGGATGCGGAAACGCCGAGAGTAATTCTCGCGCACCTTCGCGTTGGTGTAGGGCCGATTGGCCCAGGCGCCGTAGCGCGCGACGTCCATTGCCCAGATATCGGCGCCCGGATCGCCTTCCGCGATCCAGTTGGAGAGAGACAGGCCGACGCCTCCGCCCTGGCTGAATCCCGCCATCACGCCGCAGGCGACCCAGTAGTTCTTCAGGCCCTTGACTGGCCCGACCAGTGGATTGCCGTCCGGAGCGAACGTGAACGGTCCATTGACGATCTTCCGGATACCGGCGGTTTCGAGTCGCGGAAAATGCTCGAATGCCACGGTGACACTCGGCGCGATGCGCTCGAGGTCGTTCGGCAACAGGTCCTGGCCGAAATCCCACGGCGTCGTCGCGGGCGACCAGGGCACGCCGGCGCGCTCGTAGGTGCCGAGCAGCAGCCCCTGTCGCTCCTGCCGCATGTAGATCTCGGCTTCGAAATCGATGATGTGCAGCAACTCCTTTTGGCCTTTCAGTTCCGGCAGGTCCTCGGTGACGAAGTACTGGTGCTCCATGGCGAGAATCGGCAGCTCGAGGCCGACAAAACGGCCGACCTCGCGCGCCCACAGCCCGCCCGCGTTGACCAAGTGTTCGGCATGGACCGTGCCGTGCTCGGTGACTACGTCCCAACTGCCGTCCGGCCGCTGCTTCGTGTCGAGCACGCGGTTCTGGCGCACGATCTCAGCGCCGCCCATCTGCGCCGCCTTCGCGTAAGCCTGCGTGACGCCATATGGGTCCACGTGTCCCTCGATCGGATCGTGGATCGCGCCGAGGAAGTGCTTCTCCTCCAGCAGTGGATAACGCTTCTTCGCCTCCGAGGGCGAGATCAGTTCGAGGTCCATGTCGAGATAGCGCCCGCGCGCCACGGCCATACGCAGCCAGTCGACCCGCTCGGGCGTACCCGCGAGCAGCAAGCCACCCGTGACGTGCATGCCGCAGGAAACGCCTGAAATCTCCTCGAGCTCGCGGTAAAGATTGATCGTGTACTGCTGCAACCGCGCGACGTTCGGGTCGCCATTTACCGTGTGCATGCCGCCCGCGGCGTGCCAGGTCGAACCGGACGTGAGTTCGGCACGTTCGATCAGCAGGATATCCTTCCAGCCCGCCTTGGTGAGGTGATAGAGCACGCTGGCGCCCACCACGCCCCCGCCGATCACCACGACCCGCACGTGATTTCGCATCGTCGATCTCAGGAGGGCGGCAGCGCGCCGCCTTCTGCCGTACGCCGGTCGATGAACGCGTTCATGGCTTCCACCATCCCGGGATCTCGCTCGGGCGCGACATAGCGCTCGAGCGTCTTGCGATAGATGACGTTGGCGCGATCGGTCGCGGTCTTCGCGCCGTCAGCCGCCCAGGTGCCGTAGTTCCGCCAGTCCGACACCAACGGTGAATAGAACGCCGTGCGATAGCGCTCCATCGTGTGGGCGCAGCCGAAGAAATGCCCGCCGTAGCCCACTTCGGCGATGGCTTCGAGCGCCATGTCGGACGCTTCGGCGCCGACCGGCTGGAACACCTCAGCGAACATCTGCAGCATCTCGATGTCCAGGATGAATTTCTCGTACGACGTCGAGAGGCCGCCCTCGACCCAGCCTGCGGCGTGCAGGATGAAATTGGCGCCGCCCATCAGCGCGCCCCACAGGCTCATCTCGGCCTCGTAAACCGCCTGCGCGTCCGGCGCGCTCGAGGCTGTCGCATTCGAGGATCGCCATGGCAGCCCGATGTACCGCGCCAGCTGGCCGGCCCCGAACGCGGCCTTCACGTACTCCGGCGTGCCGAACGCCGGCGAACCGGATCGCATGTCCACATTCGAGGTGAAGCTGCCGTAGATGATGGGTGTGCCCGGACGCACGGACTGGGCCAGCACGATGCCTGCGAGCGCCTCGGCGTGCGCGAGCGTGAGTGCGCCCGTGACCGTCACCGGCGCCATGGCTCCGGCCAGCGTGAAGGGCGTGATGATCAGCACCTGACCGGCCGCGGCGAAGTCGATGATGCCTTCGGCCATCGGGATGTCGAGTTGCAGCGGGGAATTGGTGTTGATCACGGTCCAGGTGTACGGACGCCGCGTAAACTCTTCCGGGCTGACGCCATGCGCGATGCGGAGCAGCTCGAAGCAGTCCGCGATCTGCTGCGAGCCGCGCGAGTAGACGAATGGAACCTTGTCGGACAGGAGCAGCATCGAGCGCGTGGTCTCAAAATGCCGCAGCTGCACCGGGCTGTCCTGCGGCTCGACCGCGCCGCCGAGCGAGTGGATCACGTCGAAGCTCTGGCAGAGCTTGATCAGGTTGCGGAAGTCCTCAACCGTGCCCGCGCGGCGGCCATTGTGGATGTCCATGATGTTCGGCGGGCCCGAGGTCGGCGCGAAGCAGACGCTGCCGCGGCCGATCGGCACGTCGAATTCCGGGTCCAGCGTGTGGAAGGTGAAATCGCCGGGCGTCGTTGCGAGCGCCTGCGCGACCATCCCGCGATCGATGCGCACCACCAGCGACGCTTCATCGACCGTCGCGCCCGCGTCCGCGAAGCGCCTGCGGCCGATGGCCGACAGCACCTTCATACCCTGGTTCTCGAGCAGCGACAGCGCCGCGGCATGGATCGCCGCGACCTGGTCGTCGCTGTAGATGCGCGGCTGCGAGAAGGGGTTGACCAACCGGCGGTAGGCGCGCGAGCGCTCGGGCGGCGAGACAGTTGCCGAAGCTGCGGTGCGGCGGCGGCCAGTGCTGCGGTGCCCGCCGGCGGTTTCACCCTCACTCATGCGCTCAGCGTGGCTCATCCGCAACGCCTGATGCAATGACCTTGTTACGATCGCGCCGCCGCGTCGGTCGGTTGCTGCGCTTGTGGACGACATGGCCCGCGACTTGATATGTTCGGGCAGGTTTGCAGTTGCCGGTCACTTGGCCCTGGCAGCTAAAACAAAGGGCGACGGCCCGCCGGCCCGGTGGGCGTTGCGTAGCTGGTGCGCAGACTAGGGGGGTCGATAAGTCCATGAATCACAGACTTGCGTCCGCGGTTGCCGCGGTTCTTGCCGCTGGTCCGACGCCGGCCGTTTTGGCCCAGCAGACCACCAGCGCCCTTGAAGAGGTGATCGTCACCGCCCAGCGCCGTGCAGAGAGCCTGCAGGACGTTCCGATCGCGGTACAGGCGTTGACCGGCGAAAATCTGGCGCAGCTCAATGTATCGACGATCGATGATTACGTCAGGTTCCTGCCGAGCGTTTCCACGGCCAATTTCGGCCCGGGCCAGAGCAACATTTACATGCGCGGGCTGGCGACCGGCGCCCTGGGCACCCAGGGATCCGGCACGAACGGCCCCTGGCCCAACGTTGCGGTCTACCTCGACGAGCAATCGACCCAGACGCCAGGTCGCAATCTCGACCTGTACGCGGCCGACCTCGAGCGCATCGAGGTGCTGACCGGGCCACAGGGCACGCTGTTTGGCGCCGGCGCGCAGGCGGGCGTGCTGCGCTTCATCACGAACAAGCCCGTGCTGAATGAGACCTCGACCAATCTCAAGGCCGGCTACACCAGTACCTCCGGTGGCGATGACGGCTACAACATTGAGGCCGTGGTCAATGTACCGCTGATTGACGACAAGCTGGCACTGCGCGTCGTGGCTTACCAGGAGCAGCGCGGCGGCTACATCGACAACGTGTTCAGCACCTTCACGCGCCGAGGTACCGACCTCGCATTCGCCCTGCGCACGGGCGGCGTCGTGCCTGCAAACTCGGTCGTGATCGACAACGCCGACGTCGTGGGTAAGGACATCAACGAAGTCGAGTACCAGGGCGCGCGAGGCAGCCTGAAATGGCAGATCTCGGACGACTGGGACGCGATTCTGGCCGTGGCCTACCAGAAGATCGATTCTGAGGGCGTTTTCTACCAGCTGCCGGTCGGCTCGGAAGGGCAGGATCTCGATGACCTGCAGGTCACGATCTTCAACGAGGGATTCACGGAAGATGAGACCGTCAATACCGCGCTGACGGTTTCGGGCAAGATCGGCGCGCTCGACTTTGTCTATGCCGGCGGCTTCCTCAGCCGCGATTCCGAGACGGTCAACGACTATACGAACTACGCACGCGGCGTGTACGGCGTTTACTACCAGTGCACGGGCTATTCGGGAGCCAGCGTCGACCAGTGCTTTTCGCCGTCCAGTTTCTGGAACGACACCTCCGACGCCACCAACATGAGCCACGAGATCCGTTTGAGCAGCCCCGTCGACAATCGCCTGCGATTCCTCGGCGGCGTCTATTACGAGGAACGCGATCTGGAAGCGACAACCGACTGGTACTACAAATCGGTTCCGGAGTGCCCCGACACCGGTGTCTCCGTCGGCGACTGCTTCCTGTATCTCGATCCGCTGGCTGTACCGGCTTTCCAGACGGCCACGTTCAACAACCCGAACCGTCGCGATCCGAGCGTGGGATTCTTCAACGACTTCACACGCGAGTACACGCAGTTTGCGGCATTTGCTTCGGTGGACTTCGATATCCTCGAAAATCTGACCCTGACCTTGGGCACGCGCTACTACGACATCGAGAACTCATTCCTCGGCGCCTTCATGGGCAGTTTTTTCTGCAAGACGTACGGCTCCGGAGCCACCGGGCCCTGCCTTACACCCTTCGGCAACAACGTCGACGAACGGCCGGACAACAAGAACCAGGACGACGGCTTCCGCAGCCGCGCGAACCTGAGCTGGCAGGTCAACGACGACGTCATGCTGTATGCGACGTGGTCCGAAAGCTACCGTCCGGGTGGATTCAACCGAGCGTCCTCCGCCTGTGGCGTCAGGGATCCGGTAACCAACGTGCAGCAGTGGTGCATGCCGACGTCCTACGAGTCAGACGACCTCACCAACATCGAGGTCGGCTGGAAAACGATGTTCTGGGACAATCGGGTGCAGTTCAACGGCGCGATTTACCAGGTCACCTGGGACAACGTGCAGAGCGGCCTGTTTGCGCCGCAGCTCGGCTTTCCGAATCTCCAGTTCTTCGTCAACGGCCCGGAATACGAGGTCAACGGCATCGAAGTCAACTTCGTGGTCGTACCGGCTGACGGCCTGACGATCTCGGCCGGCGCGTCATACAACGACACGGAGCTGACCAACTCGCCGCAGATCATCAGCAACAACCCGGACAGCCCGACGTTCGGCGAGCCGATCACGGACTCGTGCCTGGCATTCGACGCGGGAACGAATACCTGCACCAACGTGGTGAGCGTGGAGAACGTGTTCGGCACGCCTGGGACCCCGCTCGCTTTCGCGCCCGAGTTCCAGGGAAACGTGCGCGCGCGGTACGAGTGGACGCGAGGCGACTACAGCCCGTTCGTCGGTGCGGCGATTCAGTACCAGGACTCGTCGTTCTCGTCAGCCGCCGTAGTCAACCGGAACCTGATGTCCTCCTGGACCACGGCGGATGCATCGGTGGGCTTCACGAAGTCAAACTGGGGAGCCGAGTTTTACGTCACCAACCTGACGGACGAGAACAGTAGCGTCTACTCGACGAGTGCCCAGTTCATCCTGGCGGAAGTGCCTATGCGGCCGCGGACCATGGGCCTGAGGTTCAGCTACGACTTCGGCAGCAACTGAGCGGTTCCCTGTCGTTACACGGGCCGGCGGGTAGACTCGCCGGCCCGTTTTGTCCTGCTCCCCCGCATCCCGCATCATATCGCCGTGCAAGACGCCGCTGGACCTGCCACTCACGAATCCCCTGCCGACCTCGACGCGACTTTAATCGAGCTGCGGCGCCAGATCGAAAACGAGCAGTTCGCCGACGCGCTCGCGCGCGCGGATGCCCTGCTCGAGGCGCTGCCAGAACAGCGTGACCTGCTGTACATGCGCGCTGTGTGCCTGCGGCACCTGCAACGGCTGCCGGAGGCGCTCGAGACGCTTGAGACGCTCGAGTACCTCTACCCCGCCTATCCGCGCTTGTTCCAGGAACGCGGGCACTGCCACGTATTCCTGCGGCAGGCGCCGGAAGCCATCCGGGCGTTTTCCCGGGCTGTAGAGCTGGATGCCGCGCTGCCTGCCAGTTGGCGCCTGCTGACCTCGCTTTACGGAATGGTCGGCCGCGACCGCGATGCCGCAGTCGCGAGACAGCACGCTGCCAAGCTCGCCGAGCTCGCTCCCGAAGTTGTGACGGCGCGGAGCATGTTGTCTGACGGAAATCTGCGGGACTCCGAGGACGTCATTCGCGGTTACCTGAAGCGGGTACCCGACGACATCGAAGCGATGCGCGTGCTCGCGCAGGTAGCGCACCAGAACGAGTTCTCGCGGGACGCGGCCTTCCTTCTCGAAGCGGTTCTGGCCAGGGCTCCCGATTACCGCGCAGCCCGCCATGACTATGTGCTCGCCCTGATCGCGCTGCACCGGCACCGCCAGGCGCGCGAACAAATTGAGATCCTGATAACGGCGGAACCCGAAAGCCTGAACCACAGGATCACGCTTGCCGGCATCCTGGTCGGCGAGGGTTCGACCGAGGAGGCAATTTCCCTGTACCAGGATCTAATCCGGCGGCGACATGAATACCCGGAGCTGCACGTGTCGTTCGCCCATGCTCTGAAGACTCGAGGCAGACGTGCGGAGGCCGAACGTTCGTATCGGGAGGCAATTCGTCTGCGACCCAGTTTCGGCGATGCATACTGGAGCCTCGCGAATCTCAAAACCTACCGGTTCTCAGACGCGGAGATCGACGCGATGCGTGCACAGCTCGGGGTGCGGCGCACGTCGCTCAGGGAGCGATATCACCTGTGCTTTGCCCTCGGCAAGGGGCTCGAGGACCGCGGCGAATACGCCGAGTCCTTTCGCTTCTACGATAAGGGCAACACGCTCAAGAAGGAGGAATGCACATTTCGGCCCCAAGCGCTCGAGCGCACGCTCGAGCGGCAAGCTGAACTCTGCACTGAAGAGTTCTTCGCAAAGCGGCGCGGCTATGGCTGCGAAGACCCTTCCCCCATTTTCATCGTTGGACTGCCGCGCGCGGGATCGACGCTTCTCGAACAGATCCTCGCCTCGCATTCGCAGGTCGAGGGCACCATGGAGCTGGCCGACGTGCCGCGGCTGGTCAGCGCGCTCGACCTGCGCACAAGCGGAACGCGCTACCCCGGCGTCCTCGCGCTGCTCTCAGCGGACGACATCCGCAGTTTCGGCGAGGCCTACGTCCGCGACACGAAGTACTACCGCGCGGCCGGGAAGCCGTTCTTCATCGACAAGATGCCGAACAACTTCCGCCACGTCAGCCTGATCCACCTGATGCTGCCGAACGCCAGGATCATCGACGCGCGGCGGGAGCCCATGGCCTGCTGCTTCAGCAATTACAAGCAGCTGTTCGCTTCCGGCCAGCAGTTCACTTACCGGCTCGACGACATTGCGCGCTACTACCGCATGTACGTGCGGGTCATGGAACATTGGGATCGCGTCCTGCCGGGCCGCGTGCTGCGCGTGCAGCACGAAGACATCATTGGCGACCTTGAGACTAGCGTGCGGCGCATCCTCGATCACCTCGGCCTCGAGTTCGAGCCCGCCTGCGTCGACTTCCACCGGACCGAGCGCCGGGTACACACTGCAAGCTCGGAACAGGTGCGCCGCCCGATCACCCGGGAGGGCGTCGACCAGTGGCGGAATTACGAGCCCTGGCTCGGGGACCTGCGTGCCGCGCTCGGGCCGCTGGCGCCGCCCTAGGCGGGCCGGATCCCGGTCGCGCGCTCCTGGTCCTCGACGATCCGTCGCGCCGACGCGAAGTAGTGCCAGACGGCCCAGAACCCGGTCGGCACGAGGCACAGCATCGCGAGACGCAGCGACTCGCCGTCGGAGACGCCACCCGGTGCAAACGCGTCACTCAGGATACCCACCATCTGCGGCGCGATGATCAGGTTGCCGACGTTGGCGAGGAACAACGTCGCCGCGCAGAACTGCGCGCGCATGCGTGGCTCGCACAGGTTCGTGAGCAGCCCGAAGCACGGGCCGATGTAGAAATAGATGGCAGGGATGAAGATCCAGAAAAGCAGGCTCGCGAGATGCAGGTCTCGGGTCCAGTAGATGACCCCCGAGACGATCGTCGCCACCAGGATGAACCAGCCCATCATGCGGACGATCCGACGCGGGTCCTGCATGGAGGGCTGCGCCATCCACCAGCCGGTCAGCAGCGTGGCGAGTCCGCCGCCGACGAGGTGGATCGGGCCGACGATGGCGCCCGCCTCCCCCGGCGTCAGCGCGAAATTGCGGATCAGGAACGTGGGCGTCCACCACATCAGGCCCCAGCCCCAGAGCGCGGTTACGGCGCTCCCGACCATCACGTGCACCGCCGATTTCTGCGACCACAAGAACCTCATGCTCTCGGCGAAAGAAGCGCCCTGGTGATCGCCGCCCTTGTGGTCTAGCTGGCCGCGACGGGGCTCCCGGACGGTCAGGAAGATCAGCAAGCCAACCGCGACGCCGGGAATGCCCAGCACCAGGAACACGGTGCGCCAGTCATAGGCGTCGTTGATCATGCCCGCGATGTCCGCCCCAAGCCATGCGCCGATGGGGGCGCCGAGCGAGAACACGGTGAGCGCCATGGGGCGCCTCGCCGCGGGAAAGTAGTCCGAGATGATTGAACTCGCTCCAGGGGTGCCGCCGGCCTCGCCGACGCCGACGCCGATGCGGCCGATGAGCAGCTGCGCGTAGTTCTTCGCAATTCCGGTGTATGCCGTCATCGCCGACCAGAGGACGAGGCAGACCGCGATGATGTTGCGCCGGTTGCCGCGGTCGATCAGCCAGGAGATCGGGAAGCCGAGCACCACGTAGAACAGCGCGAGCGCAACGCCTGTCAGGAAGGCGATGCCGGAGTCGGTGAGCTGCAGTTCGAGGCGGATCGGCTCGAGGACCGTCGAAATCACGTAGCGGTCGGCGATGCTGAGCGTATAGACCAGCACCATCATTATGAGCACGTACCAGCGCCTGGCCGACGATGCCGTCTCGCCGCCTGCAGCCATCGGCGCTTCTGTCGCCATCCGGATTTCTCCCCCCGAGTACCCGCCTTGTACTGAAATTCCGGCGCCATTGCCAGCCGCCTCGCGGAATCCCACGCCGCACTGTAGCCTTGTCGCCAGCAACCAGGGTTCGTCGTATGGGCAAGCCGGCTTCCGCGATCGGCATCATCGGGCTCGGCAACCTCGGGGCCTCGCTGGCGGGCAACTTGCTGCGCCACGGCCTCGATCTCCTCGTCGCCGACCTCAACGAGGCTGCGGTCGCGGAATTCGTGGCGCGCGGTGCGAGAAGCGCGGCCTCGCCGCGCGAAATGGCCGCAGCCTGCGAGTTCGTCATCACCTGCCTGCCCTCGCCAGCCGCTTCCGCAGCCGTCGTCGAAGGGCCGAACGGACTCCTCGAAGGACTCGGACCCGGCAAGCTCTGGCTGGAAATGAGCACCACCGACGCGGCCGAGATCCGGCGCCTTGCCGCCCGAGTCGCGGATCGGGGCGCGACCGCGCTGGAATGCCCGGTTTCGGGCGGCTGCCACCGCGCCGCGTCGGGCAACATCTCGATCTTCGCGGGCGGCCCGCGCGCGACCTTCGAACGCGCCCTGCCCGTGCTGTCGATCCTCGGCCACCAGATCCTGCACACCGGCGAGCTCGGCTCAGCGTCGATGCTGAAGGTGCTGACCAACTACCTCTGCACCGCACACCTCGTGGCGCTCGCGGAGGCGCTGACCACTGCGAAGGTGCTGGGCCTCGACATGAACACGGCCTACGAGGGCATCCGCATCTCGTCCGGCAATTCTTTCGTGCACGAGACGGAATCGCAGGTCATCCTGAACGGCAGCCGTGACATCAATTTCACGATGGACCTGGTGGTGAAGGACGTGGGTCTGTTCGACCGGCTGGCGGCCGACCACGGTGTACCGCTCGAATTGTCACCCCTGATCCTCCGCATCTTCAGGGACGGCGTGGCGACCTACGGTGCGCGCGAGCGTTCGCCTAACATCATCCGCCGCTACGAGGAGCCCTGCGGCGTCAAGGTGCTTGGCACGGGGTTTCCGGAGACGATGGTCGACCACCTGCCGAAGGAACCGGGAGTCGAGGTCGTGCCAAACAGGGGATGAAGCGGATGGAGATCAGCGAGTTCTCGATGGATTTCTTCTCGCTCGCCGGCCAGCGAGCCATCGTCACGGGCGGCAACACGGGACTCGGCCAGGCATTCTCACTGGCTCTCGCGAAGGCCGGCGCCGACGTGTTCGTGCCGAGCGTGATGGATGACGACGGCTCGACGCGCCGCCTGGTCGAAGCCGCAGGCCGCCGGTTCGAATTCCTGAAAATCGACATCACCGCGCCGGGCGCGGCGGGGCGCGTCATCGTGACCTGCGTCGAGCGCATGGGCGGCATCGACATCCTGGTCAACAGCGCAGGTGTCTGCCCGACAGCCGACGTGCTCGATTTCGGACGGCCGCAATGGGACGCCACGGTCGCCGTCAATCTCACGGCCGCCTTCGAGCTCGGCCACGAAGCCGCGAAGCGGATGATCCCGCAGAAGAGCGGCAAGATCATCAACGTCTGTTCGCTGTTCTCGTTCCTTGGCGGCCGCGGCTCATCCGCCTATGCCGCAACCAAGCACGGGCTCGCGGGTTTCACCCGGGCGTACTGCGACGAGCTCGCGATGCACAACATCCAGGTCAACGGCATCGCCCCCGGCTATTACGCGACCGAGATCACGCGCAAGACGCGCAGCGACCCCGTGACCAGCCAGCGTGTGCTCGACCATGTTCCGGCCGGGCGCTGGGGCGAGCCCGTCGACCTGATGGGAGCGCTAGTATTCCTCGCGAGCCGCGCCTCGAACTACGTCAACGGCCACCTGCTCGTCGTCGACGGCGGCTACCTGGTACGTTGATCGCACGATGTCGACCTGGAAACGCTATGTCGTCGGCGTGGACAGCGGATCGCAGAGCACCAAGGTGGTCATCTACGACCTGGACGGCAATGCGATCGCTGAGGGACGCCAGGCGCTGAGGCCCGCGAGCCGGCCGCAACCCGGGATCGTCGAGCATCCGGACGATGACCTGTGGGACTCGATCGCTGCTGCCTCGCGCCAGGCGCTGGCGCGGTTCGACGGGGACGTGCGCGACATCGTCGGCGTCGGCCTATGCACGATCCGGTGCTGCAAGGCTTTTCTGCGGTCGGACGGCTCGCTGGCGCAACCCGTGATCAGCTGGATGGACGAGCGCGCGTACCAGCCCTGGGTACCGGAAGATCCGGCAGTTGCCTGGGCGACAACTTCCTCCGGCTACCTGACGCATCGCCTCACCGGCGCATTCAGGGACACCGCGGCCAACAGCATCCGGCTGCAGTGGCCCGTGGACACCGACACCTGGCGATGGAGCACCAACGCGGGGCTGCTGCGGCAGTTCAACCTGCGTCGCGAACAGCTGTTCGAGCTCATCACTCCCGGCACGATCGCCGGAACGGTCACAGCGGCCGCCTCCGAGGCGACCGGTATTCCGGCGGGTCTCCCGGTCGTCGTCACCGCCAACGACAAGGCCGTCGAGGCACTGGGCGCGGGCTCGCTGGATGAACGAACGGCCATGATTTCGCTCGGCACCTACATCGCCGCGATGGTGCATGGCGGGCGCAACCGCCCGGATGCGCGCCAGTTCTGGACCAATTTCAGCTGCATTCCGCAGCACTACCTGTACGAGAGCCACGGCATCCGCCGTGGCATGTGGACGCTGACATGGTTCATGGACCTGCTGGGTCCGGAATTCGCCGCTGCCGCCGCGGCGCGCGGCGCCACGCGCGAGGACGTGCTTGAACAGGAAGCGATGCGCGTCCCGCCCGGCAGCGACGGGTTGATCACCGTGCTTGACTGGCTCGCGCCGACGGACAAGCCCTTCCGCAAGGGCGTGATGCTGGGCTTCGACGCCCGCCACACCCGCGCGCATGGTTACCGCTCGATCCTCGAAGCGATCGCGCTGACGATGAAGGGTCACGTTGACGCGATGTCCGGGGAACTTGGCATCTCGTTGCGCGAGATCGTCGTCTCGGGCGGCGGGTCGAGCAGCGCGCTAGGCATGCAGGTATTAGCGGATGTCTTCGACCTGCCGACCGCGCGCGCGCGCGGACCAAGCGGCGCCAGCCTCGGCTCCGCGATCAGCGCCGCCGTCGCCGTCGGGCTGCACGCGGACCTCGCGACCGCCGTGACGCGCATGGTCAGCCCGCGCGAGACGTTCACGCCCGACGCCGGCAATGCCGGCGTCTATCGCAAGCTGAGCCAGCAGGTGTATCGCGGCATCCGCGATGCCACCGACCAGGTCCTCGAACGGACCTGGCCGCTTTTCCATTGAGGAACGCATCATGGCCTTGAGCAGGACCGCCATCGTCGAGGGGCTACAGAATCTCGTCGGTATCCCGTACGTCATCACCGACGAGATGGAACTGAAACGCAGCAGCATCGACCGGCTGCGTCTCTACGAGGATGTGCACGGCGTATTCACACGACCTGTCCCGGCGGCGGTCGTCATGGCGCGCAACACGCAGCATGTGATCGACGTGCTCAAGTTCGCCAACCAGTCCCGGATCAACGTCATCGCACGCACCGGACGCACGGCGACCGAGGGCGGCCTCGAGACGGCGGTCGAGAACTCGATCGTGCTCGACGGCTCGGGCATGAACGGCATCCTGAAGATCGACACGTACAACATGCAGGCGACGGTCCAGTGCGGCGTCTGCCTGCAGGTCCTGGAGGACGAATGCCGCGAGGTCGGCGTGACGACCGGCCATTCGCCGCAGTCTAAGCCGATCGCGCAAATGGGGGGGCTGGTCGCGACGCGCAGCATCGGCCAGTTCTCGACGCTTTACGGCGGCATCGAGGACATGGTGGTCGGGCTCGAAGCCGTCTTCGCGGATGGCACCGTGACGCGGATCAAGAACGTGCCCCGCCGCGCCGTCGGCCCTGACATTCGGCATGTCGTCATCGGCAACGAGGGCGCGCTCTGCTACATCACCGAGGTCACGGTGAAGCTGTTTCCGTTCATGCCGCAGAACAATGCGTTCATCGGCTACACGCTGAAGGACATGCGCCAGGGCTTCGAGGCGCTGCGCAGCGTGATGGTCGCCGGCTATCGCCCGTCGGTCGCGCGCCTGTACGACCCGCCGGACGGGGCTTTCCACTTCTCCCGGTTCGCGGCAAAGGACGACTGCGTGCTGCTGTTCATGGCTGAGGGCCCGGAGGGAATCGTCAAGGCGACCGTCGAGGGTATCGGGGAGATCGTCGCCCGGTTCCTGGAATGCAGACCGGTCGAACCGCGTCATCTCGAAGAGTGGTTCGCCGACCTCAACTGGGGCGCCGACAAGATCGCCAACGAACGCAAGGAAATCCTGGCCACCCGGGCGATGGGCCGCACGACGGAAGTCTCCGCCGACTGGAGCACGATCTGCGACATCTACGACAACGCGCTCAGGCGCCTGCGCGCAGAGGTGCCGGATATCACGATGGCCGGCGGGCACAGCTCGCACGCTTACGTCAACGGCACCAACATGTACTTCGTCTACTACTACGACGTGAAGTGCCCGCCCGAGCAGGAAGTGGAGCGGTACCGCACCGGGATCAATCGCATCATCTGCGAGGAAACGCTGAAACTCGGCGGTTCCGTGGTCCACCATCACGGCATGGGCAAGGCGCGCACGCCTTGGATACGGGAAGAGTACGGCAGCTCGTACTACATCCTCGAGCGGCTGAAGCGCGCGTTCGACCCGAACGATGTCATGAACAAGGGCTGCGTCATCCCGCCGTGAACTGCTACCGCGGCCCTACGACGCGATCGACCCAGTCGCCGCAGAGCGCGGAAGCATCCTTCGGGCGGATGCTCGTGGGATCGAGGCAGAGCTGCAGCCACAGCCCGTCGAGAAGCGCGGTGAGGCCGGTGACGGCAAGACCGAGGTCAACGGTGCCGCCGCGCGACTTCGCAAGATCGGACAGGAGCTGTCCGAGCACCTCGCTGTAACCCTTGCCCTCCTCGTCGCGCACGGCTTTCATCTCCGGCGACACCTGCACGAGGCTCCAGTACACGACCCAGGCCGTCAGTACCTGCGGGTTGAGGTTCGGGCCCGAGAAGAATGCGTCGAGGTAGGCGCGCAGCCGCGCGCGCGGGTCCGGACCCGCGGCCGCGACGGCCGCTTCGAAGTTCGTGGCGAGCCTCCGGCCGAACGTCCGGTAGCTCTCTGCGACCAGCGTGTCCTTGTTCGGGAAGTGATGGTTGATGAGGCCGATGGAAACGCCGGCCTCGGCCGCGATGCGGCGCACCGACAGGCCTTCGTAGCCGTAGCGCTTCAGGCTCTCGATCGCCGCATCCACCAGCGCCTCGCGCCGGTCGCTCGCGACCTGGCGCTCGTAGCGGGGCTTGCGGGCCGCGCTCACTGGGGCCGAGGCGCCTTGCGATTGATGCTCCAGCCCTTCGGCGGCGGCGCGCCTTCGCGCGCCTCCGGAAAGAGCGCGCGCATGCGCCGGCCGAAACTGCGCAGGCACACTTCATCCTCGCCGAGCGGGCCGACCGTGAAGCTCGAGGAAGCCATGCCGGCCTGCACGCGCTCGATCAGGTCCTTGTCCTCGAGGTTCACGAGCCGGTTGATGCGCCAGTTGAGATAACGCGCGGCCTTCATCTCGCGCCGCTCGTCCGGCACCCCGTAGTTGATGTACCGCAGCTGGGTCTCGGTAGGCGACACGGGGATGAACTGCATGAAGTCGATCTGGTCCGGGTACAGCTCGATCGCCGCGTTCGGCCAGAGCTTGTAGTAGGCCCAGTTCGCGCCTTCGGCCAAGCCCATGTCGTGCATGAGTTTCTGGTACATGCGCTCGGAGGCGTGCGGTGAATCGTGCTCGACGAGTTCGCCGGACATCTTGTCCACCCACTCGCGCGCCTCGATCGCGTAGCTCTTGCCGAAAATGCGCATGAGACCGGGGTGCGCCACGGGGATGTGCAGGCCGTCGGAGTAGTTGTCCGCGACGTTCTTCCAGTTGACATGGCGCGTCTGCACTCGCGGCGGGCCGAGTGGCACGAGGTCCTCGAGCGGTGCGTCCGCGAGCTCCTGTGCGTAAGGCGCCATCTGGTCGTTGACCGACGGCAGGCCCGGCGCGAAGCGCACGAACACAAATCCGCGCCAGATTTCCTGCTCGACCTCGGCGAGGCCGTACTCTTCCGTAGCCATGCCCGGGTAGCCCGCACGCAGCGGCACACCCACGAGACGGCCGTCGTTTGAGTAGGTCCAGGCGTGATACGGGCAGGTGATGCGCTTGCCGCAGTTGCCCTGCTCGCCGGTCACGAGTCGCGCGGCGCGGTGGCGGCAGACGTTGTGGAAGCTGCGCACGCGGCCGTCGGTCCCGCGCACGGTCAGAATCGACTCGTTCAGGAACTTGAACGTCATGTAATCGCCGGCTTCGCGCACGTCATTGACGTGGCAAACCAGGTGCCAGCTCTTCTTGAAGATGACCTGGCGCTCGAGCTCGAAGAACTCGGGGTCCCAGTAGGCCCAGCCAGGCAGGCTGAAGTCCTCTTCCGTGCGAAGATCGGGGGTGGCGGAGCGTTCGGGGTGGATACGTGCATTCATTGTTGAACGATCGTACAATAAGCTCACCCGCAGCGTCAACGGGAGATGTCGCGAAATGAGACCGACGATCCAGATTCTCGAGCCTGCACAGATCGCGGCGATCCTCGCGGAAGCGAAGCGGATCATGGCCGAAGTCGGTATGGACATCCGCGGCGCGAAGATGCGCCAGCGCCTCATCGACGCGGGTCTGCCGACGGATGCCAGTGGTCGTGTGCTCTTCCCCACCGCCGTTGTCGATCGCGCGATCGAGACCGCGCCGAAATCGTTCACGCTCTTCAACCGCGACGGCGATCCGCACGCCGAGATCGGCGGCTGGAATGTCCACTTCGTGCCAGGCTCAAGCGGCCTCAAGATCATGGACCACCGCACGGGCGAGACGCGCCTCGCGGATTCGACCGACTTCGTCGAGTACGCGCGCCTCTGCGACGGTCTGCCGCACATCCCTTACCTCGCGACCGCATTTTCGACCAACAAGGACATTGAGCCGCAGGTGTCCGATGCCTGGCGCCTTTACATGGTGCTCATGAACACGAAGAAACCGGTCGTCTCCGGCGCCTTCGGCGAGCACGGCGTGCCGCGCATGGCCGAGATGATGCAGCTCTTCCGCCGCGACCGCGCCGAACTCATCGCGAAACCGATGTCGATCTTCACGATCACGGCAACCGGCAACTTCCGCTTCGGCGAGGATTCCTGCCAGAACCTGCTGGACTGCGTCGAGGCCGGCATCCCGGTCGAAATCGTGCCGGTGACGCTGATGGGCCTCATCGCGCCCGTCACGCTGGTCGGCGCCATCGTCTTCCACTGCGTGGACGTGCTGACTGGCATCACGATGGCGCAGATCGTGAAGCCCGGTGCGCCCGTGCTGTTCGGCGGCGCGCCCGCGACTTTCCACATGCGTGCCGCCAGCGCGCCGATGGCCGCGATCGAGGCGCAACGACTCAACTGCGGTTACGTGGCGGTCGCGAAATCGCTTGGCCTGCCGACGCAGGCCTACATGGCGCTCTCGGACGGCAAGTTCCTCGACGCCCAGGCGGGCGCCGAGACGATGACGAGCGCGATGCTCGCCGCGCTCGCCGGCGTCAACTCGGTATCGGGGCCCGGCATGCTGGATTTCGTCCTGACATTCAGCCTGCCGAAGCTTCTGTTCGACAACGAGGTCTGCGGCCAGTGCCTCAATTTCGTGCGCGAGACCCACGTGCTCGAGGACTTGCCAGCGGGCAAACTAGTGGATGAAGTGCGCGCGAACGACCACCTCATCACCTCGCCGCATACGCTGAAGTACTGGCCGCAGGAGCTGTACCTGACGGATCCCGTCATCGATCGCGAGAACCGCGAGACCTGGATCAAGCAGGGCTCAAGGGAACTCCAGGCGCGCGCGGTCGAACAGGTCGAGAAGCGGCTCGCGTCCTACGTGCCGATCCCGACGGACAACGCGGTGGACGCCGAGATGCGCCGCATCGTGACGGCGGGCCTGAAGGACCAGAAGGAGCTGCCGGTCCTGCCGCCGCCGCCCGATCACGCCTTGGCTGAAATTCCGCCGCAGCGTCGCCGCGCGGGTCGCCGGCCGCGATGAGCGCACAGCAGCACCTCGATTCGGTCCGGCAGGTTCCGATCGATGCAATGCGGGACGAGCACCTGACCGCACGCCAGGACCTGGTGGTCGTCGAGGAGCCGCTCGAGATCCGCGTCGCGCAGGTTGGCGACACCGGGCCCGGCAACTCCATGTCGATCACCATGCGGACCCCGGGCCATGACATCGAGCTGGCGATCGGCTTCCTGCATGGCGAAGGCATCGTGCGCGCGCGGGAGGACATCGCCGACAGCCGGATCTGCGGCCCGGTCGGCAACGTCGTTCGCATCCAGCTCGCCGCCAGCGCCGCCTTCGATGCCGGCCAGCTGCAGCGCAACTTCTACACGACCTCGAGCTGCGGCGTCTGCGGCAACGCTTCGCTCGCCGCCGTCGAGCGCATGCTGCGCGCGCCGCGCGTTGACGAAAACCTCAAGGTTTCGACCGCGCTCATCGAGTCGCTGTCGGACCGCGCGCGCGCGGGCCAGGATGTGTTTCGCGAGACGGGTGGACTGCATGCGTCCTGCCTGTTCGACGCCGAGGGGCGGCTGCTCGATGTGCGCGAGGACGTCGGCCGCCACAATGCGCTCGACAAGCTCATCGGCGCGCGCCTGCTCGCGGGTGAGCTGCCGCTCTCGGACTCCGTGCTGTTCCTGTCGGGTCGGGCGAGCTTCGAGCTGCTGCAGAAGGCCGCCGCTGCGGGCATCCCCGTGGTGGCCGCGGTCGGCGCGCCCTCCTCGCTCGCCATCGATCTCGCGCAACGCACCGGCATCATGCTGGTCGGCTTCCTGCGCGGCCGATCATTCAATGTCTACGCCCACCGGGAGCGCCTGCAATGAGTACGGCCGCCGCCCCGGCCGGGCTGCTCGATGAGAGCCGGATCCTCACGATCGTCGCGAAGCATCGGCACCAGGATGGCCCGCTGATCGAAATCCTGCACGACGTGCAGGCGGCCTTCGGCTGCGTGCCTCCGGGCGCCGTGCCCGTGCTCGCGCGCGCGCTCAACCTCTCGCGCGCCGAAGTGCATGGCGTCGTCACCTTCTATCACCATTTCCGCACCCGGCCCCCGGGCCGGCAAGTGCTGCAGATTTGCCGCGCGGAATCCTGCCAGGCTGCTGGTGGCCGCGCGCTCGAGCGCCACGCGCAAGAAAGGCTCGGCATCGGCTTCGGCGAGACGACTCCGGACGGGCGGGTGACGCTCGAGGCGGTCTATTGCCTCGGTCTTTGCGCCTGCTCGCCCGCGGCCACGCTCGACGGTGAAGTCCACGGGCGTGTGACGTCGCAGCGACTTGATGCGCTGCTCGGCGCACAGGCCGCGGTGAAGTCATGAGCGTCACGGTCTGGATCCCGCGCGATGCAGGGGCGCTCGCGCTCGGCGCGGAAGCGACGGCGAAGCGCCTGGTCGCGGAAGCCCGCGCAGCGGGCGTGGATGTCAAGCTGCGTCGCAACGGTTCCCGCGGGCTCTACTGGCTCGAGCCGCTGGTCGAGGTCGAGTGTGCGGACGGTCGCATTGCCTACGGTCCGGTGACCGAGGGTGATGTGCCGGAACTCGTAACCAAGGGGTTGCTGATAGGCGCGGCACATCCGCTTCGCCTCGGCAAGATCGAGGAGCATCCCTGGTTTGCCACGCAGCAGCGCCTGACTTTCGCACGCGTTGGTCGCATCGATCCGCTCGACCTCGCGGCCTACCGCGCATCGGGCGGCTATGCGGGGCTCGCTCGCGCCCTCGAGCTCGGGCCCGACGCGATCGTCAACGAAGTGCTGGAGTCGGGCCTGCGCGGCCGTGGCGGCGCGGCCTTCCCGACCGGCATCAAGTGGCAGACGGTGCTGCGCCAGCCGCCCGGCCAGAAGTACATCACCTGCAACGCCGACGAGGGCGACTCGGGCACCTACTCCGACCGCATGCTGATGGAAGGCGACCCGTTCTCGCTCATCGAGGGCATGACGATCGCCGGTGTCGCGGTCGGCGCGACCAAGGGCTATGTGTACCTGCGCGTCGAGTATCCGCACGCGTACAAGGTGCTGAACGGCGCGATCGCGGCTGCGCGCGAGGCGGGCCTGCTCGGCGCCGACGTGCTCGGCAGCGGCAAGGCTTTCGACCTGGAAGTGCGCCTCGGCGCCGGCGCCTACATCTGCGGCGAGGAAACCTCGATGCTGGAAAGCCTCGAAGGCCGCCGCGGCGAGATCCGCGTGCGCCCGCCGCTTCCTGCCGAGAAGGGCCTGTTCGGCGCACCGACGATCGTCAACAACGTGATCACGCTCGCGAGCGTGCCGACAATCCTCGCGAATGGCGCGGCAACTTATAAGGATTACGGCCAGGCGAAGTCGCGCGGCACGCTGCCGCTGCAGCTTGCCGGCAACATCCGTCGCGGCGGGCTCGTCGAGCGCGCCTTCGGGCTCACGGTGCGCGAGTTGCTCGAGGATTACGGCGGCGGCTCGATGAGCGGGCGGCCGATCCGCGCGGTGCAGATCGGCGGGCCGCTCGGCGCTTACCTGCCGGCCTCGCAGTTTGACACGCCACTCGAGTACGAATCGCTCTCCGAAATCGGCGCATTGCTGGGCCACGGCGGCGTGGTCGCCTTCGACGACACGGTCGACATGCTCGAGATGGCGCGTTATGCCATGGAATTCTGCGCAATCGAGTCCTGCGGCAAGTGCACGCCCTGCCGCATCGGCTCGGTTCGCGGGGCCGAGGCGCTGGCAGCCGCCGGCCGGGGCGAAGACCGTGACCGGCAGCTTGCACTGGTCGAGGAACTCTGCGATACGATGTTGAATGCATCCCTGTGCGGACTCGGGGGCATGACCCCCTTTCCCGTGCAGAGCGCCATGAAGCACTTCCCGGAAGACTTCAGGGCCCGGACGCGAGGAGGCTAGGTGTATTCGATCGACCATCGCGACCTCGGCACGCCGCCGGCCACCTCGGCCGACTCGGTCACGCTCGAGATTGACGGCGCGACCGTGACCGTCCCGGCAGGGACCTCGGTCATGCGGGCCGCCGCGCTTGCCGACACGCAGATCCCGAAGCTGTGCGCGACGGATTCCCTGAAGGCCTTCGGATCCTGCCGCCTGTGCCTGGTCGAGATCGAGGGGCGCAAGGGTTTTCCGGCGTCCTGCACGACCGCCGTCGCGGCCGGCATGAAGGTCCGCACGCGTTCGCCGAAGATCGATCAGTTGCGCCGCGGCGTTGTCGAGCTGTACGTCTCCGACCACCCGCTCGACTGCGACGACTGCCCCGCCAACGGCCACTGCGAGCTGCAGGACGCTGCGGAAGTCACGGGCGTCACCCACTCCCGCTGGGCGGCAGGCCAGACCCAGCGCGGCTCGGCCCCGGACGTCAGCAACCCGTACTTCGACTTCAACCCGGACCTGTGCATCGTCTGCTCGCGTTGCGTGCGTGCCTGCGACGAGACGCAGAGCACGCTCGCACTGACGATCGAGGGTCGTGGCTTCGGCTCGCGGGTCTCGGCGAGCGAGCACCAGCCCTTCCTCGCCTCCGAGTGCGTCTCCTGCGGCGCCTGCGTCGAAGCCTGCCCGACCGCCGCGCTCAGCGAGAAGTCGCTCGCGGTGCTCGGCCAGCCCGAGCGCGCGGTTGCGACCACCTGCGGCTATTGCGGCGTCGGCTGCTCGCTGAAGGCAGAGGTCAAACAGGAAACCGTCGTGCGCATGGTCCCGAATCGCGCAGGCCAGGCCAACCAGGGCCACGCCTGCATCAAGGGACGCTTTGCCTTTGGCTACGCGACCCACAAGGACCGTGTCTCCAAGCCGATGATCCGCGCGCGCATCACGGATCCCTGGCGCGAAGTGAGCTGGGAAGAAGCCTTCGAGTACACGGCGAGCGAGTTCCGCCGCATCCAGCAGAAGTACGGCCGCGACTCGGTGGGCGGCATCACCTCCTCGCGCTGCACCAACGAGGAGACCTACCTGGTCCAGAAGCTGGTGCGCGCCGCGCTGCTGACCAACAACGTCGACACTTGCGCGCGCGTCTGCCACTCGCCGACCGGCTACGGCCTCAAGCACACGCTCGGCGAGTCCGCCGGCACGCAGGCCTTCACCTCGGTGCAGAAGGCGGACGTGGTCGTCGTGATCGGCGCGAACCCGACCGACGGCCACCCGGTGTTCGCCTCGCAGCTCAAGCGCCGCCTGCGCCAGGGAGCAAAGCTCATCGTCATCGATCCGCGCGCGATCGACCTCGTGAAGACGCCGCACATCGAGGCCGCACAGCACCTGCAGCTTCGCCCGGGTACGAACGTGGCCGTCATCAACGCGCTCTCGCACGTCATCGTCACCGAAGGGCTCGCGAAGGACGACTATGCCCTCGCCCGCTGCGAGCCGAAGTCGTACCAGGAGTGGAAGGAGTTCATCGCCGACCCGCGCATTTCGCCGGAGGCGACGGAGGCGATCACGGGCGTTCCCGCGGCGCGCGTGCGCGAGGCCGCGCGCCTGTATGCCGCGGGTCCGAACAGCGCCATCTACTACGGCCTCGGCGTCACCGAGCACAGCCAGGGCACGACCATGGTCATGGGCATCGCGAACCTCGCGATGGCGACCGGGAACCTCGGCCGCGAGGGCGTCGGCGTCAATCCGCTGCGCGGCCAGAACAATGTGCAGGGCGCCTGCGACATGGGCTCCTTCCCGCACGAGCTTCCGGGTTACCGGCATGTGTCGGACGCCATCGCGCGCGGCCTGTTCGAGTCGGCCTGGAACGTCTCGATTGCGGACGAGCCTGGCCTGCGCATCCCGAACATGTTCGAGGCAGCGCTCGACGGCAGCTTCAAGGCGATGTACATCCAGGGCGAGGACTTCGCCCAGTCGGACCCCAACACGAGCCACGTGGCCGCCGCGCTCACCGCGATGGAATGCGTCGTCGTGCAGGACCTGTTCCTGATCGAGACCGCGCGCTACGCGCACGTCTTCCTGCCCGGCGCGTCCTTCCTGGAGAAGGACGGGACGTTCACCAACGCCGAACGGCGCATCGCGCGCGTGCGCAAGGTCATGGAGCCGCTTGCCGGGCTCGCGGACTGGGAAGTCACGATGCGCCTTGCACAGGCGCTCGGCTACCCGATGGACTACGCGCACCCTTCCGAGATCATGGACGAGATCGCGCGCCTGACGCCCACCTTCACCGGCGTCAGCTACGAGAAGCTGGATCGGCTCGGCAGCATCCAGTGGCCCTGCAACGACAACGCGCCCGACGGCACGCCGACCATGCACGTCGGCAGCTTCGTGCGCGGCAAGGGCAAGTTCTATCGCACGGAGTACGTGGCGACCGCGGAGCGCTCGACCAGCCGCTACCCGCTGCTGCTCACCACCGGCCGAGTGCTCTACCAGTACAACGTCGGCACGCAGACGCGCCGCACGAAGAACATCGTCTTCAACAAGGAAGACGTCCTCGAGATGCACCCGGACGACGCCGAGGCGCGCGGCATCAGGCACGGCGAACTGGTCGGCGTCGCGAGCCGTGCCGGGGAGATCGTCGTACACGCGTCGCTCACCACGCGTATCGCACGCGGAGTCGTGTACACCACCTTCCACTTCCCGGAATCGGGGGTGAACCTGGTGACGACCGAGAACTCGGACTGGGCGACGAATTGCCCCGAGTACAAGGTCACGGCCGTCGAGGTCGCCAAGGTCACGCAGCCGGACGCCTGGCGCGAGCGGGCGCGCACCATGCGCAGCACGCGCAAGGGCGCCTCGGCGACCGCCGGTTGAGGGGCGCGCGGCGATGAATGTCCAGCGCCTGGTCGCCATGGCCAACGACATCTCGAACTTCTTCGGTTCCGACCCTGACAAGGCAGCCGCCGCCGAACAGGTTGCCGGCCACATGAAGAAGTTCTGGGAGCCGCGCATGCGCGCGGAGATCCGCCGTCACGTGAGTACCGGCGGCGAGGGCCTCTCCTCCATCGCGATCCAGGCCGTCAAGAAGCTCGAGTAACACTCGCGCGCGCCAGGCCGCCGGGACTCCGCTCGTTCGCTCCGCCGGAACTTTAGTCGCTTACTCGCGGGTCCCGGCGGCCAGTCCTCGCGCGTCGGTGCCGCGTGCCATTCGCGCATGCTGGGCGTGAAGTGCCGCCGTCACGCGCGCCGGCCGGCGCGCGCATGAGTGGCCCGCGGTACATCACGTCCGGCGCACGTGATGTGCCCGCGGCATCGCAGCGCGCGGACGAGCCGTCGCGGGACCTCCGAGCGAAGTGACTAAGTTCGGGCGGAACGAGCGAGGAGAGTCCCGCGACGGCTCGTCCGCGCGCGGCGTACTGCGCTTCTTACGCGGACCGAATCTCGAAGCAGGCGTGCACCTTCGGGTCCCTGGAGAAATCGAAGGGGACGGACGCCCTCGTGATGTCCTTGATTTCCAGACCGGCGAGTGACCCGCTGTCGAGCTTGAACTTGCGGAAGTTGGTGGAGAAGAGCAGCAACCCGCCCGGCGCCAGGTGCTTCATCGTCGCGCGGATGAGGTCCACGTGGTCGCGCTGTACGTCGAACTCGCGATCCATGCGCTTGGAGTTCGAGAAGGTCGGCGGGTCGAGGAAGACCAGGTCGTAGCGTTCCGCCCGCGCCTCCGCCAGCCAGGCGAGGCAGTCTTCCTGGATGAATTCGTGTCTCCCGGTGAACGCGTTGATTGCGAGGTTGCTCTTCGCCCACTCGACGTAAGTGCGCGACATGTCGATGCTGGTCGTCGACGCCGCGCCGCCCGCGGTCGCGTACACCGTCGCCGCGCCGGTGTAGCAGAAGAGGTTGAGGAATCGCTTGCCCTTCGCCAGCATCCGGATCCGTGCGCGCATCGGCCGGTGATCGAGGAACAGGCCGGTGTCGAGGTAGTCCGTGAAGTTGACCAGGAACTTGAGCCCGCCCTCCTCGACAACGACGCGCTCGTCCACCTCCGCCATTGCCTCGTACTGCGACCCGCCCTTCTGCGGGCGGCGCGTGCGCCAGTAGATGGAATCCGCAGTGAGGCGCGTCACTTCCGGCAAGGCAGAGATCGCTTCCTCGCGTCGCGCCCTCGCCTTGTCCCTGTCGACGGTCGCAGGCGGGGCGTACTCCTGCACGTACAGCCAGCGGCCCGCGCTTCCGGCCGCGTCCGACTGGTACAGGTCGATCGCGAACGCGTACTCCGGCATGTCGGCGTCGTAGACGCGGTAGCAGGAAACCGCCTCACGCCGGGCCCAGCCCGCGAGCCGGTCCATGTTCTTCTTCAGGCGGTTCGCGAACATCTGCGCGCCAGGCCGCGCGCGCGCAGCTTCGGCGTTGATGACCGGCGGCCGGCCAGGTTCGCGCGTCTGTACGAACTCGGCGGGCTCGATGCGCAGCCGCAGCAGCCGGCATTCGATCGGCCCGTTCATCATCCGGTGGGTGCGGCGGGCGTTGATGCCGAGCTCGCGGCCAAGTGCGGGGTTGCCGGTAAAAACCGCCGCCTCCCAGCCGAGGTAACCGGCGCGCAGGCGCTCACCGAGCAGCGCGTACAGGCTGCGCAGCTCGTCGGTCTCGCCGATGCGCTCGCCGTAAGGCGGGTTCACGGCGAACAGGCCGGTTGGTGCCGGCGCAGCCGGCAGCTTCTCCAGTTCGCAGCGCTGGAGGAAGAGTCGTTGATCGAGACCGGCGCGCGCGGCGTTTGCCTCGGCATCGCGGATTGCGACCGGGTCGCGGTCGAAACCTCGAATGCGGCCCGGAGTCAGGAGCGCGACCTGGCGGCGCGATTCTGCGGCGGTTCGCACCGCGGTCCAGGCATCGGCGTCGTGCTGCTTCCAGCGCTCGAAGGCGAAGCCCGGCCTCAGCAGGCCCGGCGCGAGGTCGGCGGCGATCAGGGCCGCCTCGATGGGCAGCGTCCCGGAGCCGCACATAGGGTCCACGAACGAACCGCCGGCTGCCGCGATCGCGGGCCAGCCGGCGCGAATCAGGATCGCTGCCGCGAGGTTCTCCTTGAGCGGCGCGGCGCCCGCGCCGCTCAAGGAGAACCTCGCGG
>Ga0163150_10000293_pt1 | contig 93519 bp, 72 predicted proteins | sample OliLakLV19P2IB_FD_148628 | JGI IMG/M metagenome (GOLD analysis project Ga0163150, IMG submission 148628) | Freshwater microbial mat bacterial communities from Lake Vanda, McMurdo Dry Valleys, Antarctica - Oligotrophic Lake LV.19.P2.IB | ecosystem: Environmental > Aquatic > Freshwater > Lake >...
GGGCCAGTTCTGGAGTCAGGCCGGCGACGAAGCCTTGCTGTGTTTGGAAACCTTCTGGCGCAACGACCGCTGGCACCTGCTCTTCCCTCACACCTCATTCACCCCTGCAAGAAACTGAGATGCGCCCTGACGTCTGTCATATCGCCCGCGAAAATTGACTTCGCAAAAGTGACCCCGGAGAATGCGCGTTCCATGCACCAAGGAATTTTTATTTTTTCGGCGCCGGTCGCCCTTCCGACCTTGCTCGCGTTGTTGCTGGTCGCGGGTTGCCGGAAAAAAAACGACGCCGGCGGCCCCCCGCCGAATCCGCCCACGAGCGTGCTCGCGGCCGAGGCGAAGAAGCAGTCCGTGGCGGAGACGCTCTCGGTGGTCGGCACGCTCACGGCCAACGAATCCATCGAGGTGAAGGCGGAGACGGACGGCACGGTGGTGGAGATTCTTTTTCAGGAAGGCCAGCCGGTGAAGAAGGGGGATTTGCTGATTCGCCTCGATGAGTCAAAATTGGCCGCCGCCTTCGCCGAAGCCGAAGCCAGCCTGAAGCTCTCCGCCCTGACGTTCGAGCGGAACAAGGAACTGTCCCGGGAGAAACTGGTTTCCTCGCAGGAATACGATCAGGCGGCGGCGCAGTTTCAGGTGAACCAGGCCACGGTCGAGTTGCGCAAACGCCAGCTTGCGGACACGCGCATCTTTGCGCCGTTCGCGGGCTTGACGGGCAGCCGCTTGGTCAGTCCGGGGCAGGTCATCACGAAAAGCACGATGCTCACCTGGCTCGTCGATCTCGACACGGTGAAAGCGGAGTTCAACGTGCCCGAGCGTTTCCTGCGCGAACTGAAAATTGGCCAGCCGCTGACCTTTTCCGTGGCCGCGTATCCGAAGGAATCATTTCGCGGCGAAGTTTATTTTCTCGCGCCGCAAATTGATCCGAACAACCGCACGCTGCTCATGAAGGCGCGCGTGCCGAATGCGGACCGGAAGTTGAAGCCGGGCATGTTCGCCAATCTGGAACTCGCGTTCACGCGGCGCGAGGAGGCCATCGTCATCCCCGAGTCGGCGCTGATGAGCGTGGGGGAGCGCACCTCGGTCTATGTGATTGATGCCGACGGCAAGGCGCAGCCGCGCCCGGTGAAGGTGGGATTGCGGATGGCCAACGCGATTGAAATCACGCAGGGCTTGCAGGCCGGGGAGAAGGTGATCGCCGAGGGCGTGCAGAAGGTGCGGCCCGGCGGGGCGGTGAAAGTGGCGCGATGAAAAATCCAAATCCCAAATTCCAAATCCCAAACAAGCTCCAAGCTCCAAATTTCAAGGAAGCACGACGTGGCTTCGACGGGTGGCTGTGTGGCCGCGCCCCGGGAGCGCAGGCTTCCAGGCTGCTCGAACATTTTCAGACAATGAACACGCGGGCTGGAAGCCCGCGCTCCCAGGCGCAACGGCCTGCGTCTCGAGGCAAACCACTGGCCGTGTGCGGAGAAAATCAGCGGCGCGCTTCCGCCTCATTGAACTTTGAGGTTTGGAATTTATTTGGGATTTGGAATTTGGGATTTGGAATTTCTCCCCGCTTCGCTCCGCCGCGTTCCCTCGCATGAACCTCCCCCGCATCAGCATCCAGCGGCCGGTGCTCACGTCGATGATGAGCCTCGCGCTCGTTCTCTTCGGCGTCATCAGCCTCCTGCGCCTGCCGGTGCGCGAGCTGCCGGACATTGATCCGCCCATCGTTTCGGTGACGACAGTTTATCCGGGCGCGAACGCCGCCGTGGTCGAGACGGAAATCACCGAGCGTCTCGAAGAGGAACTCAACAACATCGAGGGCATCAAGTCGCTGACCAGCCAGTCGCGCGAGCAGGTCAGCAACATCACCATCGAGTTTGATCTGGCCCGCGACATTGATCAGGCGGCGCAGGACGTGCGCGACCGCGTGGCGCGCGTGCGGGGCAAACTGCCGGAGACGATTCAGGAACCCATTGTCGCCAAGCAGGAGGCCGACGCGAATCCGATCATGTGGATCGGCATGAACAGCGATGTCTTCTCGCCGCTGGAACTCACCACGCTGGCGGAGCGCCAGATTAAAAACCGCCTTCAGACCGTGAAGGGTGTTTCGTCCGTCCGCATCGGCGGCGAGCAGCGCTTCGCCATGCGCCTCTGGCTCGACGCGGAGAAAATGGCGGCGCACCAAGTCACCGTGCTCGACGTCGAACGCGCGCTGGTCCAGCAAAACGTGGAACTGCCGAGCGGACGCATCGAAAATCTTTCGCGCGAAATGACCATCGAAACGCGCGGAGAACTCAAGACGCCGGAGGAGTTCAACCAACTGGTCATCCGGAGCGCCGCCGAAAAATTCGTGCGCCTGCGCGACATCGGCGAGGCCCGCGCCGGCGTCGAGAACGAGCGCACCATAGCGCGCAACAACGGACGGCCCTGCATCTTCCTCGGCATCATCAAGCAGTCGAAAGCCAACACCGTGGAAGTCGCCGACGGCGTGAAGGCGGAGATCGCCCGCCTGCGCCCGTCCATTCCGGCGACCATTGACCTGGTCTTCAACTACGACGAATCCATTTACGTCTCGAACGCCATCGACGAGGTCTGGGGCACGCTGGCGCTGGCCTTTGTTCTGGTCGTAATCATCATCTGGCTCTTCCTCGGCAGCGTGCGTTCGACGCTCATTCCGGCGGTGGCGATTCCGGTTTCCATCATTGGCACGTTCGCGATTCTCGATGCGTTTGGATACTCCATCAACATCCTCACCATGCTCGCGCTGGTGCTGTCCATCGGCGTGGTCGTGGATGACGCGATCGTGGTGCTGGAGAACATCCACCGGCATATCGAGCAGGGGATGAAGCCGATGGCGGCGGCGTTCAAGGGCATGGAGGAAATCGCCTTCGCGGTCATCGCCATCACGGTGTCGCTGGTCTGCGTGTTCCTGCCGCTGGCCTTTCAGAAGAGCGCGACCGGGCGGCTGTTCATCGAGTTCGCCGTGGCGGTGGCGGGTTCCGTGGTGGTGTCGGCGTTCGTCGCGCTGTCCCTGGCACCGATGATGGCGGCGCGTGTGCTGAAACCCATCGAGCACGATCACCAGCCGTTCATCGTCATCCGCTGGTTCAACAAGCTGGTGGATTTTTTCACGCGCCTCTATGAGCGCGCGTTGCGCTGGTCGCTCGCGCATCGCGTGGTAGTCGTTCTGATCGCGGTGGTCAGTCTGGGCCTTACGGTCGAGGCGTTCCGCCGGCTCGAAGGCGAGTTCCTGCCGGAGGAGGACAAGGGACGCCTGCTGTGTTTCGTCTTCGGCCCGGAAGGTTCGACGGTCGAATACACCGACAAGCAAGTCCGCCAGATCGAAAAAATTCTCGCGGAAACGCCGGAGGTCGAGGCCTTCGGCAGCGTCACGGCGTTCTCGCTGTCCGGGCCGGGGCTGGCGAACAACGCGATTGTCTTCGTCCGGTTGAAGGACCGCGCGCAACGCGAACGTGGCGTGCAGCAGATCGTGAACGGCCCCGGCGGGTTGCGTGGGCGCTTCTTCAACGAAGTGCCTGGGGCCATCGCCGTGCCGAACATTCCCAAGGCCATCGGCCGCGGCTTCGGTGCGCCGTTCCAGCTCGTCTTGCAGGCGCAGGACCTCGACGAGTTGAACCGCTTCACGACCGACACGCTCAACAAGTTGCGCGGCCAGCCTTACCTGCTGAATGTTCGCACGAGCTTCGAAGTGACGAAGCCCGAGCTGCGCCTCGACATCGACCGCAACCGCGCCGCCGCGCTGGGTGTGAGCATCGAGGACATCTCGCGTTCGTTGCAGATTCTGTTCGGCGGACAGGATTTGAGCCGCATCAAGCTGGACGGCAAGGAATACGACGTCATCGCGCAGTTGCAACGTGCCTCGCGCCAGTTGCCGCAGGATCTCGACCGGCTCTACGTGCGCAATCGCGATGGCCGATTGATTCAACTCAGCGCCATCGTGAACCGTTCCGAGGGCGCGGCCCCGAATGCCATCGAGCATTACAACCGGCTGCGCAGCGCGACCATCTCCGCGTCGCTGAACGGCGTCCCGCTCGGCACGGCCATCGGGCGCGTCGAAGCACTGCTCCAGGCCGATCTGCCGCCGGGCTTTTCCTACGAGTGGGCGGGCGAGTCGCGCGACTTCAAGGACGCGGGCACGGAATTCATCTGGGTGCTGCTGCTCGCGCTAATCATTGTGTACATGGTGCTCGCGGCGCAGTTCGAGAGCCTGCTGCATCCGCTCACGGTGCTGCTCGCCGTGCCGCTGGCGGGACTTGGCGCGGCGGGATTGCTCTGGCTGGTCAATGTGCTCGGCGCGAGCGGACTCATTCCGCCCGTGCCCGCGATGAACATCAACTTGTTCAGCCTCATCGGACTCATCCTGCTCGTGGGCTTGGTGACGAAGAATTCCATTCTGCTCGTTGAGTTCGCCAACCAGCAGCGCGCGCTCGGCGCGAACGCGCACGATGCGATGTTGCAGGCGGGCATCGTGCGCTTGCGTCCGATCTTGATGACGGCGTTCTCGACCGTCGCGGGCATTCTCCCCATCGCCATCGGTTTCGGCGCGGGCGCGGAAAGCCGCCGCCCGATGGGCGTCGCCGTCGTGGGCGGCATGTTGACCAGCACCTTCCTCACGCTGCTCATCATCCCGGTGGTCTATACGCTCCTCAGCGATCTGGGCGCGTGGACACGGCGCAGGTTTCATCGCGAGAAACCCGTCGAAGCAGCCCCGGCGCGGCCTGAATAGAAGGGTGTGATGCAGCTTCCAAAAAGCTTCATGCGTTTGTTGTTTGTGCCGCGAATCGCTGGTGTCGCTTCAGTGCCGGGAATAATGCGCCTGCTTTGTGCAGCGTTGCTCGTGGCCGGTGGCGTCTCGTGCCGCAAGTCGGCATCGGAGACGCGCGCGCCCGCATCCGAAACCGTGCGTTCGGTGAAAGTCGCCACCGTCGTGCTGCGTCCGATGGAAAAATTTATCACCGTCGCAGGCACGCTGGCGGCGCAAGAGGAAGCGACCTTGAGCGTGAAGGTGCCCGGCCGGCTGGAAAAAGTGGCGGTGGATTTGGGCAGCGTCGTGAAGCGCGGTGATTTGATCGCGCAGGTCGAGCGGCGTGATTACGAACTGCGCCTCCAGCAATCGAAAGCCGCCGTGTCCGAGGCCCGTGCCGCCGTCGGTCTCTCGCTGGACGGCAGCGAGGAAAACCCTTCGGTCGAAACCATCGCCACGGTCAAGCAGGCGCGTGCGGTGCTGAATGAAGCGACGAAGAATCGCGAGCGCGTGGAACGGCTCTCGCGCGAAGGCATCAGCGCCCAGTCGGAAGTGGACGCGGTGGAGGCCATTTATTCCGTGGCCGTGGCCCGGCATGAGACGGCGGTGGAGGAGGCACGCACGCGGCTCGCCGTGCTGGCCCAGCGCCGCGCGGATCTCGACGTGGCGCAGCAACAACTTCTCGACACGTCCATCCTTGCGCCGTTCGACGGGGCCATTCAGTCGCGCGCCGCCAGTCCCGGCGAGCATCTGCAACTCGGCACGCCGGTCGCGTCGCTGGTGCGGATTGATCCGTTGCGGCTGCGGCTGGAAGTGCCGGAACGCGAATCGGCTTTGGTGCAGGCGAGCCAGTCCGTAAGGATCTCCATTGAGGGCAGCTCGAACGTCTTTCGCGGCGTGGTCGCGCGCGTCAGTCCGGCCATCACCGAACAGAACCGCATGTTGATGATCGAAGCGGATGTGCCCGCGCAAAACGGTCTGCGCCCCGGCCTGTTCGTGCGCGCGCAGATCGTGGTGCGGGAAAATGAACCGGCGTTGAGCATCCCGGCGAGTGCGTTGATCGTTTTTGCCGGCATCGAGAAAGTGATCGCGGTCGAGGCGGGCAAGGCGCGTGAGCGCACCGTCAACACCGGGCGTCGCGCGGCGGGCTGGATTGAAATCACCTCGGGCCTGAAGCCCGGTGAGGTCGTGGTGCTGGAGCCGGGGAATCTGCGCACGGGGCAGGCGGTGAAGGCGGAGGATTCTGGAATCACGGCCACGGAAAATCTGCGCACTGGGAATGGGCCATGAAGAGGAGAGGTCAAATGCCGCCTCTGGGTAGTGGGGCAGCCGTCTCGGCTGCCATCAGTCCGCGGGCCTTCCCGGCTGGTGTTCCGCAGCCGGGACGGCCGCGGGACTATGGCAGGCGGGACGCCTGCCCCACTGCGTTGTGGCCGCTCCGCAACCCCCGACTTGCCTCGCTTCTCGTCCGCTGATGCAAAAGCTCGCCGAAATCTGCATTCGCCGGCCGGTCTTCGCCTCCATGCTGATCGTCGCGCTCGTGGTCGTGGGCGCGGCCAGCTACTCGAATCTTGGCGTGGATCGTTTTCCCTCTGTGGATTTGCCCACCGTGCGCGTGAGCACGCGGCTGCCCGGCGCATCGCCGGCGGAAGTCGAGGCGGAGATTTCGCACCCCATCGAGGAGGCCATTAACACCGTGGCCGGCATCAAGGAACTCCGTTCGATCAATGGTCCCGGCTCCTCGTTCGTCATCGTCACCTTTGAACTCAATCGCGACATCGAGGCGGCGACGCAGGACGTGCGCGACCGCGTGGCCAGCGTCGCGCGCGACTTGCCGCGCAACACCGACCCGCCCGTGGTCACGAAATCAGACAACGATCTTTCACCGGTGCTGACGCTCGCCGTCGTGGGCGAGCGTTCGCGCCGCGAGTTGACGGAGATCGCGGACAAGCTGGTGAAGGTGCAGCTCGAACGCAGTTTCGGCGTGGCGGAGGTGGAGGTTGTCGGCGGGTTGCAGCGCGCCATCAACGTGTGGATCGATGCCGACCGGCTCGCGGCGTATCAGATTCCCATCACCGAAGTGCGCGACGCGGTCGAGCGCCAGAATGCGAACGTGCCGGGCGGCTTCGTCACCACGTCGTTGCGTGAGCAGACGTTGCGCACGCTGGGGCGCATCCCGAATGCGCGCGCTTTCAACGATCTTGTCGTCGCCACGAGAAATGGTTCACCCATCCGCGTGCGTGACGTGGGCTGGGCCGAGGACGGCACCAAGGAGCAGCGCTCGGCGTCGCGCCTGAACGGCGTGCCCACGGTGAGCCTCGAAGTGCGCCGCCAGTCGGGTGCGAATTCCGTGGCCGTCATCGAAGGCGTGAAGACCAAGCTCGCCGCCGTGCAGGCGCAACTGCCCGCCGACATCCGTGTGGAGGTGATCCGTGATCAGTCGCGCTACATTTACGAGGCACTGCACGAGATCAATGTGCATCTGGTGCTGGGCAGCATTCTGGCCTGTCTCGTGGTCTTCGCCTTCATGCGCAACTGGCGCGCGACGATCATCGCGGCGGTGGCGATTCCGGCGTCGGTCATCGCCACGTTCGCCGTGATGAAGGCCCTGAACTTCACGCTCAACAGCGTGACCATGCTGGCGCTGGTGCTGATGGTCGGCATCGTGATCGACGACGCCATCGTGGTGCTGGAAAATATTTTCCGCTTCATCGAGGAGAAGAAGATGAACCCGTTCGACGCGGCGCGCGAAGCGACGGCGGAAATCGGGATGGCCGTGATGGCGACGACGCTGAGTCTGGTCGTGATTTTTGTCCCGGTCTCGTTCATGTCGAGCATCTCGGGCCGGTTCCTTTTCCAGTTCGGCATCACGGCGGCGGCGGCGGTGATGGTCAGCCTGCTCGTCTCGTTCACGCTTACGCCGATGATGAGCGCGCGGTTGCTGCGCAGTCACGGCAATGCCGAGGCCACGAATTCACGGCGTGGTTTTTATGCGGCCATTGATCGCGGCTACGCCTGGATGCTCGGGCTGGCGTTGCGTCACCGCGCGTGGGTGTTTCTGCTCGCCATCGCGGTCATGGCCTCGTCCGTTCCGCTCTACAAAGTGGTGCGGCAGGAATACGTGCCGTCGAACGTGGACGAAGGCGAGTTCGAGGTGAGCGTCACGGCCCCGGAAGGCGCGAGCCTCGTGGCGATGAACGAGGTGGCGGAGCGCGTCGAGCGGGAACTGGCGGCCATCCGCGGCGTGCGCGTGGTGCTGGCCGGCGCGGGCGGCGGCGGCATGATGGGCGCGGTGAACAACGCGCGTTTCTACGTGCAACTCACGCCGCACGCGGAACGCACCTTCTCATGGAAACGATTGCTCCAGCGCAAGCCGTGGCGCGCGTTCGAGGGGAATTTCTCGCAGCAAGAAGTCGTGCAGCAGGTGCGGCAACGGTTGCGGCAGATTCCGAACATCCGCAGCTCGGTGCGCAATCCGCAGACCTTCAGCCTGGGCGGTCCGAATTGGGACATCGACTTCTCGCTGCTCGGTCCGGATCTGGAATCGCTTTCCGCCTACGCCGAAGCACTGCGCAAGAAGGCGCCGGAACTCGGCCTGCTTGATGCCGACACCACGCTCAAGCTCGACAAGCCCGAACTGCGCGTGGAAATCGATCGCGAACGCGCGGCCCATCTCGGTGTCGAGACCGAGGACATCGCCACCGCGCTGCGCATCATGGTGGGCGGCGAGGAGCGCGTGTCGCGCTTTCGCGATTCGTCGATGAACGAGAATTACGACGTGCAGGTGCGGTTGGCGGAATCCGACCGCACGGACTTGCAGCACATCTCGACGCTCTTCGTGCCGCGCCGCGACGGTGGTTTGGTGCGGCTCGACAACGTGGTTCGCATCGTGCCGGGGACCACGGCGTCGCGCATTGACCGGCTGGATCGCCAGCGTCAGGTGAGCCTGCGCGCGGCGGTGGCTCCGGGGTTCGCGCAGGCGGATCGCCTCGAAGCGTTGCGTGCCGAGGTGAAGGAGATGAATTTGCCTTCCGCCTACACCACGCGCGTCTCGGGTCGCGCGCGGGAGTTGGAGACGACATTCCACGAATTCATCTGGGCGTTCATGCTCTCGGTGATTTTGATGTACCTGATTCTGGCGTCGCAGTTCGAGAGCCTCATCCATCCGTTCACAATTTTGTTGTCGCTGCCGTTGTGCGTGCCCTTCGCGCTGGTGTCGCTGTGGGCGACGAACCAGACGATCAATCTCTACTCCGCGCTCGGCATGTTGGTTCTCTTTGGCGTGGTGAAGAAGAACGCCATTCTCCAGATCGATCACATGAACGGCTTGCGCGCGAAGGGTGTGGAGCGCGAGGCGGCCATCCTGCAAGGCAACCGGGACCGGCTGCGGCCCATCCTGATGACGACGCTGACGCTGATCGCGGGGATGATTCCGCTGGCCATCGGGATGGGACCGGGCGCGGAGGAACGGCGGGCGACGGCGGTGGTGGTGATCGGCGGGCAGACGCTCTGTCTGCTGCTCACGCTGATCGTGACGCCGGTGTGCTACGCCCTCTTCGATGACTGGGGCAGGGGACGTTTCCGGCGGCGCAAGTCCGGACCGGAAGAGGCGGCGGATTATTCGCCGACGCCGACGTGAGCGATCTGCATCTGCCCGCTGGGTTCAGAACGACGCACGCGGCTGGTTTTCTTCGATTGCTGAACGCGGCCCCCCAGGAACAATTCTTTCCAGGAGCGCAGCGGGGCCAGCGGTTCTCTACTTACTCGCATAATTTCCTTCCCGTGTTGGCTTGCCGGTGACGACCGGGCGGACGCGCAGTTCCACCGGGTGGTGAAGTTTCTGCGGCCACTCGATGACGCGCGCTGCGGCCGGGTACTGCACCGCCGTGAACAGCGTGGCGATGCGTTTGTGAGCGTAACGGCAAGTCATAACTTTGGTATCGCCTCGGGATGTAACAGCTTTCGGGCCAGCGGGTGACGATGGGGTGAACTCAACGCGGGCCAGCACAGGCGGGGCGGATCGGGTGTCCCGCCTTGGACAACGCCGTCTCGTTTTTCACCTGCGCTGGCAAAATCCGGGACAGCTTGGAGCGCCGATTTCCAAATCGGCGCGGGCCGGACGGGGAACGAACACGCCGATTTGGAAATCGGCGTGCCAAGTCACTTCCCAAACACTCGCTGCAAATACTCGATGCTCATGGTCGCGATGACTTCCGCGCCTTCCTCGAACTTGAAGACCTCCACTGAGACGTAGCCATCGTAGCTGACCTCGCGCAGCGCAGCGGCGATGGGCGTGAAGTCCACATCGCCGAAGCCGGGTCCCTTCAGGTTGCGGTCATTGGCGTGGAAGTAGGCGAACTCGCCGCGCGACTCGCGAATGATTTCTGGAATTGATTTCTCTTCCGAACACATCGCCTTCACGTCGAGGATAATTTTCATCGCGGGACTGTTGAACTGACGCGCGAAGCGGATGCCTTCGGCGGCGGTGTTGACGAAGTTCGTCTCGGCGGGGGCGAGCGGCTCGAAGCAGATGGTCACTCCGCGATCCTCGGCGCGCTTCACCGAATCGCGAAAGGTGTCGGTGGCCCACTGCCACGCGTGTTCGTAGCTCACGCCGTCCATCACGTTCCGCTGCTTGGGCGAGCCGACGACGATGATTTTGCCGCCCAGGTCGGCGCAGAAGTTCACCAGCTCGCAGAAGTATTTCGCGGTGTGCATGCGCACGGCCGGGTCGGTGTGGTTCAAATACATGCCCTCGGCCTGCACCAGCACCCAGTGGATGCCGGAGATTTCGAGTTTCAACTTCGTGGCGGTGTCGCGAATCCGCTGGCGCTCGGCGGCGGAAATGTCCGTGACATATTTCGCGAGTGTGAACGGGGCGATCTCGATGCCGTCGTAGCCCGCGCGTTTCGCAAAGGCCATCGCGTCCTCAATCTTCCAGCCCTGAAAAATCTCGTTGCAGATGCCGAACTTCATGCGCGCGACGTTCCGAGTTCAGCGCGGGGCGGGCAAGCGTGAACTGGAGAAGCCTGGGGGCGCGGGCGTCCCGCCCGCACGAATGGAACCAGACGCCACTCCGCCAAGCAGGCGTCGGGAGAGGGAACACCTTTCGCGCCGTCCGGCGGGCGGGACGCCTGCGCTCCCAGGGAAATTCCCGTTGGTTTTCCCCGCGCTGCGCCGTAATTTCTTCGCGACCTGTGACGAAAACATTTTCCGAACTCAAATTTCCGGGGCGGCTGATCGCAGTCGAGGGACTCGATGGTTCCGGTAAATCCACGCAAATTCATCTGCTGCAAAAGTGGCTCGAAGTGCAGGGCATGAAGGTGTTCTTCAGCTCGTGGAATTCCTCGGAAGTCGTGAAGTCGGCCACGAGCAAGGGCAAGAACCGGCAGTTGCTCACGCCCACGACGTTCAGTTTGATTCACGCCACGGACTTCGCGGACCGCTACGAGCGCCAGTTGCTGCCGCTGCTGCGCGCGGGCTACATCGTGCTGTGCGACCGCTACATTTTCACGGCCTACGTGCGCGACACGGTGCGGGGCTGCTCGCCGGAGTGGGTGCGCGGACTCTACAACTTTGCGGCGCTCCCCGACCTGACGTTTTTCTTCAAGGCGGATTTGGAAGTCTCGCTGGCGCGCATTCTCGACGGGCGGCCCGAGTTGAAATGGTTCGAGGCCGGCATGGACCTGGGGCTGGCCAAGGATCGCTACGAGAGCTTCCGCATTTTTCAGGGCCGCATGTTGCAGCGCTACATGAACCTGGAGGATGAGTTTCGTTTTATCACCGTGGACGCGAACGTGCCCATCGAAACACAGCAATCCTTCGTGCGTCAGACCGTGTCCGCGCGATTGGAGCTCCCGACCTTCGCGCGCAACCCGGTGAGGGCATCATGAGCGCACTCTCTGCCCAGAAATCCCCGACGCCGCCGAACAGCATCGTGCTGCCGCCGCGCACCAAACGCCGCTTCTACGGCGACGGCATTCCCGGCGTGGAACTCGACAAGATCGCCGGCAAGCTCATCGTCATCGAGGGCGCGGACGGTTCGGGCCGTTCCACGCAAATCACCCGCCTCGTCGAGTGGATGGAAGGCTGCGGCCACGCGACGATCCAAGTGGGGTTGAAACGCTCGACCCTGGTCAGCGAAGAACTGGATCGCGCGCAGCAGGGCAATGTCCTGAGCCGCACCACGCTCAGTTTGTTTTACGCGACCGACTTCGCCGATCAGTTGGAGAACATGATTCTCCCCTCGCTGCGCGCGGGCATGATGGTGCTCGCCGACCGCTACATCTACACCCTCATGGCCCGCGACCTGGTGCGGGGCATGGACGAGGAATGGTTGAAGAATCTTTATGGCGTCGCGCTGGTGCCGGACGGCGTGTTCTATCTAAACGTGTCGCCGGAGGAACTCGTGCAGCGCACCTTTCAGAAAAAAGTCGCGCTGGATTATTGGGAGAGCGGCATGGATCTCGGACTCTCGCGTGACATGTTCGACTCGTTCCTGAAATACCAGGCGCTCGTTGAGCAGCAGTTCAAGCGGCTGCAAACGAACTACGGGTTCGACATCATCGACGGGCACCGTTCGGCGGACGAGGTCTTCGCGGAGTTGCAGCAACGCATTGAAGGCGTGCTTTCCGGTACGGGCAAAAGCGCCCTTTCGGTGACGTAATCTGTCAGATAATTCCGATCTATTTCGCCCGCCTTGTTACCTAAGACGGCGCGACTTAGCCGGGAAAGCCGATCCCACCGTCTCTTTCGTCCCTAAGGTTCACCGGACTGTTGCCGATATTTTCGGGAGAATCATGGACAGCAACCGCGAACCATCAGACCTGAAGACAGGCCGCGCCGCCCTCGAAACATCGGGCGCGGACACGAACCTCACGATCCTGATCGTGGAGGACGAGGTGTCCGTGCGCAAACTGGTCACGCGCTTCCTCACGCTCAACGGCTATCGGGTGCTGGCGGCGGACGGCCCGTGTGCCGCGCTGGACCTCTGGGCCGAGCACCAGGACGAAGTGGCGTTGCTGCTCACGGACGTCATCATGCCCGGCGCGTTGAGCGGTCGTGCGCTCGCCGTGCGATTGCAGGCCGAGCGCCCCGCGCTTCAGATTCTTTACACCAGCGGCTACAGTGCCGAGTCGCTGGCCGACGACGGCCTGCTCGACGACGACATTAATTTCCTCCAGAAGCCCTATCGCCCCGAGCAGCTTCTGGAGACCGTCCGCGCCGTCCTCGCGGGCGAAGCCCCATCCCATCAGAATCAGAATCAGAATCGGAATCGCTATGTTGAAACTACTGCTTGTTGACGACCACGAACTCATCCGCGCCGGACTGAAGCAAGTCCTGCACGCCAGCCTCGGCGACCTGACCATCGGCGAGGCCAAGAGCGCGGAGGAAGCCATGTCCCTGCTGGCCCAGCAGCAATGGGATTTGGCGATCACGGACATCACCATGCCGGGCCGCAGCGGATTGGAACTGCTGGTGGACTTCAAAAATTTGCGTCCCGAAATGCCCGTGCTCGTGCTCAGCGTGCTCGCGGAAGATGAAGTCGCCGTGCGGGTGCTCAAGTCCGGCGCGGCCGGATTCATCAACAAGGAAACTTCCGGTGAAGAACTCATCCGCGCCGTGCGCAAAGTCGTCGCGGGCGGCAAGTATGTCAGCCCTTCGTTGGCCGAGAAACTCGCGCTGCGCGTCGCCGCGCCCGAAGCAGACGAGCCGCACAAGAAACTTTCCGACCGCGAGTATGTTGTCATGAAGATGCTCGCGGCCGGCACCACGCTCACGCAGATCGGGAAAATTTTGTCCTTGAGCATCAAGACCATCAGCACCTACCGGTCGCGCATCTTGGAGAAGCTCAAGCTCGACACCAACGCGGACCTGACCCGTTATGCGCTGCGGAACAAGCTGGTGGAGTGAGCGGGGCAAACTCCAAATTCCAAAAACCAAATCCCAAACAAGCTCCAAGCTCCAAACTTCAAGGAGCGAGTGGAGCAGCGCCGCTTTTCCTCCGGCTTGCGGTGCCTTCAAGAACCATCCGTGGCTTCTCACGGCGTCTTGGAATTTGGAGCTTGGAGCTTGTTTGGGATTTGGATCTTGGGATTTGGGATTTTCCTCATTTCGGCACCATCGCCGTGAACGGCCAGACGTAGGCTTGCAGGAACACCAGTACGCCCACCAAGCAGGCCAGCACGAGGCTGTGCCAGAAGACGAAGCGTAGAATCTCGCCTTCCTTCCCGTAGTAATTCGTGGCCGTGCTCGCGACCACGATACTCTGCGCATCCACCATTTTACCCATCACGCCGCCGCTGCTGTTCGCCGCGCTCATCAGCACGGGACTGACGCCGGTCTGTTGCGCGGTGATTTGTTGGAGGCTGCCGAAGAGGACATTCGAGGCCGTGTCGCTGCCCGTGAGCGCCACGCCGAGCCAGCCGAGCAGCGTGCCGAAGAACGGATACATCCAGCCGGTGTGCGCCAGCGCGAGGCCGAGTGTGGCGTCCGTGCCGGAGTATTTCGTCACGAAGCCGAGCGCGAGCATCGCGGCGATGGTGAGCAGTGAGAAGCGCACGGCGAAAACCGTCTTCGCGTAAATCCGCGCGAGGTCGCGCAGTCCGTAGCCCATCAACAAACCGGAGAGCAGCCCCGCGATGAGAATCCCTGTGCCGGTGGCCGAGAGCCAGTTGAGGGTGAACACGGCCTTCTCCGGCGGCGCGTTCGGCGGCGCGATTTGCGGCCCGCGTTTCACGACGTTGTGCAACTCGGGAACGGGCAGATCAATTTTGGTGATGGGACTGCCGCCGACGATTTTCGACTGGCCCTTGCCAAACATCTCAATGCGCTCGCCGTTGAGAAACCGTTTCACCTGCGGCACGCCCCACGCGAAGACGAGGACGCTCAGCAGAACCCAGGGCATCCACGCGCGGTTGATTTGCGCGCGCGAATACTTCTCCGTTGCCGGGGCCGTCGCGCCGGGCATCTTCCAGCCGTCGCTCGGCTGCCAGTAACGCGAGAGGAGGACGAGCGCGGCCATCGAGCAGAGTGACGCGACGATGTCCACGAGCCACGGGCCGTGGAAGTTGGAGACGATGAACTGCGGCACCGCGAACGTGACGCCCGCGACGAGCGCCGCCGGCCACACGCCGAGCATGCCGCGCCAGCCCGCCATCGCCCACACCACCCAGAACGGCACGAGCACGGAGAAGAATGGAAGCTGTCGCCCGACCATCGCCGAGAGCGTGAGTTCACTGATGCCCGTCACGCCGGCCAGCGCGATGATGGGCGTGCCGAGTGCGCCGAACGCGACGGGCGCGGTGTTCGCGATGAGCGAGAGGCCGGACGCTTGCAACGGCTTGAAACCCAGTTGAATCAAGATCGCCGCCGTGACGGCGACCGGCGTGCCGAAGCCCGCCGCACCTTCAAAAAACGCACCGAACGAAAATGCGATGAGGATGACTTGCACGCGCGGGTCGGGCGCGATGGAAGCGAGATTGCCGCGCAGCACCGCGAACAGCCCTTTGTCCACCGTGAGCTGGTAGAGAAAAATCAGGTTGAGAATGATCCAGCCAATCGGGAACAGCCCGTAGGCCGCGCCATAAATCGTCGTGGCCGCCGCTGCCGTCACGGGCATCCGATACGCGAACACCGCGACGGCCAGCGCAACTGCGAGACCCAGCAGCGCCGCGTAGTGAATGCGAATGTGAAACCACGCAATCGCCCCCAGCAGCACGACCACCGGCAAAGCGGCGACGAGGGTGGAAAGCAGGACGCTGCCAAGCGGATCGTAGTTTTGGAGCCAGGGCATGGGCGGGACTAAACACCAAACTGCAAATTCCAAACATCAAAAACCTGACTCCGAAGCCGCGCGCACTCCTAGCGCGGCATCACGGCGCGCAGCCCGCGCACCACTTCACCCACGAGCGCCGGCCCTTCATAGACCAGTCCGCTGTAAATCTGGACGAGCGACGCGCCGGCCTGAATTTTTTCCCACGCATCGTCCGCCGAAAAAATTCCTCCGACGCCGATGATGGGCAGCGCGCCGCGCGTCTGCCGGTGGATGTGGCGGATGATTTCCGTGCTGCGCGCGCGCAAGGGGCGACCGCTCAGGCCGCCGGTCTCGGAGTAAGTGCGGCGGAGATTTTCATCGCTGGTCTCGGGGCGTGCGATGGTCGTGTTCGTGGCGACGATGCCGGAAAGATTTCGGCGCGTGATGAGTTCAAGAATTTCATCCAGCGCCTCGAAGGACAAATCAGGCGCGACCTTCACGAGCAATGGCTTCGGCTGCGGCGAATTGATCTGTTGCAGGGCGGCGAGGATTTCGTCGAGGGCGGCTTTGTCCTGAAGTGCGCGCAGGTTCGGCGTGTTCGGTGAACTGACGTTCACGACGAAGAAATCGGCGAGGGGACGCAAGAGACGGAAGGAGTTCGCGTAGTCTTCGGCCGCTTTTTCGTTCGGCGTGATTTTCGATTTGCCGAGATTGATGCCCACGGGGTGCTTAGGCCAGCGGCCTGAGTCGTGCCATTCGCGCAGCTTGGTGGCCATCGCCTCCGCGCCGGGATTGTTGAAGCCCATGCGGTTGACCAGCGCTTCATCCGCCACGGCGCGGAACATGCGCGGGGCGGGATTGCCGGGCTGCGCGTGCCAGGTCACGCCGCCTAGTTCCGTGAAGCCGAAGCCCAGCGCGGCCCACGCGGGCACGGCGGCGGCGTGCTTGTCCATGCCGGCGGCGAGGCCCACGGGATTCGGGAACTTCAAACCGAAGACTTCGACCGGCAGTTCCGGCGCGGAGTAGAGCGACGAAAGCAGCGAGCACAGGGCAGGGGAGCGGCTGCACTTTCCGAGCGCGGCGAGGGTGCGGTTGTGAATGCTCTCCGAATCCTGCGTGAAAAGCGCGGGGCGGATCATTCGGCGGTAAAACCAACTCATGTTGCGCCGGGATGTTTGGCGAAGCACCGGGGTGAATCCAGAAAATCCAACGGGTGAATCACGTGCGGCCTGGTTCGGAATAAATTTTCATGCGGAGTGCATCCAAATCTTCGTGGGAAGCGTTTCCTTCCCTGTAGTTACAAAAACAAAACCAAGGAGAAAATTATGCAGAGCAAAAATTCTGAACTCATGGGCTTTCTGGAACGGAGAAAATCACGACGCGACGCGTTGAAGGGACTCAGTGCAGGCGCGCTGGGCGTGGCCGCGCTGGGACTCTTCAACAGCGAAGCGAACGCCGGTTCGTTGCACCGGAAGGACGCGGACGTTTTGAACTTCGCGCTGAACCTCGAATATCTGGAAGCGGAGTATTACCTCTACGCCACCACGGGCGCCGGACTGGAAGCGCAGGGCGTGGATGTGGAGGGCAAGGGCGAGGAAGGCGGGGTCATCATCAAGGCCAACGCGGCCGTGCCTTTCGCCACTCAGGCCATCCGCGAATACGCCGAAGAAATCGCGGCGGACGAACTGGCCCATGTGCGTTTCCTGCGCGCGGTGCTCAACGACGGAAAGGACAAGGCCGTGGCCCGGCCGGTCATCGACTTGCAGAACAGTTTCACCAATGCGGCGCGCGCGGCGGGCGTCGTCGGGCCGGCGGATATTTTTGATCCGTTCGCAGATGAAACGAGCTTCTTGTTAGGCGCGTTCATCTTTGAGGATGTCGGCGTCACGGCTTACAAGGGTGGCGCGCCACTCTTCAAGGACGAGGACATTCTTGAGGCGGCGGCGGGCCTGCTCGGCGTGGAAGCGTATCACGCGGGCATCATCCGGACATTGCTTTACCAAAAGGGCGGCGCGGCCATCGACGTGGCGCAAAAGATTTCCGACCTGCGCGACGCGGTGGATGGCGCGGATGATCGTGACCAGGGATTGATCTTGAACGGCAAGGCGAACCTGGTGCCGACGGACAGCAATGGACTCGCCTACAGCCGTTCCACGCGGCAGGTGTTGAACATTGTGTATCTCGGCGTGAACGCGAAGAAGGGCGGCTTCTTCCCCGAAGGATTGAACGGTTCCATCGACTGATGCGGCGATGCTGGAGCGTCGGTGGTTTGTTGATGAGACCTGCTCGCGGGCGGCGGCGGAAGCAACCCAGTCTTCTGTCCGCCGCCTTTTTTTGACCAAGCGGGACAGTCGTCGCGCTCAGAACCGCAAACCTGCGACCAGTCCGAACCAATGCACGCCGGCCTCCACGGAACTGTTCGAGTATTCGCCCGAGCGCAAATCGCTGCGGTTCACGCTGGCGCGGTTTGGGATGCTCCACTGGTAGAAAAAGTCCACGGAGAAGTGTTGGTTCTCCCAACCCGCGCCGGTGGCGAGGGTGTGTTCGAGGATCGCTGCTGACATCGGCGTGAGCGTGCTGGCGGGAACGGGGTTGCGTCCGTAGCTGTAGCCACCGCGCAGCCGCCAGTGTTCGGTGGCGGTGAACTCGACGCCGGTGCGGAAGACGAAACGATCCTTCCAGTCGAGCGCGGCGTGGTCCTGCATGGCACTCGAACCGACCACGCCGTTGAGGTCGGCGTTGTTGCCGTGGCGCAGTTTCACTTCGAGCGTGTCGAAGGAATCGCTCCAGTTGATCCAGTCGATCTGCCCGAGCCAGCGCCAGCGCGCGTGCGGTTGCCAGCTCACGCCGAGGCTCGCGGTCTGCGGAAACTCGTTTTCCACTTCGGCGTCGTAATGAAAATCCGGGCGCGCGCGGCCGAGTCCAAGGTTCGCAAACTGCACACCTGCGTTGCCGTCGGCGTCGCCCTCTGTCTTTATCACGCCGCGCGTTTTGTAGCTCACGCCAAACTGCCATTGCGGATGCGGACGCCAGACCGCACCGGCCTCGGCATCCCAGCCGTAGCCGCGGGTTTCCAGATCGAGCAGCACCTTCGCGCCGCGCAAAGTTTTCTGGGATTGGAAAATGTAGGGGCGCGTGCAATTCGTTCTCATTGTAGAGCAGGCCCAGGCTGGTTCCGATGGAAAGCGTCTCGGTGGGCGACCAGCTCGCGCCGGCTGCCGAGCGCAGGACGATAATTCGTGAGCGATGAGTTTGCAGTCCGTAGCTGGTGTTGCCGTCCGCGCCGCCGGGTGGGTCTATGAATTTCCACTCCGCTTCGAGCGCGGTCTGCGGCGCGAAGCTCACGCCCACGACCCACTGCGGACGGAGGCGCATTCCGAACGCGGCCTCGGGCCACGCGCCGAAGGTGCTGCGGAGGGAAGAATGGTCGCCGGTGGAGTTGCGATAATCACCGGAGGCGATTCCGCCCGCGCCGCCGAGTTCGAGGAAACGGTTGGTCACGGTGTCGAGGTTCGCGGGGTTGTTGTGCATTGCGCCGAGAACGCTGTTCGACCACGCGGTGTTCGCGCCGGCCACGCCGCGCGAACGCGCGCCGGTGCCGTTGTTGAAAAGACTGTTGCCCTGAACGGCTCCGCTCAGGCTCACGATGGCGGTGAGCACGCAAAATGTTAGACCACGCACGTTCCGATAATCGTCCGGTGGGCGGGAGAACTTTACTGCGGCTTGCACGACAACGGTAAGGAGCGGCCAGGGCAGACGCCTCTAAATACTTTGCTGGATCCGGGCTTTCATTCGCCTGCCCCAATTCGTCTGCCGGCTCTTCATTCCGGCCACGGAGCGGCAGACGAATGAGGGCAGACGAATGGAAAAAAATCCTCGCACATCAGGAGCAGTCTTGATGTGTTTGCCCTGCCTTCAGGCCGCTTCAGCGCGAAAAAATTCAGGTGGGCCGGACTGTGGCAATGCCTCCGGTCGGTGGACGGTGAAGCGGTCTCAAGGCCGCGCTCCGCCCTCGCTCGTCTCAAGCCGGAAGGGGATGCGACGATGAACCCGGTGTTCCGCCAGGAGGAACATCATCAAAGTGAAAGCAGTCGGAATCGGTTTGAGAGGAAACGTGCGACGGATCATTGGCCCGCGCACTCTTCTCCAGCATGTGCGCAGTTCAATTGAATCGCGCGCGTGGTGGCGCGCCGGCCTGCGGAATGGCTTTGAACGGAGGAGCCCATGAGGGTCGAACACGACGAGTTGCAACAACTGCGCCACCAGGCCGCGCAAGAGCGCGCCGCGCGGCTGGAGGCCGCGCGGCTCGCGGAATCGGCCATCGGCCAGTTTTACGAGGAGCAGAAGCATCTGGTGCTGTTGCAGTCGATCACGGTGGCGGCGAACGAGGCGGAGACCTTCGCGGAGGCGATCACGACCGCGCTGGAAAAGCTCGGCCGGCATCACGACTGGCCTTTCGGGCATGTGCTGACGGTGGAGAAATCCGGCGGGGCCGGCGCAGCGCTGGTTTCCGCAGGGTTGTGCTACGCCGACTGTCCGGCGGATCGCGAGGCGTTTGGCCGACTCACCGCGCCGATGAAATTTCTCCACGACGCCAGCCTGCCGGGCTATGTGCTGGCCAGCGGCCAGCCGGCGTGGACGTGGCAGATCGACGCGGAGGCGGAGCCAACCCGCGCGGCTCTCGCCCGTGAACTTGGATTGACCTCGGCCCTCACGTTTCCGCTGTTCGCGGGGGCGAGCGTGGTGGGGGTGATGGAACTTTTCGCCCGGGTTGTCGCCGAACCTTCCACCCGTTTCCTCGAGCTGATGCAGCATGTCGGCACGCAACTGGGCCGCGTGCTGGAGCGCGAGCGTCAGGCCGCGCAGATGCGGAAGAGCGAGGCGTATTTCCGCCGCCTCACGGATAACGCGCTCGACTTGATCACCATCCTCGAGCCTGCTCGGCGAGCACATCGATCTCGTCGCGGTGCTGCCAGAGAAGGTCGGGCGCATCAAGGCCGATCCCGGACAGGTCGAGCAGATCATCATGAACCTCGCGGTCAACGCACGCGACGCCATGCCGGCGGGTGGCAAACTCACCATCGAGACGAAGAACCTCACGCTGGACCGCGAGTATTGCCGGATGCGGCCCGACGTGGTGCCCGGCGATTACGTGATGCTGGCCGTGAGCGACAACGGCACGGGCATGACGCCCGAGGTGCAGGCGCGCATCTTTCAACCCTTTTTCACGACCAAGAAAACCGGCGAGGGCACCGGCCTCGGTCTCGCGACCTGCCACGGCATTGTGAAAGCGCCGGCTTCCAGCACGGCCCATTTATCTCTCAATATTTTCCAAGCACCGTGCTGGAAGCCGGTGCTCCACGGCAAACAAAAGAGCGGCTGGATGACTCCAGCCGCCCTTCGTGAAATAACTTTGGCTTACGCCTTGGCCGGCGTGGACGTCTTGGCGCGCTTGCTGGCGTCGAATACTGAGGCGCTCATCACGTTCGAGGCGTGAATGCTGCCTTCGCGCTCGACGATGGCGCCGTTCGGGTTGGCCTGGTTCTTTTTGACGTGCTTTTTGATCATGCACGCGCCCTCAACGATGATGCGACCGCTGCTGCGCTGCACTTCGATGACCTTGCCGCGCTTGCCCTTGTTCGAGCCGGCGATGATGACGACTTCTTCGCCCTTCTTGACGTGAATGTTGACTTTGGTGTTGAGCTTCATACTCAGATGACCTCCGGCGCGAGTGAAATGATCTTCATGAACTTCTTGTCGCGCAGTTCGCGGGCGACCGGGCCGAAGATGCGGGTGCCCTTGGGATTCCTGTCCTTGTCGATGATGACGATGGCATTGGAATCGAAACGCAGATAGGAGCCGTCGCTGCGGCGGGTGATCTGGCGCGTGCGGACGACCACGGCGTCATGCACTTCCCCTTTTTTCACCGAGCCATCGGGCGAGGCTTCCTTGATATGGCATTTGATGACGTCGCCGATGCCGGCGTACTTCTGGTTCTTGCCGAGAACACCGATGGTGGCGGCGCGCTTGGCCCCGGTGTTGTCCGCCACATCTAAAATGGATCGAATTTGGAGCATAAAATCTTACTTGGCCTGGGCGGCGATAGGGGCGATTTGCTCGCCGCGATCCACCACTTCGATGAGACGCCAGCGCTTGAGCTTCGAGAGCGGGCGGGTTTCCTGAATGAGCACCGTGTCGCCGGGTTTGGCTTCACTCTTCTCATCGTGCGCGTAAAATTTGCTGTAGGCCGTGATGACCTTGCGGAACTTCGGGTGCGGAAAGCGCCGCTCGACGCGCACCACGATGGTCTTGGCCATCTTGGCCGAAATGACTTCGCCGACGCGTTCCTTGCGGTTGCCGCGCGCGGCCGTTGGGGTTTGGACAGTCTCTGACATAGTCGGTGGGTTTCCTTACGCGGCTTGGGCCGTCTGCTTCCGTTGCAACTCGGTAATCTTTGTTTCAATCCGCGCGATGTCGCGGCGGATGGTGCGCAAGCGCGCGGGTTTCTCCAACTGGCTGCTCGCCTGTTGCAGACGCAGGTTGAAAATCTCCTGCCGCAGGTCGCGGCCCTTGGCCGTCAGCTCCTGCGCCGTCAAATCTTTCAGTTCCGTGTACTTCATAAAAGAAAGCGCCGACGTCTGGGCGTCGGCGTAATAATTCATCAACCGTGAGTGTGACGGGAAATCATCTTCGTGCGAATGCACAGCTTCGTCGCCGCGAGCCGCAAGGACTCGCGAGCAATCGCTTCCGGCACGCCGTCCACTTCAAACAGCACGTTCGCCGGGCGGATGACCGCGACCCACGATTCGAGCGGACCTTTGCCTTTGCCCATTCGCGTTTCGAGCGGCTTCTTGGTGTAGGACTTCTGGGGGAAGATGCGGATCCAGACCTTGCCACGGCGCTTCATGTTGCGGTTGATGGCGACGCGCGCGGCTTCGATTTGCTTGGTGTCGAGCCAGCAGCGCTCAAGGGCCATGAGGCCATACTCGCCGAAGGCGACCGTGTTGCCGCTCGTCGCGAGGCCCGCGCGGCTGCCGCGGTGCATCTTCCGAAACTTCACTCTTGCTGGCTGCAATGGCATAAAATTTTTCTTTCGCTCAACGTCGCAAAATCACACTCACAGAGTGTTGGTTTGCGGTAATCTCTTACCCGATAAAAAACGCCGGAGCAGCTTGCGCACGCTTCGGCCCGGCCCGTTTCCCATCAACGGAGCGCGGAACATAGCGACCCGTAATTTGGTGTGCAACAGGTTTTTCGGTGCTCTGGGTTGAATTCTTTTTTTCGCCGCCGTGCGGGCTGTCCCGGCAAGATGCCATTAGACAAGGCGCGCCCCGCTCGCTAGAAATCGCCCCATGTCTGAACCGCTGAACGCTCTCGCCCTCGCGAAATACATCGACCACACCCTGCTCAAGCCCGAGGCCACGGCGGGCGATATCGAGAAACTTTGCCGCGAGGCGATGGAGCATCACTTCTGGAGCGTGTGCGTGAACGGCTCGCGCGTAGCCCAGGCGTACGCGCTGGTCGAAAACTCCGGCGTGAAGGTCGCCGCCGTCGTCGGCTTCCCCCTCGGCGCGATGAGTTCGGACGTGAAGCGTCTCGAAGTTGAGGCGGCCATTGACGACGGCGCGCAGGAAATTGACGTGGTGCTGAACATCGGCAAGCTCAAGGACGGCGACTCGAAGTATGTGCTGCGCGAACTGCGCGACGTGGTGGACGCCGCCGAGGAACGCACCGTGAAAGTTATTTTTGAAACCTGCCTGCTCACGCGGGAGGAAAAGATTCTCGCCTGCAAGCTCGTCGTCGAATCCGGCGCGCATTTCGTGAAGACCTCGACCGGCTTCAGCACCGGCGGCGCGACCACGCACGACGTGCAACTGATGCGCGAATGCGTCGGCCCGAACTTCGGCGTGAAGGCCTCCGGCGGCATCCGCGACGCGCAGATCGCGCTCGGCATGATCCAGTCCGGCGCGACGCGCCTCGGCACCTCGGCCGGCGTGGCCATCGTTAAGGGCGCGGCGGGTGCGGCGGGTTACTGATAGTTGGCCGTATGAGCGCCTCGCCAAATTTTGAGCGGTTGCTCGCCTTCATGGAAAAGTTGCCTGCCATTAATTTGCCTGCGGGTCGAAAATCTATCGGACATGGTTCGTTCGAAAATGGGAATTGGTGGGTTAAGTTCAGCCTAGATACCACACACGCTTTGGCTTGGCGCCACATTCAGGAACTCGGCTACGTGTTGAATTATGTTTCCATCGAGGAACGATTGCCGACTGTTTTCAAGCCGGTTTCTCCACCGCCGTATATCAATGGTGGAGTTGAGTTTCTGTCTTGGTGCATCGAATCTACGGAACCTTTATTCACTCCTGACAAGTGCGCGGAATGGCTTGAAGGCAGGCTTCCCCGTCCAGTGGATGATTTGGAACAGTGGAGGATGGATGAAGATTGATGCCGCTACTGTGCCTCACAGCAAACATGCCATCGCGTTTCGGTTACCAACCCGTGCCGTGTGAGCCGGGTTGTGGAATTTGAACCTTTGTCTTAAGCAGGGAAGAGACGTAGCACGCGATGAACCGCCACCCGTTCCGTCAACGGTTTTATCACCCGCCGCAAAAATAAATCCGTTTGCCCGCCGCGCGCTCCGGCCTAGTTTCGCCTCATTCCACGGGCCGGATTTTCCGAAGTGGATGATGACGATGATGGTGGGAACCAAAACCGCGCCGCCTTCGCCCGCTGAACTGCTGGGCGACTCCCATCCGCTGCTCGAACAACTCGGCTCGCCCGGCGAACTCGCGGTCACGAGCACCCTCAGCGGCGCGCTGGAATTCTCCCGCGTGCGCGACCTGCCTTCGCTCCGCGCTTTTCTCGACCACTATCACGCGCAAGTGCTGCGCCCCGTGGAGCTGCCCGCCATCGTCTCCGCCTATCAGCACGCCGCGCGCGGCGAGGCGAGGGAGTTGGTCGCACTGGATCAACAGCTCGCGCAGAAAACCATCATCCGCGACTTCGCCGTCGCCAGTTGCCGCGTCGGCCAGCGCCAGTTGAGCAAGCTCCGTCCGATGCGTGACCAGCGCGTGGTGCAACGCTACCTGGCAGCCATCGAAGCCGGCGACGCGCGCGGCTGGCACACGCTGGTTTATGGGGTGAGCCTCGCGATGTTTTCGGTGCCGCTGCGCCAAGGTTTGCAAAACTACATCGAGCAGACCGCGCGCGGTTTCATCGAGCGCGCCGCGCGTCCGCTGCGCCTCTCTGAAACGCACGCGGCTGAATTGTCCGCCCACTACTTCCTCGCTGCCCCCGCCGCCGTGGCGCAGGCGCTCGAAGCCAGCAGCGCGTTGCAGATCAGTTAGTGGGGCAGACGTCCCGTCTGCCACCAGTCCGCTGGCCGTCCCGGCTGGTGGTTTTTCAGCCGAGACGGCCCAAGGACGGAAGGCAGCCGGGACGGCTGCTCCACTACCCTTTCTGCTCCGCCACCTTCTGTTTCCGCGCTTGCCACGCTCTCCCGCCGCTGCTAATCCCAACTCGCCATGAAAAAACTTTTCACCGCCGCGCTGCTGCTGCTGTTGCTCACCACCACTTCCACGCGGGCGGGCGAGGAATATGGGTGGCGTTTTGCCGGCACGACCGTGGACATTTTGATCGCCCGGCCCTTCACATTTGCCGCCACGCTGCTCGGAGGCGCGATCTGGGCGGTGTCCTTGCCCATCACGGCGCCGACCCGCACCAGCAAGGACGCTTTTGACGCGCTGGTTCGACAGCCGTGGGATCTGACCTTCCATCGCGAGCTTGGCGATTACAGCGAAGACTGATCTTCGTCGCGCGTTTTCCCTGCGACTCTCATGCCCCAGTTTTTTAACGCCGGCGACTGGCTGGTCATCGTCCTTTACCTCGTAGGCATCGTCGCGCTCGGCGTCTGGTTTGGGCGCGACCAGAAAAACACGCGCGACTATTTCCTCGGCAGCAAGAGCATCCCGTGGTGGGGCGTGGGCCTCTCGATTGTCGCCACGGAGACGAGCGCGCTGACCTTCATCGGCGTGCCGGCCATGGCCTACGGCGCGGACGCGCTCACCTTCGTGCAGATCGTGATCGGCTACGTCATCGCGCGCGTCATCCTCGCCATCGTCATGGTGCCGCATTATTTCAAAGGCGAGATCTATTCGCCCTACCAGTTGTTCGCGCAAACTTTTGGTCCGTCGGCGCGGCGCACGGCGGCGGGATTTTTTCTCATCGCCGGCACGCTCGCCGCGGGCGTGCGCGTGTACGTCAGTTGCATCCCGCTGCAACTGATGTTCGGCGTGCGCGACAGCCAGATCATCTGGGTCATTCTGATCTTCGTCGGGCTGTCGCTGGCCTACACGTACGTGGGCGGGGTGAAGGCGGTGATCTGGACGGACGCGGTGCAGTTCGTTTTGTTTCTCGCGGGCGGGCTGTTCACGCTCTTCTACATTCCCACGCTGCTCGAAGGCGGCTGGAGCGGCGCGCTGGCGAAGGCCGCCGAGGCGGGAAAACTCCACTGGTTCAATGGCGAGTTCACGCTGCACAAACCGTTCAACATCTGGATGGGTTTGATCGGCGCGACCTTCCTCGTGATGTCCAGCCACGGCGCGGACCAGCTCATCGTGCAGCGCGTGCTGACCTGCAAAAATGTTTCCGACGGGCGCAAGTCGCTCGCCCTGAGCGCGGTCATCATCCTGCCGATGTTCCTCATCTTCCTGATCACGGGCGCGATGCTCTGGGTGTTTTATCAAGCGCATCCTTTCCAAATTCCGGTGCCCGAGTCGCGCCCCGGCATCAGCAAGAATGATTACGTGTTCCCCATCTTCATCCTCACGGAAGTGCCCCATGTGCTGAAAGGATTTCTCATCGTGGCCATCCTGAGTGCGGCGATGTCGTCGGTCAGTTCCGCGCTCTCCGCGCTGGCCTCCGTGTCCACGATGGATTTCGTGAAGCCGCTGCTGCGGAAGGAGCGGTCGGAGAAGTTTTATTTGCAGTTGAGCAAATACTCGACCGTGCTCTGGGGCGTGCTGCTCGCGGCGGTCGCGTTTCTCACGCAACAGGTTGACTCGGTGTTGAACGCCGCGTTCTCCCTCTCGGGCCTGACGGCGGGCGCGATGCTGGGCGGACTCATCCTCGCCATCTGCTGGAAGCGCGGGAGCGCGCGGCCGGTGATTGTCGGCATGCTCGTCTCGCTCGTGGTGATGATTTTTGTGAGCCGCTGGGAGTGGGCGGGCGGCACCGCCGCCGCGCCGGTGAGTTACAAAGTCCACTGGCCCTGGTTCACGCTGATTGGCACCGCGACCACGCTGGGCGTGGCGTGGCTGGTGTCCTTGGTCTCGCCACGGCGCGAGGAATCAAAATAGCGCGGCCTCTTCGGCCTCTTGGGCCTCCCCTCCAAACGCGGGACGTTACTTAATCTTGTAGCTGCCGTCGTCGAGCTTCTCGCGGTACTTGTCGTGGCAGGCCTTGCAGTTCTTGCCCACGGCGCTCCACTCGGACTTCACTTTATCCCAGTCGCCGGCTTTCGCCGCCGTCGCGGTCGCCGCTGCGGCCGTGGCCGAGTCATCCGACCATTTCACCGCGTCGTCGTTCTTGCGCGCCTTGAAGAAGCCGGCCATCGCCTTGTAGGACTCGGCCACGGCGGCTCCGTCCTTCTCGACGGCGGCGGCGTTCTTCGACTCGAAGTTGCCTTTGAAATCCTTATTGGCCTTACCGACAGCCTTCATGTGTTTTTGAAACGCCTTCTCATCCAGCGCCTCGGCGGCGCGGACGGTGGTGAGGAAAAGGACGGACAAGGCGAGAGTCAGGAGAAGTTTTGTTTTCATGCGTGGCGGTTTTGTAGAGAAGCGTCGCGAAACTGGCGAGCGAGAAATAGGTGGCGGCAGCCGTCCTGGCTGCCCGTGAGCCGTGGCTTCCAGCCCGGCGGAATGGGCTTGGTCAAAAGAGGCGCGTTGGAAAAATGAGAGCCGCAAAACAATCGCGGCTTTTTTCCGGGCGGCTGGAGCCGGCTCTCCCTGGCCGGCCCGGATGCCTGTCGCCACACGCTCCGCCGGACTTCTACGGTAATCACCGCTGGTAACGCCCGGCGCCGAAAAGGTGCCGCCTCCGCGCCACCTCAAGCTAATGTCCGCATCGGTTCAGAAGACAACGCAACTTGTTACCGCCATGAATACAACCTTGGAACTGCCCGCCGCCGGGATTTCATCCCGCACGGAAGATTTCAACGAGACCAGCCGCAACACGACGTGGGAATACCGCTTCGTGCTCCAGGACGAATGGAGTTCCGGCCGCAGCCTTGCGGAACTCGCGCCCGAGGGCTGGGTCGTCGTGAGCTACGGCATCCGCCGCGACAACCAGCGCGAATACTTGCTGCGCCGGCCGAGGAAGTAGCCTCGTGCCCCCGGCGTCTCGCCGGGCCGCAGCGTAATGACGACGAAGGGCTGCTCGTAAAGTCGAACCGCGTTGGATTTTCCACGTCCCCACCCGGCGGGACGCCGGGGGCACAGTTAAATCACTTGGCGCAATCAGGCGGCGCGGCTTCAATGGCGCACAGCCATGCGCCCGATCCCTTGCCTCTTGTCGCTCGCTCTTTGCGCGGGCGTTTCACTTAGCGCCGCGCAGTTCAAAATCGGCGCCCACAATTTCACCTTGCCCGACGGCTTCGAGATCGAACTCGTCGCCGGCACCAATCTCGTCCCGCGCCCCATTGAGGCGGACTTCGATGAGCAGGGCCGTCTTTACGTCACCGACTCGTCCGGCTCGAACGACAAGGTGGAGAAGCAACTCGCCGAGAAGCCGCACCGCGTCGTGCGCCTCGAAGACACGGACGGCGACGGACGCTTCGACAAGTCGATCACCTTCGCCGACAAGATGATGCTGCCGCAGGGCTGCCTGTGGTTCGACGGCTCGCTCTACGTCGCCGCGCCGCCGAGCATCTGGAAACTCACCGATACGAACAACGACGGCGTGGCCGACGTGCGCGTGGAGTGGTTTCAGGGCCAGACGCTCACCGGCTGTGCGAACGATCTGCACGGCCCTTACGCTGGGCCGGACGGCTGGATTTATTGGTGCAAAGGCGCGTTCGCCAAACAGACCTACACGCTCCCGAACGGCAAGGAATTCACCACCCGCGCCTCGCATATCTTCCGCGCACGTCCCGACGGCACGGGCGTGGAGCCGGTGATGACCGGCGGCATGGACAATCCGGTGGGGATCGCCTTCACGCCCGAAGGCGAGCGCATTTTGTCCGGCACTTTTTTCCAAAACCCCGAAGGCGGCAGACGCGACGGACTCATTCATGCGCTCTACGGCGGCGTGTATGGCAAGCCGAACGACGCACTCGAAGGCCATCCGCGCACCGGCGAATTGCTCCCGATGATGACGCACCTCGGCGCCGCCGCGCCCGCCGGCTTGATGCGCTATGAGTCCGATGTGTTCGGAAAGGAGTTTCAGAACAACCTCTTCGTCGCCTGCTTCAACATGCACAAGATTGTCCGTTGCGTGATGGAGCCGAGCGGCGCAACCTACAAAACCACCGACACCGATTTCCTCGTCAGCGACAACACGGACTTCCATCCCACCGACGTGCTCGAAGATGCCGACGGCTCGCTCATCGTCGTGGACACCGGCGGCTGGTACAAGCTCTGTTGCCCGACCTCGCAATTGGAGAAGCCGGACGTGCTCGGTGGCATCTATCGGGTGAAGCGAAAAGGTGCGCCGGTCATCGCTGATCCGCGCGGTTCAAAGATTGATTGGTCCAAATCCAATCCAAAAATGTTGGCGAAGCTGATCGGTGACTCGCGGCCAGCAGTCGCTCGACGCGCCATTCAAGAGGTCGGAAAGAAAGGCTCCGAAGCTGTCGAAGCCCTGTGCGCCGCCGGAGTCTTTTGCCAGCCGATGAACTCAGCCGACGTGTTCGGCGAATCGCGCGTGGTGGAAAATCCCAGCGCGAGCAAACGACAGAACATCGTCTGGGCCCTGACACGCATCAATGGCCGCCCGGCGCGTGACGCCGTTCACCGCGCGCTGTCTGACGCAGATGCTTCCGTGAAACAAGCCGCGCTTCATTCCGTGAGCCTGTGGCGCGACGAAGTGAACTCGATTCACTTGGGCGAATTCTTGTGGGCCAGCCAGCCGCCGCTACTGCGGCGCCTTGGCGCGGAAGCCATCGGTCGGGTGCAAGCCAGCAACATGGTCAGCCTGTTGATGGCCCATGGGATTGGCGATCAACCGGAGGTGGAACGGGCGTTCGAGCACAGCCTGATTTATGCGTTGATCGAGATTGGCGATGCGGAGACCACCATGCGGTTCGGGGGAAATGGTTCTGGCCCGGCTCTGATGACGCGCGCCGCGCTCATCGCGCTCGACCAGATGCCGGGTGGCAATTTGAAGGCGGCGCAAGTTGTACCTTTGCTCGCAACCACCAACGCGGCGTTGAGGGAAACCCTCTTGTGGATCATCAGTCATCATCCTGAGTGGGGCGGCGAGACGGCGCGGTGGATTCAGGAATGGTTCAAGCCCGTCAGTTCCACAGCGGAGCAAACGCAGTTCGCTGACATCCTCGCCCGCAGTGCCGGACAGGCGGAAGTGCAACAGCGGATCGCGGAGATGGCGGCGCAGCCCGCCTCGCAAGCCACGGCCTTGAGCGCGATGGCGCGCAGCCGGTTGAAGGAAATTCCCGACTCATGGACGGACGCGGTGCGCGCGGCGCTTGACTCGAAGTGGGGAGAGAACAACCAGCGGCTGGCGATTGCCGCCGCGAGTTCCTTCGCCGGCGCGAAAAGAAAAGAGGCGGAACTCAATGCGGCATTGCAAACCCTGGCCCGCGATGAGGCGAGGTTGAAAATGTTGCGGCTCAGTGCGCTGGCGGCCCTACCTGGAGACGCCATTCCTTCCGACGCGAGCCTCTTCAATTTCCTGCGCCGCGCCCTGACCTTGGATAATTCACTATCGGAACGGAGCGCCGCCGCGAGCGTGCTGGCGAAGGCGCGATTGAACGATGTGCAATTGCTCGCGCTCGCCAAATCCGTGAGAAGCGCCGGACCAATCGAGTTGCCGAAACTTCTGGGCGCGTTTGCGCGGGCCACGAATGAAAACGTCGGCCTCGCTTTGGTGGATGCGCTCGGCGCAAGCCAGTCGCGGGCGGCGCTCCGAGCTGAGACGTTGAAGCCCGCGCTCACGAACTTCCCCGCCAGCGTGCAGCAGAAAGCCGAGGCACTGCTCGCCTCGCTCAACACCGACGCGGCGCAGCAGAAGAAGCACATTGACGACATGCTCTCGACCGTGAAGGGCGGCGACATCCGGCGCGGGCAGGCGCTCTTCAACAGCCCCAAGGCCGCGTGCTCGGCGTGTCATGCGATTGGTTATCTCGGCGGGAAGGTCGGCCCCGACCTCACGCGCATCGGGCAGATTCGCAACGAGCGCGATTTGCTGGAAGCCATCGTCTATCCAAGCGCGAGTTTCGTGCGCAGCTACGAGCCGATGATCGTGGCGACGAAGAGCGGCGAGGAATACAGCGGCGTGTTGAAGAAAGATTCCGCCGAGGAAGTCGTGCTCGCCACCGGCCCGAATGTCGAGCAGCGCATTGCGCGCAATGATGTAACTGACCTGCGCCCCGGCACGCTCTCCACGATGCCGTCGGGACTCGCGGAACAATTGACGAAGGAAGAACTGGCCGACCTGCTGGCATTCTTAAAGGCCACTCGGTGGTAAAAAGGATTTAATGGGTCTCGATTTCTATACTGATCTTGTAGACGAAGCCTGGCTGCGAGAACTTGTCGCGGCCTGGACTGCGCGCGATGCGAAACAACCGGTTCCTCCCGTGCGCTGGCCGGAATCTAAAGATAAAACCCGCGAGTATCTTTCGCATTTGCCCTACGACTGGCCCGACGAGTTCAGGCGGATGATCAGTTCCCGAACCACGGGCGCCGACCTGCCTGACGGGAATTATTGGTACCACAACCTCGACGATCTCGTAGCTGCCCTAGGGCTGAACGATTCACGGTCCAAGGGGCTTGCGAACGCCGCCAACAAGAAGTGCGTGCAGAGATTTCTCGAATTTGCCGAGCCTTTCATGTTCTACAGTCATCGGCGAAATGACTACGGCCCGCAGGATTACTTCCATGTGTTAAGCCCGGTGACATGCTCAAGATTGGAATCCGTTTATCCGGAAATTGATTTCGTCCTGTTGCAAACTGTCATTGCGCAGGCCATCGAAAAGAATGCAGCCGAAGAACAGGATGAGGAACTTCGTTGGTATTTCGGAGGACGAGAGCCAAACCAACTGCTGCGAGATTTCTGCGCCCACTGCCGGCAGTGTTGCCGGGAAAGCCGGGAGTCCGGTTGGGCACTGTGTTTGTCGGTGTGCTGAGGTGGGAGGAACTGACCGACCTGCTGGAGTTTTTGAAGGCCCCCGCGCTGGTAGCCCCGTGCCCCCGGCGTCCCGCCGGGTCGGGGCTGGGAGAATCCAGCGTCACTCCCATTTCGAGGGACGTTCGTCGTCATTACGCCTCCACCCGGCGGGACGCCGGGGGCACATTACGGCTTCGCCGGCTCGCGGATGAAGCCGCCGAATTTCCAGTCGTTACCCACGCGCTGCATGTTCACCTTCTCCGCGCGATCCACGCCGCCGATATACACGCTCAACACCATCTGGCCGGGCGTGGTCTCCTGCGCGTTCAACACTTTGATGCTCGTGATCTTCGCGGTGTCGCTGACGTGCTTGGCCGCGATTTCCTCGTTCGACTTGCCTTCCCAGGTTTTCGCCATACGCGCCTGCTCGTCCGTGGTGAGGCTGTCGAAGTATTGCTTCGGGTTGCCCTGCTGCATGGAATAAATCGCCGAGATGAGCGCGGACTCGGGCGTCTGGTAGCCGGCGTAGCTCCACGCCTCGCGCGGGAAATCTCCTGCGGCGGGCGCGGCGGGCGCGGGCGCGGTGCTGGCCGCGCCGCGCAACGACTGGTTCTCGGCCTTCAATCGCTGGTTCTCGGCGCGCAAACTCTCGGCGTCCTTCGAGCCGGAGCGCAATTGCGTGATCTCGCCGCGCAGGCGCACCGCGTCGCGCGCATCAGTTTGAAGTTTCTTCAACTCGGTGTCGCGCGTCGCCGCCGATTGCCCCTCGGCCTCCGTGCGCGCCTTCAACTCCGCGACCTCCGCGCGCAAGACGTCGTTCTCGGCCTGAAGTTTCTTCGCGTCGCCGCCGCAGCCGGTGAGGGAAATGATGAGCGCGGCGCCGATGAGAATGGTGCTGATGTGTCGCATGGTATTCATGGCTGATCCTTAATTCGTTGGTGCAAGTCTCTACTCGCGCCGCCGTGCGAAAGCCAGCGCGAAGCTGACAACGTGCCCCCGGCGTCCCGCCGGGTTGGGGCTTGGAAAATCCAGAGCAGTTCCTTTTTCGTAGAGCCGTTCTGTCGTCATCACATTTCCACCCGGCGGGACGCCGGGGGCACGTTGTCGAACAACCGCCCTTCCCAATTCGTCTCTCCTCCGCTATGACTTCGCGCGAACCAAAAGCTCTTATGAAAAAATTCTTTGCCGTCCTGATCCTCGCCACGCTTTCACTCGCTGCCGTGCGCGCGGATGACTGGGTGGAATACGCGCCCAAGCCCGGCCCCGGCGCGGGCCAGCACATCGTCTTCCTCGCGGGCGACGAGGAGTATCGCTCCGAGGAAGCGTTGCCGCAGCTCGCCAAGATTCTTTCCCAGCGTCACGGTTTCAAATGCACGGTCCTCTTCTCCGTGGACACGAACGGCTTCATCAATCCCGACGCCGGCGGCAGCCTCTCGAATCCGCGCGCGCTGGACTCCGCCGACGCCATCGTGATGTCGTTGCGCTTCCGCCATTGGGATGACCGCACCACGGGCCACTTCGCGCAGGCGCTCGACCGCGGCGTGCCGATCATCGCGTTGCGCACCAGCACGCACGCCTTCAGCGGCATCCCGAAGGAAAGTCCGTACGCGAAATGGAATTACGGCAACAAGGGCGGCTTCGGCAAACAGGTGCTCGGCGAAACGTGGGTCACGCATTGGGGCGTCCACAAGAAGGAGGCCACACGCGGCGTCATCGAAGCCTCGGCGAAGAACGAAGCCATCCTGCGCGGCGTGGAAGACGTGTTCGGCGACACCGACGTCTATGAAGCCGCGCCGCCCGCCGACGCAAAAATTCTCCTGCGCGGCCAGGTGCTCAAAGGCATGAAGCCGACCGACGAGCCGGCGGATTACAAAAAGAAGACCGTGGCGAAAGTCGAACAGGGTGTGAACGACCCGATGATGCCCGTGGCCTGGACGCGCGAAGTGAAGAACGACGCCGGCAAAGTGAACAAGATTCTCTGCACCACGATGGGTTCGGCGACCGACTTGCAGAACGAAGGGATGCGGCGGCTCGTGGTGAACGGCGTGTATTGGGGACTCGGCCTCGACGTGCCCGCCAAGGCCAACGTCGAGATCGTCGGCGAATTCAAACCCACGATGTACGGTTTTAAAGGCTACATCAAAGGCGTGAAGCCCGCGGCCCACGCGCTGAAATAACCCGCGCAAGGTGGAAGGCCTCGCGCTGCGAGGCCATGCGCTCGCAGCGTGAGCGCAACCACCAACCTGCCGTGACCGAACCCACGAGCCTCCCGCGCAATCTGCGCTCGCAAGTCGAACTGGAACTGCAATCCGGCGAACGCATCGTGTGGATGGACCGGCCGGTGCCGGGCATTTTCGCCAGCCGTGCCAATGGCCTGATGCTGTTCGGCATCCCGTGGACCGCGTTCGCGATCTTCTGGACGGTCACGGCGACCAGAACTTTCACGGGCGGCGAGTTTGGGAACATGGGCTGGCTGTTCGCCCTGTTCGGTATGCCGTTCATCCTGATCGGAATGCGAATGCTCACTGGGCCCTACTGGGAACGCCGTCGCGCGGCGCGCACCGCCTACGTCATCACGGATCGGCGCGCGATGATTCTCGAGGCCGGATGGCGCGGCGGCATGAAGGTTCGTTCTTTTGATTCAGAGGCCTTACGTGTGGATTTGCAGCGCCAACAAAACCCCAACGGAACTGGCGACGTGATTTTTAAACAAGAATTGCGGCGCACGAACCAAGGACGCACTCGCACCACCAAGATTGGCTTCCTCGCCGTGCGCGACGTGAAGGGCGTGGAGGAAAAAATCCGGGCGCTGGCGCAGAAGAGTTAGGCTTGGCTGGAGCGCGTTGGTTCTGGTCCGTGAGTCTTCGTGCCATTTCTACGGCCGGGCCAACACGCCTTGCGTTTGCATGGCCCGCGCGATCTCGGCGGCGATCCGTCCGCACATCTTGGCCGTGTAATGCACGGCATCCACATAGAGCTGTTCCCGGGCTTCCTCCTGCATGTCCGCGAGCCACAGCACCTCCGCCGCCGGGGCATTCGTCCGCCGCAGTTCAGCCAGGTATTGATAACCCAAGGCGGGAAAGAGGTGCTCGGTGAAGTTCGGTGACTTCGCGAAGGGATGGAAATCGAGGTCGAACTTATAGACCGGCACCGGCTGCCAAACGAACACCGCCTTGATGCCGTGCGCCCCGGCCATGCCGGTGATGCTCGTCTTGTTGCGCAGATAGCGGTGGACAATCCGCGCCGCTCTCTCCTCCTTGGTGCCTCGTTCCGGGGTGCCACGTTTGCGCGCGATCTCCGAAACGTCCACATGGACTCCTTTGCGCTCGTGCAGGCTCTGGTTGATCAGGCCCATGAACTGCGACGAAAATTGCGGCGCGTCATGCAGGCGGTAGAAATCGTTCAGCCCATCAATGAAGACCACGGCATCCGGCACATGACCGGCGGCCAGCAGATTGCTTAATAAAATTCTCTCCTGGCTGGAGTAATGAAAGCCACGGCCAAAGTTATAGACGCAGACACGCTTCGAGGAGATTGCCCGCAACTCCCGCTGCAAGGCGGACGGAATCGTTTCCGCATCAGAAACACCGGCCCCGAAGGTGGTGGAGCCGCCGAAAACGAAAACATTGAAGTTGGTTCGCTCGATCGGCCACGGACCCTGATCGGCGATCCGCCGGTAGCCGGCTTCGGTTACATTGACGAACTGACCGGTGGAAGGGAGTTCCCGGAAATGCGTGAACGGCTCGTAAACCAGAGGCCGGTCGTAGGTTTCCTTCATCAAAAGAGCCACCTGCTCCGGGGTGCGTCCGGGATAGCCGGGCATCAACTGATCGATGCCGTAGCGTTTGATTGGATCATCCATCTGGCCGTCGGGGCGGACGCGGATGTAGAGGGCATAGGCACCGGCCAACACCGCACCCAGCAACACGGTGTTGAGAAAATAAATCGCCATGTGGCGGTAAATCTTCGCGATCTTCTGAAACGAGGTCACAAGCGACCTTTTGATTTTTCCACCTGAAAATCGAGATTTTTTCCAGAACCCTGTAAACAAGGGCAGCCTACTTCCGCTCGTAGATAAGTGTCCCCAGCGTGAAGTTCAATTTCTCCTGATCACCGGTCACGTCGCTGATCGTGCCGAGGAAATCTCCGGCACGGTTCAGCAGGTCGGCGCGCTTGTCGCTCTCGCTCACCACGCGCAGCAACTGGTGCTCGGTCATGCCAATGCCCGGTCCGGTCACGTCGTTGTTGTCCTGCATCTCGATCCAGAATTCGATGCGCGTGCCCTCGGCGAGCGGCGGCTGGAAGTCGCGGATGTTCCATTCGTAGCGGTTCTTCAAGTCCTTCACCGCGTTCGTGCCGAGATCGAGTTCGATGGTTTTGATTTCCGCATCCTCGGATTCGCCCACGCGATAGCGCAGCCGCGCCAGCGCGATGCGGAAATCATCCGTGGCCTCGAAACCAATCGGCTGGATGGCCTGGCGCGTGACCAGTTCCTCGCGGCGGTCGGGATAAACAATTTTCACCTTCGGCGCGCGGTCGGGCACCACGTCAATGCGATAGACCGCCGAGTCGCGCGACGCCATGCCGTCCGTGTCGAGCATCTCGATGGAGAAGCCGGTGAGCCCCTTGGCGGGAATCGGAAACTCTCCGCGCAGCTCACGCGGGTTCTCCGCGTTGATCTGCATCGGCACGTCATTGCTCAAGCCGGTGAGATGAAGGTGCGCGCTCTTGAGGTCGCGCGTGGTCGTGGCCGTGAGCGCGAGTTTGCTGCCGGCGAGCAGCGTGAGATCGCCGAGCGCGCGCTTGGTCTTCGGCAGGCCGACGTAAGCGGGAAATGTCTGTTCGCACTGAATCGAGGCCGTGGTCGGGCGAGGCACTACGGTCACGCGATGCATGCGGCTAATGCCGTCATTCAGCCGCACGGTGTAATCGAAATTTTGCTGCACGTTTTCCAGCGCGCGCACGAACTTGCCGTCCTTGTCCTTCTCCAACGGATATTCCAGCGTGCGTTGGCCGGAGGTTTTCACAGTGAGTTTGCCCGCGCGTGGCACCACGCCCTGGGCCAGCGCCTCGATGCGAATCGTGTCGCCCAGACCGATGCGCATGTCGCCGGTCAGCACAGCCACGCGCGTATGGCGCGGCACCAGCGTCGAGGACAGAAAAGCGCGCTTGAGCAAATCGCGGCTCACCTCGCCGCCATACATGAACGCGAAGACGCCGAGCACCAGCACGGCGAATGACCACACCAGCACTTGGCGGAACTCCTTCGTGGAAATGATCTCGGTGAAATCCTGCGGGCGCGCGAGTTCCTCGGTCTCAGCGACGGTCATGCGCGCCAGCGATGGTGCGGCACCCGGAGGCAGTGCGCCGGGGCGGGTGAATTGAATCGAGGAAATGAGCCGCGAGCGGAAATACGGACGCGCCTTTTCGATGCGTAACGCCACCGCGTCATCATCCGGTTGATGACGGATCGGTGAGAGGATGTAACGCCACACCAACAAACCAGTTGCACCCAGCGTGACGGCCAGCGTCACGCCGCGCAGCCAGAGTGGGAAGTCCAGCCACCAGTCCAGCAGCATCGCCGTCGCGAGCAGGATGATGACCGCGCCGACCGCCATGCCCGCGCCCGTGCCGGAAGCGACGTGGACGTGCTTGCGGCGCACGGCGGCGAGTTTCTCCGTGAGCAAGACGCTCGGGGCGAGGCGCGGTTCGGATGTGGTTGGAGGCTCGCTGATCATGTCATGCGATGAAATTTGCCTGGTGCTTGAAACAAGGATGCGCGCCCCTCCCAATCCTGAAAGGATTGTCGCACCCAAGCCCAGGGTTGCTCGGCACGAGCTACCCTGGGTGCGCGCGAAAAGGAATCATCAACCCTGAAAGGGTTGAATCGTTTCGTCTGGCTCGGACTTGATTCAACCCCTTCAGGGTTGAAGAACGATTTGTGACCGTGACCCAGGGTAGCTCGCGGACTCGCAACCCTGGGCTTTGGTGAGGGAATCCCTTTGGGATTCCAACACCGCGCCACTACGCGCGCCCATTCTGCGTGATGTTGTCTTCGCGCGTTCATTTCAAATGCGACATCTTTCTCAGCACCCATTCGCCGGCCAGCACCAGCAGCATCAGGACGAAATACAGCGGCGAAGACCAGAGTTCCACTTCGAGCGGTGATTTCACGCGCTCGGTCTTCGCGGCGATGGTGTCGGGCAGCTTGAACAAATCTTCTTCGCGGAAGAACGCGCCGCGCGTCGCCGTCGCGAGGTCGCGCAGCATCGCTTCGTTCATCGCGGTTTCGCCGAACTCGAACTTTGGCTCCGTGACGGTGAAGTCGAGCGGCGTGTTCAGGTCCTGCTCCATGAAGAATTGATACTGGCCCGGCAGCGGCGCGACGAACTCACCGCGATACAATCCCGGATGATCCGGCGCGGAACGCAGAATCACTTCTGTCTTCTGCCCGCCGCTGCGCAATCCGAACACGCCCTTCACCGACGCCTCTTGCAACGGCTCCGCGCCCGGCGTCTGCAGGCGCGCGAAGACGAGCACGCGCTCGCCGGTCACGTAACTTTTCTTGTCGGTCGAGAGGCGCGTGCGCTTGGAGCCGCCGAGGACGTGCAGCATGGCCATGCGCTGCGCGACCTGGCCCCAGAGCGTGGTGTAATAAAGATCGCCGACGTTCTTGCGCCAGCGCCAGGTGTTGTCGGTGCCGACATACATGACCTGGCCCGCGCCGTATTGCTGCATCGCGACCACGGGCATCTTGCCGAAACGCGATTCCTTGCCCGGATCGGGATCCACGAGCAGCACTTCGGCGGCGGGCTTCGGGCGCGACACTTTCGCAACCCAATAGACCGGCGGCAGTTGCTTCCACACCGCCGCGCTCTCGGCCTCGCGGTCGGAGAGACGCATCATCAGGTTCGCGCGCCCGGCGGCGGTGAGTTCAAGACGCACGGGTTTGTCGGCGACCGGTTCCGTGGCCGTGAGTTGCACGCCGTCGAATTCCACGGGCAGCATCTTGTCGAGCACGGTGCGGCGATAGGCGTGCGGCGAAAACTTTTTCCCGGCGAGCATCACGAACGAGCCGCCGAGTTCCGAGACGAAGTAGCTCACCGTCTCCAACTGGTTCGGGGAAAGTTTGCGAGGATCGATGTCGCCGAAGATGACGAGATCGTATTTGCCCATCTCCTCGCGCTGCGACGGAAACTGATCGACGTAGGGCGAGTTCGTGCCGCGCGCGATGGCCGGATCGGACTCGACGAGAAAGCATTTCAAGTCCACGCGGCGGTCGCGCATCAGCATCGCCTGCAAATAGCGGAACTCCCAGCGCGGCGACTGGTCGGCGAGCAGCACGCGGATTTTGCTGTCCACCACCTTGATGCGCTGGCTCGCGGAATTGTTCTCCTTCACCGTCTCGTCATCGCGCGGTTCGATGGAAGCGGTGAGATCGAATTCACCCTGGTTCAACGGCGTGAAACTCATCGGCACGACCTGCTCGCCATCCGCGCCGAAGAGAATTTCCTTTTCCTCCACCGTGGTGCTGTTGAGTTGCAGTTTGATCCGCGCGCTCTGGCCACTGAGACCTTGCGAACGCACGCGCACGGTCACGGCCACCTCGTCTTTCACGAACGTCACGTCGGGCGCAAAGATGTTCGCCACGATGATGTCGCGCGGTGAGGTGATGCCGACGCCATAAACGTAGAGCGGCACGCCCTCCGCGCGCAGCATGGTGGCGACCTCGCGCGGCTGCGAGCCGCTGTTGTTCGCGCCGTCGGTCACGAGCACGATGCCGGCGAGCGGCTGGCCGCGCTTGCGATTGATGACCTCGCGCAACGCATCGCCGATGGGCGTGAGCGCGCTGGTGGGCGCGAGCTTTTCAATCCACGCATAGTCTGAAATCTTGCGCGACTCGTTGGTCTTGGTCTCAGGATGCGGCAACTGCGCCACGCCCTGACCAAAAGTGAACGGATCGAGATCGAAGTTCTTTTCCAAACGCGGCAGCAAATTGAGTCGGGGATTCTTCAGCGCACCGCGCACGATCTCGACGCGCGCAATCTGTTCATTGTCCTTGGCGCGCATCACGTCGAGCGGTTGGGCCAGACCTTTCGCCGGATCGAGGACGTTGCGCGCGAGCGCGGCGCGCTTCTGGTCGGCGGCATCGAGGCGCGGGTCTTTGATGTTCATGCTCGTGGAATCATCAATCAGCACCACCAGCGAGCGTCGAATGCTGCCCTCGATGGTCAGCGCGAGAATCGGGCGCAGTAGCAACCCGAGCACGAGCGCGAAGAAGACGAGGCGTAATGCGGTGAGCAAATACTTGCGCGGGCGCGAAAGGTTCTGCGGCGATTTCGCGTAGCTCCACCAGGTCAGCAGTCCGAACACGATGGCCGCGAAAACAATCCACGGCATCCCCACGCCGCCACGGAAGGCGAGCGACGCCTTGCTGATGGCGAGCGCGTCGTCCACGCCGGTGCCGAGAAGTTTGAGGAGCAGTTCGGTCATGGGGACTGGCGATGCGCCAGAAAGTCCAAATCCCAAATCCCAAATCCCAAACAAATTCCAACCTTTAAATTCCAAGACGTTGCCGCGTCGCCGACGGTCCAATTGGAATTTGGATTTTGGAGCTTGTTTGGGATTCGGGATTTGGATTTTGGATTTTTCATTTCGCCCTGCTGAACCACTGCGCCAGAAACGTCTCCGCCCCCGCGATGAGCAGCGCGAGGATCACGATGGGCAGCCAGAACTCCGCGCCGCTGCGCGCCTGTTGCATCTGATCCTTCAGCGAGATGTTCGGCGCCCACTCGACTAGGTGGGCGGATGCGCTGAGTAATTTCTTTTGCTCGGAGGAAAGTTCGTCGAGCGAGGATTCGCCCGCGTCGGGCTGCGCGGCAAAACGCAGCGCACCGCGCGTTTCGCCCACGGCCACTTCGTAAATGCCGCTCAGGTCTGTGCCGTCGTATTGCAGCGTCGGCCAGCCGTTGACCATCTCGATGCGGCGCTGTTCGAGCAGCGCGTCGGTCTGGCGCGGCTTGAAGACGCGCGCTTCTTTGTCGAGCAATTCAGACGCGAGACGGCGCGTGAACTTTTGGCCGACGCGCACGTTCAAGCCTTCGTCCTGCCGCTGCACCATCGCGCCGAGCGTGCGGTGAATGAGCGGCACGAACGACGGACGCACCGGAAAATCATTCCACGCCGTGTCCGCCGTGCTGGCGAACATCACGACCCGGCCCAATCCGTAAGTGCGTTCGATGATGGCAGGCGCACCGTGACTGAACTTGGCGATGATTTGCGGCGGGCCGGCTTCGTCTGGAGCGCCGGCTTCCAGCACGGCGCGTTGGTCCGCGTTCGTTCGAGCCGTGCTGGAAGCCGGCACTCCTGGAAAGGGCAGCAAATCGTACGCGCGATAAAATCTCACGGACGAGAGTGTCCCGGCGTTCGGATCGTTCCAGAGCGACACGATGCTGTGATCCAATCCGCGATCCTGAATCGTGAAGAAATCCACGTCCTGTTCGGCATTGCCACGCCCGGTGACCAGCGTCGCAGGAAGCAGCCGGTGCTTGCCCGCCAACTGTTCGTTGTAGAACGCCGTGGTGATTTTATCGCCGAGGAAAACCATCAGGCCACCGCCGCGCCGAACGTATTGCTCCAGGCTCTTGGCCACCGGGTCGGCGAAGCTGGCGACATTCGCCAGCACCACAGCATCGAAGTCATCGAGACGCGCCGTCGGAAATTCCGGCGCGGTGAGGCGTGTGGTCTTGATGAAATAATTCGGCTGCTCGCTCGCCGGCACCGGGATGAGCGCGTGCCGGAGGAAGAAAACTTCGCTGTCGCGCGGCTCGTTGCCGGGATCGCCATCGACGAGCAGCACGCGCACTTCCTTGATGGCACGGACGGCGAGCGTGCGCTTGTCGTCTGCAGGCAGGCGGTCCTCGGGAATGCGCGCCACGATGGAATGAAAACCTTCCGCGCGCAGCTTCACGAAGAGCGACACGCTCTTGCTGCCGCCGGGCGGGAGTGAATCAATCGTGAACTCGTCACTTGGAGGCTCGTTGTCCGCGCTCAGGCTGACGCGGATGTTGCTCACGGCTTCGCGCCCAAGATTGCTCACGCGGGCCTCGAAGCGCACGGGCTGGTTCACCGGCACGAGGCCGCTGGCATTGCGCAAGTCCGTCACGGCGAGATTGCGCTCCTCGTGTTCACTCACGAGCACGATGTGGCTGCGGATGTCGCGCTGCGAAACTTCCAGCAGCTTCTGGATTTCCGTCATCTGCTTCCATCCGGCGAGTTGGCCGTCGGTGATGAGATAAATCTCTTTGCGCAGACCGAGGCGCGGTTTGAGCGTATCGAGCGCGCGCTGGACGCTGGGCAGCAAGTCACTCGCGCGATCCGTGAGCGGCGCTTCGCGAATCGCCTTGCGCGCCAGATTCAGATCGAAGGTCGGCTCGGGGATGACCCCATTCGCGATGTCGGACGCGAGCAACACCGCCGTCGCCGAACCGGACGGCATCGTCTCCAGCGATTGCTCGGCGGCTTTCTTCGCCTTCTCGAAGCGTGTCGCCGTGCCGTCGCTCATGCCCATGCTCGCGGAGTTGTCGAGGATGAGCACGGCGGTGACCTTCGATTGCCCGAGAAAATCCGCGCCGGAATTCTTGAACGCCGGCCGCGCCAGCGCCAGCGCCAGCAGCACGAGCAGCAGGCAGCGCAGCGCGAGCAGAATCATGTCCTCGACGCGCATCCGCCGCTGATTCTTCTCCACACTCGTCTGGATGAACCGCATCGCCGCCCACACGACCTTTTGAAATTTCCGCCGGTTGAGCAGGTGGATGATGATCGGGACGGAAACCGCCAGCAGGCCGAAGAGAAGCAATGGATTGAGGAAGGCCATCGGTCAGAAGCTCCAAATCCCAAATCCCAAATCCCAAATAAGCTCCAAGCTCCAAGCCCCAAAAACGCCAAAGCGATTCGGGGCTTGATGCTCGAAGTCGCCGGTGAACGCCTCGGCTTGTTGGAGCAGCAGAGTCACTTCTTCCGTTCTTCTCGGACGATCTTGTCCAGTAGTCGGGTCATCTCCCCAGGCGAGTAGGGCGTGAATTTGGCGCGCACACCCTCCAGCAGCAACGTCTCCAGTTCCGCGCTCTCGTATTCAGGGTCGAGCGGTTCGTAGCGTTCGAGCTTCACCAGCTTGTTCTTGTGAAGGAGCAGCACCGGCGCGCCGCCGTGGACTTGATCCACCAGCTTGCCCAGTTGCATTTTCGCCTGTGTGACCGTCAGCGTCTTCATGTGTGCATCGTAGTGAGCGGCCCCGGTTTCGACAACCTGCGTTCACCGCATTGTCCGCCAGCGATTCCGACGGCAGGAGATCACTAAAGGGCGGCTTGCTGGATCGCCACCAAATAAACCATCGCTGGCGCGGGCAGGAAAGGCAGGCCGCAGCCCTTTCACCTATAGAACTCGAACGCGAACAAACACATTGCTGCCGGCGGGCCGTCCGCAAATCGTTTCGTTGGTGCCGGTCAGGAACCGGTTGGTCTGCACGAGGAGCGGCACCCAGTTCGTGAAATTCAAATTGGTCCGGAATTCGGGAACGACGGTGAAGCCGTCGGCGGCGGGAGCCGTGCGGAGCACGATGTTCGTTGAAAATTGAAATCCGACGATGACCGGCGTCGGCGGCACGGGCGCGGCCACGGTCTGAATTGTGCCCTGAAGGCTGGCCGTGCCGGTGTGGACGCCGCAGCGGAAATTGTAGTTCACCGCGTTGGTCGGCACGCGGAAAAAAATCGCACCGGACGAGATGTTGTTGTTGGTCACGCCCTGGGCCGGGCCGAGCGCGGTGGTGTTGCTCATGATTTGGAACGGATGAAAGGAACTCGTGCCGATGCTGAACTCGTAGAGCCGCCCGCGCACCAGCGTGATCGTGGTGGGGCTGTTGGTGCCGTTGAGGTTGAAGTTGAACTGCCCGCCCGGCGTGGTGGTGGTGAAGTCCGCCGCCAGCGTGGCCGTCGCCCAGCCAATCAGCAGGGCGGAATGGACCGGACGGAAGCGGGTCGGGAATTTTTCGGGCGATGTGAATGATTTCATGTCTGGCTTTTTTGGTTGCCAGCATGAAGCCGCAACGGCCCGGTTTTGTCAGGTGTAATTTGCGGCCGTCCGGTCGAGCGGAGCGCGGGTGCCCTGGCAAACCCGCCGTGGGCGACCCAGGTTCAGCGCGTCGTCGTCCGCAGCCGGAACGCCAGATACGCGCTCAACATTTCGTGCAGCGGCTCCTGGGTGTTCACCAGCACGTAGTGGCACTGGTTCTTCTCGCAGCCTTCGCGCAGGCGGTTGCGGAACGCTTCCACTTCGCGCAGATAACTTTTCCGAAGCTCGGCGGGACGCGTGAGAATTTTCGGGATGTTCTCCAAACCCTCGAACTCCACTAGGCCGGTGAAGGGAAACTCCAGCTCATACGGGTCCATGATGTGGAAGCACACGACCTCGTGACCGCCGAAGCGCAGGTGCTGGATGCCTTCGAGTACCTGCGCCTCGTCATCGAAGAAATCGCTGATGACGATGATGATGCCTTTGCGACGAAGCTGGTTGGCCACGTCGTGCAGCACGGTGGCGATGCCCGTCTGCTGCGTCGGCTGGAAGGCGGCGAGCCGCGCCATGAGTCGGTGAATCGTCGAGCGGTTATCACTGCGCGGCGAGTAATCGCGCATCGTCTGATCGAAGATGCCGAGCGCCGCGGCATCGCGCTGGTGCAGGATGAGGAAGGCGAGGCAGGCGGCGATTTGTTTGCCGTAGTCGAACTTCGTCATCGCGCCCGAGCCGTATTTCATGGACTCGCTGCCATCGAGCAGGATGTTCGCGACGTAGTTCGTCTCCTGCTCGTATTGCTTGATGTAGTAACGGTCGGTGCGGCCGAGCACCTTCCAGTCGAGATGCCGCGTGTCGTCGCCGTGGGTGTATTCGCGATGCTGCGCGAACTCGATGGCGAAGCCGCGATACGGCGACTTGTGTTCGCCCGCCATGTAGCCCTCGACGATGTGGCGCGCCTGCAACCCCAGCGCCTCCGCGCGCGAGATGGTCTGAGGGTCGAGCAGTTGATCGAGGTGGGCCTGGTCCATGGTTTCGCTCTCCGGGTGTGTGAAGTTAGGAAATGAAACCGGTTTGGCGCGTGCGGTAATTCTGGAAACGCAGCGGCCGCAATGGATCGGGCCGCCGCGCCTCGACCCGGAGTTTGGGAGAATTCAATTCAGCCATGCGCCCGAGCGTAGGTGCGGGGCAAAGCGAGTGGGAAGGTCAAAGTAGAAACGGCGTCCCTCTCGCCGGAATTGGTAGGCGCGGTGCCCTCACCGCGCCGCGCTTGGATCGGAGTGGCGTTTCTGAACTTGCCCACGCCTCACTCCGGCGCGCTGAGGACAGCGCGCCCTCCCACGCTTGGTTGGTCAGCTTTACATATGCTGTCTCCACTTGGTTGCGTATCGCGATCACTGCGCTCCATGGCCGAAATGATCCCCGGCATTGGGAGCATTCGTATTTTCTTGGAGCGCGAAGGGCGAGCGCCTGCCGTGGGATGGATCGAACCAGCTGGAATCAAATTTACACCTGCTCCACCGCCACCACTCTCAGCACTTCCTCCAGCGTCGTCTGGCCGGAGAGCGCGCGGTTCAGGCCGTTCTGCCACATGGTCAACATGCCTTGTTGCGTGGCGACTTGTTGAAGCTGTCGCGTGGGCAGTTTTTGCAGCACGGCGTCGCGGAAGACTTCATCCACCACGAGCAGTTCCGTGATCGCGGTGCGTCCGTGATAGCCCGTGTCGAGGCATTCCTTGCAGCCGGTGCCTTTGCGGAATTGCGCCGTGGCCATCGCTTCCGGCGGCACGAGTTTTAGCAGGCCTGCCTCCGGCTCGTACGGTTGCGCGCAGTAGGTGCAGTTCTTGCGCAGGAGCCGGATGCCCAGCACGCCGATGAGACTCGACGCGAGGAGGAATGGCTCGATGTCCATGTTGATGAGCCGCGCAAACACGCCCACCGCGATGCCGCTGTGAATGGTGCTGATGACCAAGTGGCCGGTGAGTCCCGCCTGCACCGCGATGTTCGCGGTCTCGGGATCGCGGATTTCGCCAACCATGATCACCTGCGGGTCTTGCCGCATGAGCGAGCGCAACGCTTTCGGATAAGTGAACTCCTGCGAGGTGTTGATCTGCGCCTGGCTGATCATCGGCAGGTTGAACTCCACCGGGTCTTCCACCGTGGCGATGCTCATGGTCACGCCCGAACGCTGCACGATGTGATACAGCGCGGAGTAAATCGCCGTGGTCTTGCCGGAACCCGTCGGGCCGGTGAGCAGCAGCAAGCCGCTCGGACGCGAGAGCAATTTAAGAAAAGTCGCCTGCGTCTCCTCATCGAAGCCGAGCGCCGCGAGATCGAAACTGCGGTTGCTCGGGTCGAACAGGCGCACCACGATTTTCTCGCCGCGCACGGTGGGGAAGACCGAGATGCGCAATTCCACGCCGCCCAGTTCCGGGCCGGCGGACGCGTGGCCTTCCTGCGGCAATCCCTTCTCGTAGCTTACGAGATCGGCCATCACCTTGAAGCGCCCGGAGATTTTCTCCATCAGTTCGAGCGGGAGATGCACCAGTTCCGTGAGCACGCCGCTCAGACGGATGCGCACGACGAGCGTGCTCTCCCACGGCTCAATGTGGATGTCACTCGCGCCCGCCTTGATGGAATCGTAAAGCAGGTAGTTGACGAGCAACCCGATTTCAATGCCGCCCTCGGCGGACTCCGATTGCAGATATTCGATGGTCTGGCTCATGCGGTGGGCTGAGTAGAAATGTTCGCGCGGAAATGTCACTGCAAAAAACGTAAAGCTGTTGAGCAAGACTCGATCAAATTCGGCGAAGTTAATCTTGTAGACCTCGAACTAAAGCTAACTTTAGGCGTTGACCAAGCCTGTCAAACCGTCACGGTTCAATTCATGAACAACCTATACGCTCTGCTTGGCCTGGCATTTTGTATCGTAGTTCCGTGGCTATCCTTCAAAGCTGCACGAGGAATATTCCGAAGTTGGGAAGACGAAAACCAAAAGCCTATCGCCGCAACAATCACATTTGTCGGTCTCGCCTGGATTCTTGGAACGTGTGCTTCTTGGTTCTTGGACCAAGTCAAGCCGGACAGCGTTCGAAAGAGCCAAACTGGTGCAGAGATGGTGGAGAGATCAAAGAAGCGCGATTATGAAATCCAAAAACGTGATCAAGCGATAAAAGACGGCAACATTGACAGCGCGATGGATTGGAACAGACGAGCAATCGAACACGCAAAATAGGCAGTATCGGCCATAAGCATTTCCCCAAGCCTGAAAGAGTTGAAGCGCGCAAATGAAAGACGTGGTGAATTTGGCGGAACAGTGCTGCAACCTTTTTAAGGTCGGAAATTAGCCTGTGCCACTTTCTGAATTTTATCCCAACGACTCTCTGAGCGCCGCGAAGATGCTCTTCCCTTCCGCCGCCGCCACGGGCGCTTTCGCCTTCTCATCCCCGCGCTCGATAAACTCCTCGGGAATCTCCTGCAAAAATCCGGACGGATGGCACGGCATGACCTGTCCGTATTTCTTGCGGCTCTGGCAATGGCTCATCGTGAGCGTGAGCATGGCGCGCGTGATGGCCACGTAGAACAGGCGGCGCTCTTCGTCCAGCGTGCCCTCCACTTTCGAGCGCGAGTGTGGGAGCAAACCATCTTCAAGACCCACGATGAAGACGTTCGGGAACTCCAGTCCCTTGCAACTGTGCATGGTGATCAGCGTCACGGCGTCCTTCTCCGCCTGCTTCTCCTCCTGCCGATCCGCGTCGAGGGTCAGTTCTTCGAGGAAGTCGCTGATGCGTTCGCCGCACGGCCCGCTGCCGGTTTGGTCGAGCCGCGCCAGCAGGTCTTTAATGTTCCGCACGCGGTTGTCCGCCGTCTCGATGTTCTTCTCGCCGCGCCGCAAGTCATCAATGTAACCGGTGCCCGCGAGAAACTTCTCCGCCCATTGCGTGAGCGACGCGGGACGCACCGTCGCGTCCGCGCTCTCGATCGGCGCGCGCGTCTCTTCAATAAACGCGACGAACTCCCCAATCGCCTCGCGCGTCTTCGTCGTGAACATCGCCTGCACATCCGTGTGCCGCATGACGCTGAAGACCGAGCAGTTCCGCTCCTGGCTCGCGCCGAGCAACCGCTCCATCGTCACATCGCTCAGGCCGCGCGCGGGCACGTTCGCGATGCGTAGCAGGCTGATGTCGTCGTGCGGATTCACCATCGTCTTCAGGTAGGCGAGCGAGTCGCGGATCTCGCGCCGGTCGAAAATGCTCTGCCCGCCGATCAGGTTGTAACGCACGCCCGCCTTGCGCAGCGCGATTTCCAGCGGCGTGGATTGAATGTTCGTGCGGAAGAGAATGGCGCATTCCTTCCACGGCGTGCGCTTGGCCATGCGCAGGAACTCAATCTCCTCCACCACCGTGCGCGCCTCGTCCTCGTCCGTCTCGAACGTGTTCAGCGTGATGCGATTCCCGTCGCCCTTCGCCGACCAGAGCTGTTTGCCGCGCCGCTGCACGTTGTTTTTGATGACCGCGTTGGCCGCGTTGAGAATGATGTTTGTGGAACGATAGTTCTGTTCCAGCTTCACGACCTTCACCTCGGGGAAATGTTTTTCGAGGTCGAGCAGGTTGGCGATCTCCGCGCCGCGCCAGCCGTAAATGCTCTGGTCGTCGTCACCCACCACGCAGAGGTTGCGATGCTCCTTGCAGAGCGAGTTCACCAACTCGAACTGCGCGGCGTTGGTGTCCTGATATTCGTCCACCATCACGTAGCGATACTTCGCGCGGCAGGCTTCGAGCACGGCGGGATGCTCACGGAAGAGACGCAGCACCAGCAGCAGCAGGTCGTCGAAGTCCACCGCGTTGCAGGCCTTGAGCGCGCTGTCGTAACGCCGCGAGATGTGCTGCGCCATCGCGATGGCGCTTTCGTCCACCAGCTTCGCGTTCAAGCCACCGTTCTTGTAACGGCTGAGGAGCGAGTGGATGGCCTTGGGGTCGGTCTTCTCGCCCTTCGCGGAAATATGGCTAAGGATTTTTTTGATCGCGCCGAGTTGTTCCGCCTCGTCGTAGATGACGAAATTCTTTTTGTAGCCCAGCGCCTCGATGTGCTGTCGCAGAATCCGCACGCACAGCGAATGGAACGTGGAGATGGTCGGCTTGTCCGCCTCGCCTTCGTCGTCCTTGCGCGTGCGCGGCAGCAGCTTCGTCACTCGCTCCTTCATCTCGCGCGCCGCCTTGTTCGTGAACGTGACGGCAAGAATGTTCCCCGGCTTGATCCCGCGATCCACCATGTGCGCGATGCGGAAGGTAATCACGCGCGTCTTGCCCGTGCCCGCACCGGCGAGGATGAGCACCGGCCCGCGCAACGTCTCGGCGGCGAGGCGCTGCTGTGGGTTTAAGGTGCTGAGAATGACCATGAGCGCGCGGAGTGTAGGAGCGAGCGCACCGCTGACAAGCCGACAAACCACTCGCGGGTGTTTTCCGCTGACTCGGCCTCACGGCGCGAAGGATGAAAGGCGAAATCAACCACCAAGACACGAAGACACCAAGAGGGTGGGAGATAAACGAACGGTTCACGAAAGGTCGGGCGCACTATCCCTCGTTCCCCCTTGGTGCCTTCGTGGTTCAACCTGGCCTTGCGCGATGTCGAATACCGAAGGGCGGGCGGAGCGGACTACTTCTTCCCCTCTTCCTCGCGCAAATTCTTCTCGAAGAACTCGGTGGCGTCCTTGAAGCGGCGGGCATTTTCGTCGCACGTTTCCATCAGGGCCTTGTGCGCCTCGTGGCAGGTGCGGGTCAGGTCGAGGCGGCTGGTGCTGCTCTCTTCCACGCGCTTGAAGGCACCCACCTCCGGCGGATCCTTGATGAGGGTGAAGGAGCCGAGGATTTCAAAATTGGCGAGGGCTTCGAGGATGCGGTCGCTGGGGTGGTAGAGTTTCAGGGAGCAGGGTCTGCCTTCTTTCTTGGCGGCTTCGCACTTGCGGGACATCACGGTCATCACGCCCAGAAATGTGCTGTCCATCAGGGGGCATTGGGTGAGGTCGAGGACAATCTCCGTGCAGCCGTCCTGCTGCAACTGAAGCAGCAGATTCTTGAAATCCGTCGCGGCCCGGAACTTGGCCTGCCCAATCACGCGCACAATGGCGACCGGATCGCGCACGCACACGGACAAGCTGGTGGATGTGCCTTCGCTCATCGTTGGTGAACTATCGGTTTGTGCCGCAAGTGAGTCAAGAAGGGCGAGCCGCTCGGGTGTGATTGAAAGTGGCGGTCAGTCGTAGCGCAGATTTGTAATCTGCTGTATCGCCGAATTGCATTCGGCAGGGCATCGGCGAGGGCGAAGGCGTTGGAAGTTCGATCAGCCTGCGGATTGAAAATCCGCGATACAGCAGAATGCAATTCTGCGCTACGCGACCGGTCTTGACCGCCACTTCTAATCACACCCGAGCCGCTCCGGGCGCAACTGCCTTGGCCCGGACGATTTCCACCAGTGTCTGTTGCAGCACCAGTTTCTCGTCCAACGCGCTGGTAATGAGCCGTTGATTGCATTGCAGTAATAGTTCCATCGCCCGAATGAGTTCCTCGCTTGAGTAGCGTTTGGAGTGCGGGAGGGCTTTGAAGAGCACGAAGGGGTTGAGGGCCAGCGGATTGAAACGTTTGTCCTCGGGCAGCTTGTCCTTCGGGATGCGTTCAAGTTGGGCCTTGAAGCGGTTGTAATCGCCCTCGGGCTGAATCCATTTCTCGCGCAGCATCTCCTTGAGGAAGATGAGGGCGCGCACTTTGGAGATGAGTCCGTAGAGCAAACCAATCTCACTCTTGTCGCGGTTGAACTGCATCTCCCACATCTCCTCGTCGAGGCAGCGCAGAAGGCGCGGCAGATCGCGGTCGCCGAGGGCGTCGCCGAGGGCGAAGGCGCGGGCCTGCTTGTTGCGGGTGACGATGGCGGCGACGTCGTCCACGCCGATGGCCGCGCGATCGCCGACGTAGAGCGCGAGCTTCTCGACCTCGCTGGTGAGTTGGCGGAGGTTCGGGCCGACGTTGGCGACGAGTTCGCCGAGGGCTTCGTCGTCGATGTTCTTCTTCAACGTCTTGAGCTGCTTGAGCGCGTGGTCTTCGGCTTGGGAGGCCCAGTCTTTGTCCTCGATGGAGAGCGCGGCAAAGTTCTCGACCGCGCCAATCTTCTCGATGGTTTTGTAGAACGACTTGCGCTTGTCCACCTTCCCCGCGCTGAGGAGCAGCCGGACGCTGCGCCACTCAAAGGTTTTGAGATCCGCAGAAAGTTCCGCGAGCGATTCGGTGACGATCTGGGAGCCGGCGGTGCGGTCGTCACCGAGGAAGCTGCAATTCTGAAACCACACAACCTTGCCGCCGCCGAAGAAGGGGAGTGTGTTCAATCCCTCGCGAAGTTTGCCCAGTGACTTGAGGGCTTCGCCGCCGTTGCTCACCTGGGCGTCGATGATTTCATGGTCCATGCCGCCGAGTTCCTCGGACCATTTCTGGAAGACCTGCCGCGCGCGTTGCTTGACGCTGAAATCGTCCTCGCCGCAAACGAGCAGTAAGGGCGCGGTGGCAGGGGCCGCAGGCATGTTATTCCTGCTCTGGCTCGCCGCCGTTTTCGTTGATGCGCTCGAGCACCTCGCTCATGTCCTCGACCTGCTCGAAGAGCGGGCTGGAAACGAAGAGCGGACGCTTCTGCGCGCAGGCCAGCGCGAGGCAGTCGCTCGGGCGCGCGTCGATCTCGACCAGCTTGCGGCCGAGTTCGTTCTGCTGCTGGAGAATCAGGCGGGCGAAGTAGGTGGAGTTCTTCAACTCGGTGATGACCGCGCGCTCGACGGTAATGTTGAAGCCGCGGAAGACATTGTTCATCAAGTCATGCGTCAGGGGCCGCTCCTTCGGCACGTCGCGCAGGAAATTCCCAATGATGTGCCCCATCGAGTTCTCGACTTGAATGACGAAGACCTTCTTGTCGTTGCCGACAAAAATGGCGCAACCGCTGTTCGCGGGCAGAATCCCGCGAATTTCCACGGGCACAACTTCAGTCTTCATGCCGTGAGTTTAGGACTCGTCAGTCAAAAGACAAGGGTGCCCCTACGCGCGGGCCAATCGGGGAATCTGCGAAAGCCGAGTCCCGTCACCAATCGCCGCCGGAGCACCGGCTTGCAGCCCGGCGCGTTAAGAACTCGCGCTGCCCAACGCGCCGTGCTGGAAGCCGGCGCTCCACCCGCGATGAACTGGGTTTTGGATTTTTCTCCGCCATTGTGTTCTGTTGCACGCATGGACAACTACAACTGGGCCAAAACTTTCGGCGACCACTTCGCGGACGCACTCGACGCGTATCGCGCGGGCCATCGCGACGCAGAAAAAATGTTCGGTGCGAGCGAGCGTGAGTTTCTGAAATCCATCGGCGCGACGCCGCAGGAGATTTTTGATTTCGTGGAAGACACATTCCACGGCGGCGAACCGGGCGCGGAAACAGCGCTGCTCGTCACCGCCACACGTCGCGAGTATTTCCTCACCGTGCAGCAGGGCAAGCACAGCACCCGCCTCATCGACATGGACGCCTTGCCCTCGAAAGGCGCAGAACTGGCTGGCATCGAGTGGCTCCCGCGCATCATCGAAAAAGCCAAGGCCAAGCTGCGCGGCGAGATGCCGCCGGACCTGATGTATGGCTGCGGCGGCGACCGCGCGTTCCTGCGCGAGCACGGCATCGCGCCGGCGGATTTACTCCGCGAAGTCTGGGCCGCAGGGAACGACCTCGCGCGCATCGTGGAGTACGTGAAGCGCGCGGCGGCGGACAAACCGGCGAACCTGCCCGCGCAAGTCTGCCAGATTTTGCCCGGCGGCCGCGTGAAATGCTGACCTCGCGATGCGCTGCCTAGTTGCCTCACTTACGGCGTTGCTTCTGATCGGAGCGGCGTCAGTGACGACAGCAGCGGAACTGCGCACGCTCGATGCTCGACGCTATCATCTCCGCTCCGGCACCAACGCCGAGTGGGAGGAATTTGCGGCCAGCCAGCCGTTAGGTCGAAGACTGGACGTGACCTTCGAGGCGCGTATCAATCCCTCGGAGCACACGTTGTTCATCTGGCAGGACGAAGTCCGCCAAGACTGGCGAGTTGAACTCAACGGGCGGCGCCTTGGCTCGCTCCATCTCATGGAAGCACCGCTCGATTTCGCGCTGCGCATTCCGCCTCGTGCGTTGCGCGACGGCAGCAATGTGCTCTCGATTCTTCCGCCGCGTGAGAACGACGACATCCGCATCGGAGACATCCGCCTCACTTCAGAAGCACTAGATGTCGCGCTGGATCAAAGCGGCGTGGAGGTGGAGGTCATCGACCTCGACTCACGCGCGCCGCTGCCGTGCCGCCTGACCATCACCACTACCAACGGAACCTTGGCGGCGCTGTTCACTCCCACGAATCAATTCGTCGCCACGCGTCCCGGCGTCGTTTACACCGGCGACGGTCGGGCGGTGGTGCGATTGGCCGCTGGCGGTTACGTCATCTCGGCGACGCGGGGATTTGAGTACGGGCTCGCTGTGACGAACGTCACGCTGACCCACGGCCAGCGGCGCGTCGTGCAACTTCAACTCCAGCGCGAGGTAGCCACACCGGGATTGGTGAGTTGCGACACCCATGTCCACACCTTCACGCACAGCCGGCATGGCGACGCCACGGTGGAAGAACGTGCCATTACGCTCGCGGGCGAAGGGATCGAACTGCCGATCCTCACTGACCATGATGTCGCGGTGGACTTGCAACCCGCCGCGCTGGCCACTCGCACTCAAGCGTACTTCACATCCGTGATCGGCGATGAAGTCACGACGCGCGTCGGTCACTTCAACATTTTCCCCGTCACACCCGGCGCGCGCTTGCCCAGCAATCTCGAGACGAACTGGACCACGCTGCTGGACTCCTTCCGCGCCACGCCGGGTGTGCAGGTCGTGGTGTTCAATCACCCGCGCAATACACACCAAGGTTTCCAGCCGTTCGCGCGCACCAACTTCAACCGTGTCACTGGCGAGTCGCGCTGGCCGTTCGACTTTCGCTTCGATGCGATGGAACTCGTGAACTCCAGCGCGCAGCAGTCGGACTGGACGAGCGTGTTGCACGACTGGTTCGCGCTGTGGAACGCGGGCCACCCCGTAACCGCCGTTGGCTCGAGTGACGGACACGACGTGAGCCGCTACATCGTGGGCCAGGGACGGACTTACCTTGAATGCGAGGATGCGAAGCCGGACGCCTTGAACATCGATGCCGCCAGCCAGGCTCTGAAGCAAGGCCGCGCCTATGTCAGCATGGGCTTGCTGCCCATCGTGACTGTGAATGATCTTTTTCGAGTCGGCGATCTCGCAACCAATTTGAGTTCCACCCTTTCGGTGAAAGTAGAAGTGCGTGCGCCAAGTTGGAGCGAATGCCAACGCATCGAACTCTTCGCCAACGGCGTGCGCATCGCAGAAACAAATTTTCCAACGCCCATGCAGCGGCTCTCAACAGGCGTGGCCGGCAGGGTCGAGTGGAAGATTCCGCGTCCGAAACATGATGTGGCGCTGGTCGTCGTGGCCACGGGGCCGGGCGCGAGTGCTCCGCACTGGCCGATTCCAAAACCGTATCAGCCGAGTTCTCCAAGCTGGGTCGGTCGCGTGATTGGCGTGGCGAATCCGATTCGCCTCGATGCTGACGGCGACGGGCGTTTCTCCTCGGCCCGCGATTATGCCACGACGATGGCCACCGACATCAGCGACGCAGGCCGGCTCGTGCGAGCGCTGGACAACTTCGATGAAGCGGTGGCCATTCAAACAGCCGCCCTCGCACGGCGGAAAGGCTCCGACCTGAGTTCAGCCGAATGGAAAAACGCCCTGGCCGCGCATCCTTCGGTTCAGCGTGCTTTTGAAAAGGTGCGGGCCGAGGACCGCTGAAGCCGCGCTAGGGTGTGAAGATCAATTTCGTTCCCGCAATCACCAGCACGAGGCCGAGCGACGTTTGAATCGCACGCACCGGAAAACGCGCACTGCCGAGATAAGAGCCGAGCGCGCCGCCCACCACCGCCGCCAGGGCCAACACCCACGCGAAAGAAGGCACCGTTTGACCGCTGGAGAGATAACCGAACAGGCCGGAACTGGAATTGACGAGGATGAACACCACCGAGGTTGCCGCCGCCTGCCTAGTCGGAGCCCAGCGCAAAAAAAGAATCAGCGGGGTGAGGAAAATTCCGCCGCCCGTGCCCGTCAGTCCCGAGAGAAAGCCGATGCCCACACCAACCCCCAGCGAGGTGGGACGCGAGGGCGGAACGGGATTCGTCACTTCGCCTGGTTTCCAGCCCAGGCGCGCGGCGGAGAGCAACAGCACGACGCCGAGCAGCGGTTTGAAAATCCCCGCCGGCAAATGCAGGTAGCCGCCGAGAAAGGCCGCCGGGATGGAAAGCGCCGCGAACGGCCAGAAGAATTTCCACGAGAAGTGTCCCGCCCGCCAAAAATGATAACTGCCAATCGTGGCCACGAGAATGTTGAGGACGAGCGCGGTGGGCTTGATGAAGGACGTGGCATACCCGCAGAGCGTCAGCACCGCGATGTAGCCCGACGCGCCCGCGTGCCCAACGGACGAGTAGAGAAACGCCACGACGGCAATGGCCCCGCACAGGAGGATGAGTTGAGCGCCTTCCACGCGCGGGACATTGGTGAAATCCCGAACGGGTTCCAATGCAAAGCCGCATCAGGCGATCAATTTCTCCACCACTCCCCCTTCCACATCCGTCAGGCGGAAATCACGACCTTGGAAACGATACGTGAGCTTCTCGTGATCGAAGCCGAGCAGGTGCAGAATCGTGGCGTGCAGATCGTGGACGTGAACCTTGTCCTTCGTGATGTTGAAGCCCAGTTCATCCGTCTCGCCAATGGTCGTGCCGCCCTTGATGCCGCCGCCGGACATCCACATGGAAAACGCCTGCGGATGATGATCGCGCCCGAGCTTGCGGCCAAAGTCCGCGTTCGCCTCGACCATGGGCGTGCGTCCGAATTCGCCGCCCCACAGCACCAGCGTGTCGTCGAGCAGTCCGCGCTGTTTCAAATCTTTGATCAAGGCCGCGCTGCCTTGGTCTGTTTTCTTCGTCTGATCTTTCACGCCCGGCACCACGTCGCTGTGATGGTCCCAGCCTTCGTGAAATAACTGCACGAAGCGCACGCCGCGCTCGATCATCCGGCGCGCGAGCAGGCAGTTCATGGCGAAGCTCGGCTTGCCGACTTCCACGCCATACATCTTCAGCGTCTCCGGCGATTCCTTGGACACGTCCATCAGTTCCGGCGCGCTGCTCTGCATCTTGAACGCCATCTCGAACGAGTTGATGCGCGTGGCGATCTCGGGGTCGCCCATCGTTTCCAGCTTTTGCTCGTTCAAGTCCTTGATCAAATCCAGCGTGCGCCGCTGCATCGTGTCCGTGATGCCGGCGGGGTTGGAGAGGAACAGCACCGGGTCGCCGCTCTTGCGAAACGGCACGCCCTGATAAATCGTCGGCAAAAATCCGCCGCCGTAGAGCGCCGCGCCGCCGCTCAAGCCGTTGGCGGAATTCAGCACCACAAAGCCCGGCAGATTTTGCGACTCCGTGCCCAGCCCGTAGAGCGCCCACGCGCCGAGACTCGGGCGGCCAAACTGCGACGAGCCGGTCTGCATCAGCACCTGGCCGGGCGCGTGATTGAAGACGTGCGTGTTCATGGACTTCACGATGGCGATGTCGTCCACGACTTCGGCGAGATGCGGCAGCGCCTCGGAAATTTCCGCGCCGCACTGGCCGTGCTTGGCGAACTTGAACTCGCTGGCGTAAAGCGCGGCGTCCGGTTTGATGAAGGCGTATTTCTGGCCCTTGAGAATCTCCGGCGGCACGGACTGGCCGTGATATTTTTTCAGCGACGGCTTGTAGTCGAAGAGATCGAGCTGGCTCGGTGCGCCGCCCATGAAGAGGTAGATGACGCGCTTGGCCTTGGGTTTGAAGTGCGGCTGTTTTGAGGCGAGCGGATCCGCCGCAGCCTTCGCCAGTGCGCCCGCCGCCTGATTCGCACCGAGCAACGAGCCGAGCGCCACCGAACCAAGACCAACCCCGCACTGCTGCAAAAACCAGCGGCGCGAAATGAATTTCGCGTGCTCCTTGCGCAGCTCCTGCTTGAAAGACAACCGGGTGTTCACCCGCGCAGAATAAGCACGAGCCACCCGTCAGGCCAGCGGGATTCCGATCCCGCTCACAAAGACCCGTCCGAGCGCCTCGCTTCGTCCGTCCGCTGGCCATCTGGGAGGCGGAATAGTTACTGCCGCCGGCCTGTGGCCAGACCACTGGACGCATCACGGGGTGCGTGGGTCCGCCGACCCGTCGCCAGTCCAGAGGCGGCATCGCGGGGTGAATGCGTGCGCCGGCCCGTTGCCAGTCCCGAAGCCGCATCGCGCAGGTGCTGACGTTTGCCCGTCGCCAGACCGGAGGCCGGGTCGCGCGGGGAAGACATGCGTTTGCCTGTCGCCAGCCCCGAGACGGGATCGCGGGGCGAGGAGATGCGCTTGCCGGTGGCTTGACCGGAGGCGACATCGCGCGGGGCATGAAGGCGGCGGCCCGTGGGCAGACCGCTGGCCGAATCCCGCTTCCCATCGAGATCGAGGGAGAAATGGCCCGGCGCGTAAGAACGGCGGCCCGTGGCCATGCCGGACGCCGCGTCACGGGGTGAGGAGACGCGTTTGCCCGTGGCCAGACCCGAGGCGGGATCGCGCGGCGAAGTCCGGTCCACGGTGAGTTCCTTCGGATTGTAATAAACACTGATGGCATCCTCAGCATCGCCGACCAGGGAGATCTTCTTCTCCGGATCCCAGCCGCGAACGCCCACCTTTTTGACCACGCTGGCGGAACTCGTCCGCGCGAGCTTCACATTTACGGCGTTCAGTCCCTTTTTGCCGGTCTGAGCCGGCGACCACGGGTTATTGCCGCCCTGCGCGAAATCCCAGCGCGTGCCGTCTTTCTCCATCACATGGGGATCACCCCAAAAGCGCGTGAGGGAGCGGCCCGTCTTCGGGTCCATGTAGCGGGAGGCGTCTTCTGCATAGGGATCTGTTTCGAAACGCAGACGGCCCTCTAAATACATTTCTGCTGTAATACGGCGTATGCCTTTGCAGGCGTAGAGTCCGGTCTCACCGTCCCAGAACATGCCCCCAAACAGATGATGCACGCCCTGCGGCGACTGCGCGACCCACCGGCCCTGCGCGTCCACCATGGGCACGCCTTCCGCCGTGTAGAAACGCGGCTCGCCGAACTCCGCGTAGTCGTAGCGCTCCAGCACATTGCCGCCGTCATCGGTCAGTGCGACTGCCGTGCCCATCTCATCCACATGCACCCACAGGATTTCGCCCGCTGGAGAAATCCTCGCGTGGCCTCCAAGCTGATGCATGTGCGGCCACACGGCGAAGACTTGCGGCACGCCGTTGTCCCGCTCTTCGAGAATGTCGTCGCCCTCCAGATCGAGCACAAAATAGGTCGTGACCGGCAGCGCGGGTGCGTCCGGGAAAGTGGTCTTGGAAATGCGCCGCCCCAGTGCGTCGTAAGTGAAACTCGCCACCGGCACGAGCGCGGGACCGACCGTGCGTTGCACCAGCACCAGACGGTCCGCGAAGTCGTAACTGAACTGCGTTGCGCCCGCCGGACTGTCAATCGACACCAGGTTGCCGTTGGGATCGTGCAGCTCGGTGCCGAACGGCGTGATCGTGTACTGGTTCATCTGGAAATCCGAAGGCTCGGGCGTGCCGGCATCCATCGCGTAAATCTCCACCACGCCGTTGGAGGAAACCGTCTGGCGGTTGCCCTGCTTGTCGAGCGCGAGAGATTTTGTGCTGATGGTACTCGCGCGACGGCGGTCGAAAGAAGTCATGCGGTTCAACGCATCGTAGCCGAACACGTTCGTCGTCAGCGCCGGCACGCCCGTGGCGAACGGCACCGTCTGCTGGCGCAGAATTTTGTTCTGGTTGCGATCATAGGCCGAGATGCGCCGGTCAATCGTCGCGCCGCCCAGCGCGAACTGATGATTCACACTGCTCACCTGGCCCCAGCCGGAATCGCCCTGGGCGTTCGGCGGATTCTTCATGCCATTCCACGCGAGGCGCGTGTTGATGCCGTTCGTGCGGGTCATGCGGCCCACGCGGCCCGGTCCTTCGTAGGCGAAGCTCGCCAGTGCGCGCGTCTGGCCGCCGAACGTGCGGCTCACGCTGCTCACTTCATCGAGCGCGTTGTAGGTGAAGTTCACCACGCCGCCCGTCGGATACGTGAGCGAGAGGCGGTTGCCCACACCATCGAACGTCGCGAACGCCGCGATGCAGTCCTGCTTCGAGCGCGCGGTGTTCCCCAGCGAGTCGCGGCTGAACTCCAACATCGAAACATCGTTGCTCGCCAGCACCAGTTGCGACGCGCCGTCGTAGGCAAAAATCTCAAACATCGTGGTGGGCAACACGCCGCCGCCCGGCGTGATGTCGCGCCGCACGCAGCGGTCGAGGAGGTCGAACGAGTTGCTCACCACCGTGCCGTTCGCGTCCTCGGTGCGGACGAGATTGCTGCGCGGACTCCAGACCAGTTTGCGCGTCGTGCGGTCGGTGTTGGTCGTGGTGATGTGGCGGTCGAGCGCGTCGTAGGCGTGGAGCGTGAGGTTGCTGTTCGCGTCGCGCGAGGCCACGAGGCGCGAGTTGTCGTCGAACTCCTGCGACAGGGTGAAATCCGCCAGCGGCTCGAACACGCTGTCGCCGTCCAGATCACCCGACGCGAGCACGACGTTGTTCAAGCCGTCATACGTCCAGCCGTGTAGCACGCTGCGCGCGTCGAGGTGCCGCGCGAGATTTCCGCGCGAGTCGTAGGCGTATTGATCGGTGTTTCCCACGTTGTCGAACTCCAAGACGCAACGGTCCAGTTCGTCGTATTGGAAAGTGCGCGTGAACTCCGAGAGCGCGCCCGCCGCGTCCGAGCGGTCCACCTGCTTCGCCTGCGTCACGTTGCCGTTCGGGTCGTAGAGGTAGGTCGTGAGATTCGTCTTCGCGTCGGTCACGGTTTGGAGGCGGCCCTGGCTGTCGTAGCTGTAGCGCGTCGCGTGGCCGTTGTCGTCCGTCACGCGGCGCAGCCCGCCGTCTGGTGCGTAGGCCCAGGTCGTCGTGGATTCGCCATCGGTCAGCGAAACTTCGGTGAACACGTCGAAGAAGGAAACACGCCGCGCCGTCGTCCGATCCAGCCCGTCGTATTCATAGCGCGTGAAGGAGAGACGGCGGTTGCCCGCGCCGCCCGCCACGTCGTTCGTCTGCCCGTCGAGGCGTTCGGAAAGCAGATTGTCATTCGCGTCGTAGGTGAAGGTCTGCACGTTGCCTAGCGGATCGGTCGCCGTGGCCAGCCGGTCAAAGCCATCGAAGGACTGAAGCCGGATCGATCCGCCCGCGCCTCCACCGCCGCCACGACTGGAGCGCGCGAGGTTGCCGTTCGGATCGTAATCAAACTCGTCCGTGGAGGAATCCGCCGTGCCCGGCGCGCTCGTCGTGGTGAAACGCAAATCGCGCGTGTCGTAGGAGTGCTTGACCCAGTTCGACGGCTGGCTGCCCTTCACCGCCTCGGGGGAATGCTCCTCGAGGAGGTTGTCGTTCGCGTCATAGACGAAACGGTTCGAGGCGAAGCGCTGCTGCACGACATGCGCGAGTTCATGCGCGATCAGGGTCCGCAGGTTCCGCAGGTCGTATTGGTAAAGCGTCGTCCAGGACGGGTTATTCGTGTCCAGTCCGCCGGTGAAATCGTGGTTCGAGAATTCCGTCCGCACCAGATTGTCATTCGCATCGTAGGTGAATTCTTCCGTGAGCGCCGAGCAACCCGCGCAATGGACGAGGGACGACTTCTTCATCAACTGATCGAGCGCGTTGTAGATGAACTGGTTGGTGTTGCCGTTCGGATCGACGAGTTCCGTCATGTTGCCGACGGCGTCGCGTCCGTAGCGCGTGATGGTGGTGTCGGGCTTGGTGGTATCCACGGCCCAAGAGCGCAGGCGGGCGTTGAGATACGTGAACTCGTCGCGGCGGCGCTCGCCGTTCGCGTCCAGCGGATGCACCACGGCGACCAACTGGCCGGTCGGATCATACTCAAAATTCGTCACCGGCGAGTCGCTGCCGTCGAGCAGCCGGCCTTCGTGCGTAAGCGCAACGCGATTGCCCTGCCCATCGTAATCGCACGTCATAACGAACCCTCGCGGATCGACGACGCGAGTCGCAAACTGCCGGCTTGTGTCCGGCAGCAGGGACGTCACGACCACCAGCCCGCTCTGATCTCCCGGCAGTGAAACCTCACGGGTGAGCGGGAAAGTCAGGCCAGCGGGCGAACCAAAGCGCGGATCGTAGGTGAAGCGCGTGATCAGCGTGTCGTCCAGACCGTCGCCATCGCTGTCATCATCGCAGCACGCCACCTCGCGCACCACGATGGGATTGCCGTCGTTGTGCCGCGTGTTCGTCTTGTTGCTGCGGCTGGAATTGTGATCCTTGGCCCGCTGATGCACGATTTCCGTGCTGTTGCCGCGCGGACAGGTGACGCGCGTGCAGAGCGAATCCACGTTCCATTCGTAAGTCGTGTCCCAGAACTCCGGGTCGTTCTCGCGCAAATTTTCCGTGGGTAATTGGCCATCGATCAGCAACTCGCCCGGCACCGCGCGCGCCGCGAGGTCGCGATGAATGACGGACCGGTTCAACGAATCAAACCAGTCCATGGTCACGTTGCCGACCGGATCATTCTCCAACGTCTTGAGCACCGCCCAGCGATTGTCCGGCGCGGGCGTCTGCGGAACATAGGTGAACATGCTCGGCGGATTGACCCCGCGCTGCACCGACGCCACGCGATCAAAGTCCACGCGGCCGGAAACGAACTCGTCCTTGTAAGTGACGTGCAGCCACTCCTGCCCCAGCGCATCGGTCATCGTGAGCAGGTTGTGGTTCAGGCGGTCGTCCGGGAAATTTTTCGAGTAGGTGTAGCTCGTGGTTTTACCTGCGGGGAAATCATTCGTGTTCGGTGTGCCGACCACGGGCGGCGTCGTCACCGAGCGCAAGTCGCCGTTGCCGCCGCCGGATTCGCCCTGCCGCCAGTAACGATACGAGTGCGTGCGACCGAGGAAATCTGTGAGTCTCGCGAGACGCCCCGTGCCGTCGTAGGTCAGAACATTCGTGCGCCCCAGCGTGTCCACGATGGCAAGCAACTGCCCACCCGGGCTGTAAGCGAAGGTCAGCGCGTTGTCATTCCGGTCCACAATGCGGGCGACCCGCCCGGCGTTCACCGCGTTCGTCGGCACAAATTCCCAGCGCCCGCCATCGGGAAATGTGAGCACAAACTGATCGTTCGTGAACACGCCGACGTTGAACAGTTCGTCCGCCATGAAGAGGCCGTTGGTCTCGCCTTGATACGTGTCGTGACGGCCCGTGCCGTCCTGGATGGTCACGGAACTCGGGCCGGTGAAGCAGCGGATGTCGTAGCTGTGCGACCAGCCCTGACCCATGACCGTGTTCGTGCCCGTGCGCGAGCGGTAGGTGCGCGCCCAGACGAAGTCGAGGCCGCGCCCCGGAATCACGCAGTCCACTTCGCACATTTGCAACTCGCCGTTCGGCATGGTGCTGAGATTGTTCCTGCATTTCGTGCGGTTGACCTTTTCCTTCACCTTCATCAAGGCGGGCATCAAAAGGCTGGCGTCAATCACCGGGCTGCCCGGCGGATCCTGCGGCACTTCGAGCAACCGCGCGTAGCCGCCCGCACTTGCACCGACCGGCGAAAGTTCGCTCGTGACGGAAAACAGTTTCTCCGCCGTCGCGAGCACGTTCGTGCCGTCGAGAATTTCCACGTCGTAAATCCCCGCGCCCAATGCGCCGGACGCGATGGTGAAGCTGTAGGGAGCGCCGGGCTGAAGCGGATTCGGCGGCAGCACCAGCGTGCCGAGGCGCAAACTCAGGTTGGTGCCGAAGCACTGGCCGAAGACGTAGAGCGTCCCGCCGTTCGTGCCGAGCAACGCCGGTTCCACGCGGAAAATTTCCGTCTGCGGCTGGAGCACCTGGAAAAACCCACGCGCGCCTGTCTCCGGCGACACGCCCTGCTCGGTGACGGCATCAAACGACGCGCGCGCGCTCGTGGCCCGCACCAGATCATAAATCGTCCACGGCGCGTTCGTCTCCAGACTGGCGCGCGCCTGAATGCGATAGACGAGGTCTGATTCCGCGTCCCACTCCAGCCGGTACGTGGACCGCCCCTCGAAGTCCGTGCCGGTATGGCGAATGGTGGTCGTGGCCGGCGGCGCGGCGGCGTGGAGAGAATTCACGCCCGGCAGCAGCACCAGAAAAGCGGCGGCAAGAGCAGAAGAGAGTTGTCGAAACTCGACACGAAAGATCCTGTTTGAGTTTTTCATACGAACACGTTTGTGAACCGCCTCCTTCTGAACCACCGCGAGTTTGGCTCACGGCGTTGAAGGGCTACAGTTTTGATTAAAGCGGGCCGCAGGCAATTCTCAAGCCAAGATCGGAAAATGATGCGCGCCGGGAATTGTGCCGCCTTCGACAAAGAATGGAGATGCCGACTATGGCACCACCGCTTTCCCTCGGCTAACACCCAAGCTCATCCCGCAGTCAGATTGAAGCACGGTTCCTCCACCCGTTTTTCTGATTTGGATTTTTCCCGCGCGCCAATTCCGTGCGCGCTCATCCGAAAAGCGGATGACCACCCCAATTGGCGGGCCATCCATTACCGGAAGGAACTTAAAACGCCTGGCTGGCCAACGGACGGCGCGAGGCGGCTAGCGACCGGCCGGGCCGGGATCCACGCCGTTCGCCGGCTGCGTCAGCGCGAACTCATCGTTGTCCTGCAACTCCGTCTTCAACCGTGCGAGTTCCCTCTTAAGTTTGGTGATCACTCTTTTCTGCGCCGGGTCTTCGTAGATGTTCCGCATCTCACGCGGGTCGCGCCGGAGGTCGTAGAGTTCCCACTGATCTTTTTTCCAGTAATGGATGAGCTTGTGCGTCAGCGTGCGGACGCCGTAGTGCGCTGCGGTCTGGTGGTCGCCGGGGTCGTGGTAGTAGCGGTAGTACATGCTCTCGCGCCACGACCACGGGTGCTTGCCGCGCAGCAGCGGCAGAATGCTCCGGCCTTGCATGTCGGCGGGAACTTTCAATCCAGCCAGTTCCATGAAGGTCGGCGCGAAATCCGTGTTGATGATCATCTCCGTCTGCACGGAGCCGGGCTTGATGAGCGCGGGCCAGCGCACGAGGAACGGCATCTTCAACGACTCCTCGTACATGAACCGCTTGTCGTACATCCCGTGCTCGCCGAGGAAGAAGCCCTGGTCGCTGGTGTAGATGACCAGCGTGTTCTCCCGCAGGCCGTTCGCGTCGAGCCAGTCGAGCAGGCGGCCCACGTTGTCGTCCACGGACTGCACACAGGCGAGGTAGTCCTGCATGTAGCGCTGATACTTCCAGCGATTGAGTTCGTCGCCGCGCAGCACGTTCGTCTTCCCGTCCGCGACCAACTCCACCTCGGTGGGCTTTTGGTTCAGCCACTGGTTGCGGGGTGGTCCGGTCAGTTCCGCCGGTGGCTCCAGTTTCAAATCGCGCCGCGTTAGATCGTCGAATACGCGCTGCTTGTTCTCACGGAGTCCGTCGGTGCGCGTGCGGTAGTCGTCCCGCAACGTCGCCGGCTCGGGGATGAACTTGTTCGCGAACATCGCCTTGTGTTTCTCCGAAGGCTCCCACGGACGATGCGGCGCCTTATGATGTGACATGAGGAAGAACGGTTTGTCCTTCGGGCGGTTCTTCAGGAAATCAATCGAGAGGTCGGTGATGAGGTCGCTCACATAGCCCTTCGCGACCACGCGCCCCTCGGGGGTGAGGAATGCAGGGTTGTGATACAGCCCTTGCCCCGGCAGCACGCTCCACTTGTCGAAGCCCGTCGGGTCGCTGCCGAGATGCCACTTGCCGATCATGCCGGTGTAATAACCGGCGGCCTGCAAATACTTCGCCACCGTGGGCTGCGAGCCATCGAAGCGGTTGAACACCGGCGTGCCGTTCTTGTGGCTGTACTTGCCGGTGAGAATCGTTGCGCGACTCGGCGTGCAAATGGAATTCACCACGAAGCAGCGATCAAAACGCATCCCCTCCTTCGCGATGCGGTCCAGGTGCGGCGTCTGGTTCACCATGCTGCCGTAGGCGCTGATGGCGTGCGCCGCGTGGTCGTCCGTCATGATGAACAGGATGTTCGGGCGCGCCGGCACGGCGGCGGGCGCGAGCGTGGTCAAGACCAAGGCCAGCGCGATGGAGAAGATACGGGAGTTCACGCGCCGACGTTTCCGCGTGCGGAGTAAGGTGTCGAGGAAGTTTTGCGCGTCATAGACGTATCAAAACCGAGCGTGCTGGTGCCGCACCGACTTATTTTCTTCTCATTCGTCTGCCCCAATTCGTCTGCCAGTTTGTCTTCCGGCAGTGGAGCAGGCAGACGAATTAGGGCAGATGAATGCAGGCCCGACCCGGGCCAAGAGTTGGATGCGTCCGTCCTGAAGTTTTGCCGAACACGACCGGCACTCGCACCGCAGATCATGTGGTGCTTACGAGCGAGAATAGCCCAGCACTTGAGTGCCTGTCATTACCCACAAGTCCACATCCCGTTTCCAGGCTTGAAAGGCCGCCATTCAATAGCCCAGGGCAAAGCCCTGGGTTCAGGTGGCGGGAAATCTCAAGCCCTGTAAGGGCGGAACAACATTGCACCCGACTCGGCCTTCTCGGAGTGCCGCCCTTTCAGGGCTTGGTTCATTTGCGCCTTTTTTCCCAGGGCTTTGCCCTGGGCTATCGAATGGCGCCCCGTGGGGCTGGGATCCCTCGCTCGAAGATGTGGGTAATGACAAGCGTTAAAATGCTGAGCTATTTTCGGACGTCCCTACGGGACTGAGTGCCAGCGTGGCGTCGTCACACTCCTCTCATTTTCCAAATGCCCAACACCAGAAACCAAGCGAGACCGATGACCAGAAAGTAACCAAGCTGAATGAGAGCAAGATCGATCTTGGAGGGATTGTGCGGACGACGCCAAATCAAGACAGCAACACCTCCCCAGAACGCAACGAGCGCGATGCCACAGATGCGCGCCATCGTCCCGCCATTGAGATTGAGACTGGTCAAAAGCGCAATGAGCACCTGAGCAATCAAAGCAACGGTGATCGGCCGTTTGTAACTCGGGGAAATGATGTTCGAGTTACTCATGCCGCGTTACCCCTTCGCAATCTCCCGATACGCCGCCAGGAACCGATCCACGTTCTCCCGCTTCGAGGTCTCGCCCATCAACCCGATGCGGATGATCTTTCCCTTGAGCGGCCCGAGACCCGCACCCACTTCGATGTTGTGCTCGGTGAGCAGGCGCTTGCGGAGCGCGGCTTCGTCGAGTCCAGCGGGGACGCCGACGGCGTTGAGTTGCCAGAGTTGATGTCCTTCCTGCGACGCGATGCTCAAGCCGAGTTCCTTCAAGCCCGCCTTCAAGGCCAGATGATTTTCCTGATGCCGACGGAAACGATTCTCCAGTCCTTCCACGAGCGCGAGACGCAACGCCTCGTGCAATGCGTAGTTCATGGAGATGGGCGCGGTGTGATGATACACGCGCTCCTGCCCCCAGTAGGACGAGAGGAGATTCACGTCGAGATACCAGCTCTGCACTTTCTTCGTGCGCTGCTTGGTCGCGACTTCCATCGCGCGCGGACTGAGCGAGACGGGCGAAAGTCCCGGCGGGCAACTCAGACATTTTTGCGTGCCGCTGTAAACGGCGTCCACGCCCCACTCGTCGAGCTTCACCGGACAGCCGCCGAGCGACGTGACCGTATCAATCAGGAACAACGCGCCCGCGTCGTGCGCGAGCTTGGAAATTTCTTCCACCGGCGTCAGCGCGCCCGTCGATGTCTCAGCGTGAACCACCGCGACGAGTTTCGGCTTCGCGACTTTGGCCAGCGCCTCTTTCACCTTCGCGGGTTCAATGATGCGGCCCCATTCCGCTTCTACTTTCGTGACCTTCGCGCCGCACCGTTCCGCCACATCGCACATGCGCGTGCCGAACACGCCGTTGACACCGATGATCACTTCGTCGCCCGGTTCGAGCAGATTCACGCAACAAAACTCCATGCCCGCGCTGCCCGTGCCGCTCACGGGGAAGGTCATGTCATTCTTCGTCTCGAAGACTGTGCGCAGCATGGCCTTGATCTCCTCCATCATTTTCACGAACACGGGATCGAGATGCCCGACGAGCGGCTGCGCCATGGCCGTGAGGACGGACGGCGCGACATCACTGGGGCCAGGGCCCATCAACAAACGGGGCGGGGCGACAAACTTCTGCGGAATTTGCATGTCGCAAAAGCTACGGCGTGACGCGCCGCCGGTTCAACGCATTTGCGGGGACCGGCTCGACGGAGAATCGACTGCTGAAACCGCCCTGGGCGGGCCGGAACGATTCCCCGGCTCGTGATTCATGTCATTTCTCTTGCACGGCCCGCGCGGCGCGACTGTATCGTCGCGCGTGCAGAAACGCGGCAAACCTCCGGCGCATTTTCCCGGCTGGCCACAAATCCTGGATGTTGTGCAGCCGCAACTGCGCGCACAGGTTTCCACGGCGGCCCTCGCTCAAGGAAATTCACTCGAACTGCTCGATGCGCTGGCGGAGAAATTTCCCGACGGCTGCTTTGACGCCATCTTCGCCGACCCGCCGTATTTTCTCTCGAACGGCGGCATCACCTGTCACGCGGGGAAAATGGTGAAGGTGGACAAGGGCGAGTGGGACAAGTCGCAGGGGGCGGAGCTGAATCACGAGTTCAACACGGAGTGGCTCAAGCGCTGCCAGCGCGTGCTTAAGCCGAACGGCACCATCTGGGTCACGGGCACGCAGCACGTCATCTTCTCCGTCGGGTTCGCGATGCAGCAGCTCGGGATGAAAATCCTCAACGACATCACCTGGGAGAAACCAAATCCGCCGCCAAATCTTTCTTGCCGTTACTTCACGCACGCCACGGAGACGGTGCTTTGGGCCGCAAAGGACGAGCGGAGCAAGCACACGTTCAATTACAAATTGATGCGCGAGCACGCGGGCGGGAAGCAGATGAAAAGCGTGTGGCGGCTTTCTGCGCCGGCCAAAATAGAAAAACAGTTTGGCAAGCATCCGACGCAGAAGCCGCTGGCGTTGGTCGAACGCTGCCTGCTCGCCTCGACGCATCCGGGTGACTTCGTGCTCGATCCGTTTTCCGGCGGTGGGACCACGGCGGTGGCCTGCGCGCGGACGCAGCGGCACGGACTCGGGATTGAACTGGAGGCGAAGCCTTCGGAATGCGCCGCGCGCCGTTTAGAACACCTGGCCGCGCCGGACGCGGCGATTCCTACCCACTGATATGGCCGGACGCGCGCTCGCAGTTTCCAACGGTGATGAGCTGGCCAAGCTCGTCGTCGCGCTCGGCCAGCAGCTCGGACTGGAAGCGCGCGAGCAAGTCCGCGTGGCTCGCCGCATCTGGGGCGCGGAGCGGCGCATCGACGTGGTGCTGCTGCATCCCGCTTCCCGCAAGACGCTCGGACTGGAATGCAAATTCCAGTCGGTGGTCGGCAGCGCGGAGGAAAAAATTCCGGCCACGATCAAGGACATTGAGGCGTGGCCGATTCCGGGGCTGGTCGTTTTCGCGGGGCCGGGTTTCTCGGACAACATGCGTTCGTTCCTGATTTCCACGGGCAAGGCGGTGGAGTTTGAGGAACTGCCACCGTGGCTGTGTTTGTATTTCGGCCTGCCGCTTGATTGAGCGTCGCGTGCTGCCGGTTTGCCACCGGCAGAGGAGGCGCTCGCAGGGAGAGAATTCCGGAACTTGCCCGCGAGCTTCGTCGTCATCACACCCTGCCGGTTACAAACCGGCAGCATGCTGTTTCCGGGTGCCTCGTACCACGGTCGCTGAATTATTTTTCCTTCGCCCGTGGCGTTCTTCGTGCGAGGGGAAAATTCTCCGCTCAGGATTTCGTTGAATAGTGCCGAAGGGATCGGGGTCTGTTAAAAGCGTTGGGAGCAAAACAAGCCGGCGAAACCCAGGCCGGGATGGAGAAAATCCTATGAAACAATTGCAGAAGAAGTGTGTCCATGTACCGCGCTCGCGCGCCGGGTTCACGTTGATTGAGCTGCTCGTCGTGATCGCGATCATCGCGATTCTCGCGAGCATGCTGCTGCCCGCCATCGCCAAGGGCAAGGAGAGCGCGCGCCGCATCTCGTGTGTGAACAACCTGCGCCAGCTTGGCCTTTCGCAGCAGATGTTCGCCGATGACAACGAGGGTCGCTTCACGCCGCGCCAGGCTCCGTGGTGGCCCGAGCGTTTGCTCACCTATTACGTGAACAGCAATTTGCTCCACTGTCCCACCGATGTCGCCGCGCATCCGCGCAGCTACATCATGAACGGCTGGAACGATTATTTTGCCGACGCCCTGGGTACGAATTTTCCCGCCTACATGGCCTACCAGGTGGCTGAAGGAATGTCGGAGGCCGCGATCACCACATCTTCGGAAACCATCCTCTTCGGTGAACTGGTGGCGGAGAACAACAACCGGCACATGGATTATCTTCAGGACAACGATCTGCAGGTGATCGCGCAGACCCGCCACGGCAGCGGCACCGGCACCGGCACGGGCGGCGCGAACTACGCTTTCGCGGACGGCAGCGCGCGCTACCTGCGTTTCGGCCAGGCCATCTCGCCCATCAACCTCTGGGGCGTGACCGAGGAGTGGCGGCAGACCGGCGCGGTCACGCAATAGGCCCGCGCGCCGGACTCAAATCACCGCGCGAGGACTTGGTAGAAACGCTGTTCACTCGCCGACTCATTCAGGCATTCATCGTCCGCGAGATTTTCTTTGGTCCGGGGCCGATGACGGTGGTTTGCATCGAACACGATTTGTCGTCAGCAATCGCTCCGCGGCGTGCGGCGTTGGTGCCGTCGAGCCGCCATCAAATCACCGTCCCGTGTGGCACCACGGCGTTCTTCGGAATGATCACGATGCCGTCGCGGATGAAATAGAGCGGGTGATCAACATTCTCCGGCTTGTCCTGCGGCGAGATGGTCACGTTGTTCCCGATGCGCGCGTTCTTATCAATGATGGCGTTCTCGACCCGCGTGTTGTCGCCGATGCCGATGCGCGGTTGCCCCACCGCCTCGTGCTCGGCGATGGAGGTGGCGGATTCGTAGTAATCGCTGCCCAGCATGATGGTGCGGTTCAAATGCGTGCCCGGACTGAGAATGCTGCGGATACCAATGATCGACTGGTGAATCTCCGCGTGGTTGATGATGCACCCGTCCGAAATGATCGCGTGATCAATCTGCGCGGCATTGATCTTCGAGGCCGGCAGCCAGCGCGGGCGGCTGAAGATGGGCGCGGTCATGTCGAAGAAATTAAAGCGCGGCAGCTCGGAAGTGATGTCCAAGTTCGCTTCGAAGAACGCGCGAATCGTCCCGATGTCCTCCCAGTAGCCTTGAAACACGTAGGACGAAACGTGATGCGTGCCGATGGCTCCGGGGATGATGTGCTTGCCGAAATCCGTGTGCGTGTTGTCGAGCAGCTTGAGCAGGACGTCGCGGTTGAAAATGTAAATGCCCATTGAGGCGAGGAGCAGGTCTTCCGTGCCGCCTTGGATTTCCAGGAAGTCATACATGTCGCGCGGGATGACCAGTCCGTCCTGCACCGCCGCCTCCTTCGGCTTCTCGACGAAGTGCGTGATGCGCCGCTCGCGATCAATCTGCATGATGCCCAGCCCCGCCGCCTCCGCGCGTCGCACCGGGATGGTCGCGATGGTCAGGTCCGCCTCCGACTCCATGTGCTGACGGATCATCTTGCGGAAATCCATCCGGTAAAGCTGGTCGCCGCTCAGGATGAGGACGTAATCGAAATCGTGGTTGAGCAGGTGAACGAGATTTTTTCGCACCGCATCCGCCGTGCCCTGATACCACGACGTGTCGGAGAAGGTTTGTTCCGCCGCGAGCACCTCCACGAAGCCGCTGGAGAACTGGTCGAACTTGTAGCTCTGCGAAACGTGCCGGTGCAGCGACGCGCTGTTGAACTGCGTGAGCAGGTAGATGCGCTTGAGGTCGGAGTTGATGCAGTTCGAGATCGGGATGTCCACGATGCGGTACTTGCCCGCGAGCGGCACGGCGGGTTTCGCGCGCTCTTTCGTGAGCGGAAAAAGCCGCGTGCCCGCACCGCCACCCATGATGACAGAGAGGACGTTGCTGGTGTTCGGAGACATTCTGGCGGTGCCTTGATTTGCCGTGGCCATAAAGAAAATGTGTTGTTGCGCCTGGGGCGCGTTCGTTTTGCTGGGGGCCAGCGTATCGCCGCGCTCACCGGGAGCAAAACTAAAATCAACCGGGACAGCGATCCGAGTTGACTCAAATTAAATGTTACCGGGGCGGGCGGTGGACGAGAGGTGCGCCAAATGGGAGTCTCTGGCCCGCATTCACGTCCGCAATCAGCACGCCGGTCGCCCACATCAGATCTACGTCTCTCCGAATGCCGGCTCGCGTGGGACGACACCATGCCTTGGCGCTGCTCTCCTCGGCGAAGTTGATTCCCTGAAACTCGTAGCGGTGCCTCGGCAGAGCGCCGGTTACTGAATTTTTGCTGACCATCACCGCACTGGCGCGTCAGTGTGAAGGTGGCCCAGAAGTAGGGGTTGGAATGATCGTTCTCCTGCTTGTCGCGCAACACCGACAACTGCGCCGCGCCCACGCTTCCGTGCGCGGGCCGACTGAGCCGTCGGTTTTCAGGGCCACGGTGTGTTCATATCCCGCTGCAATTGTCGCCACCCCGCTCTGCGCCGCCACGGGCACAGTCGTCTGGCCGTATTCGTTGTCTCCCCATGCCACCACCGCGCCGGGAGCGGCCGCCTGAGCAGGGCCGGTGCTGGACCAAGCGGCGAGGACGAGGAGCAACGACCGTAACTGAGTTGGCATTTTCATAAATGAGGACTTGGTTCAGGTCTCTACAAAGATGCCGCACCGACGGTGCTCACGGACGGCGCTTTTACTTCTTGATCCGATAGAACCGGGCCGGACCGGAGAGCGCATTGGTCACGGTGAAGTTGCCGCTCACGACGACGGGCGAGCCGGGGACATCCAGCCACGGCATCGGCAAGGACAAGTTCGTGGCCGATTGCAAAATGAACCCGAGGGCGTTCGTGGGCCAAGAGAGGATAAGCTGGTTGCCGCTGGGCTGCGCTTTCAAAGATGGGAGCAACGGCACAGAGCCGAGGAGCGCCACCCTGTGATAACCTCCCGCCGCAATCGCCGTCACGCCGCTCAAGCCCTCTGGCACCGTCGTTTCGCCGTAGCCGTTGTAACCCCAAGTCACGACCGAACCGTCGTACTTTAAGGCCACGATATGAGCACCGTCCGCCGCAACCGCAATCACCCCACTCTGGGCCGCGAGAGGCACCGTCGTTTGGCCGTAGTAATTGTATCCCCACGCCACCACCAAACCGTTGGTCTTCAAGGCCACCGTGTAGCCTTCTCCTGCCGCAATTGCCGTCACCCCGCTCTGTGCCGCGACGGGCACCGTCGTTGCGCCGAAGTAGTTGTGTCCCCAGGCCACAACCGAACCATTGTCCTTCAGGGCAACGGTGTGAAGCCCTCCCGCCGCAATCGCGGTCACCCCGCTCTGAGCCGTGACAGGCACCGTCGTTTGGCCTTCGTCATTGTGTCCCCACGCCACGACCGAGCCGTCGCTCTTCAGGGCGACGGTGTGATAACCTCCCGCCGCAATCGCCATCACCCCGCGGTGCGCCGCGACGGGCACATCCGTTTGGCCTTCGTAATTGTAGCCCCACGCCACGACCGAGCCGCCGTTCTTCAGGGCGACGGTGTGATAACCTCCCGCCGCAATCGCCGTTACCCCGCTCTGCGCCGCGACGGGCACATCCGTTTGGCCTTCGGAATTGTCTCCCCAAGCCACCACTGAGCCGTCGCTCTTCAAGGCCACCGTGTGATAACCTCCCGCGGCAATCGCTACCACGCCGCTTTGCGCTGCCATCGGCACTGTTGCTTGGCCCGCCTCGTTGGATCCCCATGCCACGACCATGCCGGGATCGACCGCGTTCACCGTCAGTACCGCCGGCGGGGCGCTGGTCACAGTGTCGGCGGGGTTGCTCACTGCCACGGTATAACTGCCCGCTTGATTGGTCTGCGCGAACGGCAGGCTGTAAGTGGCGTTCGTCGCCCCGGCAATGTCCACCCCGTCCTCGCGCCACTGGTAGTTCAAGAAGGGGCCGGTCGCTACCACCGTGAAGTTCGCGTCCTGCCAGGCGTTCACGGTCTGGCTCACTGGCTGCGTGGTGATGGCGGGCGGCACCGGGTTCACCGTCAGGACCGCTGGCGCGCTGGTCACACTTCCGAGGAAATTACTCACGACCACGGTGTAACTGCCCGCGTGATTGGTCTGCACGAGCGTCAGGCTGTAAGTGGCGTTCGTCGCCCCGGCGAGGTTCACCCCATCCTTCCGCCATTGGTAGTTCAATGGGTAGCCCGTAATCGTGACGGTGAAACTCGCGCTCAACCCCAAGTCCACTGTTTGGCTCACCGGTGGCGTGATGATGCTGGGGGCCGTCGGGATGAAAAGCGCCACGGTGTAATAAGCTCCTGCCGCAACCGCTGTCACTCCGCTCAAGCCCGCCGGCACCGTCGTTTGGCCGTAGGGGTTGTATCCCCAAGCGACCACCGAGCCCTCGTTCTTCAAGGCCACAGTGTGATTTCTCCCCGCCGCAATCGCCATGACCCCGCTCTGGGCTGCGAGGGGCACGGTCGTTTGGCCGAAGAAATTGTTTCCCCACGCCACGACCGATCCGTCGTTCTTCAAGGCCACGGTGTGTTCGCCTCCCGCCGCAATCGCCGTGACCCCGCTCTGGGCCGCGACGGGCACCGTCGTTTCGCCGGAGTAGTTGGCTCCCCACGCCACAACCGAGCCGTCGCTCTTCAAGGCCACGATATGCTCCCATCCCGCCGCAATGGCCGTCACTCCACTCTGCGCTGAGACGGGCACCGGTGGGTGGCCAGGGCTACCGCTGCATCCCCAGGCCACGACCGAGCCGTCATCTTTCAAGGCTGCGATGCGGTTCCCTCCTGCCGCAATCGCTGTCACGCCGCTCTGGGCCGTGACGGGCACCGTCGTTAGGCCGCAGGCGCTTCTCCCCCAAACCAGAAGTTCGCCGTTGGTCTTCAAGGCCACGCTGTGGCCATTGCCTGCCGCAATCGCCATCACCCCGCTTTGTGCCGCGACGGGCACCGTCGTTTGGCCATATTCGTTGTATCCCCAGGCCACGACCGAGCCGTCGTTCTTCAAAGCCAGGGTGTGAGTCCCTCCGCCCGCAATCGCCGTCACCCCGCTCTGCGCTGCGACGGGCACCGTCGTTTGGCCTTCGACGTTTCTTCCCCACGCCACGACCGAGTCGGCCGTTGCCGCCTGAGCAGGGCCGGCGCTGGACCAAGCGGCGAGGACGAGGAGCAACGACCGCAATGGATTTGGCATTTTCATAATGAGGACTTGGTTCAGGCTACAACTTCCTCGTCCGTGACAGCCAGCCGAATGAACTACGATCCGGGAGACCGGGAAACACGCGCGGATCATTTTGACGTTCCCGCCCGCCGTGTCGCGCCGGCATGGAAAAAATCGAAACTCGCGCGCGCCTATTGGGACGTGCAACAGAAGCAGCGCAAGTCGACGAACCCTCTCGTCCTCTAGTCAGGGTGGCAGCCGCCAAGCTTAACGATGTGAGGTGCCAAATTCGGCGAACGAAGTAGAAGTCGAGACGACTTTAGCCCCCGAACAGGTTGACCGGAACGCAGCTCCGCCGCTAGCGTCCAAGCATGAGCACCATTTCGGCTGTCTTTGAAGCGCACCCGGACGGAAGCCTGCACCTGCCGCTGCCGGAGGAGTTGCGCCACCGCAAGGTGAAGGTCACCGCCACGCTCGAAGCCGTCGCCACGCCCGCGCCGCGCCCGCGCTTCGGTTCCCTGTCCGGAAAAATCTGGATGGCCCCGGACTTCAACGCGCCGCTGGATGATTTCAAAGACTACATGGAATGAGGCTGCTGCTCGACACCCAGGCGCTGCTCTGGTTTTGCGAAGGCCACGCGTCGTTGAGCGCCGCCGCGCGGGCGGCGATTGAAGAGGCGGCCAACGAGAAGTTCGTCAGCCATGCGACGGCGTGGGAAGTGGCGATCAAGATGAGTCTCGGCAAACTCAAGCTCACCATCCCCTACGAAGAATTCTTTCCCGGTGCGTTGCGCTCGAATGGTTTCCATGAACTTCCGCCGGATTTTCGCCACTATCGCGAGTTGCTGGCGCTGCCGCTGCATCACCGCGATCCGTTCGACCGTTTGCTCGTGGCTCAGGCGAAGGCCGAAGGTCTCACCGTGGTGACGTGCGATCCACAGTTTCGCGCCTACGGTGTGGACGTTCTCTGGTAAACGCTGCGCCTCAAATGTCCTGCGCGCTTCGTCTGCTCATGAAGGAACACCGCCGCCCATTCTTCGTGGAAATAATCGAAACGCGAACCCGCCCTTGAACGTCCATCCCGTGAAGCCGGTCGAATAAAGAGCCGAAGTAAAGCCATGAAAACGAATCGGAACCTTGCTGCTGAATCCCGCCGTCGCGGGATCAGCCTCAACCGCCGCCATTTCCTGCGCGGCTTGGGCGCGTGCCTGGCGCTGCCGGCGTTTGAATCGGTGCGGCCATTCACCGCGCTGGCGGCGGATGCGAAGGCCGTGAGCCAACTCGCCACCACCACGAGCGGCGCGCCGCTGCGCATGGCCTTCGTCTATTTTCCGAACGGCGCGATTCAAAAGAACTGGTGGCCGGGCGGAGCGGGCAAGGATTTTCAACTCGCGCGCACGATGGAGCCGCTGGCGAAGGTGAAGCATCAGTTGCAGGTCTTCGGCGGACTGGATCACGTCAATGCCACGCCTGGCCCGGACGGCGCGGGCGATCACGCGCGGGCGAGCGGCACGTTCCTGACCGGCGTGCGCGTGAAGAAGACGGCGGGCGCAGACATTCACGCGGGCATTTCCATCGATCAGGTGGTCGCGAACCAGATTGGGCATCTCACGCGCTTTCCTTCGCTCGAACTCACGACGGATGCGGTGCGCAAGTCGGGCAACTGCGACTCCGGTTATTCCTGCGCGTATCAATACAATCTCGCCTGGCGTTCGCCGACGCAGCCGGTCGCGCCGGAGCCGAATCCGCGCTTGCTCTTCGAGCGCATGTTCGGCGCGGGCGCGCGCGGCGAGCGGGGCAAAAGTCTTGCGCTGCGCCAGCAGCAGCAGCGTTCGATTCTGGATTTTGTTTTGGATGACGCGCGTTCGTTGCAACGCAACATGACCGCGCGCGACAAGGACAAGTTGGAGGAATATCTGACCAGCGTGCGCGAGATCGAGACGCGCATCGAGAAGTCCGAACGCTTCGGCGCGCCCGCCGATCCGACGCAGGACACGCCCGCCGGCATTCCGCCGCGCTACGATGATTACATCCAGGTGATGTTCGACCTGATGGTGCTGGCCTTCCAGACGGACACGACGCGTATCAGCACGTTCCTGCTCGCGAACGAGGGGAGCAATCGCACCTTCCCCGAACTGGAAATTCCCGAGGGCCATCACTACCTCACGCATCATCAGGGCAAGCAGGAGATGATCGACAAGGTCGCGGACATTGACCTGTGGTACATGAAACGGTTCGCGAAATTCATCGAGAAGATGGAGGCGACGAAGGACGTGGATGGAAAGTCGCTGCTCGACAACTCGATGATTGTCTATGGCAGCGGGCATTCAGATGCGAATCGTCACACGCATGTGAACCTGCCGGTGATTCTCGCGGGCGGCGGCGGCGGCGCGCTCACGCCAGGGCGCTTCACGAAGGCGGGCGACATTCCCATGAGCAACATGCTTCTGAGCATGGCCGACCGCATGGGCGCGACGGGTGTGGAGCGGTTGGGAGATTCGACGGGCCGCGCTTCGGACATCTGAGCCGGAACCGTTTCAGCAGGCTCCCGTCACGGCGGCCACCGCATCCATGTTCTCGCGCAAGTGTTCGCGGTTGATGGTGCCGATGATCAGGCTGGTCACGCCGGGCACGCTGAAGATGGCGCGGAAATTTTCCTCCAGACTGCGCGGCCCCCCGCCACCAACGAGTTGACCTGAGCCAAGTCCCTTCTTGATCACGATGGCTTTGCCTAGTTCCGCCGCGCGACGGATGAACGGCTCCATGCCTGTGTCGCCCGCAGCGTAAGTCACCATCAGCACATCGGCCCCGCGCTCCAGCGCGAACGCGCCGCCTTCCTGCGAATTGATGGACGCGCCGAAGCTGCGAATCTTGCCCTCCTGCTTGAGCGCGGCCAGCGTTTCCAGCACCGCGCCATGGTTCATCGCGTCGAAATCATTGCGCGGACAATGCGCCAGCACGCAGTCGAGCCGGTCGGTTTTCAATCGGCGCAAACTCCGCTCCACGCTCAGGCGCGTGTGGGCGGCGGAGAAATCGTAGGTGGACTCGCCGTCGGCAAATTCCTCGCCGCACTTGGTCGAGAGCACGAACTGCTCGCGGCGCGCGCCGAGCAACTGGCCGAGGCGTTCCTCCGCGAGTCCATAAGCGGGCGCGGTGTCGAGCAGGTTGATGCCGAGGGCGAGCGCGTCATCGAGCAGTTCTTCAATCGCGTGGTCGCTGGGCAGTTCGAAAGTCGGATACTTGATCTGGGTGTTGCGGCCAAACTTCACGGTGCCCAGTCCGAGCGCGCTGACGTTCAGGCCGGTGGAGCCGAGCGGGCGTTGCGGCAGTGTCACAGCGTTCTCCATTCGCGAGCTTCTTCCCACGGGTAGCGCGCTGGTTCGGCGGCGGGCAGCGGCAGCGAGGTGGTGCGGTGCGAAGGCGTCACGCCCTGCTGCTCCAGCCAGCGCAACGCTTGCCGCGTGAGCGCTGGCGCGAGCGCGAGTTTTGTGGGCCAGGCGAGTGCGGCGTTGCCGACGGTCGTGAGCGTCGGGCCGGTGGGCAGCAGTTTGTTCGCCAGCGGTTCGGCGCGATCCACGTCATGAATGGCCCACGAAACTTTTCTCCAATCAAGCCACGGGAACAAATCCGTCATCTCAGAATGCGCCCAGCGCAGCGCCTCGGCGTCGTTCATGCCAACGGCCTTCTCCGCAATGCTGCCGCCGATGTACCAGACGTTCTCGCCGTTCAGATCGTGCGTGGTGACGGTGACGCGCGGCTTCGGCTCTGGCACGAGGCAGTGGGCGAACAATTTGTGCGGCAGGCCGCGAGCGAGAAACATCCGCAGCGGACGGCGTTGCGCGACCTTGGTTTTCTCCAAACCGATTTGCTCCGCGAACCACTCGTTGCCTTCGCCGGAAGTGAACACGCAGGCGCGCGGCGCGATGGACGTTCCATCCGTGAAAACAATTTCCGCCACGCGCTCGCCCTCGCGGCGGATGGATTTGACCGTAGCCTGATGAGCGTCCGTTTTTCCAAGCGCGGCCAGCACCGTCTTCGTCGCGAGGACCGGTTCTTCGAGCCGGTAAATTTTTCCGCTGAACTCGCGCGCGTCGAAGACGGCCGGCCAGTTGGCGCGCTCCACGGTGGCGACATCGCTGCGCAGCGCTTTCGTGGCCAACGCGCCGGCGACGCGATTGAGCAGGCCGCCGGTGGTGAACATGAACTGATGTTCGGCAATGATTTCCGTCCCGCGCAAATCCACCTCGCCACATCCCGCGATGCAGTCCATCCAGATCTTCGGCATGGAGGACAGCGCCTCGGTCTGCGGGCGGTTCACACCGTCGAAGGTGTATTTCACGCCGCTGTGGATGATGCCCTGCGACGCGATGGTCTGGCCGGTGCCGAGGGAATTCTTCTCGAAGAGCGCGGCGTGGAAACCGAGCGCGCGCAGGCGGCGGAGCAGCCACAGGCCGGCGATGCCGCCGCCGAAGACCGCCACGTCCAGTTCCACTGCCTCGCGCACGCGCGGACGTTACGGGCGCGGAAAGTTTGTTGTCCATGTTCGAGTGCCTACGAGTTGGATCGCGATGGAACACCCGGCGGAAAGCGGCGCTAAAGCGACCGCACTCCAAACGCTCCGCGAGGCAAGAGGTGTCCGGTGCTGCGCGCCAGCGTTTGGAGTGCGGTCGCTTTAGCGCCGCTTTTCAACATGTTCAAATCCAAGTCCGTCCGCCTGTCAAATCCATCGCCACCTTCCGGGTGACATCTTTCCGCGATGCCGTATTCTTCGCGTCCAGTTTTCAAAGGAACATTTTATGGCAAACGAAACACAGACCGCTTCACGTCCGCCGCGCCGTTGGATGCGCCGCATTGGCTTTCTCTTGGGCGCGCTCGTCGTGCTGCTCGTCGTCGCGTGGTTCGTGGGCACGAGCAGTTGGGCGCTCAAGTCGATCATTCTGCCGCGCGTCAGCACGGCGATGAATGCGAAGGTCACGGTGGATGATGCGAGCATTTCTCCGTTCTCGGCAGTGACGTTGCGTGGCTTGAAGGTTGAGACCACCGGCCCCGAGCCGCTGGTCACCGCCCAGGAAGTGCGCTTGCGCTACAGCCTCATGGACATCCTCTTCAAAGACCGCATCAACGTGAGCGAAGTCACGCTGGAATCGCCGGTGGTGAATCTTGTTACGACGGCGGATGGCAAAAGCAACCTCGACCCGATCACCAAAGGATCAGAACAGAAGGGAACGAAGGAAACGAAGCCGGAGGAGAAAAAGTCCGGTGAAGTTCCGCAGTTGAACTTGAAGAAGTTCGCGCTCAACAACGCCACGGTGCGGATGACGGAACAGCGCAAGGACGGCACGAAGCAGGTCACGGAACTGACCAGCGTGAACATCACGGCGGATGACATCGGCAACGGGAAGGTCGGGCAACTCGGACTGGCCGCGAACATTCGCATGAACCAGGGCTTGAACTCGGCGAGCAACGGCGTGCTGGTCGCGAGCGTGGGCGGGAAATTTAATCTGCAACTCGACGCCGCATTGAAACCGCAAGTCGTGAAGGGTCAGACGAAGGTGGATGTCTCGGAGGCCAAAGGCGCGTTCGCGCAAGCTGCGGGCATGGGTGTGGTGTTGAACACGGATTTGACGCCCACGCAGTTGAACGAGTTGAGCGTGCGCGTGGCGCAGAACGGCAAGAATCTCGCCGCGCTTACCGCGAGCGGGCCGTTCAATGCCGAGACGATGGAAGGCAAGCTCGCCGTCGTGTTGTCCGGCGTGGATCGCCAGGTATTGGGCATCGTAGGCGGGCCGCTCGGGATGGACTTCAATCAGACCGCCATCAGTTCCACGAACACGATTGAGCTGACGCAGAAAGGCCGGATGATCGCGGTGAACGGCGCGCTGCTCGTCGGGAATTTTTCCGTTACACAACAGGGGCAGACCACGCCCAAGCTCGACGTGCGCAGCAGCTACGCGGTGACTTACGATCAGTCGAATCAGACGGCAGTGGTCCAGACGCTCGCGCTGAACGGCACGCAGAACAACGCGGAGTTCCTGCGCGGCACGCTGGCGAAGCCGATGCGGCTGGAACTTGGCAAAGCGTCCGGCGCGGTGGATGAGTCGGCGTTTGATTTGCTGGTCACGAATTTCAATCTGCCGGACTGGCGTGCGTTCCTCGGCACGAACGTGGCGCTGACCAGCGGGCGCGCGGGCGTGAATTTGAAACTGCTCTCGCGTCAGGCGGGGAAGGAGTTGCTCGTGGCGGGCACGGTGAATCTTGATGACCTCACGGGCACGATGGACGCGAATCGGTTTGATCGTTTTGCGACTGCGCTCGTCGTGGACGTGGCGTTGCGCGGTCAGGACTTGGAAATCAAGAAGCTGACCGGAACGCTGCGGCAGAGCGGGCAGGCGGGCGGGAGCTTCGATGTCGCGGGGCGCTATCATCTCACGAATCAGGTCGGCCTGATCACCGCCTCGCTGACGGACTTGAACCAGCACGCGCTCAAGTCATTCCTCGCGGCGGCGCTGGGCGACAAGCAGTTGGAGTCAGTGGTCATCAACTCGAAGACCACGGCGAAGCTGGACGGCCCGGACAAAGTGGCGGTGCAGGCGGAATTCCATGTCGCGAATCTCGTAGTCAACGACCCGAGCGGACAGGTGCCGCGCACACCGCTGGCCGTGGACATCACGGCGGACGTGGCGAAGGCCGGGCAGGTTGTGGACTTGCGCGCGGTGCAACTGGCGCTCACCAAAACCGAGCGCGCACCCAACTCCCTGAACGTCGCCGGCCGCGTGGACATGACGAAATCGAACGCCTGGACCGGCCATGTGAAGATCACTTCCGACGGCCTCGATGTGACGCCGTATTACGATCTGTTCGCGGACAAAAAGCCGCAGACGGAAACGACGACCACTCAACCTGCGACGCCGTCTGAGACCAAACCGGAAACGGAACCCGCGCCGATGACGCTGCCGTTTTCCCAGTTCACGGCGGAGATGAGCATCGCGAAATTCTTTCTGCGCGAAGTCGCGATTTCCAATCTGGTTTCCAAGACGGTCATTGATGGCGCGCGGGTGAACGTGAATCCGTTCACGCTCACGTTGAATGGTGCGCCGGTAAGTTTCACCACGGTCGTGAACCTGGGCGTGGCGGGCTACGAGTACGACGTGAACGTGAAGCTCGCGGGCGTGCCGGTCGAACCGCTGGTCAATTCCTTCTCGCCAGAAAAGCGCGGGCAGATGAAGGGCGACCTGTTCACCTCCATGCAGATCAAAGGCGCGGGCGTGACCGGGCCAAACTTGAAAAAGAATCTCGGCGGGCAGATCGGCTTGACGCTGACGAATGCGAACGTGCAGGTCACCCAATACCGGCTCGCGAAGGAAGTTCTGAACGCAGTCGCCATCGCGCTCCGCTCGCCGCAAATCGCCGAGTCGCCGCTGAACTGGATTGACGCACAGATGACCTTCGCCAACGGCACGGTCACGATGCCCGGCGTGAATTTTGAAAGCTCCGTGCTGCGCGGCGGCGCGAGCGGCACGATTACGATGCAAAACGTGCTCACGAACTCCACGTTGAACAACCTGCCCGTGGACATCGCGCTGCGCCGCAACGTGGCGGACGCCGCGCGCTTCACGCCCGCCGGCACGCCGGCGGACGCGGCGTTCGTGCCGCTGCCGCGCTTCGTCAGCGTCGCGGGCACGGTGGGCGAACCGAAGGCGAAAATTGACAGCATCGCCACGGCGCGGCTGCTGGCGAGCACGGTGGGAAATTATCTCGGTGGCGACGCGGGCCGCGTATTGCAAGGCCTCGGCAATCTCGGCGGTGGATCTTCAACGAACGCGGGCGGCACGAACGTGGCAAACACAAATGCCGTCGGGAATTTGATCCAGGGCCTCGGCAACTTGTTGCAGAAGCCGGCCAAGACCAATGCCACGACCACGAACGCGCCCGCGAAGAAATCGGGCGGGTTCAAGTTGAACGACTTGATCAAATAGCCGGAGCGGCAGACAACCCTGTCCGTCCCTGAACTTTGGCAGCGTTGCAAGCCCTGCAAGGGCGTCACGGGAAATTTTCCCGACGAGAGTGTTTCGCCCCTGCTGGGGCTGCTGCTTTTTCGACTCCTTTCCGGTGGCTCACGCCACCGGCTAATTTCTCGCGGCCCTCCGGGCCTTCAGGGTTTTCCAGCTTTGCGTTCACTCTTTCTCGTTCGTGATCAAACCGCTCAACAGGCCCACCTTGTCCCCGCCGCTCCAAGTGCCGGCGTAGGTGTGTTCATAGACCAGCACGCGCGCGGAGTAGGTGCCGCCGCCGGGAATCTTCAGGTTGTCCACGGTGATGACGGGCGTGTCGCCGGCCCATTTCACTTTCACCGGAATGGGCATGATCATTTCCCGGCCGCCGTAGTTCATCTTGGAGCCGATCATCCACGAGTCGCCCTCGATCTTTTTCGCACCGACGATGGTGTATTTCTCGTCGCGCTCGGGCGTGAGCTTGCCGTCCTGCACGAGGCACCAGCGCCCGGTCATGGTGGCCTTGCTCATGGTGGCGATGAACTTGGCCTCGAGTTCATCCGGGGTGGGCATGGGTTTGGCGGCAGCGGCTGGTGCGGCAACTGGCGCAGTCTTAGACTTTTCTGGCGCGTCAGTTTTTGGGGTGTCTTGAGCCAGAGCCAGACTGGTGGCGGCGAGCAGCAAAGCGAGCGTGGTTTTCATAATCGTTGCGGTGTTGGACGTGAATGAAGGCGTTAAAGTCACAGCGAAGTTCAGCGTGCTGCCGGTTGCAAACCGGCAGCACGCTGCTGTGAGGCACGCTCCGAATGCTGGCCCCGCACAAAGTCTTTTCCGTGCGCCCGAAACCTCGGTAATGTTCCGCCATGTCCCATCGGTCACGAAAAGCCGCGCTGCTGTTCACGGCAGGTTGTGCTCTCGTCGGTGCGCGCCTGCCCGGCGCGGCGGAGCCGGGCGGCGTGGAGTTTTTCGAGAGGCGCGTACGGCCGGTGCTCGTCGAGCGTTGCTACGAATGCCACGGCGAGAAGAAGCAGAAGGGCGGGCTGCGGCTCGACAGCGCGGCGGCGGTGCGGGCGGGCGGCGAAAGCGGCGCAGCGCTCGTGCCCGGTCAGCCGGAAAAGTCGCTGCTCATCAAAGTCATTTCGTGGAGCGACCCGGACTTGCAGATGCCGCCGAAGAACAAGCTGCCCGACGCCGAGATTGCCGTACTAACAGAGTGGGTGAAAATGGGTGCGCCGGATCCACGGACGAATCTCCAATCCCAAGTCTCGAACCAGAAGGCACCCGCCACCAATCACTGGGCCTATCAACCGCTGAAAAAATCTGCGCCACCGGTCACCAAAGCTGCCTCCTGGGCGCGCACAGACATCGACCGCTTCATCTTGGCGAAGATCGAATCCGTAGCCGCATCCCGTGAGGGTGCGGCCATCCAAAACGATCAGCCGCGCTCTCACGAGACGCGGCTACAGATGGCGGGTGACTCCGACCGCGCCACGTTGTTGCGCCGTGCTTACTACGATTTGATCGGTCTGCCGCCGACCCCGGAGCAGATTGATTACTTCGTGAAGGATCAGTCGCCGGACGCTTTCGCGCGCGTGGTGGATCGTTTGCTGACTTCGCCGCAGTTCGGTGAACGCTGGGGACGGCATTGGCTGGACGTGGCGCGCTACGCCGAGTCGGTCACGTTGCGCGGGTTTATTTTCAAGGAGGCGTGGCGTTATCGCGACTACGTGATCGAGGCCTTCAACGAGGATTTGCCTTTCGATCAATTCATCCGCGAGCAGATCGCCGGCGACTTGCTCGACTCGAAAGGCATTGCCGAGAAACGCCGTCGGATGATTGCCACCACCTTCCTCGCGCTCGGCAACACCAACCTCGAAGAGCAGGACAAGGCACAGCTCCGCATGGATATCGTGGACGAGCAGCTCGACACCATCGGCAAGGCGTTCCTCGCCCAGACCATCGGCTGTGCGCGCTGCCACGATCACAAGTTCGACCCCATTCCCACGCGCGATTACTACGCCATGGCCGGTATTCTGCGGAACACCAAGACGGTCACGAACGCCAACGTCTCCGGCTGGCTGGAGTTGCCGCTGCCGGTCGAGCCGGAGCAGGAGAAGATTTTCGCCGCGCACGAACAGCAGGTCGCCACGTTGCAGAAAGAGATCAAGATAGCGAAGGACGCCGCGAAGGCGCTGGCGGGGAAAAATTCTGAACCGAAATCGGGGCGGGATTTCCAGCCCGCGGTCGTTGCCGCCAGCGCTTTGCCCGGCCTCGTGGTGGACAGCGCGCAAGCCAAGGCGGTCGGCGAGTGGAAGCACTCGCAGTTCTCCAAGCACTACATCGGCGACGGCTATGTGCATGACGACTTGAAAGGCAAGGGCGAGAAGACGCTCACCTTCCAGCCGGATTTGAAGAAGGCGGGCCGCTACGAAGTGCGCTTCGCCTATCAGCACGGCACCACGCGCGCGACGAATGTGCCGGTCACGGTCTTTCACGCGGACGGCGAGACGACGATTCACGTCAACCAGCGAGAAGCCCCGGTGCTCGACGGTCGTTTCGTGTCGCTCGGGCAGTTTCTGTTCGAGGGCAATGGCTTCGGCTACGCGCTCGTCTCGAACGAAGGCACGCGGGGACACGTCACGGCTGACGCGGTGCAATTTCTGCCCGTTGACGTTGCGGAAGTCGCCGCCACTGCGGACGCGAAGAGGCCGTCCGCGAAAAAGGACGCGGTGAATTCTTCCACCGAATTGAAGGCTCTCGAAGCGAAGTTGAAGCAGTTGAATGAGTCCGGGCCGAAGCGCCCGCTCGTCATGTCCGTGCGTGAGGAGGAGAAGATTGAGGACGCGTTCATCCATGTGCGCGGCAGCGTTCATAATCTTGGGGCGAAAGCGCCCCGCGGTTTTCTGCAAGTCGCGACGCTGGGCACGCCCCCCATCGTGCCGGAGAAGCAGAGCGGCCGGCGCGAGTTCGCGGACTGGATTGCCAGCCCGTCGAATCCGCTCACCGCGCGCGTGATGGTCAATCGCACCTGGCACTGGCTGTTCGGGGCGGGACTCGTGCGCACGACGGATAACTTCGGCACGACCGGCGAGACGCCATCGCATCCTGAACTGCTCGATCATCTGGCGACGCAATTCATCGCGCAAGGCTGGTCGGTGAAGAAGCTCGTGCGCGAGATCATGCTGTCGCGGACGTATCAACTGAGCGCAGCGCCTGGGAGCGCCGGCGTCCCGCCGGCTCGAACGCCCGCGGCCGGCGAGACGCCGGCGCTCCCAAGAATCCCTGATCCCGAGAACCGCCTGTTCTCGCACGCCAACCGCCGTCGCCTCGACGCCGAGTGCCTTCGCGACACGATGCTCTCGGTGAGCGGACAGTTGAGCAGCGAGCGTGGCGGGCTGTCGTTCAAATCCACCCAATCCTCGGACTACGGATTCAATTTCACTGAGCCGCGCCGCAGCGTTTATGCACCCGCCTTCCGCAACGCGTTGCCGGAGATTTTCGAGGCTTTTGACTTCGCTGATCCCAGCATGGTTGTGGGCGTGCGCAATGTCAGCACGGTCGCGCCGCAGGCGCTGTTCCTGATGAACCATCCTTTCGTGCGTGAACAGGCCGGCGCGGCGGCGAAGCGATTGCTCGCGGAGAAGTCGGCTGATGATGACGCGCGCCTGTTGCGCGCCTGCCGTCTCGCGCTGGGCCGTGCGCCCACGGCGGGCGAGCAAGCCATCGCGCGGAAGGTGTTGCAGAACACGAGCGATGCGACCGAGGCGTGGACGGACATTTTCCACGCGCTGTTCGCCTCGCCGGATTTTCGTTATGTGCAATAAAGCCAAAAGCTCTGGGACTGCGGCGAGCATCGCCGCTCTGGATTTCCGGCGGAGCCGCCCTGGCGCTCCGCGCCAGTCCAGAGCGGCGATGCTCGCCGCAGTCCCAGAGCTTTCAGCGTCATGATTATGAATCAGAATTTTTTCACCCGGCGTCACGCCCTCAAGTCGATGGCCTGCGGCTTTGGCTATCTCGCGCTGGCCGGCCTGGCGGCGGAGCGCGCGTTTGCGGCCAACATCAATCCGCTCGCGCCGAAGCCCGCGCACTTCAAGCCCCGCGCCAAGCGCGTCATCTTCATCTTCATGCAGGGCGGGCCGAGCCAGGTGGACACGTTCGATTACAAGCCCGCGCTCGCGCAGCACGACGGCAAGATGATGGGCTTCGATGACGCGCGGAACATCGCGAACACCGGCGCGCGAGGAACCTCGCAGCGCGTGCTGAAATCGCCGTGGTCGTTCCAGCGCCACGGCCAGACCGGGCGCTGGGTGTCGGAACTTTTTCCCGAGATGGCGAAGCATGTGGACGACTTGTGCTTCATCCACTCCATGCAGACCGAGGGCGTGGCGCATGGCCCGGCGACGCTTTTTCTGCACTGCGGTTCGACCACGTTCATCCGCCCCTCGATGGGGTCGTGGATTAACTACGGCCTCGGCACGGAGAATGAAAATCTTCCGGGCTTCGTGAGCGTTGCACCGCCGACCGGCAATGGCGGGCCGCGCAATTACGGCCATGCTTTTCTGCCGCCGGTCTTTCAAGGCACGGCCATCGGCAAGGCTGGCGTACCCGCGAACGAACTTTTGATTCGCAACATCGGCAATAACGCCGCCTCGCCCGCCGAGCGCCGCCGGCAGTTCGAGCTGTTCCGTGAGATGAACGCCGAACAGTTAAAGAAAAATCCCGGCGACGCAGAACTCGAGGCGGTGATCAATTCCTACGAAGTCGCCTGGCGCATGCAGAACAACGCGCCGGGCGTGCTCGATCTCGCGAAGGAAACCCCCGCGACGCTCGCGATGTATGGCGTGAACGAGAAAGCCACTGATGGCTTCGGCCGCCAATGCCTGATGGCCCGCCGCCTCTGCGAATCCGGCGTGCGCTACGTGCAGATCAATTACGGCGACAACACCGCGAACCCCGCGTGGGACCAGCACTCGAATCTCCCCAAGCACGCCGACCACGCGCGCGCCGTGGATAAGCCAGTGGCCGGACTGCTCGCGGACTTGAAGCAACGCGGCCTGCTCGAAGACACCATCGTCTGGTGGGGTGGTGAATTCGGGCGCACGCCTTACGCGGAAAAGAACGGCACGGGCCGTGATCACAATCCCGGCGGCTTCACCGTCTGGCTCGCGGGTGGCGGTGTGAAGTCCGGCTTCGCGCTCGGCGCCACCGACGAACTCGGCCATCTCGCCGTGCAGGACAAGGTTCACATGCACGATTTGCACGCCACGATTCTCCACCAGCTTGGTCTTGACCACGAAAAGCTCACCTACACCTTCGATGGCCGGCCCTTCCGACTGACCGACGTGAGCGGGCATGTGGTGAAGGAAATTCTGGTGTAGTTAACGCCGCGCGCCGTTCCCTGTAGGAGTCGCGGACAGCCATGTCCGCAGCCAGCAAGCCAAGCAATTCACGCCCAGCTTCACACCATCGACGCACTGCGGACATGGCTGTCCGCTGCTCCGGGCGATCTGGCACGCCGCCTCGGCCCATACCTGCGTGGCCGGATGGCTTCTGCATCGCCAGGCGAAGGACCACAAACCGCTTTCAGATGTGGGGGCGGGAACAAAAGGAGACTGCGGGGGAACAAAATGAGACTGACTATTCTCCTGCCCAAGCGGGTGCCTCCGGCATCCAATGATCCCTTGCAAAACAACCACTCCTCAAGCGCGTCACGCTGCCTTTCCTCCAGCAAACCCAACGTGCTGCGGGCCTGTCCCGACCCCAGCCTCCTGGATCTCCATCTGGCCATGCACCTGGGCCGGCGGGTCCACGCCGACCACCAGATTGACTTCCTGGGCCGAAGCTGGCCCATCGGTCCCACCGCCAAGCATACCGTGACCATCATTCCTCATCCCAAAAGCCAGTTCTGGATCGTGCCGCATCCGCCCTCCCACCGCACAATCGCGGGCCGGATATCCTCGGCCGATTTTCGCTCGAACTCCGAGTCTCATTTTGTTCCCACATCAAGTCTCCTTTTGAACTCTCGCCGACATGTGAAAAGTTTTTCTTGTTTGACCCTGGAGCTTCGATTGAAGTACGCACCGTGACTCCGCACATGATGTTGACGCAACCAGGGCGTAAATTTCAGTGCGAGAGCGTGCAATGCTGAATGTAAAATCATTTCTAGCTGCGGACTTTGGAGCCGCGACTTTGAAAGTGGCCGAGTTCGAGCCGAACGAGGAAGGTGGACTGCGACTCAAGCAGTACGGCTTCCGCCCGCTTGGTCAGGAAGGCTTGCAAGAAAGCTCGCGCGAAGCCGCGTTGCAGAAGGCCATGCAGGAGTTGCTCGCGACCGGCGGATTTCAATCCAAGGTCATCAACGTCTGCGCGCCGGGGTTCCACGTTTTCTCCAAGTTCGTCAAACTGCCGCCCGTCGATACTTCCAAGGTCACGCAGATCATTCAGTACGAGGCGCAGCAGAATGTTCCCTTCCCGCTCGAAGAAGTGGTGTGGGATTACCAGATTCTCGGCGCGACCCCGTCGGGCGAACTGGAAGTGCTGCTGGTCGCGATCAAGTCGGACATCGTGGAAGGACTCTTCCGCACCAGTGAAGCCGCCAACACCAAGCTGTCCCTGGTCGATGTCTCGCCCGCCGCGTTGGCGAATGCCTTCCGCTACAACTACGGCGACCTCGAAGGCTGCTCGATGCTCCTGGATATTGGCGCGAAGACGAGCAACCTCCTGTTCTTCGACAAGGAAGCGATTTACGCGCGCGGCATTAACATTGGCGCGAACTCGATCACCGCGGATTTTGCCAAGGAATCCAAGCTGGGCTACGACGAGGCGGAATCGACGAAGATCGCGCAGGGTTTTGTCAGCCTCGGCGGCGCGTATGAAGAGCCGGAGGACCCGCACCAGCAGGCCATTTCCAAGATCGCGCGGCAGGTGATGACCCGCCTGCACATCCAGGTCAACCAGACCATCCAGTTTTATCGCGGCCAGCAGGGCGGACAGGCACCGGTGCGGCTCTTCCTGAGCGGCGGCGCTTCGACGATGCCCTACACGGCACAATTTTTTGCCGAGAAGCTGAACATGCCGGTGGATTACTTCAATCCGCTGCGCAACGTGCAGATTGATCCCGGCGTGAATATCGAGGAACTCGCGAAGATCGGTCATCAGATGGGCGAACTGGTGGGTCTCGGCCTGCGAAATCTCGCGCACTGCCCCATCGAGTTGAACCTGATGCCCAAGAGCGCGCTCCAAGGTCAGGAATTTGGCGCGAAGAAGCCTTATTTGATCGCGACGATGGCCAGCCTGGTCGCGATTCTCTTCGCCTTCGGCTACTTCAACGACCGCATTGCCAACATCAAGCGAAAGTCGTTCGATAATTTGCAGCCGCAGTTGCAGAAATTGCAATCGCTGGACGACCAGATTGAAAAGGAGGAGCGCAAACTGCGCGTCTCGCGTATCGAGGCCGAGCAACTGTCGGGCTGGTTGGAAGACCGCCCTTATTGGGGCAACCTGCTGATGGAATTGCGCCAGGTGATGCTCAAGACCGAGCGCCAGGGAAAGGCGAAGTTCAACACGGACACCGGCATCTGGATCGAGCGGATGGTGATCGATTGTCCGCCGCCGGGCGCGGGTGCGGCTGCGGAAGCTGCAACCAGTCCTCGCCGTGGTCGCGGGTCGGCGATGGCGGACCCGCGTGGCGAGTGCAACACGATCTCCCTCATCTGCCGCGCGGCGGACCTGTCGCACATCGCGCCGGACGCGAACGCCAATTTTGCCTACGCGCTGATTGATCAGTTGAAGGCCAGTCCGTTCGTGGCTTCCAATTCCGTGGCCGTCGGCAGCCTGTCCACGCCCGACCGGGACACCGTCACCGTGCCGGTGTCATTCTCACCGCGTCGTCCGCTCAAGCGCTGACCTATGGCCTGGATCAAACGAAATCTCATCCTGGTCATCAGCGGCGGCGTGGCGCTGCTGTTGCTGGGCCTGGGCGGCTTCTACCTCTACTCGGCCATTCAGAAAAACCAGCAGATCGACACCGACATCGGGAACGCCAAGGAGGAGATCAAGCGGCTGTTCGAGAAGCCGATCACGCCCACGGCGGAGAATCTCAAGCTGGCCAAGCAAGAGGGATTAAAGCTGGGCGCGTTCGTCACGGAGGCCAAGCGCCTGTTCCCCGGCACGCCCCCGCCCTCGGAGCCGCTGACCTCGCCCAGTTTCAAATCATTGCTGGCCAACACCGTCACGGAACTGCACCGGCAGGCGGCGACCGTGCCCACCCGGCTCGAATCAAATGTGATCGGCCTCTACTACTTCACTTTCGAGGCGCAACGGCAGCCCTTGAGCCTGCCGCCGGAAAGTTTGCGTCCGCTTTACGACCGTTTGAGCGAGGTGCAGTTCATTGCCCAGGTGCTCTTTAAGTCGCGGGTCAACCAACTCGTGAGCCTGAAGCGCGCGGCGGTGATCGGCGAGCGCCCGGTCGGCGGCGCGCAGCAGCCCGGCGGTGGCAATGATTATCTCCCGGCCGCAGCGCGCGTGGATTCCGAAACGGGCATGGCCCTGTGGCCGTACGAAGTGGTCTTCGACTGTTTCACGCCCGAACTGGCGGCGGTGATCGAAGGATTGCAGGGCGCGAAGTACGGCTTGCTGATCAAGTCGTTGGAAGTCCGGCCGGCGGACGAGACGGCTCCCGCTCCGGGCCTGCGCAACCAGCCTCCGATCCGGGGCGGAAATCCTCCGCTCAATCGCGGCGGCACTCGTGGCGGCGCAGCGGCGGCTCCTGCGGCTGCGGTTCCCGGCGGCCCATCCCTCGTCACTATCATCAATGAGAAATTGCTCCGCGTGACCCTGCAACTCGAATTCATCAAGCCCGACACCAGCGGAGCCGGCGGCCCGGGCGGCCCCGGAAACACGCGGCGCGGCGGCGGCCCGGGTCGCCTACCCGGAGGTAATCCATGAAAGGTCTGGGCAACATTCTCGTGCAGGTGAAGCGCCATTGGGAAAAGGTGCTGCTCGCGCTCGCGCTCATCGGCCTCATCGGCGCGGTCATCTATCTCAACCAGATGAAGTCCGAGGAGAACACCAAGATTGAGGACTACGAAAAGGGCGTGCTCCGTCCCAAGGTGAAACCGTTTCCCACCGTTGATGTCAACATGCTCTCCAGCGCGATGCGGCAGGCGACGAATGTCTCGGGCCTGAACTTTTCCCCGCCGCACCACCTCTTGAATCCGGTCAAGTGGCAGAAGCACGTCACGACCGACGTCCGCATCAAGAACGAGACCGGACGCCAGCTCGGCATTGATGCCGTGCAGATCGCGAAGAACACGCCGCTGGCCACGATCATCACGCTCGACGCGCCGAGCGGTTCCGGCGCGAACATGAGCGTGACCATGGAGGCGAACGCCACGAATTATTACCGCCAGCGTCTGCGCGCGTTTGTTTCCACGAACAGCACGGATCGACTGCACCGCTCTTCGCGCGCGTTCACGCTTCGAGATTTTCGCACCGTGGCCGATGGCAGCGCCGAGGCAGACATCGAGCTGACGGACGGCACGCGCGCCACCGTCACGGCGACCAAGCCCTTCAGCCGGATCGAGGCTTACAAGACCGATTTGATTTATCCGCCTGAGAACCTGTCGCTCAAGGATCGCCGCGTGGGAGATTCCCTCACCATCGCCGGTGAGGACTACATAATCGTTGCCATTCGCGCCGACGAAGTTGTAGTGTCCGCGCGCTTAAACGACAGACAAACAACGATTCGGAACAATACTGGTCAGTAGCGTTTTGAAATAGCCTGAACATGACGACTCACGCCGCCCTCTCGTCTCTATGCCTGTCGGCCCTGCTGACTTTCCCCCTCGTTTCCGCCCACGCGCAGAACGACGCGCCCACCGTGGCCGCCGATGTCGCCGTGCGGATGCAGGAGAAAGTGATCCAGGCCCGCAACCGTCTCGCCGAGGCCAAGGTCGCCGAGACCCGCAAGGAAACGCTCGCCGCCGCGCAGCAATACAACAAGGCGCTCGAACTCGTGCAGGGCATCGGCACCAGCGCCGACGCGGAACGCACTGAAGCCATCGCCGGACTCTCCCGCACCACCCTGCAGCTCGCGGACCAGTCCATGCGGCGCGGCGAATATGATCAGGCGAAACTGCACATCGACCGTGTGCTCAAAGTTGATCCGGGTAACAAGATTGCCCGCGACATGCGCGCCGAGAACGACCGGCTCACGGTGGCCAATCAGGGTCTGGTGCCCCACAAGGAGGCGCTCGACACCATCGCCACCACCGAAACCAACCGCATCGAAGCCGCCAAGCTCGTGCAGGATGCCAAGCTCTATTACGAGACCGGCCGCTTGAAAGAAGCGCAGGATGTTTTGGCCCGCGCCCTCCGCATTCAGCCCGATAACCAGGGCGCGCACTACTACCTCGATCTCGTCAACGCCCGGATGTTTGCCACCGAGGCGCGCCTCCGGGAGATCAACAGCAAGAAAATGCTCATGGAAGTCGAGCAGGCCTGGTCCGATCCGATTAAAGGGAGTGCCCTCGAGATCCCGAACGCCTACGCCCGGATCACCAACGGTCATACCCGCGATCATCGGCAGGTCATTTATCAGAAGCTCCGCAACATCCGCTTCAGCGAGTGGGGGCCGATCGACAACCTCCCGCTCAGCGAAGTCGTCCGGCAGATCAGTGACGAGGCCAAGCGGCGCGACCTCGCCGTGCCCGGACGCGCGCCCGGTCTCAACATCTTTATCGCCGGCACCGCCGACGCCGTTGGCGGCGCGGCGCTGGGCGGCGTGGACCCGAACGGACTGCCCATCGCGCCGGACCCGGCGGGGTCCGATTTGAACGCCGTGCCGCTGCGCCTCGGCACCAAGCTCACCGACCTCTCGCTCGAACAAATTCTGAATGTCATCGAGAAGATCGCCGAGCGCCGCATCAAGTACTCGGTCGAAGACTTCGGCATCATGATTTCTCCCCGGGCGGCTGAGCCGACACCGCTGCACACGCGCTTCTTTCACGTTGATCCGAACACTTTCCAGCAAGGCCTGGCGAACGTGACGGCGGCGAACTTCGGCGAAAGCCAGAATGGCGGCGGCAGTGGCGGTGGTGGTGGCGGCGGCGG